>Ga0116226_10001217_pt1 | contig 22260 bp, 20 predicted proteins | sample S1TSphfallax_FD_89692 | JGI IMG/M metagenome (GOLD analysis project Ga0116226, IMG submission 89692) | Host-associated microbial communities from peat moss isolated from Minnesota, USA - S1T2_Fa - Sphagnum fallax MG | ecosystem: Host-associated > Plants > Peat moss > Unclassified | place: USA... | reverse complement strand
CCACCATGATCGTGATCGTGCCATGCCTGGAGGGAGCGTCGTACTTCTCGTGAGCGGTACGGCCTCCGATGACTTGATCCCGTTCGAACCCCGTTTCGCTCTCAGAGGTCGTGTCCTGCACCAGGGCGCCCGCCATGTTCATGAGGCCGGAGACCGCGGACATATCCGTGATCTCGACCTTGATGGTACCGGCGCTTCCCTGGTAGGTACCGGTCGCCGAGGTGGTCTTGATGCCGACGGCACTTTGCGACTCACCGCTCGCAGCGGTGCGTTTCATACCCGGCAGGTCGGGAGGCAGCAACGGTGTGAGTGACTTGAAGTCCACGGCGGCCTTCGGGTGATCGCCGCCCATGGCGCCGCCGAGTGCGCCGAGCAATCCGCCGACCGCTGCGCCGGCGATCTGCGCGCTGTCAGCCGGATTGTTCGCCGGAGCCGCATTTTGCAATCCGTTGTCCGGGGGCGTGCTCGCCGCTGCGTTCTGTTCACCTGCCTTGATCAGATTGGACATGGCTGCGGTTATTCCCGCCTTGCCCTTGGCGTCGGTACCCAGCAGGTCGCCCACGCCATTCCCCAAAATGGCCGCGCTCTGGTCGGCCGACGGCGTGTTGGCCGCGGTGCTGTCACCCAAGAGTCCCGCTGAACCGGCGAAAACGCCCAGCCCCATGGTGAGGAACATCATCACGATGCCCAATACGAAGCAGCAGACGACGACCGTCGCGGTGTAACCCACTGCCCTGGTTTGCGGTGCCCGCATGAGCACGGGAAGGCCGAGGTACAGCAGGTAGAGTCCGTAACAAAGAACTATGAACTGCATCACCCCGGGGTGGATCGGCGAGAGGGCGAGGAGGGATCCCAAGTAGGCGGGCGTGAATGAGTAGGCGGCGACCTTGAGTGCCTGAGTTTGGTCGCGGGTGCCGCCGAATGTCGGCGCCAAAAAATTCACGATCATGCCGACCATGAACAATCCCACGAAGCTGCCGACAAATGTCCAAGCGAGCAAGCTCAGGCCGCCCGAGAGCGGTGTGCGCACCAGCTGTCCCAAGGGAAGTCTTGTGCCGATCAACGTCAGACGTACAACATTCATCAGCGCAGCCAATGCTGTCAGCGGTACGACATAGCCGACGTAGAGCTTCCCGATCGGCGTGGGCTCGTCGGCAATCGCTGCCCACTCGATCTTTGGGGTCAGGAGAATGTTCTTGATCCGGGTGAGCATCCAGGCTGCCGACCACCAGGATCCGGACGCCGCAAGCGGCGCGGCGGCCGCGGCGCCGGACGCGCTCATGGCGGCAGTCGGCGAAGATGCCACCCGCGATGCAGGGGCGGCATTTGCCACCGGTTGACCGCACACGCCGCAATAGCGTGCATCGACCGGGGTTGGACTCTTGCAACTCGGGCAATTCATGGCAGTTCTCCAAAATGACACGCGACAACATTGAGTGCTCAACAGTGAGAACCAAATGGAGTTGCGGAACCCGCCAAGCATCGGCGACTGCGCGCAATTGCCAGATCGCAGATTTGCGCCGGGTCTTGCTACCATAGAAGATTGATTTGCTGATGAATTCACCTTTAATCAGGACTTATGAATGACCTGTCTCTCCTGCGCGCATCGTTTGCTGGCTTTCGCTTCATGTGGGCTCGTCGCTCTTTCCGCTGTCGCGGCTGCGCCGCCTCCCGGGGACGTCACGGCTGCTCGGGTTGCCGCTGAGACTTCGGGCGATGATTGGCTGGTCAAGGGCGGTGGCTTCGCCCAGCAACAATTCAGCCCGCTGCGATCCATCAATGACAAGAACGTCGCGAAGTTGGGCGTGGCGTGGATCGCGGAGATGGACGATCCCATGGGCCTCGCGTGTGAGCCTTTGGTGGTAGACGGCGTCATCTATCTGAGTGCGCCACGATCGGTCGTGCGTGCGGTGGATGCCGCTGACGGCAAGATCTTATGGACCTTCGATCCGCACATCCGGTTGGATTACTCCACGGTGGATTCGAGTATCGCGCGGGTGAACCGAGGAGTTGCGGTGTGGGAAGGTAAGGTCTATGTGGGCACCGGCGACGGACGTTTGATCGCCATCGATGCTGCTAAAGGCACGCAATTGTGGTCGGTGACCATGGACGATCCGGCGCACAACGGCATCTCGGGCGCACCTCGCGTGGCTGCCGGCAAGGTGTTCATCGGCCACACCGGCTCGGACGATCAGGTCCGCGGTTCGATCTCGGCCTACGACGCAAACACGGGTAGGCGGGTGTGGCATTTCTGGACGGTGCCCGGCGATCCCGCGCTGGGGTTCGAGAGCAAAACGATGGAGATGGCGGCAAAGACCTGGTCCGGCAAGGAGTGGTGGAAGCAGGCCGGCGGTGCGGTGTGGGATCCCATCACCTATGACGCCAGCACAGGCCTGCTGTTGTTCGGTACGTCGAAGTCGTTTCGTGGTGGTCCGGATGACTCGCAGGAAGCGGGCGGCGGCGCGAAGCTGTTTTCCGGCAGCATCGTGGCGGTGCACGCCGATACCGGTGAGTATGCGTGGCACTATCAGACCAGCACGCCCGAGCGGCAAACCGAAAACTTCCATATCGTCCTCGCCGATGTGCCGATCGGCGGCCGGGTCCGCCACGTCGCCATGACTGCGGCACGCAATGGTACGTATTACGTGCTGGATGCCAAGACCGGCGAATTGGTCAGTCAGACCCCCTTGGTCAAGCAGGAGTGGTCGGGTCCGAGGATGGATTATCCGGGTGTGGTGGTTAACGGGGTCGAGGACTGCAAGGGGAATTGTTTCGGCGTACGCAATTGGTGGCCGATGAGCTACGACCCGATCACGCAGCTGACATACGTGCCCATCATGGATCGGCGCCGTACGTCGCCGCCGACACCCGATGCGCTGCCCATGGTCGGGCGCTTGGTGGCGTGGGATCCTAAGACGGCAACCACGCGCTGGAGCGTCGAACACCCGTTGATCATCAATTCGGGTGTGCTGTCGACGGCGGGTAATCTGGTGTTTCATGGCCAAGGCACGGGTGAGTTTGCGGCGTATGCCGCGGATACCGGTAAGCTTCTCTGGTCGATGCAAACGGGGTCAGCCGTGAACGCCGTGCCCGTGACCTTCAAAGTCAACGGCGAGCAGTATGTGATCGTGCCGGTGGGCTGGGGCGGTGCGTTCCGTTTGTGGTCGCCTTCGACGATGATGGTGACGCCGACCTCGAAGTACGGTCCGTCGCGGCTCGTCGCGTTCAAGCTCGGCGGTCTACAGCCGTTCCCATTGCCGGTCATTCAGGTGCCCGAGGTGCCGCAGCCGCCCGCACAGACGTACACGGCGGAGCAGATCAAACAAGGCGCGGCGCTGGCCGATGACCATGGGTGTACGGACTGCCACTCGCCCAAGTTCGATGGTGCGGGACGCTGGGCGGTCAATGGTGGCGTACCCGATCTGCGCTACATGCCGCCCGAGGCGCATCGGGATTGGTACGCCATCGTCCTGGGGGGTTCGCATCGGCAACAGGGCATGATGCCTTTTGGCTCATCATCGACTGAGCTGCGTGTGACCGGGTTGACGCCGGCAGAGGCGGATATGATTCATGCGTACGTCATCGATCGGGCGCAGGCGGCGTATGCACTGCAGCGCAGCGCATCGCTCACTCCGTGAGTTTGACTGGATAGCGTCCTGATCTTTGCCGTGCGTGTCTAAAATCGTTGACCCTACGTCAAATTGAGTCCGCCATCCGCGACCAATATCTCGCCGGTCAGGTAGTCCGACGCGACGAGCATTGCCACCAGCTGTGCAATATCACCTGGATTGGCCGCTCGGTGCATGGGTGCTCGATCTTGCCAAAGTGACTGAGCCTCGGTCCATGTTGCGGTCAGCGGCGTATCGACCAAACCGGGCGCCACGGCATTGACCCGGATGTCTGGCGCCAACGCGAGCGCGAGCAGACGCGTGACGTGATTGAGCGCCGCTTTTGATGCGGCGTACGGAATCGACGCGCCCTTTGGGCGCACGCCCGCATGGGAGCTGATGTTCACGATGCAGGCCGGTCGACCGCGCCCCGATGCCGCGCGCAGTGACGATTCTGCTGCGGCGGCCAACCGAAACGGGGCGACGACATTGACCTCATGAATCTCGTGCCAAAGATCCGTGGTAGCCGCCGTGAGATCCGCGTGCGGGACTACTCTGCTGATTCCCGCATTGTTGACGAGAACGTCGAGGCGGCCCCACTTTGCAACGCTCTCCTGCACGAGTCGCACCCGGTCCGTCTCGATCCCGAGATCCGCCTGCAGATAGCAGGCTAGATCAAGCTCGCGCGCGAGTGCTTGACCGGCATCCACTGAACTGCGCGAGTGCACGATGACCGCGTATCCGTCCTGGGACAAGCGGCGCGCAATGGCTGCGCCAATTCCGGAGGTGGAGCCCGTGACGAGGGCGACAGGACTCGATTGAGTGTGGGCCATTATTCAATTGTCCCTTTACTGGACGATTTGATCCATAGACAGGCTGTGCGCCTGCTGCGACACCAGGGCGCGATCGCAAACCGCTATGCCCAGAGCCCTGATCGGGGAGGAATCGATCAATAGACCTCCCTACCTTTAGAGAGGTTGCGCATTACCTCCCCCGTGCTATCTCTTCGGCCGAGGGGAATCCTAAGTTCGCCAAAGGAGGCTGATGTGAAATCACTCGCGGGGGAAGTCGCGCTTGTCACGGGCGCCGGCAAGGGGATCGGCAGGGCGCTCGCGGCGGCTGTCGCCAACGCCGGCGCTAAAGTGGCACTGGTCGCTCGCACAGGTGCGGATATCGAGTCGCTCGCGAAGGAGATTGCAGAACAGGGCGGCGAGGCATTGGCGGTCACCGGTGATGTGTCAGATCCGGCCGCCGTTCGCGGGGTCATGCACAAGGTCAAAGCCAGGTTCGGTGAGACCACGCTGTTGATCAACAACGCGGGTGTTCCGGGGACCTATGGACCCATCGATGTGGTTTCACCCGAGGCGTGGTGGACATCGATGGGCGTCAATATATTGGGACCGATGCTCTTCATGCACGAGGTCTTGCCGGCGATGCGCGCGAGTCGCCGGGGCCGGATCATCAATGTGGTTTCCAACGCGGCGTTGGTCGCCATTCCTCATCTCACGGCGTATGCCGTCAGCAAGGCGGCGCTCACGCGGCTGACAGAGTGTGTCCATCTGGAGATCAAGGGCGATGGACTGTCAGCATTTGCCCTCGCCCCGGGAAACATTCGCACCGAGATGGCGAAGGGCACGCTGGCATCGCCGGACGCGAAGCGCTGGATCCCTGAGGGACTCAAGATGATCGGCGAGCGCAACCAGCAGCAATCGGATGCAGATCTCAAGCAGTGTATCGGCGCCGTACTCGCCATCGCCAGAGGCGAGATGGACCCGCTGGCAGGCCGCTACGTGGACATCAACGACGATTTCCCCCTACGATTCTGAAAGAGTCGCGAGACCGTCGCCCGCAGCCAGCGGCTCCGTTCATCGTGGTGGAACTTCCGGTGCCAGAATTGCTTCAGTTCGATCCGCGGCGGCTTGAAGGGCAATTCGACCATTCGTACGTGGGCGGATACCTGTGAGAAGTAGCGCGCTATCGGCTCCGGAATCGTGACGATGAGGTCGGATTGGGCGACGACCATGGGCGCGCTGGCAAAATGCGGCGTCGTGAGCACGACGTTGCGGCGTAGACGCATGCGTGCGAGGAACTGCTCGATCACTTCCTCGGTGCGACTCTCCGCTCGAACCACGGCGTGCTCGATCTGCAGATATTGTTTCAACGTGAGCTTGCCCGTGGCCACGGGATGACCGACACGAATCAGGCTCGCGAAGCCGTCTTCAAACAGTCCTTGCTGGAAAAAGTTGAATCGTTTGAGGTCCGGAAAGTAGCCGATGGCAAGGTCGATGGTGCCATCCTCCAGTCCTTGGCCCACGCCACCGGGCGGCAGGCTCACGGAGCGCACCATCGCGGCGGGCGCTTGGCGGCGCAACTCGCTGAGTATTGCCGGCAAGAACACCACCTCACCCACGTCCGATAGTGCGAGGCTGACCGGCTGGGAGGAGGTCGCGGGGTCAAACGTGGGAGCCGCCTCGATTTCCTGGCGAACCCGCCCGAGCAGCGTGCGCGCCGTCTCGATCAGCCCGAGCGCCCGGGGCGTCGGTTCCATGCTGTTGCCGCTTCGTATGAGAAGTGGGTCACCGAAATAAACACGCAGCTTGCCCAATGCCGAACTGATCGCCGGCTGGCTCTTGCCCAGCCGAACGGCCGCGCGGCTGACGCTTCTCTCATCGCCGAGGGTCACCAGCACCCGCAGCAGATTCAGGTCGAGTTCGGACATGAGGTAATTCGAATTTCAAATACGCTGAATTTGCAGTATCGCATTGCCAAATGTCCCAAGAGTACCGAATATCATCATGAGAGGCGATATCCGCCCTGGGGCGTCTGCCCTCACTGGCTGGCTGACATAGGGAGAGAAGTGATGACCCAGAAGTCGTTGGAAGAATTGCTTTGCGGTACCAAGAGCACGGTCGAGATGCTGCGCAATTCGCAGATCGGGGCCTACATATATCCGGTCGTACCGACCGAGTTCAGCAATTGGCGCTCCGAACAGGAGGCGTGGCGCAAGACTGCCGTGCTGTTCGACCAGTCGCATCACATGGCCGAGATCACCATCAAGGGTCCGGACGCACTGAAGCTCTGCTCCTACACGACCATCAACAGCTTCAAGGGCTTTGTCCCCGGCCGGGCCAAGCAAATGGTGCCGATCAGCTACGACGGCTACGTCATCGGTGACGGCATCCTCTTTTATGTTGCGCCCGACGAGCTGCTGTTCGTCGGTCGCGCACCGACGGTGAACTGGCTGCAATTTCATGCCGAGACCGGCGGCTTCAAGGTTGAGTTCATCCGGGATGATCGTTCCCCGTCGCATCCGAACGGCAACGCCGTCAGCCGGCGCCACTACCGCTTCCAGATCCAGGGACCGAAGGCCGCTGAAGTGCTGACCAAGTTGAACGGCGGACCCCTTCCGGATATCAAGTTCTTCACCTTCGACATGATCAACATCGGCGGGCGCAAGGTGCGAGCGCTGCGACATGGGATGGCCGGCGAGCCGGGACTCGAGGTGTGGGGCCCGTACGCGGACCGCGATGAGATCCGCGCAGCGATCCTCGAAGCGGGCAAGGACGTCGGCATCGTGTTGGTGGGTTCCAGAACCTACGCGAGCAACACCTTGGAGTCGGGCTGGATTCCCTCGCCGCTCCCTGCCGTGTACTCGGGCGAGAAGATGAAGAAGTACCGCGAATGGCTGCCGGCGACCGGCTACGAAGGTACAGGCTCACTCGGCGGCAGTTTCGTGTCCTCGAATATCGAGGACTACTATCTGACGCCGTACGAGCTCGGGTATGGCGCGTTTGTGAAGTTCGACCGTGAGTTCGTTGGCCGTGAGGCACTCGAGAAGATGGTCAAGGATGGTCGTCCGCAGCGTAAGAAGGTGACTTTCGAGTGGAACGGCGAGGATCTCGCCAAGATCTTCAGCTCCCTGTGTCAGCATGATCAAGATCCTTGCAAGTTCTTCGACCTGCCGATCGCCAACTACGCCTCGTCGTCTTACGACGCCGTGAAGAAGGGCGGAAAGACGGTGGGATTTTCCATGTTCACCGGCTACAGCCACAACGAGCGCTGCGGTCTGTCGCTCGGTGTCGTCGATTCGAACATCGAGGAGGGCGAGGTGCTCACGTTGGCGTGGGGTGAGGAGGGTGGCGGAACCCGCAAGCCGACCGTCGAGCGGCATCGGCAATGCGAGGTCAGGGCCAAGGTTGCGCCCGTGCCGTATTCGCGCGATGCGCGTGAGACCTATCAGAGCGGGTGGCGCACGGCCAATGGCTAACGAGGCAATGCGTCTGTCCACGCAGAGTTCGAATGAATCGCTCCGCGAGCTTCTCATGCGCCTGGCGCGCGAGGCTTCCATCGAGCTCAATGTACAGGACGTTCCGCACCTCGCCGAGAGCCGTAAATTCCTGCCCGGCGGTGCGCGCATGTACGTCAGTCATCTGCCGAAGCAGTCCTTCGAGCAGACGCTGGAGGCGTGCACGGCAGTGAGGGCGTCAGGTTTCGAGCCAATCCCGCACGTGCCCGTGCGAGTGCTGGAGAGCCGGCAACAGCTGCAGCAGTTGGTCGATGCAGCGGTGGGGCGCGCGGTGAAGGAGTTGCTGCTGGTAGCGGGCGACTACCCGCACGCCGTGGGCCCATTCTCGACCGTGGCGCAGGTTCTGAATTCGATCGATCTTCGGGCCTTGGGCATAGAACGCGTGTCGATCGGTGGGCACCCGGAAGGGCATGCGACGGTGGGTTTGAACGACATACGGCAGGCAGAGCTGGAAAAATCCCGTATCGCCGGCAGTCAAGGACTTCAGGCCACCTTTGTCACCCAATTCTTTTTTGAAGCCGCGCCCTTTCTGCAATGGGCGGAAGAGCTGCGTGCAGGCGGTTCGGACGCCGCCATCCGGGCGGGCTTGGCCGGTCCGGCAAAGATCACGACGCTGCTGCGCTTTGCCGCGCGCTGTGGCGTGGGGCCTTCCATCCGCGCGCTGGGCAGCCGGCCGGGTGCCTTTGCCAAACTCCTCGGGGAGCATGGGCCGGAACATTTACTCACCCAGCTGGCGGAAAGCTCAATCGAGCGCCCGGATGTCTTCCAGGGACTGCATCTGTTTTGTTTTGGCGGCTACCTTCGGACCTGCCGCTGGCTCCATGCCCTGGCATCGGGGAACTTCAATCTGAAGGCAGGAGAACTGTCCGTACAGGTCGCCTGAGACGCGGCAGCTGCAGCAGCGCGAGACAGGCCCACGCGCAAATCACGCCGGCCATCCATCGGCCAGAAGGGTCATGCGCGGCGCCGACAATGGCGCTGCCCAGAAAACCGAGCGCGAACATCATCACGCCGATCAGGGCGGAACCCGCGCCCGCGTGCACGCCCGCCGAGGTCATCCCGATGGCGAGCGCGTTCGGGATGATGAACCCAACCAACGCGATGTCGGCCAGCAGCGCACCTGCGATGGCGTTGACGCCGCCGGTATCCGACATCGTGATCGCCAAGGTCACCAGGCCCGTCAACAAGGTCGCCGGCACCGCGCACGAGAGAATCGTCACCGGCGAGAGCCAGCGCAGCAGCAAGCCGTTCAGCTGTGAGCAGATCGCCATGCTGAGTGCAATGGCCGAGAGATACAGCCCACACGTGGCGGGGCTCAGGCCATGGTGCTCGATCAGAACGCCGGCAACGCCGGTGTTATAGGCAAATTGCGCCGCCGCGGCGCAGCTTGCGATCAGCGTACAGCTCGAGAAGGTCTGTTCCCGCAGAAGCGCCCAATAGGCGGACAAAAGATGCAACACCCCGGTTCGGGACCTCTTCTCTATCGGCAACGTCTCAGGAACCAGGAATAGCGTGTACAGGATGCCAGCCAGGCCCATCGCGGCCATGGTCAGAAAGACCGCGTGCCATCCGAATCGAGCCAGAAGCTGGCTGCCTGCCAACGGTGCCAGGACGGTGGCGACGCCGGTGATCATGATCGCCGTGGAGAACACCCGGGCGACGTCGCGTCCTGCAAAGCTCTCGGGTACCACGGAGCGCGCCATCACGACCGCGATGCCCAGGCCGAAGGCCTGGGCAAACCGCGCCACCGATAGAAACGTGAGGTCGGGTGCCAGGGCGCAGGCGATGGCGGAGGCGGTGAACAGGGCGAGACTGATGACGATGGGCATCCTCCGCCCGAAGGCATCGGCGATGCCGCCCACGACAAATTGACTCACCGCCATTCCGAGCAGCACCGCGGTGAGTGTCCACTCGACGTGCTCTCCCGCCCTGCCAATGCCCTGCTGAATCGCCGGGAGGGCGGGCAGGGATAAATCCACCGTCACCGGCCCGAGCGCCATGAGCAGGCAGGTCAAGACCACGATGCTGCGGTTGCCGACCGTTATATTTGTCATTCTGGCACTGTAGGGAATAAGACGCCTTCGGTGACCTATCCAATGGGCAGGAGGTCCGGGCTGCGCAGGCCGATAAGATCGAGCGGGAAAACAGGACGGGGAGTGTACATGTCAGACGGTTTGGACATCGGGCAGCTGGCGAGGGTCAAAGCAGCCATCGAGGCGGATATCGCCGCCGGGAAGTACTACGGCGCGGTGTTCGGCGTCTCGCGCAGAGGCATGCCGCCCCGGATAACGGCCATCGGCAAGGGCGACAGCGCGGGCCGGCAAGAGCTCGAGGATGACTCGGTTTTCTCGATCTTTTCGATCACCAAGGGTTTCACCAATCTGCTGATCTTCCGGGCGATCGACCGGGGACAGCTGGCGTTGACGACCCGCGTGGCTGATGTGATCCCTGAGTTCAAGGGCGGCTTGCGTGAAAAAATTACCTTCTACCACCTACTGTCGCAGAGTTCAGGGCTGCCCCCGATATTTTCACCGGGCGAGGGGCAGTACATCGACCAGTTCGAGGAAGTGTTGCCCAAGGTGCTGGCGCTTGCCCACTGTCAGCACCCTCCCGGCGAACGGGTGACCTATTCGCCGATGGTTTCGCACGTGCTGATGGCCGAGGCGGTGCGTCGTGTGGATCCGAAAAAACGGTCGGTCCGGCAGCTGATGGCGGATGAAGTATTTGCACCCATCGGTATGAAGGACTCCGCGCTTGGCGTGCGCAAGGACCTGAAATCGCGCCACGTGATTCCTGACCTCAGGGGAAGCGTGCCTGCGAAACACCTCGGCCACAGCAACTTAGGTCCCGACGGCGCTTTTCAAGAGGAGCATGCCGAGATGCCTTGGGTCGGTGCAGTTTCCACGGTACCTGACCTGCTGCGTTATGCAGAGATGCTGCGCAGTGGCGGCAAGGTCGGCGAGCAGCGCGTGGTGTCGAAGGCGATGCTCGAGCAGGCAACGATCAATCACTCCGGTGAGAAGCCCAACGAGCTGATTCGCACGTTGGGGTTTGACCGTGAATGGGAGCCGATTCCTGCCTACATCGGATTGGGTTTCTTCCTTCGCGGCACGGCGATAGGTCGACATCAGTTCGGCACCACGGCCAGTCCCCGAACACACGGCCATCAAGGCGCCGGGAGCGGCGTGGTCTGGGTCGATCCGGTGCGCGATTTGTGCTTCGCCATGCTCTCCGCCGGCGTCATGCAGGAGGCGGACAACATCGAGCGGTTTCAGCGGCTCTCGGATATGGCGCTTGCGGCTTCTGATTAATCACACCACGACTGGCTACAAGGAATTGCGATGAGCGATGAGATCGTCAAGGCGGGCATGTCTCCCGAGCGCATCGAGCGGGTGAGGGAGTTCATCCAGGGCTTCGTGAAGGCCGGCAAGCATTTCGGTGCTGAAATCATGGTGGCGCGCAATGGCCACGTGGCCCTGCACGAGACTTTTGGTTTCCGGGGACCGGAGCGCGACAAACCCCTGCCGGCCAACTCGGTCTACAGCATCTTCTCGGTGACCAAGACCTTCACCAGCGTGTTGACGCTCATGGCGATCGAGAAGGGTCTGCTGGCACTGACCACCAAGGTGTCCGAGGTCATTCCCGAGTTCAAGGGCGGCCTGCGCGAGAACATCACGGTCTTTCACCTGCTGACGCATTCCTCGGGTCTGCCGATGACATTTACGCCCGTGGCCGGTCAATACATCGATCGGCTCGATGAAGTGATCGCCTCGATCTGCGCGTCCATCCATTGCGAATCTGCGCCGGGCGTCGAGGCAAGCTACTCGCCCATGGTCAACCATTGCCTTCTCGGCGAGATGGTCCGGCGCGTTGACCCGAAGAAGCGACGCTTCAGAGATATTGCCAGGGAAGACCTTTTTGAGCCGCTCAAGCTGAAGGACACGGCGTTCGGGCTGCGGAAGGATCTGAAGGATCGGCACATCAAACCGGTATGGCTCTTCGACAAGTCGCCTCTGAAGCACTTGGGCCACAGCAACTTCGGCACCGACGGCGCGTTCGAGGAGGAGGACGCCGAAATGCCTTGGGTCGGGATATCCACCACCGTGCCGGACCTGTTTCGCCTCGCGGAAGCGCTGCGCAGGGGCGGTGAATTGGACGGGACCCGGATTCTCTCGCCGGTAACGACGGAGCAGATGAAGATCAATCGAACGGGCGAGAAGATTAATCAGTTGCACGGCAAGAACGCGATCCAGCGCGGCTGGGAGCCGATGCCTTGCTACTCGGGTCTCGGCGTATTCCTGCGGGGCACGGCGGTTTGCCACATCCAGTTTGGGACGCTGACTTCACCGAAGACCTTTGGTCAGCACGGCCAGGGCTCGGCGTTGTACTGGGTCGATCCGCTGCACCAGGTGACCTTCGCGTTCCTCTCCCACGGCGTCATGATCGAGGCGGAAAGCTTCGAGCGTTTTCAGCGTCTCTCCGATCTGGTCATTACCTCGGTGGTTTGAGGCGAGATCCAAAGCCGGGTGGCCTGCGGGGTCTATACGAGCGTATAATATCGGTTGGCGAGATCTACCAACGGGAGTTACTGGCGATGAAAGCACCTTTGATCGTGGTTCGGTTCGACCCAAAACCCGGTATGCATGAGCAGGTCGAAGCGCTGCTTCGAACCATGGTGCCCGCCACGCGCTCCGAGCCGGGCAATGTCCGCTATGACCTTTTTCGTTCAGCGGACGCGGCGGGCGCGCCGCTCCTATTTCTGGTGGAGCACTACGCGGACGATGCCGCGATTGCGGCCCATCGGGAGACCGAACACTACAAGCAATACCGTGCGGCCGTGTTGCCCTTGTTGCTGCAGCCGCCTTCGGTGCAGCTGTTGCAGGCGCTAGACTCGAAGCCTTACTGAGCAATCATCATGAGAACGCCTCCCGGAGTCGCTGCCTCGCGATTTGCACAGGTCCTCACGCAGTGGCGCAGCATCGTCGGCGCTGACTGGGTGTTCACATCCGAGTCGGATCTGGACACCTACCGCGATTCCTACTCGCCGATGTACGGCGAGCCGAGTGAGCGCATCGCCTCTGCAGTGGTCGCGCCGGATTCCGCAGAACAGGTTTGCGAGGTGATGAAGATCGCCTATGCAGCCGGCGTGCCGATGTATCCCATTTCGACCGGCAAGAATTTGACCTATGGCGGTTCGGCCCCGGCCTACTCGGGCAGCGTGATCCTCGATCTGAAGCGCATGAACCGGATCCTGGAGGTGAGCGAGCGCAATGCGTTTGCCCTCGTGGAACCCGGGGTGAGTTACTTCGATCTTTACCGCTACATCCGCGAGCGTGGTTTGAAGCTCTGGATCGACTGTCCCGATCCGGGATGGGGAAGCCTGGTCGGCAATTCCTTGGACCACGGCGCGGGCTATACCAACGCTCCTTACCGCGATCACTTCGAAGCGCATTGCGGCATGGAAGTCGTATTGGCAGACGGCGAGCTGGTGCGCACCGGCATGGGCGCCATGCCGAATTCGAAGACCTGGCAGCAGTTCCGTTACGGCATGGGGCCCATGGTTGACGGCATTTTTTCGCAGTCGAACTTTGGCGTCGTGACCAAGATGGGATTCTGGCTGATGCCCGAGCCCGAATGCGCGATGTACCTGCAGGCCGAGGCTTTCCACTACGAGGATGGGGTTGCCTTCATCGATACGCTCGCGGGCCTCCTGTACAAGGACCTGATCGGGTCTCAGACTCATGTCGAGAGTGCCATCATGGGTTATCCGGTGGCGCCGGATCTGGCGAAGCTGCGCGCTGATCCGGGCGAGGGGCGCGCGGCGGCCTTGAACGCTTATGCGCGCAGCAAAAATCTACCGTTCTGGGCCGCACCGTTCAGCCTCTATGGGCCTGAGGATGTGGTTCGCGCGAAACTCGGTCACGTCCGCGAGGCGTTCGAACGCATGGGTGCCACGGTGCGCGAGATTGCCTTTCTCAAATTTCCGATCACGGATGACCAGGTCAACCAGGCGCCCGACAAGCCGCGCTTCGGCATCCCCAACCTGGCCTATTTCACCTCTCGCTTTGCTCCGGGCGCGCCGCTTTTCGAGGGCCACATCGATTTCTCGCCCGTGGTGCCACTCGATGGACAGACCGTGCGCGAAGCTCAGGATATTTTCGACAAGGTCTGCCGCGATCACCAGATCTACCCCTTGGGCGGCCGTATGCTCGTGTATCACCTGCGCGCGGCCACCCTCATCTATGCGATCCCGGTGGGGCGCGACGCTGCGGCAAACCAAAGAGCCCGCGATGGGTTCTCCAAGCTCATGGAAGTCGCGGCCGAACATGGGTGGGGCGAGTATCGGATCCATCCGGCCTTCATGGACAAAGGCATGAGCCTTTACAGCTACAACAACGGCGCGCTGCATCGTTTCCACGAGCGTTTGAAGGACGCAGTCGATCCGCGCGGCATTCTCTCGGCGGGGCGCTATGGGATCTGGCCTAAGCACCTGCGGAGTTCCACATGAAGTACCGGGCCTTGTTGCTGGCTCTGGGATTTGCCGCGCTCCCCGTGGCGGCGGACTCACCCACCGTGTCTTGGACTTGGAGCGCGGTGCCGGACAGTGCGGTACCGGGCAAGGCGGAATTCGAGCGATCCTGTTCGATCTGTCACGGCGCGGGTCCCGATCGCCCGGGCACCAACTCCCTGCAGATAAAATATGACGGCAAGGTATCGGCGCTTCTCGAGGAGCGCACCGATCTCACGGCAGATCAGGTTCGCTACTACGTGCGCAACGGTTTCGCGATGATGCCCCGCTTTCGCAAGACCGAGCTGACGGACGCGCAAGTGGATGCCATTGCCCGTTACTTGACTCGGCCCCGCTAGCAACCGCCCCGCGCCGGCAAGGGCTCGCGAGCACGAGGTATCAGTCGACGCGGCCCAGGCACAGGCCGCCATCGATCACGATCTCCTGCCCGGTGATGTAGCTGCCTGCGTTCGAGGTCAACAACAACGCGAGTCCACCGACATCTCTGGGGAAGCCCACACGGTGAAGCGGGATCACTTCGGCGAAGGCTTTTTGCACGGCCGGATCCTTCGCGTGGCCGCCACCGATGTTGGTCACGAACATGCCGGGCGCGATGGCATTGACCGTGATCTGGAAGGCGGCGAGCTCCAGGGCAAGACTTCGCATGAAGTGGGCCGCGCCCGCCTTGGCCGCCATGTAGGCAATCCCGATCGCCGGTTCGATGCGCTGCGAGGCGGCCGAGGTCGTGATGACGATGCGACCGCTCCTTTGCGCGCGCATGTGCCGTGCAGCGGCCCGCACGGTGGCGAAGATGCCATTCAGGTTCACATCGATGACCCGGTTCCAGCGCGCGTCGCTGTAGTTCTCGATCGCACCCTCGGTGACTCGCGGCCGCTCATCGCCGACCCATGCGCCCACATACCCGGGACCCGGGTCGATGCCGGCGTTTGCGAAGGTGATGTCCAGCCGGCCGTAGCCCGACGCCACCTCGTCCACGACCCGATCAAGTTCAGGGTGATTGGTGACATCGACCGTTCGCCCTGCGACATCGCAGCCGGCGGCGCACAAGCGCGAGACCTCCGTTTCGATCCGGGCAGGATCGATATCCAGCAGCGTCACGCGCGCGCCATTGCGTGCCAGCGTCTCGGCGTAACCCAAGCCGATACCGCTGGCTCCTCCCGTCACGATGGCCGTACGACCTCGAACGTCGAAGAGTTGCTCGGCTTTCATATCGACAGCGCCGGCCTCGCTTACCATGACTAGTTCCGGCCCAACTTGGCGATCGCTTCATACACCGGGTTGGTGACCGGGAAACCGATCTGGCGGATCTTCTCCGGGTCCGGCGGCCCGGGCGGAAAGCCCGTCATGGTGGCATCGAAGCGCTGTTCGACTCCTTCGAGGAATTCGTTGTGCGTGATCAGGAAGAGCCGGTCGGTTTGAATCGCATCCACCACCATCTCGCCTACCGCCACCGGTTCTAGCCATACCTGCGGAGGCGAGCGCGACGCCAGTTCTGCCTCGAGCTCACGCACGCCGGAATCGCTGTAGCGTGCGGGTCTCAGTTTTGCGACCTCGTGAATGTTGGTCTTGGTGGGACCGGGGATCAGCAGCGTGACCCCCACGTTGCTTCCCTGCAGATCGCAGCGCAAGGCCTCGGTCAGTCCCGACACCGCCGATTTCGCTGCGATGTACGCGGCGCCTCCCGGCATGGGCATCAAGGCGCCCATGGAGGAGGTGTTCACGATGTGCGCAGGTTCACCGTGCTCGAGCATGCGCGGCAGGAATGTCTGAATACCGTTCACCACGCCACCCAGATTCACCTGCAGGCACCAGTCCCAGTCCGAGTAGGTGTACTTTCTCACATCGCCCAAAGACCCGACGCCGGCGTTGTTGCAAAGCACGTGTACGCGGCCGAAGACCTTGTCGGCCTCATCGGCGGCCGCGCTCATCGCTTCACGATCGGTGATGTCGACTTTCACAAAATGCGTGTTGGCGTAAGCGCCGAGCTCGCGTTTCACCGCAGACAGGTGATCTTCCCGTATGTCAGCGACCACGACTTTCATGCCATGACGCAGGAACACTTTGACCATACCGAGGCCGATGCCGCTGGCACCGCCGGTGACGAATGCGACTTTTTCCGAGAGATTTTTCATGGTTACAATCCAGTGACGGCGGTGCGCCGGTGAGTCAGGAGCGCGGCCGGGTCAGGTACGCCACGATGGCATCCAGCTGCCCATCACTCAATTCGGTCTTGCGAAACTGCGGCATCACCGTGATGCCGTTGCGCACGACCGCGCGTATGAAATCCGGGCTCAGATCCTTGCGATCCTCGAGCATCGCGGGTTCCGCCCCCTTGTACTTGGCGGCCAACGCGCGGGTCCCGGGACGCTCCGGCATGGGCCCATGGCAGACACTGCAGCTGTTCTGATACTCCACGAACCCGCGCGGCGTGTCGGCATTCACCTGAGGCGTATGCCGTGTCCATCCGATGGTCTCCTGCTCATCGGCGAGCGCGGTGCCGGCCAGGGACAGCGCAAACACAATCGCCAGGCGGCATGGCCGCAGGAAAGAAGGAGAGCGGATCATGCGCGTGCCTTTCGCAGGTGCTTGGGCCAGATGCCATATCGACCCGGCGACAAGATGCCGTTGGGGTCGAGCGCATCTTTCACCGATTCGTGGAATCGCATCAGAGAGTGATTGTTGAACGAAAACTTTTCGGCGACCGCATCCTGGAACACCGGACCCGTGCGGTATTCAGCCCAGCCATGCTCCGCACAGATTCCGATCATATGGAAGAAGGCTTCGCGGTGACGGCGGTTTTCTTCCTTGTCCTCCGTCACGGGGAAACCGAAGATGAAGATGGCGGTACGTTGCCAGTACCAGGCGGGCAGGGCGAATCTAAGTTGAGGCATGCCGAACTGACGTGCGGCATCCGCAAACACGCGGTTCGCCTCAAAAATCGCGTCTGCCGTCCGCGGGATGATGGGGGCGAGCCACATGTGGCCGTGCGACGGTGTGGGATTGGTGCTGGACCGCGCGCCGATCGAGAAATTGTTCAAGCTTGGAATGCCGAATTCTGGATTCCGTGCCTTGTCCTTCGGCTCTTCTGCGAGCGGAAAGCGATACTCGCCTTGCTCCTCGAACCAGGCTTCGGGAATCACCGCCAGAATATCCTTGGCGCTTTCCCATTGGGCCGCGACCATTTTTGCCGGCCCGTAAAACTTGAGGTCGAACGTCCAGTAGGCGAGATTGTGCCGCCGCCCGTAGGCCTCCAACCCCCGCGGATCGCCGGCCTCCGCTTGATCGCGCAGTTTGGCCAGTTCCGGATCGTCGGTGGGAATGGGTTCATCGACCGCCAGAAAGCGAGACTGTGCGCCGATCGAGCCAATGCCAAGCAGCGGGCTCGAGGAGTCCGGACAGCCATTGGTGACGGTGCTGTTCTCCAGCAGCGTCACCAGCCGGATCAGTTCGTGCAGATCATCGCGCCGCCGCACATTCACTCGCCCGCATCTATACGCTTCGGGCTGCGGCATGAGCCAGAAGCCCATCTTGGTGACGACGCCAAAATTGGACTGTGAGAACAGTCCGTCGATCCACGGACCGTAGCCCGTCTTGTACTGTTGCCACGTTTTGGCATTGGGAAGAGCGCCCATCCCGGTGCGCAACAACTCGCCGTTCGCGAGTACCACTTCCATGCCGCAATGCGCCTCGAAGTGATTGCGGATATAAGGCAGTGTGTAGCCGCCGCCGCGATCGAGCGCATTCCCCATCAGGCTTCCCCAGCCGGGATCCGCGCAATCGATCCACAGTTTGAGCTTCTTTTCCTGTATGTACCGATACAGGTCGAAGTAGCTCACGCCCGGCTCGACGAGCGCGTAGGCGTTCTCCTCGTTGACCTCCAAAATCTTGTTCATGCGCTTCAGATCGAGGACGACAGAGCCGGAATAAGCGGGGGCAGAACCGCCGTACCCCAGATTTCGACCGGTTGAAATCGTGTACAGGGGAATCCCGTGCTGATTCGCGGCGCGCACGACAGCCTGTACCTCTTCGACGCTCGCCGGCGCGACCGCTGCCGACGCCCAGCGCTCTTCCGGCTCGCCCAACAGCGGGGAATAGGCGTCGTGATACAGCCGCGTATCTTCATCGGCCGTGAACACCCACTGTTCACCGACCGCTTTCTTGAACTCGAGTATGGCCGTATCGAAAGCGGCATGATCAATGCCAGGGGGATAACGCATGGGAAGCCTTAAGGGTGTTGGGTGTGAGGTGGGCTCAAAGGCGCGAGTTCTTCGGCGCAATGAGCCAGGAGACCAGGCGTGTAGGATCATTCTGCGTGCGCGAGCGGGTGCGATAGTTTGCCCGACTTCGTTGTTCCACGGGCGAAGGGAAAGCAGACACCGGCTGCTCGATGCCGGCGATAAGATCAGCAACCTGAGCAGGCCAGGGCTGCGGTCCGGACAGTCGTCCATTCACGTATTGGGCGCGATGCGTTGAGGTCTCGAGCAGGTGCTCCGTGCCGCCCTCGGGCGATACCACGTGCATGCCGCGATAGGCAACGCGCATGCCGTGATCCCAGGCGAGCTGTTCCAAGCAAAACAAAGCGCCTTCGGTGGTGAGTCCGGCCACCGTCAAGGGAGCGTGGCGCCACACGGGGTCGAGCTGCTCATACCAGACAGGCGTGACGTCGCCGTCGAACGGCGCAAGCGACACGCCGCGCATCTCCAGCGCCCTCGCAAAGGTATGTGCGGCAGGAAAGCGCGTATCGATGAGTGCCAAATCCACGGGCACGGGCAGATCCAGGGGCAGGTGCAACCCAAGCGGATCACCCGGCGCAGACACCGCCACAGAGGCGACGCTCGCCAAGCTTGCCGCGGCACTGACGGCAATGCCGGCGCTCATGAAGTCGCGTCGCGAAAAAATTACATTCATCGTCGCCCCCCGCTTAAATCCAGTACCGCTTATTTTATACGAGTGTATAATTCGGCGGCAGCGCTGTCAATGAAGCGCGATGCGATCGAGTGAGACATGGCGGACACCAACACGGCAGACAGAACTCCGGCTGCGCAACGAACGATGGCGAAGTTCCTGGAGGCGGCGGAGGCCATCTTTGGGCGGCACGGCTACGAGGGCACCTCGGTGCGAGAGATTGCCGCTCGAGCCGGCGTCAATCTCGGCACGCTGAAACACTATTGGGGCAGCAAGCGCGAACTGTTCCGCGACTTGATCGAACGGCGTTTGCGCCCCGCATACAACGAGTCATCGCGGCGGCTTGCCGCCCTGGAGGCCCGGCTCTCCAAACGGGCGCCGGACCCGGCTGACGTGGTGGCCTGCCTGATAGAGCCGGCATTCCTGGTGGGCGTGAAGTCCCCGCCGGATCTCAATTTCGACGACCCCGAGGCGCGCGGCAGATTCCATCTGTTCTTCGGCCGTTGTCTCACCGACCCCGCACCCGAGATCGTCGAGGACACGAACGCGCTGTTCAACGAGGTATCGCTCAAGTTCTATGAATTGATGCGCCGCGCCTGTCCCGACTTGTCACAGGCAGAGCTGGATTGGCGTATCAACTGCATCTTCGGCACGGTTTCATTCGCCCAGCTCTATGCCGAGAGGATCGGGCGACTGATCGGCAAAGACGCCGACGTCGATGACGCACTCGCCGCGCGCTGGGTGATTCATTTCATCAAGCACGGCGTTTCCGCGGATCCCATGTCAGTCAGCCATGCAAGCAATCTTCGCGCAGCGAAGAAGGCATCCACCCCACGACCACGAAAAAATACAACGAGGCGCGCAAAATGAACGTCAAATTCGATTTTACCGACAAGATCGTTCTGGTCACCGGGGGCGGCTCCGGCATTGGACTGGCGAGTACGCAGGCATTCGCCGCCGCAGGCGCCAGCGTCGTCATCGCCGACCTCTCCAAGAAAAATGGCGCGGCAGCGCTGGCTGCCGCGGGCGCGCGGGCGGAATTCGTGCACGTCGATGTTGCCGACGAGACTGCCGTGATCGGCCTCATCGAGCACATCCGCTCCAAGTACGGCCGGCTCGACATCGCGCACAACAATGCAGGCATCGAAGGGCAGACGGTGCCCTTGACGGAACTCCCCTCCGATAACTGGCGTCGCGTCATTGATGTGAATCTGACCTCGGTATTCTACTGCTTGAAGGCGGAGATTCCCGTGATGGTGGCGCAGGGCGGCGGAGCCATCGTCAACACGGCGTCCGCGTCCGGCCTCATCGGCGGCTACAACTTGAGCGTGTATACGGCGGCGAAACACGGTGTCGTGGGACTCACCAAGGCGGCCGCGATGGAAAACGCCACCAAGGGAGTGCGCATCAATTCGCTCTGCCCCGGCGCCATCGACACGCCGTTTCTCTCGGAGCTTCCAGCCCCTTTTCTTGGAAGACTGGTTTTTGGCACGCCTATGTCACGCCTGGGCACGCCGTCCGAGATGGCTCAGGCCGTCATGTGGCTGTGCTCGGACGCGGCCTCTTATGTGACCGGTCACGCTTTGTCAGTCGATGGCGGCACGTCCCTCGGCGGCATGGGTACGCGGTTCGATGATCTCCGCTAACGCGGGGCGGCCTTGACCGCCAGGCCGCGAAGCACGCCGATACGCTCATTGCAAAAGGCGCGAAAACTCTTCGGTGCCCGGCCGGTGAGCCGTTGCACATCATCACTGCGCACGGCGAAGCGCCCGTTGCGTGTTTCGCGTTCGTACGAAACCATATCGTCACTGCACCATTCATAGCCGCCTACGTTGAACTCGCTGTCGGCGGTACGCGGAATGCCGACCGAGTCCAGAAACTCATACATCTGTGATTCGTTGAGCTCGATTACATCGATGGACCGCCCAGACAGCGCCGCGGTCAAATACGCCATCTGCGGAAATGACCAAAGCTCACTGCCGACGATGTTGTAGGTCTTGTTGACATGGCCGGGCGTCGAGAGCACGGTGACGGCGCTGTCCACGCAATCCTCCCGATCGACCAGGTTCACCTGACCATCGCCCGCGCACGTCCGCCATTGACCCGACGCGATGGCCGCGGGCATCGCGGCATTGAAAATCGAATCCCCATACATGCCGTCGCGCAAGATCGTATAGGTCAAGCCAGAGTTCTTGAGCATCTCCTCCGTCCCGTAATGGTCGATGCAGACCAGCGCTGTGTTGGCCGCATCGGAACCAAAGTACGAGGTATAGACGATATGCTGCACACCGGCCTGCTTGGCCGCGCCTATCGCGTTGCCATGCTGCTTGACGCGGTGGCCGACCTTGTGACCGCTGATGAGCAACATCTGCTCGGCGCCGCGCATGGCTGGTTCGAGGGAGGCGGGATCGTCGAAATCGAAATAGCGGACCTCGCAGCCGAGTCGTGCGAATTCGGCCAGCTTGTCGGGCTTTCTTGAACCCAGGATCAGGTCCGAGGCTTGCACCGACTTCAAGAGCCGTTGCAGCGTCATGCCGCCGAAATTGCCGGTTGCGCCTGTGATCAAGGTTTTCATGTAACTCTCCCTGCCTCTCTGCAGATGAGTGTGACGCATGGGCGCCGGCGCCGGGCCCTATCGAACCGGTAGGGCTGCAGCCGTTCCGTTTGCGGACAGCAGGTCTATCCTTGCGTCATAACTACGGGTGGAGCGTGGCGGCCATGGGCAGTGTGTCAAATTTCGAACGCGTTGAGATCGAACTCGCGTGCCAACGACTCGTGTACGAGTACCTGCGTGCACTCGATGCAGGTCAATACGATGCGGTGGCGGCTTGCTTCGTCGCTGACGGAGTTCTCGCGCGGCCGATGCAACCGGATCAGCCCCTGGAGGGCCGAGAGGCCATACGCGCATCGAT
>Ga0116226_10001216_pt1 | contig 22295 bp, 19 predicted proteins | sample S1TSphfallax_FD_89692 | JGI IMG/M metagenome (GOLD analysis project Ga0116226, IMG submission 89692) | Host-associated microbial communities from peat moss isolated from Minnesota, USA - S1T2_Fa - Sphagnum fallax MG | ecosystem: Host-associated > Plants > Peat moss > Unclassified | place: USA... | reverse complement strand
GACCGGTCTTGCGGGAAAAGCCCACTACGCAGCGTCGAAGGGGGCGGTCCTGGCCTGGACGCGCAGCATCGCGCGCGAATGGGGTCGCTATAACATTACCGTCAACGCGATCGCACCCGCAATCTGGACGCCGATGTATCAAAGAACGCGGGACAAGATGTCACCCGAACAACTCGCCATCCATGAAGCGGAGACGGCGCGGGCCATTGTTATCGGTGGGCGACTCGGCGACGCTGAACGCGATTTCGTTCCCTATATGGTCTTCCTCGCCGGCCCAGGTGCGCGATTCATCACCGGACAAACCATCAAAATCGATGGCGGTTTGCTGATGACATCATAGAGGCGCCGTCAACTAGCTACCGCGGCTTGAGATCATCAAGCCGCTCTCACTAGCCCTAATTGCCGGCCTTGTCGCGATAGGCCGCGACCGCACGCAGATTCTGCTCAGACAGGATCAGGGTTGTATTTGCCACCCGATCGAAGTCCCGCGCCGTCCTTCGATCAGCCGTCGCCGCAGTGTCGATCGCGAGCTTGGCAAGTCCTAACGCCTCGGGTGACAGTTTGACGAGCTCGGCGGCAAAAGCCTGAACAGCGTCGGCAAACGCCTCGTCGCTATAGACGTCATGGACAAGACCAACCTGCAGCGCCTGCGCTGCGCCCATGGGGCGTGATGCCATAGCAAGCCAACGTGCCCAATGCGGTCCCACCAGACGGGTCAGGCGGCTGATGCCACCCGATCCTGCAAGAACACCCATTTTCGGAATCTCAGGCAACGCGAACCGAGCGCTCTCGGCAGCAAAACGGAAGTCGCAAGACACTGCAATTTCCAGTCCCAGCCCAAGACAGGGACCTTGAGCCGCATGAATCACCGGCTTTTCCAGCGATTCCAGAGAATCAAGAAACTCATGGAGTCGACGAAGCGTGGCACGTAGGGTTACCCCGGAACTGCTCCCGTCGCTTGTCCGACCTGGCGCTGGATCAAGGGTGGCGATGTCAATTCCGGCGCTGAAATACCGGCCCTTCGCCGCCAGCACGAGAACACGCAGATCGTCGCGTTCAATCATTTCGGCGACGGCACCCCGCAGAGCATCCAGCATTGCCGGGGTGATCGCATTCAATTTGCGGTCCCTGGACAATGTCATCGTCAGGACCCCTGCCGTCTCGCTCCGTTCGATATCGATCTGCGGCTCTTCACTGGCGACGGTCATTGCCTAAACCTCTCGTAAATCGCGCGGTCACAGCCGCTCAAAAATCGTAACATTGGCCAAGCCGCCGCCTTCGCACATTGTCTGTAGGCCGAATCTCTTGCCACGATCGCGCAATGCATGGATGAGTGTCGCCGCCAGTTTCGTGCCCGAGGCCCCGAGCGGATGCCCCAATGCGATGGCGCCGCCATGAATATTGAGCCGATCGGGATCTGCACCGGTGGCCTTCAGCCAAGCGAGGGGGACTGTCGCAAAGGCCTCATTCACTTCAAAGAGGTCGATCTGATCGATCGTCATGCCTGCCCGTTCAAGCGCGCGATGGGTCGCCGGAATTGGTGCCTCCAGCATGATCACCGGATCATGTCCAAGCACGTCCATATGATGGACGCGGGCGATTGGGGTCAGCCCCTGCTCTTTGACGGCGCGGGCACTGGCGACGATCAGCGCCGACGCACCATCACAGATTTGGCTGGCGCTCGCGGCCGAGAGAACGCCGTTTTCCTGAAGCAATTTGACTCCCTTGATTCCGTCGAGGCTGACATCGAAACGGATCCCTTCATCGACATGATGATCGATCTCCCCATCCGGGCCGGGAATTGAGATAGGGACGATCTCGCTGTCGAACTTGCCGGCTTGCGTGGCGGCAATCGCGCGGCGATGGCTCCCGAAAGCAAAGGAATCCGCGTCATCCTTCGAGATTCCATACTTGGCGCCCATCATCTCGGCACCGAGAAATTGATTGAACACAAACCCCGGTCGATTGCGCAACATTCCCGGACTGGTCGGGCCACCCAACCCTTTTTCCTGGGCAAGCGTATAGGCGCTGTTCATGGGCGCGCGCGTCATGCTTTCGACGCCAGCCGCAATGACGACATCCATGGTCCCCGACATCACCGCCTGGGCCGCAAAATGCAGCGCTTGCTGTGAAGAGCCGCATTGGCGATCCAGCGTCACGCCGGGAACCGATTCCGGCAGACGTCGTGACGCCAGAACGACATTGCGTCCAACGTTGAAGGCCTGTTCGGCAACCTGGGTCACACACCCCATGATGACATCATCGACTCGAGCCGGATCAACGCCGGCGCGATCGATCATTTCATCGAGCACGGCGGCGCCAAGGTCAATCGGGTGCCAACCCGCCAGTCGACCGCCGCGCCTTCCGCCTGCGACGCGCCCGGCGGAAACAATATAAGCCTCACCCATGGTAACCTACCTCCCTGTTCTCGTTGATTTACCCCGCAGCTGACGCCGCAGCCTGTCCGCAGACAGCACTGATCAGCGGGGTGGCATGCGGATCGCGCCGTCGAGACGGATGACCTCGCCATTCAGGTATCCGTTGCGACAGAGCTCCAGCGCAAGGCTGGCGAATTCGGTTGGCGCTCCGAAACGTTTCGGAAAGGGTACGGACGCGCAAAGCTGCTCTTTTATAGAATCGGGTACGGCTTGCATCGGCGGGGTATCGAATATGCCCGGCATGATCGTATTGATGCGGATGGCTTCGCTCGAGAGATCGCGCGCGATCGCCAACGTCATGCCGACGATCCCGGCCTTCGCCGCGGCATACGCCACTTGACCGATTTGTCCTTCGGACGCGGCGGCCGACGCCGTGTTGACGATGACGCCGCGTTCGCCCTCGATGGCATCCAATTGAGCCATCCCGGCAGCCGATTTGGCGATGCACTGAAATGTTCCGATGAGATTGAGCCTAACGACCTTGGCAAAGGCTTCCGTCGCCAAAGGCTTTACCTCTCCCGTCGACCTGTCTCTCGAAATGGTTTTGCCCGGCGCACCGCCGCCCGCGCAATTGACGAGAATGCGCTCCTGGCCATGGGCTGTCCTGGCCATCTCGAGAGCATCATCGACCGAGGAGTCGCTCGTGATGTCGACCTGGAAAAATACGCCAGCGACCTCTTTGGCGAGCGCTTCGCCCATATCAGCGTTCAAATCGAAGATAGCAACTTTGACACCCGCCGCCGCAAGAGCGCGCACCGAAGCCGCGCCCAATCCCGATGCGCCGCCAGTTACAACGGCACTTACCGAGCTATTCAAATTCATCTCGCTCCACTCCCTTATGCGTCTTTTGCGGCACACAAGCACCTTCACAAAGCGCCTGAATAAGTTTAGATCATATATACGATTACCACGGCGATTGGTCTAGTCGTTTACGGAGACTATAGATGACATTTAAGAATGTCCCCCTTGGCCCGGATTTCGGGGTCGAACTATCCGGTTTCGATGCAAGAGAGCTCGACGACGAGAAAATCGACGCATTCCGCAAGGCATTTCATACCCATTCTCTCGTAATGATAAGGGATATGGAGCTATCGGAAGATCAACAGGTGGCACTTACCGAAACATTGGGCGAGGTTTCATTTTCCAGCCCAGTGATGAAACACGGTGGTCTCAAGAAGTTCTCGCTGGTTTCCAATCAGCATGAGGAGGGCCACCTCCGCGACGGGGAATTATTATTCCACTCGGATCATATGTTCTTCGAGAGACCGCTCAGAGCAATCGCGCTCTATGCTCTCGCCGCGCCGCAGGTCGGGGGCGAAACAGTCTTCATCAATGCCAACGCAGCCTATCACCGCCTTCCCCGGCCCCTTCAAGAGCGGATCGCCCCATTGAGAGCCCGACACATGGCAAGCTATGGCACCTTCAAAGGCGATTCACGACCGAGCTTCGACACGGACTCCAAGGTCAAAAGCGCGATCCATCCGGTCGTATGGCCCCACCCCGAGAGCGGTGTGCCCATTCTGTTTGCCAGCCGGCTGCTGACGGAAAGCATCGTAGGTCTGCCTCCCGCGGAGAGCGAGGCCTTGCTCGAGGAACTTTTCGCTTATCTCGAGAATGAAGACTTTGCGTATGTACATAAATGGCGCACGCATGACTATCTCGTGTGGGACAATCGTCAACTGCAACATGCGCGGCGCACCTTCGATCCCTCTGAAAAGCGCGCCCTACGCCGGGTGCCGATCGCCGATTTGGTGACAGCATGACCGAGTTGGCTCTGCAGAATGCGACACTCGATCAGGTCATCGACATTGAGCGGCTAACCGCGTGGCTCGATCACGCCGTTCCCCAACTCGGCGACGCCCCCTTGCAAGCGACACTTCTGCGAGGAGGAACGAGCAACACGATCATCCAAATTGATCGTGGCGGCAAGCCGGCCATTCTCCGCCGCCCCCCGGCGAACCCGCCGCCAGCAAGCGAACGAGCGATGCTCCGAGAAGCCACTGTGCTTGAGGCGCTCAATCAAACGGATGTGCCTCATCCCTACTTCCATGCCGTCTGCACGGACCCCGCAATCATCGGAGCGACCTTCTACATCATGGATAAGGTCGAAGGCTGGGCGGCGCAGGTTAGCGATTCCGGTTGCGTCTACCCTCCGCCATTCGACCAGAAGGCTCTGAAATATCAAGTATACTCCGCTCTGGCCGACGGCTTGATATCGCTATCGCGGGTCGATTATCGACAAATCGGACTGGGCGCCTATGGCAACCCCGAAGGATTTCTCGCCCGGCAAGTGGAACGCTGGCGGTCGCAACTCGCCAGCTACCCGCAGGCCTATCCAGGGTACGCCGGACGCACCATTCCAGGCATCGACTATGTCGTTGATTGGCTGAGCGCGAACATCCCGCCGATGTCGCCCGCGGGCCTGATCCATGGAGACTACGGTGCAGCGAATGTCCTATTTGGTCATCATCCGCCGGCCAGCATCGCAGCGATCATCGACTGGGAACTCTCGACGATCGGAGACCCTCTCCTCGATCTCGGCTGGATGACGTACAGCCTGCGCGACCGACAAGAACCAGGGATCGTCCCGCCCAGCGCCTATTTCGATTCCGCCGACTTTCCCACACGACAAGACATTATCGAATATTATGCGGAAAAAACCGGCCGCAATATCGACTGCATAGAATACTATCTTGTCCTAGCCCAATATAAGCTCGCTTGTATTGTCGAGTATAAAGTCGCGTTGGCGTCAACAGGACGAGAAAATGCCGCTATGGGAAAACTATTCGGTCCTATGACGATCAATCTGATCGCGGAAGCGGAAAAAATTGCGCGCCGGGCGCGTTAGAAACCTTGCCAGGCATCCAGCACGCGCGGCCTTAAAGCCCGTCCTGAGACGTGACGAAACGCGATAAGTGGTAGTCGGCGCCGCCAAATCGGATAGCGAACGCAGTCAGTCGGCGGAAATAGTGGCTGATCAGATGTTCCTCGGTCACGCCGATCCCTCCGTGGAGCTGGACGGCATGAGCGCCAACCAGGCGAGCGCTCGTCATCACCAGGACCTTGGCTGCAGAGACACCTCGGGCCCGCTCGGCTGAGTCACCCGACGAGAGAGCGGCGACGCCACATAAGATGATCGACCGCGCCTGCTCGATCGCCACCACCATATCCGCGAGCTTATGTTGCAATGCCTGAAAGCTGCTGATAGGCACGCCAAATTGATGCCGGGTCTTAAGGTACTCCGCGGTGATCGCTAGTGCCGATTCCATTGCGCCCAGCGCGTCGGCTGCAGCCGCAACGATCGCATGGTCATGCGCCACATTGATTGCGTTGGCGACTTGGGGCCCCACCGCCAAAAGAGCGCTCGCTGAAAAGACGGCGCCATCAAGATCGATTTCCGCAGCGGCGCGACCGTCGATGGTTCGACAGACGCGCATTCTCCCAGCCAAGTGACTCGCCTCGACGAGGAAAAGTGCCAAATCGGCGCCATCGATGCGGGCCGATATCAGCAATTGGTCGGCGCCCGGCGCGGAGTCGATCATAGCCTTGCGACCAGATAGCCGAAAACCTTGGCTGTCCCGGACCGCATGGGCTTCGACCAACTGAACATCCCCGCGCGCCTCAGGTTCGTCATGCGCCAAGATGATCAAGCGGTCACCGGAAAACAGGGGGGCGAGCAACGCCGCACAACGGCCCTCCGGTGCGGCCAGAGCGATAACCCGAGCTGCCAGCGTCGCTGCAAGGACAGGCTCCACCATCAAGCCTCTGCCGATCCCCTCGTGAATGAGTATCTCCGCGACCGCACCCAAGCCAAAGCCACCGACATCCTCGGAAAAGCCGGCGGGAAGCCAGCCCAGCTCGATGACCGATCTCCATATCGTGGGGTCTCGGCCATGCGGCGCGGCCAGGCTCGCCGGGCGCCGCGATGCGTAGTCCAGCATGAAGCAATCAATGCTCTCTTTGAGCATCGCCTCTTCAACTGATAGCGTGAAGTCCATCGTCTTATCGTCCCAGTTCGGCGCGGGCGATCAAGTTCCGCTGAATCTCGTTTGACCCGCCATAAATTGTCGCGGCGCGCCGATGCAAAAAGCCTCCCATCACACCGGAGGCCCAATCGGGTCCGGGTAGATCCGCCAGCCAGGGTTCACTCCAGTCGGTCGGCACCGGATAGGTGATCTCGGCGTAGGGTCCGAGTTCCTCAATCATCAGCTCGCTCAGTGCTTGCAGCAATTCAGATCCTCTGATCTTGAGAACGGACGCCGCCCGCATAGCCGGCGCATCATGATGGTCGGTGAGCACCCGCAAGACGGTAAATTCAAGGGCAATTATATCGATTTCAACTTGGGCCAGCCGATTGCGGAAACCAGCGCGCTCGATCAGGCCACTCTCCGTGGCATGCGCCTTTAAGAGAGCGAGATCGCGTCTAAGTTCGGGAATTCGTGCACTCGCTGTTCGCTCATGCGCGAGCAAGGTTTTCGTGTATCCCCAGCCCTTATTCTCCTCGCCAACCAAACTGGCGACCGGGACACGGACGGAATCGAAAAAGACTTCATTCAGGTGACACTCGCCGTTCAGCATTTCGATCGGCCGGATGGTGATGCCCGGAAGTGCGCGATCGATCAGCAGAAATGAAATTCCCGCCTGAGGCTTTCCGCTCCAGTCCGTTCGGACCAGCGTGAATATGCCGTCGCAGATCTCGGCGTCCGTTGTCCATATCTTCTGACCGTCAACGACATAGTGGTCTCCGTCCCGAACCGCTCGGGTTCGCAGAGATGCCAGATCGGACCCAGCGCCGGGCTCGGAAAAACCCTGAGCCCAAAATGTATCGCCAGACAGCATCGGCGGGAGTATCTGACGCTTCAGAGCGTCGGTCCCAAAGCCGTAGACAATCGGTCCGACAAGATCAAAATTCTGGTTGTGGGTCGGCGGTGCGCCAGCCACCCAGGTTTCAATCTCGAATATATGCTTGCGCAGAGGCGACCAGCCGGTGCCGCCATACTCGACCGGCCAGTTGGGCGCAGACCATCCACGAGCATGCAGTTTCTTGGTCCAGAACACCATTTCCGGGCGCGTCCAACGCCAACCGCGTCTGAAACGCCGGCGGATATGATCTGGCAACTCGGCCGCGATAAACTCACGGATCTCATCGCGAAAAGCGGTGTCCTCAGCGGAATATTCGAACTGCATAACAGACCTTCCTCCGGGAAACGGTCACGCGCGGCTTGTTGACGCGGCAGCGGGGGCGGCGCGAGCCGAGAACCGATACGCGACGTCTCTTTTTTCTCTCAAACTTTGACTCGGATGTACCACTGACAGAGTGGCATTGACAACGATAATCATATAGATGATCAATACCTCCGCAACACCAAAACCCTGCCGTACCAAAACGAAGCGATCGGAAGCGGTGAGCTAGGAGAAACAGACCATGATCGATTTCGACATTGATCCCGACTATCAGCGACAGCTCGACTGGGCCCGCCAATTCGTCGCCGAGAAGGTCGAACCGATCGACTTCCTCTTTCACAAGGATCAGGGCTACAATCCAGGCAATCAAGCCCTCTGGGATATTATGGGGCCCCTGAAGGCGGAAGTGAGGGCGCAAGGGTTGTGGGCATGCCATCTTCCACCGAGCCTTGGCGGCAACGGCTACGGTCAGGTGAGATTGGCGCTCCTGAACGAGATTCTCGGACGCAGCTTCTTCGCGCCGATGGTTTTCGGTACTGCCGCGCCCGACACCGGCAATGCCGAAATTCTTGCCCATTTCGGCACTGAACTTCAGAAGAAAACCTACCTTAAGCCGCTGTTGGACGGCGATATCGTCTCATGCTTCTCGATGACCGAACCGCAGGGTGGCGCCGACCCCAGACAGTTCACCTGTCGTGCCGTCCGTCAAGCCGATGGAACTTGGTTATTGCAGGGCGAGAAATGGTACTCTTCGAACGCGCGCTGGGCATCGTTTCTCATCGTCATGGCGATCACCGATCCTGACCTGCCGATCGGGCAAGGTGCCAGTCTGTTCATCGTGCCGCGCGGACGCGAGGGCGTGAAGATCAAGAGAAACGTCGGCACCACCTTCGACGCGCCGGGTGGCGGCAATGAAGGCTATATCCACTATGATGACGTCCGCGTCAGCGAGGCGGATCTGCTAGGGGGACTGGGCGACGCGTTCCGAATCGCGCAATTCCGTCTCGGCGGCGGTCGCGTGCATCACGCGATGCGCAGCGTCGGACTCGCCAAGCGCGCCTTCGATACGATCTGCGAGCGGGCCAAGAGCCGCGTGACCAAGGGAGGGCTGCTGGCGGACAAACAGCTCATGCAGGAGTTGATCGCCGACGCTTGGCTTGAAATCGAGCAATTTCGTCTCTTTGTGCTGCAGACTGCTTGGAAAATTGATCGCCATCAGGATTACAAAAAGGTCCGCGGTGACATTTCCGCAGCTAAGAACCTTGCCGCCAAGGTTCTGCACAGCGTCGTCACGAAAGCCATGCGTATCCACGGATCGCTTGGCATTTCCAATGAAATGCCCTTTGGCGACATGCTGTATATGGGCTTCATCATGGGGATCGCTGACGGCCCGACCGAAGTGCACAAAATCACGCTCGCCAAACAAATCCTTGAGTCCTACGAGTCAAGCGCCGAACTATTCCCCAGAGAGCATCTACCCCGTCGCGTTACCGACGCCGTAAAGCTTTACCGCAAATCGTTGGATCTGCCTGGTCCGGTCAGTCCGTGGATCGCCTATGTGCAGGACTTGGACACTGCGGGTGCCGAAATGAAGAGCTGTTAACCGATCCGAGGTTCATGGGATGAGCGGCGAATATCGGCGTGCAGTGTTCATCACGTCAGCTGAAAATTGGGCCTCTGCCGATATGGAGGACGATCAGCATCGTTTCGGCGTCGATGTCATTCATGATGGATCCTCGGTCGTGTCAATTGATGGACGGGCGATCAGGACCCCATGGAGCAGTTGCGCCGCAGCGACAGGTGTACTTCAGGCGCTGAGGCAATTACCACTCATGGCATCGCCTTTCGACGTCTTGCGTCAGGTTAAGCAGCGCCTTCACTGTACGCATCTTCTCGATTTGGCGGCTCTGGCAATAGCCGCAGCAGCGCGCGGAAACGGGCAGACGCGCTACGATGTCGCGTTGCAATTGTCGAAGACTGACGGCATCGATCGCCGGGAAGGCTCGATCACGAGGAATGGCGCAGTCGTGGACCACTGGTTGTTGGAAAACCATGTCATTCGCCGTCCCGAGCCTCTATCCGGACTCGAACTCGCTCGCGCCTCGCGCTGGGAAGCCGATCATCTCCGAGACCTCGCGGCGAAAGACGCAATTTTCATCATGAGAAGAGCAGAATTGGTTTCTGGCGGCCGACTGGTGGACCTCAATGTGTTTGACTATGCCAAGGACATGGATGGGTTGAGAGACGTTTGTTTCACTTTTCAATCCGACCAAATCGACACTGCGCGACGCAATATGGGATCGACGCGCGACTTCAGCCAAGCGGGCGATCTACTCGCAGATCTGGGTTGAACCCATTTCGGCCCGCAAAGAGAGTCACAGCTGATTGAAAGGAACCCCCTTATCGGGCCTGTAATCCTGGGGCAGTCGAAGTATTTTCTCGGCAATCGTATTGCGCAAAATCTCATCGGTGCCTCCGGCAATCCTCAATGCCGGCGCATCGAGCCAGGATTGTGCGAAATCCGCCCTCACCGAAAGCTCGACATCAAGTTCCACTCCGTCCGGCCCCATGAGCTCAAGCGCCATCGAGGCGAGTTTGTAGCGGGTCTTGGCAACAAGAAGCTTGCGGATTGCTCCTTCAGGGCCCGGCTCCACCCCGCGCGCGATCGCCTGTAGCGCCCGCAAATGTACGGAACGCAGGCCTTGTCGCTCGACGAATGCGTCGGCGATGACCTTCCGCACCTCGCCATCCTCGAATGCGCTACGACCACCAATCCGCGCCTGCTTCGCTAGGCTTATAAAGGATTCGAGCGACGGTCCGCCGCCACCCTCATCCGCGATTGCGTAGCGCTCGATCATCAGGGTCTCAAGCGCAACGCGAAACCCCTCGCCAACCGCTCCCAGCCGCTGCTCGTCCGGCACGAAAACGTCGGTGAAGAACACTTCATTGACATCTTGCTCGCCGCCGAGCTTGCGCACGGTTCGGACTTCGATTCCCGGCGAGTGCATGTTCAGATAGAAATAGGTCAGCCCTGCATGTTTGGGAACGGACGGATCCGTGCGGACGACAATGACTCCCCAATCGGCAAATTGCGCCCAGGTAGTCCAAAGTTTTTGGCCATTGAGAACCCAACCGTCTCCCTGGCGTTTTGCCTGAAGACGCAAGGCGGCCAAGTCGGAACCCGCCATCGGCTCGGAAAAGAGCTGACACCAGATTTGCTCGCCGCGAATTGCGGAAGGCGCCAAGGCCATCTTGGCCGCCTCCGGTGCATGCCGCAAAAAAATGGGCACTGGCATCCCGAGACTTACGCCATAGAAACTGGTCGGAAGATCATAGGCGAGCTCTTCTTCCGTAAAGACGATCTTTTCCAACTCTGTGCCGCCGGCACCACCATATTGTTCGGGCAGCGTAATCGCCGCATAGCCATGCGCGGCCTTCAAGGCCTGCCAAGCTCGCGCCTTGGCCAATTCACCGGCGACATCGATCTGTGAGGTGCGCACGAATGCGGGGGCATTCGCCCTCAGCCAGTCGCGAGCCCGTTCGCGATAAGCATCGATATTTACATGCGCCATGTCGTTGTTCTCCTAAGCGAGCCGAGACACAAGCCGCTCTCTCCAGGCAAGCACCCCGCCCAGTTCCAAAGCGAGGGCCCTCTCCCGTCGGAAGTGGTGGTGAGGTTGGGCCTCCCAGGTCACGCCGATTCCACCGAAGGTCTGTATGGTTTGTCGCGCTGCGAACTCATAAGCCGCGATAGAGGCTAGCCTGGCAGCGGCGATGACTTCGGGCGCATGGCTGGCCCCATGGTCTTCGAGCATGGAAAGCGCCTCGTTGGCGCAGCCCCGTGCGATCTCGATCGTCGTATAGAGGTCGGCGAGGGCATGCTTGATCGATTGAAAGCTGCCGATTGGCCGACCGAAGGCAATACGCTCGCGCGCATAGTCGCAGGCCATGGCGAGGCATGCTTCGGAGCCTCCGATTTGCTCGAAGCAGGTGGCCACGACTGTGGCGGCAAGGGCATCATCAACCGCTTCATCCCCGCCGATCCGAAATGCGATTGCGTCGTCCAGCGTCAACCGCGCTACGCCGCGGGTATTGTCGATGGTGTCGACGATTTCCCGCTGGACCGCGTTTTGTGTCAGAGGCACACCCCATAAGCCAGCCCCAGCATGCTCCGATAGGGCCACCAGGGCAAAGTCGGCGAAAGCGGCAAAGGCGGACGCAGGGAGGACACCTCGGAGACGACCGCCCTCGACACGAACAGGCGCGAAGATCGCAGGACCGGGAAGCACCAGCGCAGCTCTCTTTTTGCCGCAAATGAGATCGGTCGCGAGCTCACCATCCATTGAAGAAACCGCGCGCGCCGCGACGGCGGTTGCGGTCAGCGGCAGCGATGCGGCCGCGGCCCCCAATAACTGCGCAATTCCGCACAAACCCCGCCAGCCAAGCCCCAGTCCGCCCGCATCCTCCGAGAAGGGGGTCATCGTCCAGCCCAGTTCGACGATCTTGTCCCAAAACTCATCGTCCGCTACCCCCGGCCTGTCCAGCATCGCCTTGAGACGTTGCGGCGTCGCATATTGCCGGATCGGCCGGGAAGCCTGTTCCAGGACCATAGTGAGGTCATCGCCCTCTTCCGACCGGTCAAATGCCATATCAGGTGCCATCCCGCTTACGCCTCCCTGCGATAAAGCGCCGCACAAAATACGCTAGATCATCATGATCATATATATTTATATTGACACAAATCAAAGAAAACATGATGCAGATAGGAATGCTCAGGGAGGACAAGAAATGTCGAATTTGGCAGCGCAGGACAATGCCATCCTGTTTCAGATCGTAGATGACCATATTGCCCTCATCACGCTCAATCGACCCGCCGCCCGCAATGCCATCAATGTGGCGATGGCGCAGGAAATGGCGCGTCTGGTGGCTCAGGTGGAAAATGATCCATCCTTGCGCGTCGCTGTTCTTGCTTCGTCGCATGAGCGCGTTTTTTGTGCCGGGGCAGATCTTGCTGATTTGGCGGCCGGTCGTGGACCGCAGCTTGTAACCAATGACGGTTTCGCGGGTCTTGCCTTCGCGCACCGCAACAAGCCGTGGATAGCCGCAGTCCGCGGCGCCGCGCTCGCGGGCGGATGCGAATTGGCGATCGCCTGCGACATGATCGTCGCCTCGGAAGACGCTCGTTTCGGCGTGCCTGAAGTCAAGCGCGGTCTCCTCGCGGGCGGCGGTGGGGTGTTCCGGCTGCCTCGCCTGATTCCGCGTAATGTCGCGTTCGAGATGGTCGCGACCGGCGATCCGATCAGCGCCGCGAGAGCCGAGGCCTTGGGGCTGGTAAACCGAGTTGTCCCGCCAGAGTCGGTCCTGGACGAGTCTTTGGAGCTGGCGCGCGCGATCGTCGCCAATGCGCCCAATGCCGTGAGAGAAAGTCTCGCCATCGCTCGCGCGGCCGCCGACAAGGACGAAGCGGCGCTGCGCGGCCTGTCGGATCAGGCGAGCGAGCGAATCATGCGAAGCGCCGACGCCTTGGAGGGAGCCCGCGCCTTCTTGGAAAAACGCCAACCAGTCTGGACCGGCCTCTGACTCGAACGCCATCATGAAAGCAGTGCTCGCGCGGTGCTTCGGCGCACCCGACGAATTCGCTGTCGAGACCCTGCCCGACCTCCAGCCATCAGCAGGAGAGGTGCGCATACGGGCCCGGGTTGCGGCAGTCAGCTTCGTTGATTCGCTGACAGCGGCGGGGCGTTATCAGGTCCGGCCAACTTTGCCGTTCGTGCCAGGAAGCGAGGTCGGCGGAGTTATCGATCAAATCGGTGCCGGAGTCCGTGGCCTTAGAATCGGCGACCATGTGGTCGGTTCGATTCAGTTCGGTGCGTTTGCCGAGCTTGTGATAGTGCCGGTTCACCATCTCATGCGGATTGACCCGGCGATGGAATTCGACCAGACCGTGGCCGCCTATATCCCCCAATTGACCGCACTCTATGCCTTGACCGACCGCGGCAAGCTGAGAAGAGGCCAAACAGTGCTGGTCCTGGGGGCGGGCGGCGCGATCGGCTTTGCCGCGCTCCAGATTGCCACATTGATGGGTGCGAGAGTGATCGCTGCCGCCTCCTCGCCAGAAAAACGCGAAGCCGCCCTCGCCGCCGGCGCCATTGCCGCCATCGATAGCCGATCGACGGATTTCCGCTCGGAAGTCGCAACCGCCTGTGGCGGCAAGGTCGATATGGTGGTTGATCCTGTCGGCGGCGCGCTGACGGAAACCGCATTTCGCTGCCTGAACTGGCGGGGAAGGTTGCTGGTGATCGGGTTCGCCTCGGGCAAGATCGCCCAACTGCCCGTCAATCTCGCCCTGCTCAAGGGCGCCGCGCTCATTGGCGTCAATGTAGGACAGTATCTTGACCGCCAACCCCGCGCCGCGGCGGCTCTCCGCAAGCAGCTCCATCGCTGGTGGGAGCAAGGTGAACTCGCAACGCCCATCCGTTGCAGGGAACCGTTAAGCCGTTTCGCCCCCGCCATGGTCGCGGCAGCCGACGGGATGGGGCATGGGCGGGTGCTGCTGGATTTAACCAATTAAAAAAGCCCAACAATCGGGAGGACGAAATGACAGTTCCCTTCACCAATATAGATAAACTTTACATAGGCAACGAATGGGTGAGACCGACTTCCGGCGCCGTCGACCTGGTCATCAATCCGGCTACCGAAGCGGCAATCGGCGAGGCGCCAGTTGGCGGAATGATCGAAGCCGAGGCGGCCATTGGCGCCGCCCGTGACGCTTTCGACCAGGGACCTTGGCCGCGCATGTCCTTTGTCGAGCGGAGCGATTTCATTCTAAGAATGCATGCAGCGCTTGAGAGGCGGCTACCGGAGATCCGAGCCTTGACCATCGCCGAGGCTGGAGCCACCTATGGGCTGACGAATTTTACCCAGACCTCTACGCCGTTGCGCTTGATGCAGGTCGGAGCAGAATTCGCGCGGCGCATCGAACCGCACTCCACACCCGTGGAAATAGGCCCGAATCTAGTCAACCCCGGCGGCCCAGACTCGATCGGCGGCGGCACGATTATCCGAGAACCGGTTGGCGTCGTCACCGGTATAACGGCCTACAATTTTCCTTTTTTCCTGAACTTGGCCAAGATCGTTCCCGCTCTGCTGGCCGGCAATACCCTCATCCTCAAACCGTCCCCCTTCACCCCCTACGCGGCGCTGCTGTTCGGCGAAATCGCGGAGGAAGTAGGTTTGCCGAGAGGGGTTCTGAACATCGTCACGGGAGGATTGGAGGTGGCGCAGTGTCTGACCAGTCATGAGGATGTCGACATGGTCAGCTTCACCGGCTCGGATCGCGTAGGCGCAGCAATCATGGGGCAGGCAGCCCCAACTTTGAAGCGCGTCGTCATGGAATTGGGCGGAAAATCGGCCCTTGTCGTCCGCGCCGACGCCGACATACGGCAAGCGGCTCTCGCCGCCGTCGCCAACCTCACCTGCCATGCCGGTCAAGGGTGCGCTTTGCTGACCCGTTATATCGTTCATGAAAACGTTCGCTCCGCCTTTGTGGACGAAGCCAAGGCACTCTTGGCGCGCTGGAAGATCGGCGATCCGGCAGACCCGACGGTGATGATGGGACCGCTCATCCGAGAAAGCCAACGCAACTCGGTCGAACGCTTCGTGCAACTGGGCGTCGATAGCGGCGCCAAGCTAGTTTTCGGCGGCGGACGTCCTAGCGACCTGCCCAAGGGCTATTTCTTGCGACCGACCTTGTTCGATGATGTCGACAATGCTTCGGCGGTCGCGCAGGAGGAAATTTTCGGACCGGTAGGCGTCGTCACCGGCTTTGAAAGCGACGAGGACGCGATAAGGCTCGCGAACGCCTCAAAATATGGATTAGCCGGCGCCGTCATGTCGGCTGATCGGGCCGCAGCCTATCGCATCGCCGCGCGGATGCGAACCGGCGGTGTCGCGATCAATGGAGGCTTTGGCGGCGACGTCTCAGGCTACATGCCCTTTGGCGGCTACAAGCGATCCGGTTTTGGCCGCGAGTTCGGACCTGGCTGGATTACTGAATACCTTAACGAGAAAGTTATCCATTTTCCGATCGGATGACACTCGGGTGATGGGCTCGTTTTTCATATTGATGATCTATATGAATAATGCGCACGATTGCAAACATAAGAGGCCGAATAGCGGCGATCCTAGGGAGCAACAAGAGAATGCAGAAGCGCTTTGAAAACAAAGTCGCGATCGTGACCGGAGCGGGTGGCGGAATCGGGGAGGCTTACGCGAAGGCTTTGGCCGCAGAAGGCGCGGCCGTGGTCATCGCGGAATTGGATGAGGCCCAGGGGATCAAAGTCGCGGACGAGATAAACGCGAGTGGCGGCAAAGCTCTATTCGTCGCGACCGACGTCGGGGACACGTCATCGGCGCAAAATATGGTCGCCGAGGCTATCCGGAATTTTGGTGACATCGATTATCTCGTCAACAACGCAGCGATCTACAAAGGCATGAAGATCGCCCCCTTGGTGGAAATCGATTGGTCCTACTATCTTCATTTCATCAACATCAATATGCATGGGGCGCTTATCGTTGCGCGGGCCGCCTATCAGTCGATGCTAAATCGCGGTGGCGGCGCGATCGTCAATCAATCTTCCACTGCGGCATGGATGGGCTACAATCTCTATAGCTTGCCCAAGCTTGCATTGCACAGCATCACGCAGATTCTGGCCCGAGAACTCGGCCCGAAGAATATCCGCGTCAATGGCATTGCCCCAGGCCCCATCGACACCGAGGCTACTCGGACCGCCGCGGATCAGAGCGTTATTGATCACTTAGTATCGACCATGCCGCTTGGCCGCATCGGTCAGGTCGATGAGGTCGCCGCTCTGTGCCTGTTTCTGCTGTCTAGCGACGCAAGCTTTATTACCGGCCAGATATATAGCGTCGACGGCGGACAATTGTTCCGAGCCTGACTATGCTGCGATGTCCCCGGCTCATTGCCAGGCGGCCAGTTGTGTCTGGATCGCCGCGACGAGGGCGAGCGGCTGGTCGACCATGACATGATGATGCGCCTCGGGGATGCAAACGACGGGCGTTCCTCGGGGCGCCCGCGCCTGCATCCCCTCAAAACGCGGCGTCGCGGTCAGTGTCGATAGCGCCCCGCGCACCAACAAGAGTGGGCATTGAGGATCGCTGAGAGCATCCCAGGTCTCGCCGAAATCCAGTGTGCCCAATAATTTGGGATCATGCCGCCAGATCCAGCCGGATTCGGGCTCCACAGCGCGACACATTCCTGCGGCCGCAATGAAATGCGCGATAAATGGATGTGCACAAGGTTGCTCTGGCATGAATCTGAATCGTGCGAACATTTCCTCCTGCGATTGTGACGGTCGCCACCGCTCAACAGTCCGATTGAGGCCCCAAACCGGCCGCGCATCGATCAGCGCATCGATGATGATCGCGCCGGCCAACCGCCTGCCGTGCCAGGCCGCGGCGCAGATCGCTACAGCCCCACCGAGAGAATGGCCGATAATGGCAGGGGGCGCCGAAGCATCGAACAAGCCAGCCACCTCGGCCGCTGCCATAACCTCTTCGACGAAGATGTCGGCACCATACGCGGTTCGATAACCGGACCCGCCATTTCCCGAGAGAGACAGCGCAACCACATGGTGCGTCTCTGCAAAAAATGGCGCGACAAAACGCCACCACTCGGCATTCGCACCATTGCCATGAATGAACATCAGACCCGGTGCGCCTCTTCGCCCCCATTGCAGCACTTCAATGTCCACCCCCAAAACCTGGATAACGGAGCGGTCATGCGGGTAGCCGATCGCGTCGCTGAACCATTTGGGGGCCGGAGGAACCGACTCCTTCAATCCAAGTGAAGAGGACGGCGCGACGGCCGCAACTTGGGAACAATGAGTCATGCTAGCGCCAATCCTCGCTAAACGGGGTGCAGCACCCCGCAAAAATACTCGAAAAAAAAATATAGATCATATATATCATCATGACCCTGCAATGGCGATAGACCATGATCAGTTGCGAGACCAACCGAGGGTGGGAACCGGAGAAGAAAATGAATCTGAACGACATGATCCTGATCAGCGTTGACGATCATCTGATCGAGCCCGCTGACCTTTTCCTCAAGCACATGCCGAAGGCGATGAAATCGAGGGCACCCCGAATCGAGCGATCGGATGACAAGGACTTCTGGCTGTTTGAGGGCAAGGCCTATCCGTCGATTGGCCTGAACGCCGTCGCGGGACGCCCTCCCGAGGAATATGGCATGGAGCCGACATCCTATGAGGGCATGAGGAAAGGATGCTGGGATGTCCATTCTCGCATCGATGACATGAATGTGAATGGGCTTCTTGCCTCGATTTGTTTTCCGACTTTCGGCGCATTCGCTGGGACGACCTACCTCGCGGTCACGGACAAGACCGTGGCCCACGCCGCCGTGCAGGCGTACAATGACTGGCACGTCCAGGATTGGTGTGGAGCTTATCCGGGCCGCTTCATTCCAATGATCATATTGCCGCTCTGGGATGTCGAGGGTTGCGCGGCAGAGGTAAGGCGCTTTGCGGCAATGGGCGTCCACGCCATATCGTTCCCGGACAATCCAACCGCGGTCGGGCTCCCCAGTATTCACGGCGAGCACTGGGACCCACTATGGAAAGCCTGTGCCGACAACAATGTGGTAATTTGCACCCATATCGGTTCTGGTCTTGCGCCGCCGCATGCCTCGAACGACACCCCGATCGACGCCTGGATCGCCAGCTTCCCGATGTCGATAGCCGGTTCCGCGGCGGATTGGCTTTATGCGCCGCTCTGGAAGAAGTTTCCGAACCTTCGGCTCGCCCTGTCGGAGGGAGGTATCGGCTGGGTGCCCTATTTGCTCGAGCGTAGCGATTTTACGCATACGAGACACAACGCCTGGACCAACGCCGATTTCGGAGCCGGCATGCCGAGCGACGTCTTCAAACGGCATTTCATCTCCTGCTTCATTGACGATCAGTTTGGCGTCAAAAACCTGAGCGACATTGGCGAGGATATGGTGATGTATGAGTGCGACTACCCTCATTCCGATTCGCTCTGGCCAAAGGCGCCAGAATCGTTATTTGCCGGCCTGTCGGGGTTATCGGACGAGCAAATCAACAAGATCACCCACCTGAACGCCATGCGCGAATTCTCATTTGATCCTTTCCAGCACATTGATCGTAAGAACTGCACGGTAGAAAGCCTGCGGGCACAGGCCGGACATGTCGTGACCAGCTTTTCGCCCGGCAAGAGCGGCGCGGCGAGACCCACGGATGGGCAATTGAAAAAGCCGGTTACGTCAGGAGACATCCACCGGATGTTGGCGGCAATTCAGTCGTGATTGACGGCCGCCGCCTCGTTATTCCCCTGAACATTGTCCGAGAGAGAATAAATGATCCTGTCCGAGTCCCAGTCTGCCGTCCGCGAGATGGTGCGCGCGTACGCGCAGAAAGAGATTCGTCCGCGCAGCGCGGCATTTGAAAGAGCCGGCGGCTATCCCGCCGGCTTATTCACCGAAATGGCCGGACTCGGTCTGATGGGCATGACCGCGCCGGAAGAGGTTGGCGGCGCGGCGACTGACTATATCTCCTACGCTCTGGCGCTGATCGAGTTGGCCGCTGCCGACGGTGCGCTGTCGACCATCGTCTCAATCCAAAACAGCCTTCTCGTCTCCGGCATCCTTCGAGAAGGAACCGACGCGCAAAAGGCTCGCTTTCTTCCGGAGCTCACCAGCGGCCGAATGATGGGTGCTTTCGCCCTCACGGAGAGCGATGCGGGCTCTGATGCCTCTGCTATCCGCACTCGCGCCATTAAGGTCGACGGTGGCTGGCATTTGAACGGCAGCAAGCAGTTTATCACGTCGGGGCGGATAGCGGGTGTGGCGATGGTTTTCGCCGTGACCGACCCTGCCGCAGGTAAGAAGGGCATTTCGGGCTTTTTGGTTCCCACCGATCGGCCCGGCTACAAAGTCGACAAGGTCGAACATAAAATGGGCCAGATGGCCTCGGACACCTGCGCCCTGCGTTTCGAGGATCTGTTTCTTGAGGCCGACCTTCTATTGGGCCGCGAAGGAGATGGATACCGAATCGCACTCGCCAATCTGGAAGCCGGGCGAATCGGGATAGCGGCGCAGGCGGTCGGGATGGCACAAGGCGCGCTTGAGACCGCCGTCGCCTACGCCAAGGAACGCAAATCCATGGGCAAAGTGATCATCGAACATCAGGCGGTGGGATTTCGCCTCGCCGATCTCGCCGCCCGACTCGAGGCCGCGCGTCATCTGGTGCTGCATGCCGCGAGTCTCAAGGACGCGGGCATTCCGTGCCTAAAGGAAGCCTCGATGGCTAAGCTGATAGCGTCGGAAACCGCCGAAGCCGTCTGTTCCGGGGCGATGCAAACTCTAGGCGGCTATGGCTATCTCGAAGAATTTGCCATCGCCAAGGCCTACCGCGACGTTCGCGTCTGCCAACTCTATGAAGGAACCTCCGATATTCAGCGGATGGTCATTGCCCGCGCTCTGTAGGGGAACTCTTTATGTCAAAAGATCCGGTGGTCATCTCCGCCTATGCTCGAACGCCGATGGGCAGCTTTCAGGGCGCTTTGTCTGGCGCCACCTGTCCGCAGCTCGGCGCAGCCGCGATCCGCGCCGCCGTCGAACGGTCTAAGGCTGGTCCTGAGGCGGTGGAACGCGTTTATATGGGGTGCGTCCTCGCAGCCGGTCTGGGCCAGGCTCCGGCACGCCAGGCGGCGCTGAGCGCCGGCCTGCTGCAATCGGCCGAAGCGACGACTGTCAACAAGATGTGCGGCTCGGGTATGCAGGCCGCCATCATGGCGGCCGAGGCCATTGCGTCGGGCTCTGTGGACCTGATGGTCGCCGGTGGCATGGAAAGCATGTCGAATGCACCCTATCTGCTGGCCAAACATCGCAGCGGTGCCCGGATGGGTCACGATATCGTCAAAGATTCGATGATGCTTGACGGCCTGGAAGATGCCTATACGCAGGGTAAATCCATGGGGGTGTTCGCCGAAGACGCCGTCCGGCAATACCAGTTCACCCGCGCGGCCCAGGACGAATTCGCGCTCCGCTCACTGAGCCGGGCCAACCACGCTATCGCCAGTGGCGCGTTCGCACGGGAAATCATCCCTGTTACCGTTACGGGCCGCAGCGGCGACAATGTTGTGGACACTGACGAGCAGCCGGGTAAAGCGCGCCCCGAAAAAATTCCGTCGCTAAAACCTGCTTTCGCCAAGGACGGAACCGTCACGGCTGCCAATTCATCGTCTATTTCTGACGGCGCAGCGGCGCTGGTGATAACCCGTGCGAGTATCGCCGAAAAAAGCGGGCTTCCGGCAATTGCGCGGATTGTGGCTCATGCAGCGCATGCCCATGAGCCCTGCTTGTTCTCCACGGCGCCTGTGCCGGCAATAGAGAAACTGCTGGCCAAGGCTGGCTGGTCGGTCGACGAGGTCGATCTTTTTGAGGTGAACGAGGCCTTCGCTGTGGTCGCGATGATCGCCGCCCGCGAACTCGGGATCCCCGACGACAAGCTCAATGTAAATGGCGGCGCCACCGCGCTCGGCCACCCCATCGGCGCCTCCGGAGCCCGAATCATCGCCACGCTACTGGCGGCATTGGAAAATCGTGGACTGAAGCGTGGGGTGGCAAGCCTTTGCATCGGCGGCGGTGAAGCGACCGCAATAGCGCTCGAACGGATGTAAGCGGCTCACATTGGGCCTTTAGTTGATTTAACGGCGCTTCCTCCTCATTTGTTTCGGGGGACCGCCAGCAAGGCCAAAACCTTCGACGCCGCATCGGGAATATTGGTCCCCGGTCCGAAAATCGCCGCGACCCCTTGTTCAATGAGGAAATTGTAGTCCTGCTGCGGGACCACTCCGCCGACGACGACCTGAATGTCGCCGGCACCCTCGGCCTTGAGGTCGGCAATCAGCTGCGGTACCAGGGTCTTGTGGCCGGCGGCTTGGCTGGAGACGCCCACCACATGGACGTCATTCTCCACCGCCTGACGGGCGGCTTCCGCCGGCGTCTGGAACAAAGGCCCGACATCGACGTCAAAGCCGAGATCGGCGAAGGCGGTGGCGATCACCTTGGCGCCCCGGTCATGGCCGTCCTGGCCCATCTTGACCACCAGCAGGCGCGGGCGGCGGCCCTCTTCAACGGCGAAGTCGGCGATGTCGCGCTGAACCTGGGCAAAGCCGTCATCATCCTTGAAGCTGCCGCCATAGACGCCGGAGATCGACCGGCTTACCGCGCGATGGCGCGAGAACACGCTCTCCAGCGCGTCGGAGATTTCGCCGACGGTGGCGCGCGCCCGGGTCGCGGCGACGGCGAGGGCGAGCAGATTGCCTTCACCGCTGGCGGCGGCGCTGGCCAGCGCCTTCAGCGCCTGGTCGCATTCCTTCGCGTCGCGGGTCTGCTTGACCCGGTTGAGGCGATGGATCTGCGACTCGCGCACCTTGGCATTGTCGACATCGAGGATCTCGACGCTGGTCTCTTCCTTCGGCTGGTATTTGTTGACGCCGACCACGACTTCCTCGCCGCGATCGATGCGCGCCTGCTTGAGCGCCGCCGCCTCCTCGATGCGCATCTTCGGCATGCCGGTCTCGACCGCCTTGGTCATGCCGCCTAAGGCCTCG
>Ga0116226_10001215_pt1 | contig 22331 bp, 17 predicted proteins | sample S1TSphfallax_FD_89692 | JGI IMG/M metagenome (GOLD analysis project Ga0116226, IMG submission 89692) | Host-associated microbial communities from peat moss isolated from Minnesota, USA - S1T2_Fa - Sphagnum fallax MG | ecosystem: Host-associated > Plants > Peat moss > Unclassified | place: USA... | reverse complement strand
TCTACATTGAAAGTTGCAATCCTTACACATTCTATATATGAACATAGCCAATTCCAATTGACAAATTTTCTTCTCACCAATTTTACTTGTTATAGCAAAATGAATCCCAAATGTAAGAGTTTGATTTGATATCACTTCATTTCATATCAGTTGATTTAAATGATGCAATGAAAAAACAAGCAAAATTATCAATACTCAACAAGGAAGCTCATAAACTAATATCAAATTTCAACATGTAGCGTCAAAAAACCCAAGAAAAAGAGTTGTGCAAAACAAGTTCAATCATAAAATCAAGAGGACCCACCACATGGTTGTCTTGTCTAGAGCTTGAAGGAGCGTTTTCACCCACGATTGGAGGTGTGTTGATCACACTAGGGATTTGCGTAACATCTCCTTTTCTTTTTTTTGATGGCCCTTGTGAAACGTCAACATCTTTTCTCGTACAGTGAGAGAATGAATTTTCCATATCTCCCACCACTCAAATTCCATTCATTAACTCCTCTCACATATGTTTTCTCTTCCCTTTCTTCTCTCCTAAAACATGCTAGAAGTTCTTTACCCTCTCAAAAGCATACATGTTATAAAGTGTCTCCATCACAACACAGATTCACAAAACTTGATCTTTCCTATAACTCTCTCTCTCTCAACATATTGATGCGTTTCCTCTTCACAATCTCCCTGAAATTTCCACACTCTTCTCTTACTCCTTTCCTCCCCTTTCTTCATAAACTTTTCTTTTCACATATCTTTCTTATTTGTTTTCTCCTCCCCTAAAACTTCGTAGAAGGATTGTGCCACCACTGACGACAGGTACATGTTACCGATTCTGTGCGCACTCAACCATTCATTCATCTTTGTCCTGGACACAAGTGGTGGATTTCCATCTCATAATTGAGGATAGAGTTGGCAATGTAAGGTTGATCTGTAGACATGTTTTATTGGTTCCGTCCAGGCTCCAATATTGTCACGATTCTTGTTTTACATTCAGATGTTTCCTGTTTGCTGATTTCACCCAGTGTCCATGTTTAGCCCTATGGCAGAGATCATGTTGGGAAGTCATCTTTACTTGGTGACATGGGTGACTATGATTACAGTAGCTTGAGCCTTTGAGGGAGAAGGAAGCTACATGGTTGGTCGATAGCAAATAAATCCAGAGTAGAAAAAAGTATATTGTAGAGAGGTAGATATGTTATACATAGGTTGGTGTTGCGCATCGGACCATGGGTTTGACATGTGTGAATCTACCTCGCAGGGTAGATGTTACCAATTTCAGAAGCCTATTCCTAATTATTGCAACTTTGGTTATTTGGGAATCTTGAAGCTTGGCCGCCCTACCAATTTGGAGGTAAATATATCGATGACGTCTTGCTAGAGTCCTGAGAAGACCTATGACTCAGTAGGGATGTAGACTATTGTTTGGCGGGTATTATGAACTCCACAAACCCCTGCTGGGTATCATGGCGGTTTTTAAAGTTCATAATCACAATTCTCAGAAATATCAAATACCCATTTTTAATATATAACCCATCGTCCACAAAAACAATTTGAATCAGTCCAATAACCACCGGTTCGTCCTTGAAACCTGGCAGTTCTTTCAAGGTTTTGATATATTCAAAACCGGCGGTTCTCCGGATCTGAAACGTTTGAAAAGCCAGGCAGTTATTTGTAAAAACCAAATTTGCCCCCGACACTGATATCGGTAGACACGAGTGACACGCGGGAGGGGGGCAATGAAATAATGAGCGCTTCCTGGGCCTCACATCATTACACAGGAGAAATTTGTGGATGTGTTGAAAAAGCAGGCGTTGGTGGGCACAGCACGCAAGGCACTTTCACTTGTACGAAGTTACTGGGAATCAACTGCCACCCAACCCATCACTGACGCAGTCCATATTAAAAATCAGTGAGTCAGTGACCCGGTCAAAAGTTAGTGACCAGTATTCGAGCAGCAGGCCTACGGCGCCTGCAAGAAATTCTAGACGCTACTGAATCCACGTAACTCCTGCCAATTTGAGATCTTGAGACCCGATTTGTTCTTTTCTCTCTCTCTCTCTTTCCCTCGCTCTCTCTCTCAGTCTGTTTCTCTCTTCCACCCAATCTGTTGCTTTCTCATGTGTAGCCTCTCTCTCTCTCTCTACTTGAAATATATTTTGTGTTCATAAATTTTATTTTGAGTAGTGGCAACTAATTTGAGGGTTCAGCCTTTTGGGAAATAAGATCAATCTGGGGTGAATTCATCTTGAGAAATAAGATTACTTTGAGGGTTAATCCTTCTGGGAAATAAGACTGATCTGGGGTTAATTCTTTCTGAGAAATAAGATTACTTTGAAAGTAAATCCTTTTGGGGAATAACAGGAATTTTGGGGTTGAGCTTTTTTGGAAATAAGGCTATTATGGGGGGTTTGTTCTTTCAGGATTCATTTTACATGGAGTAAATATATGATTGGCTAATTTGAAAAAAGAGGGCTATTTGAGGATTGATCCTTTTGGGAAATAAGAATAGTTTTGGTCAACTAAATACAATTATTTGTCAGGTCAATTGATTTAGAAGTCAATATGTGTAGGGTAAAGCCCTAGGGTGGGGACATTTTCAAAGTAAGTGACCTAGGACAAGGCAATAGTCTAGAGATACCATATTTGATGAAATATTTCAAGGTTATGGTATTGTGATATCTGGAGTAGTATCTAGATTTCAAATTTGGAAATCTAGATAGGATATCATAATCCCTACTAGATATCCATATCAAGTAGGTATGGGGGTAAAGGAAAAGGTTTTGGGTAAGGTATAAGGTGTAGGGTAGTTGATAGGCCTAGAAAATGAATGTTAAAGCTACCTAGATTAATATCCTAAGTTTTGAAAGCTTTCAATTGGGTTTGGAAGAAAGTTAATGCGGATTATGAAAACTAACTTGAATGTTCGATATATATTGTTTGATTATATATTCAACATTCTCAAAAACTGGTCAAATATTCTAAAAATTATTTGATATCCTTTTTGGATATTTGAAATGGGTTTTCTTTAAAAAATAATAAATAACTAGTTCAATTCTGAAAATCTATTTTGAAAACTAGATCCAATGGATTTTTTTTTACTGTGATATTTGCTCAACATGGTGTGAACTCTACATATAAACATTGTTTTGCAAGGTAAACAGTGTGGCATGCACAATTGGTCCAAGTGTGAACCCATTGCATAAATATAGAATGAACTCAACATATGAACATTATTATGCAAGGTCTATATTCAATTTCTGAAGATCCAAATATGAAAAGCAAGCTTACTTGAATTGCATGGTAGACATGTTTCTCTAAGTGTGAACACATTATTGAACTCATTTTTTTCCCAAAACCTATTTTTTCTATTTTATTTGAAATTTCAGTGACAAAGATAATTAATAATTCAAGATCTCATGCACCTTAGGTCTGAGAATTATGAAAAAAAATCCATTAAATCCTAGAAATTCAAGATTTTTCCAATATTACCAAGAATGCACCTAGATTCCACTAATTTGTTTCATATTGATTTAACTATTGTCATTTTAAAAAATGTTGAATATTCAATAACTTGTGTAACATGGTTCCAAACACTAGAAGAAAAATTGTTGTAAATGTAACCAATTTTTGCAACTCAAATTTGTGAGTATACTTGCGAACATTTTTCTTTTATTACAAATAACAATTTTTCTTCTAGTGAAAGGTCACAAAGCCAATGTGTGCACCCCTATGAATTGAGGGCTTTCCAAGAAAACCAAGTGTGTAATTGAAAACTTTACAATTTTGAGATATCTTAGTATGACAAACTTTGAAAAACTATTTTTTTCATTTTTTGGATTTTTTTTCAATTTTAGTAACAAAAATCATTTAAATTCAATATCTTGTGGAGCATATGTTGTCTTGAGTGTGAACCCATTACAAAATAAAGTGAAATCAACATATGACCATTGTTTTGCATGGGGTATGTATGAATTTAAATATATTTGTAACTTATGAAATTTTCAAAAATTATTATTGGCATTGTAAAAAAGGATAGAAGATGAAAATATTGTTATAGAACAAACAAAATTAATTGATGAAATCAAATGGTTTGTATGTATTTTAAATTTGATAATTTTTGTCCTTCATGCATGTATGATTTACCACCTACTAGAATAATCATAAAATTTGATCTTGTTTCTTTCATAATTCATTGTACATGGATGTCATTTTTATATTTATTTTACTTGAACCATTGTCGCATTTTCACACCTTTGACATTCTAATATGTAAATTGATATGATATCCCATTATAATTATAGATTTAAACTAAATTATTGAAACTACTGGAAATGGAAATGGAAATATTATTAACCACACAATATATTAATCATTTAAACATATTAATGTTATGATCGCAAGTGCAATTAAATTACATAACCTTGGATCAATCCAAACATTTTTTCCCCTAGTGAAAGGGTTTTAATTATCATAATAATTCCTTGTGATATATTGTTAATACAAAAGAAAAAACCTCTTCTTCGATGGTGATTTAAGAGATTATGATATTTGTAGTATAACATAAAAATAAAATAAAATGCTTAAAAAAGCATAAACATGTTAATTTGTAGACCAAAACCTTAAGAACCTTGGAACGTGATTATTTTAAAAAATCATTATGACAATTTCCTAGTTGCAAATGCAAAGGGATGTTGGAGAAACCTTTCCCCTTGTTTTTTCCTTTTCTTGCATGTGATTTGAGGAATAATTAATATGCCAGACTATGTTAATTGGTATGGTACTATCATTAGTGATCTAGATTTGTGTGGAAATTCCTAGCAATGGTTAATACTCTATTATTTAAAAAGTCCCCTCATAAAAAAAATCTGAAAAAATGATACTTCACAAGAAGAATTTTCTAATATGTTATAACAAATAAGCAAAATTGCCAAAGGAAGAGGGTTGAAATGTCTAGAGCTTGCACCGTTCTAGTCATTTGGTATGTATGAGGCAATTACATCTACTATGAGTAAGTGAAGCCAACAAGCAAGTGATTGGATCTATTGTGACTAAAAAAACTAAAAAACAACCAGATCCGACAAGGAATAAATAAACAAAGGAGTGAGCAAGTCAATTGGATCTATTTTTTAAAGTAAGAAAATAAATTGGGTCGGTTTGTTGCAAAAGTAACAAAATAACATAAGCAATTGGGATCTGTTGTAAAGTGAACAAATAATTAAAGAAATCCAAATTTAATCTAATGTCGATAGATGAGTTTATGATTAGTTAGGTTTTTTTGTTTTGCAATGTAGTTGGGAAACTCATATGTTAGTAACAATATGGGAATAGAAAATGCAGTTTGCACTAATGCACAAGTAGTAAGCAACAACCAAGAGATGTAAACAAATATATTTAATTGGGGATGCAGAAATTCATTTGAGTGAAAATTTTGACCAATCATATTAATCAAAATGACCTAATGCATCCCGTTGAAGAGTTGTTGAAGAATCTCCATTCGGGCCACCATAAGATGATGAGCTCATATATGTCACCTTCTTTCACCACATTTATGATATCAATATTTGGAAATTGAAAAATGATGTACGTTTTGTTGTGTTGGGTTATTGCTCCCAAGTTGATTTAAGTATCCACTTTTGGAACTAGGCCAATTTGTAATGCAAATCATCTTCAAAAAAAATTATAGTTATTGACTTTCATTACAATAATGAAATGGCAAACTTGAGCCATATGTATTGAAGATCAACTTGGAGTGGGAGGGGACTTGTATACATAAGTACCTTCAACAATTTTTCTACTTACGAAATTTTGTACTATTGTGATTATTTTCTTGAAAATATATTTTTTTGTTTTTTATTTAAATCATTAGAAAAGAGATATTTTGGGTAATGTTCACATGATGTTTATTTTTGGTTATTGTTCATAGATAGACTATTTATTTTATTTCTAAAAGGTTTTAATAATAAATCATCATTTATTTATTTTTTTAGGAAGTTCACAAGCTAACACTAACACTCCAACAAAAACTTGAAAGATAAAAACACTAAGTATCATGGCAAGTTCAACATCTCAATGTCCAATAATTATTTTATTTTGAAGATTTCATGTAAAAACAAAATATTCTTGTACATATGAAAACACCTTATTTTCTAGCATAGTTTTTTTCCTTTGAATAAATATGCTTAGTCAATTTCAATAGTTCTAAAAGTTACATAATTCATATTGAAGTTGTTTAACTACACAATATTAGAAGTGGAAAAAGCTAGTGGATAGAGCTAGGAGGGGTGGAAAATTGAAATACCTATGTTAACCCAAATTTTCAACTATATATATACTAATCGGTTGTCAACAATCGGCAACCATTTAAGAAATATGATTTTGAAACTTAGTTCAATTATTACTTGGTAGCACGACCTTAGGTGAAATGGTCTCTTGAAATAATTAGTAATAGGTGATGAGGTAACACATGCATTAAATAAATTGTCAACTAATTTGTTACAATAACTAGTTCTTCATAGTAACAAATTGGTCTAAAACTTTGACCGATAGTTGTAGTAGTTTGAATTTAAAGTTTTACTGGCCATTGACTGTCTAATTTAAAATAGTATTACATTTGGTATAATTAAAAGGATTCAAAGATAGCTAAAGATATTTTCAAAATTTCTTGTAAACTTTGAACCTTTGGAATTTCTTTCTTCTTTTAATTTTTAGATATTACTTCTTACTAATATTTTGGTTTATGAACAGGTTCACTTAGAATTTTGATATTTTATTTCTTCAACTTGCTACGAAAGATTAAATTGAGTTTTGTTTTTTACATTTGGGAAAGACATCTCTATTTGATTTCCAAAACTATTGTTATGAATAAACCCATTGATATCATCTAAACCATAATTAGAACACTTAGAAAATAATAATTCCTAAATTTAAAAAGCATAAAAAAACCCTTCATATTTTGGCAACATTACAATGGAACAAAATTGTGAACAATCACACTTACGTTTTATATTTTGTAGCAATTATTTTATTTTGAAATTCTAAGTTTGAATATGTAATAATTTTAGTAGTTTTCTAAGAGTTTTTTGTGCCTTGATGAGTTCTAATTTTTGTAGCAACATGTCAATCAAAAGAACTTGAATTAACAATTGTTTAAAGTTACTATAAAAGATGTCAAAAGTAGTCACAAGGGGCCTTAGAAAGCAATCAAAATTAAGAATACCACAACAACTTGTTCATGGGACAACCCATTCACAAGAACAACCATGCTTTCAAAGCAAACGAATTCAAAGAATTGATGTTCCCAATAATGAACCTCAATAACTCGTTATGGAAATTTTACTTATTCATTAAATACCAATAGAGCAAGAGGAGAGAAGGGAAGCACAAGTACCTTCAACCAGTTGATTTTTGACAACCTAATAGTCGTCCCAAGAATGAAGGTTGAATGCACAACTAGGTGGACAAAGCACTGCACTTGTTTGACATGTTGATGAAATAATCTGTGCAACATAGAAGTAGTAGTTTCCAACACCCAATTACTACATTCCAAGAGTTATTATACCATTTTGATTAACATCAGTTGTTGGATACTACAAATCTGAACCGGTTTTGTTTTGAATCCAATTATAGGAGATAGAATTGGAACATGGTCAATTTTTTAATTGGTTATAAAAACTATGCATCTTGGAGTGAAGACCTTCACACTAATCTAATTCTCAACAACATGTAGAACCAATGGATGCAATCACAATACTTATTGTTTTTCGACAAACATAACATGTCATTCAATGTTGGGAGAATATACCTATTTTAGGAATTGTTAAACGACCACCTATTCAAGAAAATATATTGGTTGCAACCCCACAACCTACTGGTTAAATTGCATTAACATGTGCATATTGTCAAAAAGTTGAACATGAATTCAAAATTGTCCCTTTTATGGATGATAAATTCAAATGATTAATGAAAGAAAAACTCATAACTTCTCTACCATCTATTACAACAAGCACACCAACAATACATGCTATTGTACCCCATGTCACAAATCTAATCACAATGAGGTTTGGTGACTCATCCAACACTAATTAATCAAAACCTAGGTTGGTAGCAACATTTTACACCACTAATAACAAGACAACCTAAAGTTGTACCATATCCAATGTGGTATATTATAATTCCACTTTTTATAGCCATTGATCCTAACATGTATTCAATGTATTATTATGGAATCAAAAGACCTCATCCATTGGATTATGGAAGAAATGAGAGATATCCATCTGATACTACCCATGTAGAACTAGTGCAAACTGTTGAGGAGTTGGAATGGACTTAGTATCCCATCAAGATATTAACTTTTGGATTAAAACAACTGATTTTAATTTCCAAGGTTGTACCTATTTAATAGAAACGGTTGTAACTTTACCTATTAACATACATGTTGCCAATGGATTACCTATCCATGGTAATGATGTTTCAATTCAATAGCAAAAAAAGGCTAATTTATAGCCATACTCAAGTGGAAAACCACATTGAAATTTGCCTAATGGAGGATCACATAATCAAAACCCACCTAGAAGGCCGCCACATGACCCATGCATTGGATTTTACGAATGGTTGACATTTGATTCAAAAATGTTCATGCCACCATGGTACCCATCAATTGCAATTCAATCTGAGCCAACTAGTAAACTACCATGTCGAAAACTTCAATATCCAACATATGTGAAGGATATTGATCGTGATGCCCACATCAAAGTTTTCAAAAAAACTATCAAAGTTAATGGGGAGACTATGGAGGCTAATATTCGGAACCTATTTGGTTTCATTTTAAGAGACAATATTTTGAAGTGGGGTGAAAACTTTGTACAAGATCATCCCAATTACACTTTTGAGGAGTTGGAGCAAGTGTTTTATAAACATTTGTGAATTGTGAAGAATGACGAAGAAGTTTACATGCAACAAAGGAACCTCCAACAAGTTGGTGAACGAATAAAGGTTTATTATGAGCATTCGTTAAAACTTGTTAGCTATTTTCAAGTAAAAGCTACTAATGTGTTCCTAACTATTATTTTCATAGAAGAATTGTAAGCTTACCTTAGAGTAGCAACAATAGGTATGGTAAGAAATACACTTTATCAAGCATAAGGAAATTGCAATTATTTATGAAGAAAGTGGATCGGTCATAATAAATTACAATGCCTTAATACCCCAGCCAAAATCAAAATTGGTTACACAACCTATAGTCATCTATATTACTATTAAACAATACCTTACTTGTTCAAATTGTGGTAAAACTGGTCAAGCTAAAAAAAATGTCACAATAGGAAAAAAAAAAAACCTACGAAACATGTTTCCACTAAAGTTGTTAAATCGGTAGTTGGAGTTATTACACAACCTGATAAACTAGCTAAAGTACCTTGAGATATCCTTTTATTATTTATTCTAACTCTAAAAATCATGCACCTCACTATCCTAGAAAGCCAAAAGTTCAAAACATGTTTCAAACCAAACCAACCATTACTACCACTATGGTAGTGAAATTTTATAAACTTGATAATGTATTAGTTAATGTAGTTGTTACTATCATGACACATAGTCAAGTACCAAAAAAATAAGTGCTTATAGAACATGAATCGATGAAAGCAAAAATAATAGCTCATTGGCAAACTAAAGAATAAATGCATGATTATTTTATTCACACTATCAAGGAGTTATAAGGGAGTGATTCAATATCACAAGAAATCGTTGAGTTTAACGAACCAGTGCATTCAAATTGGCCAAGTTTACCAAAACTAATGAATCAATCCGTTAATGGCAAGTGATTTGTCCAATTAACTACACAAACTACCTTACTAGAAAAGACTTTCGAGGGGATTTTGAAAAACATCACCAGTCAAGTTTTAGAGACCAAATATGTAATCAACTTGGGAGAATTATTGAAGATTGTGTTAGACATCCAAGGATACATTTAAAAACTAATTAAACATGTTTGGCTAATACAACCTAAACATGTTCAACTTAAACATGTTTATGCAACAATAGGCATTGACCACTAACGACGCACTCCCAACTCCTTGAGGGACTCAAATGTGAATCCCAAATAGAAAACAACGGAAGAGTAAGAAGTTGGGGCACGTTCTTTGGTTCGTAGCACTTTGGAGGGGTAGAGGGGCAGGCTGGAGCTCCAGGATGGGACTAGGAAGAGTTGACAAGCTTCACTCACTCACACAGACCTGCACAAAACCAACACAAGGTGTTTAGTGCATAGTTGGAGCACATTTGGTGCTAGGACGAACCACAGGCAACACAGACACACAAGATTCACCACAGCCCGGACTTGGGGGAAGCCACCACCTTCCCCCCTATAGTATACTCTGCACCTCTCCACGGGGCTCACATCCAAATGGTTTTTTGTCCCATGACTCCCAAGTGGGAGTCCCGAAATTGGCAAGGTTGGGACTCCTGCGACTTTGGAGCACCATAACTTTGCGTGGCAACCTCTGATTGAGATAAATTCTTAACCAAAGTTGTAGCCCTTGTTGAGAGCTTTTCAACAATATGTCGCACACCACTTGCACGCATGAAAGTCATGTCGATTCTTGACTTTTAGTGGTTGGGAGTCAAACTGCCAATTTGACTCCCGACCCTTCTTTTGGCCATAACTTGTGTTTTAGATGTCCAAATGGGCGATGCAAGCCCATTTTAGATATCTATGTTTCACGAGCTTTTCATTGATATAAAGAACGCCTCAAGTCATTGAGTTTTGACCCCTGTAATTGCCCTTTGAAAACTCGGGAGTCCACCGGGACTCCAACTCCCAAAATGGAACTCCCTTGGGGTGTGAAGGTTCATTCCTTTACACCTTCTCACACTCCCAGGAGTATGTTGTGTGACTCCTGGCTTCCCTCTTGGCCCGCAACCTAGCAAACCCTTGCCTTGGTTGCAAGCCCAAGGCTAGGGTTACGATAACTAAATGGTAATAATGCAAGTCCATGTTGGTAAAAACATTATTGATAATGTGCTAATTGATGGAAGATCTCGAGTTAATATCGTTATTGTGAACCTTGGTGTACAATTAGGTTTGTCAAAGTCTAATCCAACACCTTACAATCTACGTATGGCAAATAAAACCAAACAATTTGGTTTTATTAGGGATTTGAAAATATTTGCTCATGGTATTCCTTATACCGTTACATTCATTGTCATTGATAGTAGTGTTATAAATTTTAGTTATTCAATGTCGTTAAGGTGCCCATGGTTGAAAGATGCAAAAATATCCCATGATTGGGGAACTAATAATATTATTATACATGGAATAAATATGGTAAAGACCATACCTATTACCAAAAAACTTGGTGCTTGAACCAAAAGACCAAAAGTCTTAGTATGTTATGATTTCCACTCTAGAATATTAGATGAAAAGGAGGATGTTATGTTTGCTACAAAGTTGGACCTATTTTCAATTCGAACCATAGAAGTACCTACTCATACTGAATTAGTTTCAAAACCAATCCGTATACCAAATCATAGTGTAGCAGACCTGGTTCCAAAACAACATGTTGAATCGATATGTGTTTGAACTATTAACCTAACTATACCCTTGACAATATAAAACAACACCTACCTGAAACTTTATGCCATCCAAAAGTTGGAGAGATGATCGTTGATGAAACACTTGTTCAAGAACGAGTACAAGATCTAACTATAGCAAGTTGGAGAGTTATTAAGGAGGAACAATTAACCAAAATCAATTTTGGGTACCAAAAAGAATGTGTAACAAGTGAAAGTGAACTCTACACTTGAATCAGTTATCATAGACCAACTAATTGAGCTTATAAAGGAATTTAAAGATGTATTTTCCTAGACATACAAAGACTTGAAAGGTATTCCACCAAAGATTGTTCAACATAGTATTGAATTAGATACCACAATATTGCCTACTCGTTAAGCAAAGTACAAGTTGAATTTTAATTATGTTGCCCTTGTTAAACAAGACATAAACAAGTTATTACTAGTTTTATCAAACCAGTTGAGGAAGCAATTTGGCTATCTTGAATAATGGTTGTTCCCAAAAAAAATTGGAAATTAAGAATTTATGTGGATTTAAGGAAGCTCAATGCAACAACAAAAAAAGAACCTTACCTTTTGCCTTTTAATAATGAGGTTATTAACACAATTGTTGAACATGAAGTTTATACCTTTCTGGATGGATTTTTAAGATATCGTCATATTTGAATTGCACCAAAATACCTACACAAAACCACCTTTGTTAATGACTAAGGGGGTTTTGTGTGGGTTGTGATGGCATTTGGTGTCAAAAATGGACCACCTACTTACCAAAAAGCAATAACCCAAGCATTTCATGAATACATTGATGTATTCATGAAAATATTCCTTGATGACTTTACCATTTACAGTGACCTATCAACACACCTTGAGAATTCATGAAATGTTTTTTCAATTGTAGAAAGTTTAGTATTAAATTAAACCCAAACAACTGTGCATTCATGGTATTTTAAAGAACTATCCTAGGTTTTATAGTATCCAAAAAAGGGAAAGTTATGGATCCCAAGAGGGTTCAAGCCTTAGTGAACATGCCCATACCTACTACCCCCTAGCGGATCCAAGTTTTCAAAGGGATGGCATAGTTTTATACATGTTTTATCAAAAACTTTGCCTCTATTATGTCAGTAATCACTGGATTACTCAAGAAGTTTAAAGTTTTTGAATGGACTAAAGAATGTCAAATAGCTTGGGAGGAGATTAAGAATCAATATGTACAAGCCCTTATCTTCATTATTCCAAACTTGGAGCTTGAATTTCATGTTCACACATGTGCATCTCAACTAGTAATAGGAGCCATACTTGCCCGGAAACCAACTAGTAAATTTGATCAACCGGTTATGTATGCCTCTAGATTACTAAATTTAGTTGTATGGAGTTCTACTATTACTTAAAGGGAAGTTTTAGCTATGGTCTATGCCCTATACAAATTCAAACATTCCTTACTAGGTAATCGAATTGTATTTTATGTTGACCACATGGCTCTTGTGTACTTAGTTAACAAGCCACAAGTTTTTGGCACAATAGTTAGGTGGTTATTTTTATTTTTGGAGTATGACTTCAAAATTGTTTATAAACTTAATAGATCCCATTTAATGGCAAATGCATTAAATAGATTGCCCAATAAAGCAGAACTATTTGGTGTACATGATCAAACCCACTTATGTTCATGTATTCACATTACAACTAAAGTGGTTATAGAATGTGTATGACTACTTGTTAGAAGGTATAATGCCAGAAATATTTACTACTTCACAAAGATAGTATTTGGTTTGGAGAGCTAAGCCATTTGTGTTACAAGATGGAGTACTTTATGGATTTGGACAAGATAACAAGTTTTGTCATGTTTTGCAACTAGAACAAGTACCAATTATATTACATGAGTACATAATGGAGTTGGAAGAGGACATTTTTCCTTAGACATTACTGTGAGGAAGATTATTCATGCAGGCTATTGGTGGCCAACCATGATCATAAATGTTCATGAATTGTGTCGAACATGTGCCAATGAGCAAGTAACGTGTTAACACAAAATATGGCAAAACTAATCATTACTCTACTTGAAAAACCTTTCCAAAAATGGGAATTAGATTTTATTGGATTTATTAAACCAAACTTGAATTGTTATTATGGCAACTAATACCTTCTAGTTTCCATTGGTTATGCTACCAAGTGGGTAGAGGTGAAAGCTTTACACATTAACATAGTTGTTATTACTACAAAATTCATATATGACCACATTTTTACCTAGTTTGGTTGTCCATTGATTGTTGTTACCGATCAAGGTACACATTTCATTAACGATGTTATTCATGACTTAATTAATCATTTTATCCTAAAACATACTAGTTCTACTATTTATTATCCACAAGGGAATGAATAAACTAATCAAATTTACTAACCAAAATTTTGGTACATTGTTCACAAAATGGGTGAATGAGAACTCAAATGACTAAAATGAACACTTGTCCACAATTTTATTTTCTTATACAATTACTTTTAAGGTTGGAACTAATCATACTCCATTCCAACTTGTTTATGGATTACACCCATTACTACTTACAAAATACTTGTGACCATCCAAACTAAAATCAGGATTCAAAACTTATTAAAGTTCTTATTAATTGATTGTTTGAATTAGAGAAACTCCAAGAAGACCAGTTAATAGCACAAGGCCTAATAGCTTCTAACTAACGGAATTGGTCATTATGGTCTTAAAATTGATACATTGAAACAAAATACCAATTTGGAGATTTTGTTTATGGTTTTGAAGGGCTATCAAAGCAAATAACCCTAAATTTTAATGACAATGGTTTGGACCATATAAGATCCAATATTGTTTATTAAAAAATATAGTACTATTAATGATTGTTGATAAATTTGATCTTAATCCAATACTAATTAACATTAACAAGTTGAAACCTTATAGGTTTGCGGAGGATCACACATTCCAACTTGTTTTAACAAAGCCTAGTGATTTTTTATCAAAGGAATCTCAATGGAGGCAACCCATTTTGATAACTTGTTCATTAAGTAACCAATTGAGGTAACCTAATTTAATAATATGTTCATTGAATAACTGATTGAGACAAACTATTATGGTAACATGTTTGATAAAAAACTAGTTAGTTTAACATTAAATGTTTAATAACAAATACCATGACTAAGAGAATAACATACAATAGATTGTTTAATCCATAATTGGTTGAAATGGGTACTAATGACTTATTGAAGAGACAACCAGTTATGAACCCATTAGTTAGCCCTAATTTTGTGCGAAGTAATGATGTTTCAATAAACCTAATTACAAGTGTTAACTTCTTTTTTAAAATATGCCTTAAAAGTTGCATCATTCCCCAAGTTTTGCCACTTTTCACTCTATGGTGGCAGTACAAAAAACTTTTGTACCTTTTAGAACATCTTTTCAATTTTTTCATTCTAGATTTCCTTATATGTTTTGTTACAACAAAATGGGCAATGAGTAAGGTGAAAGAAGAAGATTTTAGAATAACTAGGGCAATTTACATTGAACTGCTTACATCAAGGCCCCCTTCTATGTTTTGAGAAAATAGTGAGAGCTTTGGGGGAGGAAGAGATGCCAAATGAGAAATTTTTGAAGCATTAAAATGTGTTGTTACTATGGGAAAAGGACTCAATGAAACATTATAAGACCTTTCAAGGCATTTTTAATGTCTTGGACCTACATTTCTCAAAATTAATGATTACGAGGAAGAAGAATAGGTTGAAAAGAAGATTATAGAGACATAAGAAGTTAAACAACTTGTTTAAGTTGGGCACCTAGCATATGTTTTGTCAGCATTGTTTGAAGGAGGATTCTTTGACCAAAAAACTAATTCTCCTACCATATTGGTTGTTATACTTACCATGGCGTGGTCTAAGTTCATGATGAAGGCAAGGGAAAGGAACAAGTGGAGGAGGGTAGTTCACCTACCAAAGTGATTTGAAAGCGAACAAATGCTGAAGCAAATGAAATTCAGAAAATGTTATAGTGGATTCGGATGGGATCCAGATAGTGATAATGGGCAAAGCGAGTCGGTTTGGGTGGCTTGTTTGTTGTTCACTAGACAATTTCACAACCAAACCTATTGGAAGAGTTTTTGCACACCCAAGAGCCCACAAAGGATGGACACATGAGGACATTTGTTTGTGGTGAGAAGATCACCATTGACCAAGTGTTAATTGCTCAACAATTTAGCATTAGTGTTGAAGGAGATGTTGTTGGAACAAATGCATTGGTCAAAGAGGCCCAAGTTGCTCTTCAAAACATAGTTGGATTGGATGTGTTTATCAACAAAGAACAATGGAGCGTCATCCATATGAAGGAGGAGTACCACGCCAAGTTTATTGTAGCAATTTTGCAAATCATTTTCCAATGAGAAAGGTTAATTTATTTTAGTAACCGCTTTGCCATTACTTTTAATTTGGCAAACAAAGGGAAAATCAACTAATGTTCCATTATGTTGACATAAATGTCAATAGAACTGACCTGGTGGATGGAACATTCGTTACGAGAATTCATGGTTCTTTTTATTGAGTTTTCTAGTCAAAAAAATGCAAAAATGACGCAAAAGTGGCATAAAAAAAACCACCTTGTGAATTTGGACAAATCATTTTGTACATGTCTAGTGTGATTGGGTAGTTAAATTGGACCTTGTCATTTTGATTGGCGCAATGATCAACAAAATCACTAATTATTTGATAAATTATTTAACTAGTGGATAGTGGACCATTTGATTGGGTCAATTTTACACCTAAATTAAGATCATTTTTTGGATTATTATTATTTTAATTAATAAGTAGGTAGGTAGGTAGTAAATAGGTTTAGGTAGGTTAGAAAAAAACATTTAGGTAGGTAATTGCTAACCTAACCTACCTACTTAACCTACCTACCCTAGTTTTCTCAACATGCACGTAGGTTATAAGTATAAGGAATTGAACCCCAAACCTTCTCAACAATAAACCAAGTCCTTACCAATGGATTACACCATCAAAGGTGTTCAACTTTTATCAATTTTTTTGTTTCACATGTTCAATTCACATCATTAAACATAATGGTTAAACTTAATGATTTAAAATAATGGTTAAACTCAATGTTTTAAAATATTGGCTAAGCCTAATGACTAAACTCAATTACTTAAACTATTGGTTAAACTTAATGGCTAAACCTAGTGGCTAAACTCAATCACTTAAAATAATGGCTAAACCTAGCGACTAAACTCAATGGTTTAAAGTAATGGTTAAAAATAGTGATTAAACTCAATAACTTAAAGTAATGACTACACCTAGTGGTTAAATTTAATGATTTAAAATAATGGCTAAACCTAATGGTTAAACTCAATGGTTTAAAATAATGGCTAAACTTAATGGTTAAACTTAGTGGCTTAAATTATTGGTTAAACTCAGTGGTTTAAAGTAATGACTAAACCTAATGGTTAAACTCAATGACTTAAAAGTAATGGTCTTAATGCCTAAATTTAATGACTTAAAATAATGGCTAAATTCAATGCCTTAAAATATTAACTAAACCTAGTGGTTAAACTTAGTGGTTTAAAGTATTTGCTAAACCTAGTGGTTAAACTTAGTTATTAAAATATTTGTTAAACCTAATGGTTAAATTTAATGACATGAAATAATGATTAAACTCAATGGCTAAACTCAATGATTTAAAGTAACGATTAAACCTAGTGGTTAAAGTCAATGGTTTGAAATAATGATTAAACTCAATGGCTAAACTTAATGGTTTAAAGTAAACGCTAAATGTAATGGCTAAACATAATGGTTAAATTTAATAATTTAAAATAATGGCTAAACCTAATGACTAAACTTAATGACTTAAAATAATGACTAAACTTAATGACTTAAAATAATGACTAAACTTAATGACTTAAAATAATGGCTAAACATAATGGCCAAATTTAATGATTTAAAATAATGGTTAAATTTGATGGATAAACTTAGTGATTTAATGTAATGGCTAAACCTAGTGGCTAAACTTAGTGGTTAAACTTAATGATTTAAAATAATGGTTAAACCTAGTGGTTAAATTGAATGATTTAATGTAATGGCTAAACTTAGTGGTTAAATTTAATGATTGAAATAAATGGCTAAACATAATGGTTAAATCTAGTGGATAAACTTAATGACTTAAAGTAATGGCTAAACCTACTAGCTAAACTTAGTGACTTAAAATAATGGTTAACCATGTGGCCAAACTGAGTGATTTAAAATAATGATTAAATTTATTGGCTAAATTTAATGACTTAAAGTAATGGCTAAACATAATGGCTAAATTTAGTTGATAAATCTAATGGCTAAACCTAGTTGATAAACCTAATGGTTAAACATAATGGCCAAACCTAGGTTATATTTAATGGTTAAACTTAAATTATACCTATTGCTAAACTTAATGGTTCCACTTAGTTAAACCTAGTGCAAAAATCTAATAGCTAAACATAATGGCAAAACTTTTAATGGTTAAATTTAATTTAAACTTTATGACTAAAATTTAGCTAGACTTAATGGTTAAATATAGTGGTTAAACATAGTGGTTAAACCTTGTGGTTAATATTAAGTACGTAAGTGGGTGGATAAATTGGTAAATAATATGTAGGTAGATGGGTAAGTAAATAGATAGGTTGTGTGAAGGTGAAAAACATAGGTAGGTATGTAGGTTGGTAGGTGAGAAGGTATAGGTAAATATGATGCGCCCTTAAACTCTTCAAGAGACCCAAAGGTGGGTCCTAGAATGAAACAACGAAAGAAAAATAAAATTGGGGCACGCTCCTTAACTTGTAGCATTTCGGGGGTAAGAAGGTGTGCTAGAGTTCTAGGATGGGATTAAGACAAAATCACAAGCAAAAATTCAAGATGAAACCAACTTGCACAACCAAGAAAAAAGGGCGGTAAGTGTAAGTCAAATGGAAATGGTGCAATGAACTTAATAGGGACAACTTCAAGTTTCACACAACTCACAACTTTTGGGAGGAGGCACCACTCCCTTCCTTGCAGTATACTATGTGCTTTTCTGTGAGGATTACATCCAAATGTCACTTTTCCCTGGGAGTCCCAAAGTTGGGACTTTTGTTGTTTGGACGTTCATATTTTTTCAAATAAAATCTTTTTTGTAAGTGTAATGACAATATTTTATAACCTTTGAAAATATCTTTCTAATGGTGTATAACACACTCCAATTGGACCTCATTTGGCCCCTGCTTTCAAGGGATTTGTGGTTGGGAGTCAAATTCCAAATTTGACTTTCACCCTTTTAAAAAAAATCATAATTCATGCAAATTAGGTATAAATGAACAATGTGAGGGCAATTTAAGAATCTATGCTTCAAGACATTTCTAATGGTGTCATGGGGGCCCAATTTGATACTTGTTTACATTTCCAACCAAGGCTTTAAACGCTCACAACTCCCACACGGGTGCAATTCCCAAAGTGGGAGTGCACTTGGGAGTCATTGGTCTTTAACCTTCGCACTTTCGACCATTTGTGAAAATGTGTTTCACACTTAAACACATTTTCAACCTCATGGGCCCTTGGACTTCAAACTTAGTCGTAATTCAAATGTTAAGGTTGTGACAAATAGGTTGGAGGTAAATAATAGGTAGGTGGGTAATAGGTGGGCAAATAATTAACTAAATAAATAAGTGGATGAATAGGTAGGAGGTAGATACATAGGGTAGTAAACCATGTCATTTTTAACTAAAGATCATTGACCATTTTGATTAAATGTTCAATTTGATTTAAGACCATTGGTCATTTTTACCAAGGATTATTAGCCATTTTGACTAAGTGTTCAATTTGACTAAGGACCATTGGTCATTTTGAGTAAAGATCTTTGACCATCTTGATTAATTGTTCAACTTGACTAAAGACCATTGGCCATTTTGACTAAGGTTGTATAATTTGACTATGTGTATATAGTTAAATAAACCACTATAGTTAAATTAATCAATCAACACATACATGTGTCATTCAAGCCCCTGGCCTTTAGTCAAAATCTACATGTCCATTAGTCAAAATGACAAGTTAATCAATTTGAACCTTTTGAAAAACCATGATTTATAGTAATGATTAAAAGCATATAATAGCAAGGTTATTAGTGCTTAACAGGAAAGGCAATAACTTATTACTTTGGACTAGTTATAGAAGTCTATTTATGACATTAGTTTCCATTATCAAAAGAAGATACACTTATTGGCTTTCCAAAACCATAACCAATTCAAGAAAAAAAAAAATGGTTATTGTGGAACAATAAAGAAAACCCTTCCATGAGGTTGTGACTAAGGATCAATTCATTAGTGAACATTGATTGGTGCATTCAGCTAATATTTTGCCATGATCAGTTCAATAATCACACCATGTGAATATATGAACTAAGTTGTCAACATCCAAAGAATGGTTGAATTTAAAACCAATTAATTCACCACAAAATAAAAAAACCTCACATTCGTCAACGAATCATGATTATGGAGGGAGGTAAGGAAAACATGGAAACTGATGTTATTATGTAACATGACGATGAATTGATAAGGACAAAAAGTGACCATTTCATGGAAGATCAAAGTGAATTTGATTTTGAACATGTATCAAATTAAGAACCTGCACTTATTCAAAAAACTTATGTTCCTATAAAATAAGCTAACAATTTATTACCAACAAGTATAAAACTTAAGCTTGTTGAACCAATTCAGCCTAAACCTATTTATATTTTTCCTAAGACATCAGTAGCTTATGTTCAACATGAAAGCCTGAAACAAGTTACACTTTTGTTTCAGCAAGTAGCCTTAATTGCCTAGACTTGGTTTCAAATAATAAACAATGTAATTTATTTGAGAACCAAATACAATATTGCTAAAAACTTGTTAAAGGACACCAACAACTAACTATAGGCTCGTTGCCTAAAATTGGTTTGCCATAAACAAGCCCTGCAAAATAGAGACAAGGATTTGGCTACTATGAAAACCTAACTCTTTAAACTATAAATAGAGAATAAGCACATGGTTGCCAAAAGTGTTGAAGCTGAGAGGGCAATCAAGAAGGCTGAAACTCTATAATAGGAATATAATGAATTAAACCAAGCTCATTTTAAAACCCATAACAACTTGAAGGCCCTACAAATTAATTTTGATCGAATAACAAAAGATTATGGCAAGATGGAAACCATTAGTGTATAATGGGAAAATATTTTATTGGAACTGGAAAACACTTGTTTGCAGAAGAAGGAAGAATTGAAGAAAATCAACATTGACATGGATAATCACCCATGAACATCAGGTACAAATCCAAAACTTGAAAGGCAAATTGGAGACATATTGTTAATCATCAAATAATTTTTTTTTCAAACCACTTACATGGATAACTACTTGAAGGAGTTTGAAGAATGTTTTTTGGACGATGCCTTGCTTAAGGTACATAACTAAACATAAGTGGATAAAACCCGAAATGGAAGAAATGGTGGCAACTCATATAGGAAATTACATAAAAACAAATCTAAGATAATTTTGGTGATAACTCATGCAAATGAAAAAGTTTATTTGAATGAACTATTTGCATATTAACTACAATTTGATGGCTATACATATGATTGACTTACTAGAAAATTGATTAAGGAATTTGTTACTATTTCCCATAAGTTTTCCCCTATGCAAGCATCAATTGTAGTTACAAGTTTCGGAATGAACATGTTATCACCACCATTAAGGAACCATAGCCAATTAGAGGAGGAGTAGAACTTGCCATTATTTTTTGTACTTTGTCTTTGCCCACAAAATATGTAGAAATACCTATTGAAATTATTAATATTTAGGTAGAAGGATTAGAAAAACCTATTACTCCCAAACCCATAGCATTAATGATACTAGATATTAAAGTAGGTGTAGAAGTAACTTTGATTGACACTGTCATGCTTTTAAGGATCTTAGGATTGCAAATATGACATTAAAAGACACATTTTGCTGAGACACCAAGATCTAAACATGTTTTTTTAGCTGAACCTATTGATACCATAGGTGAACAACCTATTGATGATTTGATTACAAGAGTTAAATACGTAGTTTTAGGTGACTAATTTTGAGGACGAAATCTTGTTTACAAGGGGGGTAATGTTAACCCAATTTTTCAAATATATATATATATATATATATATATATAAACCAATTTTACCAACATTAGGAAAAAAACCCATTTTCTAACCAACCAAATTTTGATTGCATGTTGAGCTCAACTTGCCTTCAAGTACATAATTATATTTATTTCAACAAATTCCACATGGCCTACTTCACACCTCAACTTAGTCAACTTTTCGACTAGGTTGGTATGTGTACGACGTTGACCATCGTTGCCAATTAACCATTAAATTTTATTTTTAATTAATAAATTCATAATTGAACTATCATGGAAAGATTCACTTTCAAAATTTGTTAAGCATTGTCATGTCAATCACTTCACTGTCTTGGTTAACCTTGTTTATGGATGAATGATTATTGAAATTTTTGATGGATGAAATAATGTATGTGCTTTCCACTATAGTTCAACTTTGATTCGATTTTAGGTTCAACTTAATTGCAACTTTTTTACAACTTTGTTCTAACTAATTTCCAACTTTGGTAATTTGGAAACCCCTTAATCACTACTAGGAGATGCGGCCAAAGTTCACTAGGCTATTTCACTATGCAACCATAAAAGTGAATTAAGTTCACTGTAATTTCACTACCCTTACCTTCATTGGTGAAAATGGTTCACTATATGGT
>Ga0116226_10001214_pt1 | contig 22332 bp, 23 predicted proteins | sample S1TSphfallax_FD_89692 | JGI IMG/M metagenome (GOLD analysis project Ga0116226, IMG submission 89692) | Host-associated microbial communities from peat moss isolated from Minnesota, USA - S1T2_Fa - Sphagnum fallax MG | ecosystem: Host-associated > Plants > Peat moss > Unclassified | place: USA... | reverse complement strand
CTGGGTCGGCGGGGCCGTCGGATGGATCGTCGGCGCGGCGGTCGGCGGCCGCGTCGGGGCAACCGTCGGCGCGGCGGTCGGCGCCACGGTCGGACGAACGGTGGGCGCGACCGTCGGCGCGACGGTCGGCGCGATGGTGGGACGGATCGTCGGGACAACCGTCGGCGGCGCGGTCGGAACCGGCGTCGCGATCGCGAGCACGGCCGGCGCGGCGGTGGGCGCGCTGGTCGGCGGCTCGGTCGGGATCGTCGTGGGCGGCGCGGTCGGATTCGGCGGCGCGTGTTCGACGTTGCGAGCGAGCTCGTGCCGGCGCGGCGGCGGGGTGGCGACGACGCGCCGGGGCCGTGGCCGAACGGCCGGCGTGACCGGCTGCGGCGTTGCGACCGGCCGGGCCAGCGTCGGCAGCGGCGTGGGCGCGACGGTCGGCAGCGCCTGCGGCACGACGCTCGGAGCCGGCGTCGGAACCGGCGATGGTGCGACCTCGACGCTGATCACATCGCCGGAAACCGACGTCGCCTCATCCGGGAGCTCGACGTTCCAGAACAGGAGGACGAGGATGAAGACGAACAGCGCGAGTGCGTGAACGATGAGCGAGAGCCCATACGCACGGAACCACCGGCCGCGTGCGTCTTCGTCGCGTTGCACGCCGCACTGGTTAGGTTTCGGCAAGCGACCGACCTCGCGAAACGCATTGACCGGAAATGAGAAGGCGCCGACCGCGGCGCGGTGGTCCCGCTGAAACGAAGTTTCGCCCGCAGGAGGCCGCCGGATCAGGCCGCAACGCCAGTGCTCCGATGCACCCCGATTCTACGAATCGATCCGTCGTCGGAAAACGCACCAAAATCGTTGCGACGATCGGCCCCGCTTCGCGCGACCCCGAGATGCTGCGCGAGCTCTTTCTCGCCGGCGTCAACGTGGTGCGGCTCAATTTCTCCCACGGGACGCACGAGTCGCACCGCGAGACGATCGCCGACGTCCGGCGCATCTCCGCCGAGCTGAACGTTCCGATCGCCGTACTCCAGGATCTGCCCGGGCCGAAAGTCCGGACCGGGAAACTCGCCGGCGGTGCCGATGCCGTCCGGCTCCTCAAAGGCGCGCCGTTCACGCTGACGACGGACACGGTGGAGGGAACGGCGGATCGCGTCAGCACGTCGTATGCGAATTTCGCCCGCGACGTTGCGGTCGGCAAGCGCATCTATCTCGCCGACGGTGCGATCGCGCTGCGCATCGAGGGAATCGCGGGCAACGACGTACTCACGCGGGTCGAAGTCGGCGGCGATCTGCGCGCGACGCAGGGAATCAACTATCCCGACGGGTCGCTCGGCATCGATTCCGTCACCGACGTGGATCTGCAGCACCTCGCCTTCGGCATCAGCGCCGGCGTCGATTGGGTCGCGGTTTCGTTCGTGCGCACGCGCGCCGACATCGAGAAAGTCAAACGCGCGATCGCCGCCGCCGGCGCGACGATCCCGGTCATCGCGAAGATCGAAAAGCACGAGGCGCTCGAGCATATCGACGCGATCGTCGAAGCCGCGGATGCGATCATGGTAGCGCGCGGGGATCTGGGGATCGAGATGCCGATGGAAGTGGTGCCGATGATCCAGAAGGATCTCATCGCGCGCGCGAACGGCGCCTCGAAGCCCGTCATCACCGCAACGCAAATGCTCGAGTCGATGATCCACGCGGCGCGTCCGACGCGTGCCGAGGCGACCGACGTCGCAAACGCGATCCTCGATGGCACCGATGCCGTCATGCTCTCCGGCGAAACGGCGCGCGGCGACTATCCGCTCGAAGCCGTGCAGGCGATGGCGACGATCGCGCGCGAGGTCGAGACGCGCTTCCCCCACCGCGAGGCGCGCAAGCGGCGCGCGGCCGCCGGCGGCGCATCGACCGACGAACAAGACATCGGCACCTCGATCGCCGAGGCCGCGGTGCGATCCGCCGATAACCTCGCGCTCTCGCTGATCGTCACCGGAACGACGACCGGCAACACCGCACGCCACATCTCATCGTTTCGCCCCCGCGCGCGCATCATCGCGATGACGCCGCTCGAAGTCGTCGCGCGCCGGATGACGCTCGTCTGGGGCGTCGAGTCGATGGTCGTGCACTCCTACCGCTATATCGAAACGCTGATCGAGATCGCCGAACAACGCGTCATCTCAGGTGGCCTCGCCGCACCCGGGGAAACGATCGCCATCACGAGCGGCATGCCGGTCGGCGCCGGCGGCACGAACGTGCTGAAGATCCACCGGCTCCCGCTCTAATCGCCCGAGGGCGCGGGACCGCGTTCGGAGACGGGACGCAGATCCGTCCCGTCGCGCAGCTCGAAGGCACCGGTGAGATCGGAGACCTCGAAGACGCGCCGCAATTCGGGCCGTAGGCCGACGAGGATGATCCGCGCCGTGCCATGCGCGGCGAGCATCTGCCGCCGCAGCGCGATCAGACACGAGAGCGCCGAGGTATCCAAGAAACGCACGCCGCGCACGTCGAGGATCGCCGAGTTCGCCGCGACCAGCGGCTGTAGCAGCGCCGCGAGTTCGCTCTTGCGCGCGTAATCGAGTTCGCCGCGCAAGCGCAGGCGTGCATGCGGCACAGTTTCATCGCCAAGCAGCCTGAAATCGTACATGGCGTTCCTCTACGCGAGCGACATCCCGAAACCACCGAGGGGCACGCTCTCCGAGTCTAATCGAGGCAGCGCACGACAATCAAGCCCGGGCGGCCGCCTTGGCGGAGCCGATGATCGCGGCGGCGTGATCGAGCGAGACGCCCGAGGAATCACCAGAGAGCATACGCGCGATCTCCGCCGTCCGATCGGCTGAATCGTCGAGCGGTTCCAGCGAGACGACCGTCGCGCCGGCGCGCTCGGTCTTGCGCAACACGAAATGCGCGTCCGCATGTGCGGCGATCTGCGCGAGGTGGGTCACCAGCAGCACTTGCGCGCCCGCCGCGAGCCGTTCGAGCCGTTCGCCGACGGCGACCGCGGTCGCGCCGCCGATCCCGGCGTCGATCTCATCGAAGACGAGCGTCGTACGATCGCGCCGCGCGGCCAGGGCAACGACGATCGCGAGCAGCACGCGCGAGAGCTCGCCCCCGGACGCGCTGCGCGCGAGCGGCCGCTGCGGCTCGCCGGGGTTCGGTGCCAAGCGGAACTCCGCGCGTTCCGCACCGCCCGCGCCAATCGAACCGAGCGGCTCGAACGCGACCGAAAACCGCGCCGCCGGCATCGCCAGCGCGGCGACTTCCGCTTGGACCTCCGCGGCGAACGCCGCACCCGCCGCACGGCGCAGCGTGCCGAGCGCCGCGGCCTCGACCGCGAGTGCGCCTTCGCCGTCCGAAACGGCGGCTTCGAGCGTGGCGATCCGTTCGTCGCGGCCGGCATCGCGAGCGAGATCGGCGGCAAATCTCTCGCGCGTCGCCGCGATCGCCGCCAGCGTCGGGCCGTACTTCTTCTTGAGCGCCTCGATCGCGGCGAGCCGCCCTTCGAGCTGCTCGAGTTCTTCGGGTTCAGCACCCGCGGCTTCGGCTTCGCGCGCGAGCTGCGCGGCAAGTTCGCTCGCGTCGCTCTGCAGCGCGGCAAGCGACGCGCCGAGCGATGCGAAGCGTTCGCCGTAGCGTGCGATACCGGCGATCGCTCCGGCAGCCGTTCCGAGCGCATCGACGGCACCGCGCTCGGAGGCGATTGCTGCAATCGCGGTCCCGAGCGCGATTGCAATGCGCTCCGCATTGGCAAGCGCGATGCGGCGCTCCGCGAGCCGCTCGTCTTCGCCCGCGACCAGCGCCGCCGCATCGATCTCGGCGCATGCGTAGCGGGCGAATTCGAGTTGCGCGCGCGCCCGTCCGTCATCGCTGAGCAGGCCGGCGAGTTCGGCGCGCTGCGCCGCAAGGCGCCGATAGCGGGCGGCGAGGGATTCGCGTGCTTCGAGGAGCGCTGCGCCGCCGAACCGGTCGACCGCCTCGAGCGCGAACGCCGGCGCGAGCAATCGCTGCGCTTCGTGCTGACCGATGACGTCGACGACCTGCGCGCCGAGCTCGCGCAGTTGACTCGCGCTCGCCGGCGTTCCGGCGATGCGCGCCTGCGAACGCCCCTGCGGCGTCATCTCGCGCACGACGATGCACGAATCATCGGCCGCGAGCGTGAACCCGCCATCCGCGAGGCGCGCGCGCAGAGCCGCATCGGGTTCGATCTCGAGCACCACACGCGCCCGCGGCGCGCCGCTACGGATCAGATCCGTCTCCGCACGCTCGCCGAGTACGAAGCCCAGCGCCCCGAGCACCATCGTCTTCCCCGAGCCGGTCTCACCGGTGAACACGGTCAGGCCGCCGGCAAACGTGAACGACGCCCGTTCGATGAGGCCGAAATCTTCGATCTCGAGCCGCAGCAGCATCATGCCTCGGGCGGCGCCTTGATCGGTACGCCCCACTGCAACTTGTCGTGCATGCGCATGAAAAATTCGGGCCGCCCGACGCGCGCGAATTTGACCGGCCGCGGCGCGCGCACGATGCGCACGCGATCGCCGGGCGCGAGGTCCGCGACATGCGCCCCGTCCAGGTCGAGCGTCGCGAGTTGGGTCTCCGAATCACAGGTGATGACGATCTGTGAGGCCGCCGAAACGATCAGCGGCCGCGCGAAGAACGTATGCGGCAAGAGCGCGGCAACGCCGAAGGCCTCGACGTTTGGGGCGATGATCGGTCCGCCCGCGGAGAGAAAATACGCGGTCGAACCGGTCGGTGTCGCCACGAGCACGCCGTCGCTCGGGATGTGCGCGATCGGTTCACCATCGAGTTCGAGCCCGTAGGGCGCCATGCGCGCGTTCGACCCGCGCCGGACGACGACTTCGTTGAGCGCGAAATGCGCGCCCTCGCCGTTCACCGAGGCGTGCAGCGCGATCCGCTCCTCGATCGAAAACGATCCGTCGAACACGTCACGCACGTGCGCCCGCAGATGCTCCGTGTCGTCGACCTCCGTGAGGAAGCCGAGCCGGCCGGTGTTGATGCCGAGCACCGGCACGTCGAGCGGCACCGCGACGCGCACGCCGCGCAGCAGCGTTCCGTCGCCGCCGATCGTGACGATCAAATCGGCTTCGGCGAGCGATGCGCCCGGCGTAATGAAGCCATCGAGCGGCGTATCCGTATCCGCGGACGCGACGCCGAGTCCCATCTCGCGCGCGATCAGCGCGATCTCGAGCGCGAGCTCGAGCGCGCGCGAGCGATGTTTGTTGACGTAGAATCCGACCGTGCGCATCAGGCTCCGTCGTGCGCGCGGGCGACGAGCGCGTCCAGCCGGGCGTCGGCAATCGCCGTGCCGCCGCGTGCCAGCCGAAAGAAAAACTCGACGTTCCCCGCGGGCCCGCGCAGTGGCGAGAGCGTCGCATCGACGGCGATCGCGCCGCTTGCGGCGAGCGCGGCCCGGACTTCGTGCAAGACGGCGGCATGTACCGCCGGATCGCGCACCACACCACCGCCGCCCAACCGCTCGCGACCGGCCTCGAATTGCGGCTTGACGAGCGCGACGATCGTCCCGCCGGGCCGCAAGTACCCGAGCGCCCGCGGCACGATCGAGCGCAGCGAGATGAACGACGCATCGATGACGATCAGATCGAATCCGGCCGGAAACGCATCGTCGGATAAGGTCCGGAAATTCGTGCGTTCGACGACCGTCACGCGCGGATCGTTGCGCAGCGGCCAGGCGAGTTGTCCGTAGCCGACGTCGAGCGCCGTCACATGGGCCGCACCGTGGGCGAGCAGCGCATCCGTGAAACCGCCGGTCGAGGCGCCGACGTCGAGCGCGTCGAGCCCGCTCGGATCGACGCCGAAGTCGGCCAGCGCGCCGGCCAGTTTGTCGCCGCCCCGGCTCACGTAGCGTTGCGCTACCTCGACGTCGATCGCGGCGCCGCTGCGGATCGGGGTGCCGGGTTTGGTCTGCGGGGTGCCGTCGACGCGCACGCGACCGGCCAGGATCAGACCGCGCGCCTGCGAGCGCGTCACGCCGGCCTGCTCCGCGACCGCGGCATCCAAGCGCGTCCGGCCCTCAGGCGAGCGCGTCATCGTCGAAGAGCGAGCCATGTGCGCCCTCCCGTCGCGCAGCGACGGGTTCGGGCGGCGTGCCCGGTTCGGGCGCGCCGCCCGGACCCGTTCCCTCGATCGTCTCTTGGGCAACGCGCAGCATGGCCTCGCAGGCTTGCGCGAGCGTGCGTCCCTCGTTGAACAAGGTAACCGAATCGTGCAACGGGATCGCGTCGCCTTCGAGGAGCCGGACGATCTCTTCGAGCCGGGCGAGCTTCGCCTCGAAGGTTGCAGCGTTCGGTTCTTTGATTCCGGGAGTCTCAGCCATCCGCTTCGACCGATTCGACGCGTGCGAGCAGCGTTCCGCGAGCGAGCTCGGCCGTGATCGCGGTGCCGGGGCGAACCTCAGCGGCATCGCGGATGAGCCGGCCGTCAGCGCGCACCAGCGCGTAACCGCGCGCCAGCAGCGCGGTCGGATCGGCGGCACGCAGGGAGGCCCCCGCGATGCGAAGCCGCGTCGCGCTGCGCTCGAGGCCGCGCAGCATCACGCCGCGCAGGCGTTCGCCGGCGACGGCGAGGCGGCCGCGCTGCGTCGCAAGGCGCGCCTGCGGCGAGCGCGCATCGAGCCGGCGCACGAGCGCGCCGAGGCGGTCGGCGCGCCGGCGCAGCCCGCGCTCGCGCGAACGCACGAGATCGGCGGCGGCAAGATCGAGCCGTTGACGGCGCGAGCCGAGAAATTTTTCGGCGCTCGCAAGCGGCGTGCGCGTGCCGATGCGTGCGAGTTCGGCTTCGAGCCGCGTGACGGTACGCCGGATCGCGCGCGTCGCCTGGGCGCGTTGTCCCTCGATCGTTCGCAGCAATTCGGCCCGGCGCGGGAGCACGGTCTGGGCCGCTGTCGACGGCGTCGCCGCGCGCGCATCCGCGACATAGTCGACGAGCGGAGCGTCGGCTTCGTGGCCGATCGCTGCCACCGTCGGGTGACGCGCGGCTGCCAGCGCCCGCACGACGCGCTCGTCGCTGAACACGAAGAGATCCTCGAACGAACCGCCCCCGCGCGCGAGCACGATCAGATCGAGCTCGGCGCGTGAAGCGCGTTCGATCGCGCGCACGATCTCGGGCGCCGCCGCCTCGCCTTGCACGGGTGTCTCGAACAGCACGACCGTCACGTGCGGCGCGAGCGCGCGCGCCTGGGTCAGAAAATCGCCCGCGCCGTTCGCACTGCGCGAGGAGATCAAGCCGACGCGAAACGGATAGCGCGGTAGCGGCCGCTTGCGCGCACTCGCGAAAAGCCCCTCGGCCTCGAGTTTGCGCTTGCGCTCCTCGTACTGTGCGTGCAACCGGCCGACGCCACCCGGCGCTTCGACCACCAGCACACTCAGCTGGTAGGTGCTGCGGCGCGGATACGTGCCGACGGAACCGACCGCAACGATCTCATCACCGTTACGCAACGGCGGAAACCCGGCCGCGGCCTCGGACCACGCGACGCAATTCACGAGCGCATCTTTGTCCTTGAGATCGAAGTACACGTTGCCGTTGGGTTGCTCGCGCAAGCCCGAGATCTCACCGCGCACGCCCAGCCACTGCAACTTGGGATCTTCACCGATGCGCCGGCCAAGGTAGATCGCGAGCCGCCCGACCGGCACCGTTTGATACGCGCGCACTACGGCGTTTTGACGGGGGCGGGCGTCTTTGTCGTGAGGTTCTGGTAGTTCGTGCCGTCGCCGACGGCGTCTTGCGGGGCATCGGGCGTTGCGACGGGTTGTGCCGCGGCCGGCGCGATCGCCGCGGCGGCCGCCTTGGCCTTGGCGCGCACCGCGGGCGGCGGGGTTCCCCCGAAGGCGCGTGGTTCGGGCGTCGAGCCGTCGCCACAGGTGTGCTTGGGTTCGGTCCCCGCGAGGAACACTTCGGAGCGGCCGGTACCGCACAGCGTCACGCGGCGCACTTCGCCGGCGGGCAATGCAAAATCGTGCGGCGGCGTTTTGGCGAGCGCGGCCTTCATGAAGCGGGCCCAGACACGCGCCGGGATGTCGCCACCGTAGCTCTCGTTCATGCGGTGGTAGTTGTCGTTGCCGACCCATACCGACGCGACGAGGTCCGGGGTGAATCCGGTGAACCAGGCGTCGCGGAAATCGGAGGTCGTGCCGGTCTTGCCCGCCACGGGGCGGCCGATGATTGCGTTCGGGTAGCCGGTGCCTTCGGTGATCACACTTTCCATCATCGAGGTCATCACGTAAGCGGTCCCCGCCGACAAGACCTCGGTCTGCTGCGGATAGGTGTTATCGAGGATCGGCGTGCCGAGCGAATCGCGCACGATGCGGATCGGCGAGGGGTCGACGTGGATCCCGGCGTCGGCCAGCGTGCCGTAGGCGCTCGCCATCTCGAGCGGCGAGACGACGCTGGTCCCGAGCGCAAGCGAGAGATTCGCATCGAGCGGCGATTTGATCCCCATGCGCTTCGCATATTCGATCACGCGATCGATCCCGATCTGCTGCGCGAGTTTCACCGCCACGACGTTACGCGACTGCGCGAGCGCGTAGCGCAGCGTGATCGGCCCGAAGAAGCGGCCGTCATCGTCGCGCGGCGCCCAGGTGGTGCCGTCGCCCATCGGATACGATACCGGCGAATCGGAGACGATCGTCGTCGGCGGCATCCCGCCGTCGATCGCCGCGGTGTAGACGAAGACTTTGAAGCCCGAACCCGGCTGACGGCGCGCTTGCCAGGCGCGATTGAATTGGTTGTCGAGCGAAAAACCGCCGGCACCGCCGACCATCGCGAGCACTTCCCCCGTCGCCGGGCGGATCGCGACGAGCGCCCCTTGCGAGGCGCCGATCCCCTCGCGCTTCGCGTTCTTGATGCCCCAGTTAACGGCTTCTTCGGCCGCGGCTTGCATCGCCGGATCGACCGTCGTGTAGACTTGCAGCCCGCCCTCGAGCACGGCGGTCGTTCCGAACTGCGCCTCGAGCACGTGTTGCACGTAGGTCGTGAAATACGGATATTTGTACGATTGCAGCCCCTGCGGGCGGTCGCCGATGAGCCCGAGCGACCGCGCGGCTTCTTCGCGGCCTTGGTCGGCCGTGATGAAGCCGCTGGCCACCATGCGATCGAGCACGTGGGCCTGGCGTTCGCGCGCCCGCGTGAGACTGACGTAGGGCGAATAATCCGACGGCGCGGCCGGCATCCCGGCGAGCATCGCGGCCTGGCCGATCGTCAGATGCTCGACATCGGTCCCGAAATAGGTGTGCGACGCCGCTTCGATGCCGTACGCGCCCGACCCGAAGTAGATGATGTTGAGATAGCGCTCGAGGATCTCGTCCTTCGTGTAATAGCGCTCGATTTCGATGGCGAGCAGCGCCTCTTGAACCTTGCGCGCGATCGTCACCTGATCGTTCAGAAAGAGCCGGCGCGCGAGCTGCTGCGTAATCGTCGAGGCGCCTTGGAACTGCTCGTGACGCCAGTCGGCCCACGCCGCGCGTGCGATGCCGCCGAAATCGACGCCGTGATGGTGATAGAAATTGCGGTCTTCGGTCGCGATGAACGCCTCGCGCACGACGATCGGAATCTTGTCGATCGAGACCCAGGTCCGGTTCTCGGTGTAAAAATTCGCCAAGAGCGTGCCGTCGCGGCCGAAGACCTGCGTCGCGCGCGACGGCTGATAATCCGCCATCCGGTTGATGTCGGGCAGATTCCGTGAGTACGACGTGATCAATCCGGCGACGATACCGGCGAAGAGCAGGATGCCGAACGCGACGAGAATCGCGAGCGTGCGCAGCGCCGAGCGCGCCCGGCCGCCGCCGCCGGGCAAGCTCTTGCGTTTGCGTTTGCGCTGCGCGGGGGAGCGCACGCCGATCGCCATCGGCTACGGAGCCGCCTTCGAGAGCACGCCGTTGATGAAGCGCCCCGAGTCCTCGGTTGAAAACTTCTTCGCCAGTTCGACGGCTTCGTTGATCACGACCGGCCGCGGCGTCTCCGAGCGGTGGCGCAACTCGAAGACGCTCATGCGCAGCACGATGCGGTCGATCGTCGGCAAGCGGTCGAGCGTCCAGCCTTCGAGCAACGGCGCGATGACCTCGTCGCTCTCATCGGCGTGGTCGAGCGTGCCGAGCACGAGGTCGCGTACGAAACTGCGCGTCTCGGGGCTGCCGGCCGCGCCGACGGTTTCGTCGATCATCTCGGCGGGTTCTTTGTGGCCGACCTCGGCGCCGTAGAGTGCTTGCAGCGCGAGTTCGCGCGCGTGTCGTCGTGAGGGCATCGGCTACGCGGAGAGCGCGTGGTGGCCGGGCATGAAATCGGTCTTGAGCCATTCGACGCCCACGCCGGCGGCGCGGAATGCCGGATCGCGCAACACGTCGCGGCAGAAGTCGATCGTCGTTTTCACGCCTTCGATACGCGTTTCGGAAAGCGCGCGTTCCATCCGCGCGATCGCCGCTTCGCGCGTCGCGCCATGCGCGATGATCTTGGCGATCATCGAATCGTAGTACGGCGGGATTGTCGCGCCGCCGTAGACGTGCGTGTCGACGCGCACGCCCGGTCCACCCGGGAACTCGACCCGTCCGAGCGTGCCGGCGGCGGGAGCGAAATTCTGCTCGGGATCTTCCGCGTTGACGCGCACTTCGATCGCGTGGCCGTTCGGATGCAACTCGGCTTGGGTCACCGTGAGCGGTTCGCCCGCCGCGATGCGGATCTGCTCTTTGACGAGGTCGACGCCGTAGACCATTTCGGTGACCGGATGCTCGACTTGGATGCGCGTGTTCATCTCCATGAAATACACCTGTTCGCCCGAGACCAGGAACTCGAGCGTTCCGGCGTTGGTGTAGTTCACGGCGCGGCAGGCCGCGATCGCCGTCGCGTGCAGGCTCGCGCGAACGCCGTCCGGGAGCGCCGGCGCCGGCGCTTCTTCGATCAGCTTCTGGTGCGAGGGCTTTTGGATCGAGCAGTCGCGCTCGCCGAGATGCACGATGTTGCCGTGCTCGTCGCCGAGCACTTGGACTTCGATGTGGCGCGGCTCGATGATGAGCTTCTCGACGTACATGCGGCCGTCTTTGAACGAGGCCTCAGCCTCCGCTTGCGCCGTCGCGAAGGCGGTCTCGAGTTCGCCCGCTTCGTAGACTGCGCGCATCCCCTTGCCGCCGCCCCCGGCTGTCGCCTTGAGCAGCACCGGATAGCCGATCTTCTCGATCACCGCGCGGGCATCGTCGACCGAGGCGACGATGTCGCTGCCCGGTGTCGTCGGCACGCCGGCTTCGGCCATCAGGCGCCGCGCCGTGGCTTTGTCGCCCATCGAGCTGATGACGCTTGGCGTCGGGCCGATGAACACGAGCCCGTGATCGCGCGCGATCTCGGCGAAGCGCGCGTTCTCGGCCAAAAATCCGTAGCCCGGATGGATCGCATCCGCGCCCGAGATCAGCGCCGCCGAGATGATGTTCGGAATATTCAAATACGAGCGCACGACGGGCCCCGGCCCCACGCAATACGCCTCATCCGCAAACCGCACGTGCTGCGACTGCCGATCCGCCTCGCTAAAGATCGCAACCGTCTGCACCCCGAGCTCGTGCGCCGCACGATTGATGCGCAGCGCGATTTCCCCGCGATTCGCGATAAGGACTTTCTTAAACATGATTACCGTTCGATCGCGAAGAGGGGCTGGCCGTATTCGACCGGCTGGCCGTCGGTGACGAAGACGGCGGCGAGGGTGCCGGAGCCGTGGGAACGGACCGGGTTGCGGATGCCGAGGGTTTCGACGAAGGCGAGGTCGCGATCGCCCTCGAGCCGCTGGCCCTCGACGGCCGGCGGGCGCATGAAGCGCACGACGCCGACCACGTCGCTCGTGAGGACCTCGGGGGCGCTGCTCGGTGCGGCCGCGGGCTCCGCAGCGACGTCCGGGGCCGGAGCTGCCGCGACCGGGCTCGCCGCACGCCGGAATTCCAACTCGAAATCGTCCTCGTGGACGGTCAGGCGGACGAGCGCTGCGTCCCGAAATGCTTCCGCTAGCGGCCGGACGCGCCTCGCGATCGTCTCATCGAACATCGGGGTTCAAGGGTTCGCGGACCCCCTGGACCCTCCCGCTCCGGCGGCAAAGCGGGGCGATTCGCGCATCCAGCTGTCGCTTTCCGGGGAATGGTCCGATAGAATAGCCGAGGACCAATGGCAATAGTTGAACCCGCGACGGGCGCCGGAAGCGGGGCCGCGACGTCATCGTTCGTGCTCGTGTATCCGCATGGATTTGCCGTGCCGGACGACGTCTGCGCGGCCCTCGAAGCCGCCGGCATCCGTCATCGGGCCGCGAGCTTCCCATACGAAGCCGAGTACGAGGAAGGCGAGCATGTCGTCTACCTGATCGATCTGCCGCGCCTCCAAACCCTCGGGAAGCGCCATGTGATCGAGCATGCGCTGATGCTGATCAAACTTGGCCAGGACGCCACGACGGTCGTGGTGGCGTCGCCGGGCGATCCGAACCTTGCGTGGCTCGCGACCAACCCCAACGTCGGCGGCTGGCTCTCCGCGCTCGATCCCGCGGCCGTGGTCGCGACGGTTCGCAACGCCGGCGCCGTGCTCGAACTCGAAGCCCAGGCGCACCGCTTGCGAGCGCGTGCCGACGCTCGGGCGGCCGAAACCGAACATTTACTGCGGATTGGCGTAGCGCTCTCAGCCGAACGTGACATCACGAAGCTCCAGCAAACGATCGTGCGCAGCGCTCGCGAACTCACCCAGGCCGACGGCGGCTCGCTCTTTCTGCTCGAGAACGACCCCGAGACGGGCGAGCGCAAGCTCCGCTTTGCCGTGGCCCAGACGGGACCCGGTGACGCGGGGACCTATTTCGGAGCGATGTTGCCGCTCTCGCGCGCGTCGATCTCGGGCTACGTCGCGCTGACCGGCGACGTCTTGCGCATCGCCGACGCCTACGAGATCGGCGATGTCCACGAGTACCGCTTCAACGCGACGTTCGACCAGAAGAACAACTATCGCACGAAGTCCGTCTGCTGCGTGCCGATGCGCGATCACACGGGCGACGTCGTCGGTTCGATCATGCTGATCAATCGCAAGCCGGACTTCGAGATGCTGCTCGAATCGCCCGAACACACGGAGATGGTCGTCGAGCCGTTCGAGCCGCACGACGAGCGCGTGCTGCTCTCGCTCGCCTCGCAAGCCGGCGTCGCGCTCGAAAACAAAGCGCTGCTCGAATCGATCCAAGATCTTTTCGAGCAGTTCGTGCGGGCGTCGGTCAAGGCGATCGAAGTGCGCGACAAATCGACCCAAGGCCACTCGTCACGCGTCGCGGAGCTGACGGTCTTACAGGCCGAGACGCTCAACCGCGTCGAGGCCGGCCCGTTCGCGGACGTGCGCTTCGATCCCGATCAGTTGCGCGAGATGCGCTACGCCTCGCTGCTGCACGATTTCGGCAAAGTCGCGGTTCCGGAATACATCTTCGGGAAAGCAAAGAAGTTGCCCGACGGACGGCTCGACACGGTCCGGCTGCGCTTCCTCGTCGCGATCGAGCAGATCGAAACGCAAGCCGGCCGCAAGATCGTCGCGCTCATGAAAGCCGGCACACCGGTCGGCGACCCGCGCTTCGCCCAGATCGAGGACGAACGCGACGCGCGGATGGCACAGCTGCGCGAATTGCTCGCCGCCGTCGAAAACGCGAACGAACCGCGCGTGGTCGCCGGCGACGTCGCGGACGTCCTCGATCAGATCGCGAACATGTCGTATCGCGATATCGACGTCGAGAAGCCGATGCTCGATACGTTCGAGCTGGATTACTTACACATCCCGCGCGGCTCGCTCTCGGTCGAGGAACGCACGAAGATGGAGCAGCACGTCACGCAGTCGTTCTATTTCTTGCGCGAGATCCCGTGGGCGAAAACGCCCTGGCCGCACGTGCCCGACTACGCGTACGGCCACCACGAACATCTCGACGGAACGGGGTATCCGCGCGGGCTCAAGGGCGACGAGATCGCCCCGCAAGTCCGGCTGCTCACGATCAGCGACGTCTTCGACGCGCTGACGGCGAAAGATCGGCCCTACAAGCCGGCGATGCCGCTCGAAAAAGCGCTCGACATCCTGGTCAAGGAATTCGCCGACCGCGGCAAGGTGGATAAACCGCTGCTCGACCTCTTCATCGCGAGCAAGGTCTACGAACCGGTGCTCGCCGCACGCGACGCGGCCGGCTAGGTCCGCGTATCAGAGGAACACGCACGGCACCGAGGGCCGTGCGGCGGTGCGCCGAAGAGCGCTTCGTGAAAAACCCCGTCTACGTCGGCAACGACCGCGTCTTGCTCAAGACGCCGGCCGGCCTCAAGATGTTCGTTGATTCGAGCGATGTCTCGATCGCTCCGCATCTGATCCTCGACGGGGAATGGGAAATCCATGTCGAGCGCGCGCTCAAGCGCGTCGTCAAACGCGGGATGAACGTCATCGAAGTCGGCGCCAACCTCGGCTTTTTCACGCTGCTTTTCGCCCTGCATGTCGGCGAGGAGGGGAGCGTTCGCTCCTTCGAGCCCGATCGCCGGCTGGCAACGATCGTGCGCGACAATATCAGCATGAACGCCATGCACCGCATCGCACGCGTCGAAGAGCTCGCGGTGAGTGACGCGACCGGTACAGCCACGTTTTATGCCGCAGACCGGCACCGCAGCGCGGGTTCGCTGCTCTCAGACGTCGATCAAATACCCTGGAATGCAACCGATACCCGATCGCGCATCGAGGTCCAAACGATCACGCTCGACGAGTACGTCGCCCGCGAAGGCTTCGCTCCGGATCTCATCAAAATCGACGCCGAGGGCGCGGAATCGGCGGTTCTACGCGGCGCGCACGGCCTCTTGAACGCGAGCCGGCCGCTGACGCTGATCTTGGAATTCATCCCGAAATTCATCACGAAGAGCGGCGACGACCCCGGGGAATTTCTCGCTCGCCTGAGCGAACGCGGTTTCACGATCGAACTGATCAACGATCGAAATCGGCGGATCGAGCAGATCGACCGGGACGGCTTACTCGCTCGACCGTATTCAGAACTGCTCGCGACGCGCTAGCTACGAACCGCTCGCGATCTGCGTCGCGGGCGGCACGAATGTCACCGGCGCGAGCAAGTCGGTTCCGCCCAGGCGCGTCCCCGCATTCGGCGGGACGAACTCGGTCAATGTTTTGGAAAGCCAGGCGGCGACACGCGGCCCGAAGATGGCGTCCCGTTTGCGTTCGGCGGGCCGAATCACGCCCGACGCCCCGGATGCCATCCACGGATGACGCTCCACATCGGCGATCTCGAGCGACGTCGCAGCCCTCGGGTGGCGCGTCGGCAGACCCAAAAAGCGCGCGACGCGCGAACGCTCGCGCGCGCTATTCGAAAAGGTCTCATACGAGACGATGAGGTGGTTCGGCTGCCCCGCGCAGCGCGCGTGCACGTGCATGGCAGCATTCCAGCGCCGCGCCCACTCGGCGATGCTGCCGTGAAAGGAGTCGAAGCGGATCTGCGCGTCGACGATGGAGGCCAGCGCATCTTCGCCCCGCCGTACGACATGGATGAACGTCGCCCCGGGGACAAGCCGCTCGATCTCGTCGACATAGTACACGTGGTTGGGCGTTTTTTCGATCCAACCGCTGGCGCCGCGTCGCCGCGTCCCGCGGTCGAGTACATCGACGAACATCGCCGAGGCGCGGGCGAGCGACGATGGCAGCCGGCCGGGACGCTCGCCCAGCGACTGCGCCACCTGCGCGTAGCTGCGGCGCGCCGCCCCGTGGATCGCGCCCATCCGATGCCAAATGCGGCTCTCGTCGCGCGCGTCGCGGTCGCCCCAGCGCAGCGCCAAGTTCCCGCACGCATGCTCGAAGAACGACGTCTCCGGCAACGTGAACGCATCGAGCTGATGCGCAAGCCACGACTGAACGATCGTCGTCCCGGAACGCGGAAATCCCACCACGAAGATGCGATGCATTGTGGAACCTATCATGCCCCATTTTGCGAACGTTTACTCTCAGTAAGTTATGAGAATCGAACAACCGCGGCACGCGGGCAGAAACGCTTTAGACTTCAACCACATGCGCGCGTTCGGCCGCCGGCAACGCATCGCGCAAGGGTTCGTAGGCCGGCGCGATTTGGGCCAGCGGCACGAGCGCGAACGCCCGTTCATGGAGCCGGGCGTGCGGGATCGTCAGTCCCGGATCGTCGAGCCGGACGCCTTCGAAATCGAGGATATCCAAATCGATCGTCCGCGGTCCCCAGCGAAAGGTCGGCACCCGGCCGATCTCCGCTTCCAAGTCTTTGAGCGCGGCGAGCAGCGCGTACGGCTCGAGCTCCGTCTCGAGCGTGACGGCGGCATTGATGAAATCCGGTTGGTCGGTAACGCCCCAGGCCGGGGTCCGAAACAGCGACGACACGGCGGCAACCGTGCCGAACCGGCTCAGGCATTCGATGGCGAAGCGGACGGTCGCGCCGGCCTCGCCGAGGTTAGCCCCGATCCCGATCTGCGCGCGCACCAAAGACCGTAACCACCGGCGTCGCGCCGGCCAAAAGACGCGGTTTCGCGATGCTCACCTGCGCGCGTTCGACGCGCCCGTCGGCGAGGATCGCGGCTAAGATATCGGCCCCGAGCCGCTCGAGGAGCGCGTAGGACGTTTCGCGCACGATCGCCGTGATGCGGCGGTGCAGCGCATCGTAGTCGAGCGTGTCTTCGAGTGCATCGCCGGCTCGTGCGGCGGAGAGGTCCAGCTCCGCGGCGATGTCGATGTCGAAGGGTTGCGGCACATCGCGTTCGCCTGGATTCGCGCCGTGGCGGCCGAGGACGCGGATGCCGCGCAACTCGACGCGATCCGGATGTCGTGCGTTCACGGCAACGTCTCGTGCCAGCCCGCGGGGCGCCAGCCGCGGACGATCGCGTCGGTGACGCGCACGACGTCGACTTGTTCGGCGACATCGTGGACGCGGACGATGTCGATCTTCGCCGCGGCTGCAAGCGCAACGGTCGCCGCGGTGCCGAAGGCGCGCTCGTCCACACCGCGACCGGTCAGTTTTCCGAGCGTCGATTTCCGCGAGGTGCCGAGCAGGGTCGGAAAACCGAGCGCGACGAGCCGATCGAGCGCAGCGAGGATCGCGAGATTATGCTCGGGCAGTTTGCCGAAGCCGATCCCCGGATCGAGGATCACGTGCTCGGGCGGCAGGCCCGCTCGCACGAGGCGCCGCGCGCTCGCATCGAGCGAGCGCAAGACGTCGTCGACGACATCGCCTTCGTACACGGCGACGGCTTTGTTGTGCATCGCGACGACCGGCACGTCGAGTTCGACCGCGAGATCGAGCATCTCATCCGAGAGTTCCCAAATCGAATTGAGCAGGTCACCGCCGGCCGCGAACGCGGCGCGAAAGACCGCCGGCTTGAACGTGTCGACCGAGATGACGGCCTGCGGAACGCGTGCGCGCAGCGCGGCGAGCGCGGGTAGGAGACGTGTGCGTTCGGTCTGCGCGTCGACGGGGCGATGGCCCGGACGGGTCGATTCGGCGCCGATGTCGAGCAGATCCGCGCCGCGCGCCAGCTGCTCGGCGGCGTGCGCGGCGGCCGCCGCTGCACCTGGGACGCCGTCGCCGGAGAACGAGTCCGGCGACACGTTGACGATCCCCATGACGTAGGTCCGCGCCCCCCACGCAAGCGCACCGCCGCGGACGCGCAGCGCGCCGCGGTTGCCCGTCGCGACGATCGAGCTCGCTTCAGACATTGCTGGCAACGTTGGCGAACCACCAATCGCGCAGGATCGCGACGACGAACGTCGAGCCGGTCACGACGACGACGTCGTTTGCATCGGAGTTGCGCCGCGCGACCGCGAACGCATCGACCGGATCGGCGATCGCCCGGCCCCAGATGCCAAGTTCTTCCGCCAGCGACGCGAGCCGCTGCGGCCGCGTCGCGGTCCGCCCGGCGGTATCGAACGAGGTGAACGTGAACGTTCCCGGCAGCGCGGCGAACGGCGCCAGGATCTGTCCGGCATCCTTCGTTTCGGCGACCGCGATGACGAACGCGAAGCGCCGCCCCGGGAAAGTCGCGGCGAGCGCTTCGCAGAGATTGCGCGCCTTGTCCGGGTTGTGCGCGATATCGAAGACGACCGAGGGATGCGCCGGGTGAAACTCCATCCGCCCCGGGACGACCAGCCGTCCGAGACCGCTCTCGATCGCGTCGCGATCCGGCCGCAAACCCGGCGGCAAGAGTTCGAGCGCGCGGATCGCGGTCGCGGCATTGCGCTGCTGGAACCCGCCGAGGATCGGCAGGGCGATCTCGTAGCGATCGCCCGGGGTCGTGACCGTGAACGTTTGACCGTAGCGTTCGCCCGCGCGCGGCTCGACCACGACTTCGTCGCGCACCGAAACGAACGGTGCGCCGGCCTTCGCCGTGCCGGCTTCGATCACGGCGCGCGCGCCGGGATCGGTCACATCGCTGACCAGCGGCACGCCGGGCTTCGCGATCCCGACTTTGTCGCCGGCGATCAGTTCGAGCGTATTGCCGAGGATATCGGTGTGATCGAGCGCGATGTTGGTGATGATCGAGACCTGCGGAACGAGCACGTTCGTGCCGTCGAGCAGCCCGCCGACGCCGACTTCGATCACGCCCACATCGACGCGCTCTTCGGCGAAATACTGGAACGCGATCGCGAGCAGCGTCTCGTAGTACGAGGCCCGGCCGTGGTCTTGGGCGACGCGCTCGATTGCCGGCATCATCTCACCGAGCAGATCGCCGAAGCGCTCCTCGGAAATCGGCAGACCGTCGATCCGCGCACGTTCGGTCACCGAGCTCAAGTGCGGCTTCGTGTGCAAGCCGACGCGTTTGCCCGATGCGCTCATGATCGCCGCGATCATCGTCGCGGTCGAGCCTTTACCGCTGGTCCCGCCGACGTGGATCGTCGGATACTGGTCCTGCGGATTGCCGAGCGCGGCAAGCAGCGCCCGCATGCGGTCGAGCCGATTCGGGATGCGCCGGGAGACGGTTTCGTTGATCGTGCCCAGCAGGTACGCTTGGGCGCTGCCGAAGGTCATTCGTCGATTATTCCCGCCAGCCGTCGATCATCCGTCGACGACCGTATCAGCAAGGAGTGCAAGAGCGTGCGGCAGCGCCGGCAAGATCGTGCCGAGCGTCTCGCGGACGGCTTTCGGGCTGCCCGGCAAGTTGACGATCAGCGTCCGGTCGCGCACGCCGGCGACCGCCCGCGAGAGCATCGCGGTCGGGACCGAGGCGCGCGACGCGCCGCGCATCGCCTCGGCGATGCCGGGGACTTCGTAATCGAGGACGGCAGAGGTCGCTTGCGGCGTGCGATCGCGCGGACCGAGGCCGGTGCCGCCGCTGGTGAGCACGAGCGGCATCCCCGCGTCGGCAAAGCCGATCAGCGCGGCTTGCAATTCGGCCGGCTCATCGGCGATCACGCGCTCCGCGCACAGATTGAATTCGGCGCCGAGCACTTCGCGGACGACCGGAATACAGCCATCCGGGCGCGTACCCGCGGCGGCGCGATCGGAGAGCACGATGACCGCACAATCGAGCATCCCGCTCATTCGCGCCGCCAATCGCCGCTTTTCCCGCCGGTTTTCTCCAGTAAGCGAACGCTCGAGATCTCGATCCCCTTCTCCAGTGCTTTGCACATATCATAAAGCGTCAGTGCTGCCATGCTAGCCGCAACGAGCGCTTCCATTTCGACGCCGGTCTTCCCATCGGTGTTCGCCTCCGCCTCGATCCGCACGACGGCCGGTTCGGGCCAATCGAAGCGGACCGCGACCGACGTCAGCGGCAACGTATGGGCGAGCGGGATGAGGTGGCCGGTTTGCTTGGCGGCGGCGATCCCGGCCAGCTGCGCGGCGACGAATGCGTCACCCTTGGGGAGGGTCGCTGCGCGCAGGGCATCCGCGGTCGCGGGGGTGAGCCGCACGAAGGCCTCGGCACGGGCCGAACGGCGGGTGACCGGCTTCGCACCGACGTCGACCATCACGAGCGAACCATCGGCAGCGATGTGTGAGGGTTTCTCCACCATGCGGTGAACCTTCGCGATCAACGCACATGCCACTGTTACGTTCCGCCGACCCCGTTACCGCAGATGCGGTCCGGCTGCTGAGTGCCATCGGCGATACGCTCGGCGGTCACCGCCTCGGCTTCGGTATGCGCGTCGCGACGATCGCGGCGAATTTTGCCGCCCAGCGCGGCTGCCCGGCCGACATCACCGCCGCCAGTTTTTACGCCGGCGCGCTGCACGCGATCGGTGGGGTACACACGCCGATCTCCCGCGACTTGGGCGAGCGCGAGACCGCAATCGTCGGCTGGAACGTCCCGGTCCACGGCGCGCGGATCGTCGCCGCGATCGGCGGCTTGCCGCCGGCCACGGCGGATTACATTCGCTGGCACCGCGAATCGTTCGACGGCACGGGCTATCCCGACCAGCTGCGTTGGAACGGCATCCCGCACGCGGCGATGGCGATCAACGCGGTGCGCGCGTTCGTCGAGGCGCTCGAATCCAACGGCGACTACGCCTCGCCGGCCGAGGCCCTCTTCGCGCTCGTCGGCGACACCGGGAAGATCTTTTCGATCCGCATCGTGCGCGAGTTTCGCACGTTCTTCGCCGAACGCTCCGAGACGTTCGAGGCGCCGGCCGAGATCGCGTGGGAGACCACCGGCTTCGATCCCGCGGCGGCCGTGGCGACGCTGTGCGCCGCGATCGATGCACGCGACGATCGCACGCTCGGGCGCGGCACGCGCCTCGCGGAGATCGCCGCCGCGATGGCCGCGGCGATCGGACTCGATCCCGAGCGCGCGGCGTTCGCGGCGCGACTGACGGCGCTGGGCCGCCTGCACGACACCTTGCCGGGCGACGATTACGATCCGCTCTCGCGCCTGGGCCGCGATGCGCGGGCCGCCGACGCGCGCACCGCGCAGCGGCTGCTCGGCGTCGCGCCCGCCTTTGCGGAATTCGCGCCGGCGCTCGGCGCCGTGGCCGAGTGGTTCGACGGCAGCGGGCTCCCGCAGCGGCTCAAAGGGAACGACATCCCGCCGCTCGCGCGACTGCTTGCGGTGACGCTAGCCGGCGATGCGATGGACCTGGCCTCGCAGCGCGCGGTCGTCGACAATCTGCCGGACATCACGGTGCGGCTCGCCGCGGCAGCCGGGAAACAATTCGATCCCGCGATGGTGAATGCTTATGTCGCCGTACGAGGGCAGCGATGATCGATCTGAACGAGCGGACGCGGCGGATCTCGGGATCGCGGCTGGCCGATCTGTTTCTAGCGCGCGACATCGGCTCGGTGGTCGATCCCTTCATGGGGATGCCGAGCCATCTCAACTATCTCAAGCGGCACGGCATCCAGGTCCACGGCGGGGATATGGTCGAGTGGTTCGTGCGCGCCGGCGAGGGCATCGTCGTCAACGATTTCACGGTGCTGCGCGATAGTGAAGTCGCCGAGATCGTCGAGATGCTGCCGGGTCGAATCTATCCGCTGGATCTCTTCAAGGGCTGGGACGGCGTCTTCTTCTCCGAGGAACAGTGCGCGTATCTCGGCGTCTGGCACGCAAACGTGCACAACCTGCGCAGCGACGGCCAGACCGGGCTTGCGATCGTCGGCCTGTGGCACGTGCTGTGTTACTGGCTGCAGAAGGCGCTCGCGCCCGACGAGATGGCCGACGTGCCGCCGAGCGAACTCGCGTGGAGCTACATCCGCGAAACCGAGCGGCTCGTCTGCACCAACAACGCGCGCAACACGGTGCGCCGCGCCGATTTTCACGCGACGCTCGGCGCGCAGAAGGCCGATTGCGTGTACTTCTCACCGCCGGGAAAGAACGCGGCGAGGAAGGCCGACGCGCGGGTGTGGATGTGGGAGGCCTGGTGGCAGGGCAATCCCTATCTCAACATCGAGCAGTACTATCGCGATACGATCTTCGGGCAGCGCACGAGCGATGACGGAAGTTACGATCGCGCGATCGAGAGCGTGCTCGCGGCCGCGCAAGACTACCCCTACGTGATCGTGCAAACGACGGCCGCGGACGCCGCGCGATTCGAGCGGCTCGTCGCGCCGCACCGCGCGAGCGTCGAGACGGTCGCGCCGTATCCCGAAGAAGTCTACGTCATCGGGAAGAACTAGCCGGGCTCGACTGAAACCGAAACCAGACCAGCGCGAGCACCGCGAGGACGAACGCCAGGATCGCGTGCTTGGTGTGAATGCCGGACGGGTAGCCATGTCCGGTGGCGTAGAGAATCGCGGCGATCAGGAAGACGGCGGCGAGCAGCAGAGCTAGGGCTTTCACGGGATCACTTTCAGGGCGAAGAGAACGGCGGAGACCCCGCCGAGGACCAGACAATACCATCCGAACGGTCGCAGATCAT
>Ga0116226_10001213_pt1 | contig 22335 bp, 27 predicted proteins | sample S1TSphfallax_FD_89692 | JGI IMG/M metagenome (GOLD analysis project Ga0116226, IMG submission 89692) | Host-associated microbial communities from peat moss isolated from Minnesota, USA - S1T2_Fa - Sphagnum fallax MG | ecosystem: Host-associated > Plants > Peat moss > Unclassified | place: USA... | reverse complement strand
CCAATATATTTTAATAAGTGGAAGATGTAATCTATGAGCAATAATTTTAACATACTAAAAGTGAATGGTGCAATTCATGTAAACATGTTGATAATTGAAAAGATGTGGAAAAAATGATTAATCCATTCCAATATAAATGTGAGGTTTTAAATTATTATACGTGTTTTAATAAATTATGGTAAATGTAAAATGTAACCCATGAACTTTGTTTCAACATGTTAAAAATGGATGGTTTAATTCATGTACCATGTTGCCAATTGACGAGATTTTTATGACACGTGTCCATGTTGTATACATTTAGTTGCATGTTAATTGCACACACAACCGTATGGCCCAAAAATTATACAATACCAAATTTGTAGTTGCAAATATGACCAAGATAGTTGCAAACAATAATTAATTGCATGCAAGTTACATAGCGACTGGTTGCAAATGACAAGATTTCTAGTAATGCTCCCCCTAGGTCATATTTATGTTTGCCTGATTATATGGTCATGACTACAAGGCATAATCATTCCTTGATGTCAATGCATATATGACATCTTTCCCTTGAACATAAAAGACTTGTTTATACCTTTATTTTCAGTGCATTATCATGTTGTATACATTGTGGTGATGTAAATGTGCAACCTAAACACTTTAAAAACAAGCTTTGAACATATGTGCATCTACTTCACAAATGGACAATTGGACTTGTCATTGCCATTGTGGTAAGTCTATTGAGACACATATAAATACAATTGGTTTACATTGGTAGAATTTTTTTTGTTGCAATCACTAATTGGTGCAACTATGCACAAGATGTTGTGCCTTCCTTTCAATCTCTTCATACTAGTTGAAGTAAACCAGGTATGAAACATTTAGAAGCTTGTAATCTTGTTTTTGCACGATGTTGCTTAAGTTAGTCATTTGTGGGGTACATCGATGGTGGTTTTTGTCACAAACACCCATTGTTATTATTTATGCCTTCTTTTTCTTGATTATAATCATGACATAATATTCGTTTCCCACATTGTAGCTTTGAACGTTGTATCATGAGCTATGGTGATTTGATCTTTTCCATTTGGTAATTGTGTTACATAGACCTTGGTACTTTAATGCCTTTTCTATCCAAGAGACAAACTCATCTCACCTGGTCACATTGCGTTGTTATACAATTTGCTAAAACAAGATTTGAATTTTGTGCAATCTTTACAATGTGTTCATGGGAAGATTCCATCGGATTGGTGAATAATATACTAATGTTGAGTCTAAAACACTTAAGTTCATGACCGTATCATGCTTATGCCTTGGAACAATGGTACCACATAAGTTTTCATGCATTCAATTTTGCTTTCAATGGTAGCCAACCCAACTACATCAAGGTAGATGGGTAAATCCATCATTACAATGTGGAAATTTAGGGATGTCCAAATACATTGGGGAGGAATGGGAAACCACATTGCCCCTAATACGGTGGTGATTGTGTTTGCCATTGAAAAGGATACATGAACCATAGTAGGCAAAGTGATTCTTGTTGAAAATTCAATCTCAATTAATTAGTTTTTCATTAGTTACTTGAGTAGGAAAGTAACTAGGTTACTTTCACAAGGTTGAACTACTTTCTTTACTTAGATTATTTTGGTTATTTTGGTTTGGTCTCTTAATTAAATACCTTGGTGTTGATGGTTTGGCTTTCCATTCTTCATTGTATAAGTTTGTGTTTTTGATGTAATAAGAACCTTGAAAAATTCTTGATGTTATGTTCCATGTTGTGAGCATCATAGTTTTGTTTACTTTCAATAAACATTTTTTTTGCATTTGATTAAATCTCCTATATGTTAACATGATATTAAAACTTAGGTTGTTTGGTGATAAAGTTGAAAAAGATCTAAAGTTATAAAAATTTTAAAACTATAAATTGAGAATCTTTAGTAATATCATAAGAGTTTGTCAAGTGTAAGAGAGAAAGGAGGAAAGGAAAAATTGTGAATAAAAATAAAATAAAGAAGGAGGTGAAAGGAGATCAACACATTGAAAATTGTGAAAGTTAGATCTTTAAATCTAGATTTGGATCTATTGTGAAAAATTATTGGAATGAAACTTGGAGGGATTGTAAAAGATTATAAAGAAATTCTTATTTTCAAAATTTGAGAAGAAAAAGATATGTTTTGTGAGAGTTATGAGCTTTTGAAAATTCAATGTCAAATTTGGTTTTTTGGTCATATCTCCTATTGTTTGAACATTTTTGGGTTTGAAGCTTTAGGATCTTATAAATAATAAAATATTACATATGTGAGAAATTTCATGCCATTTGGATATGTATTGAGAGAGATCCAAGTATCTAAAGTTTCACCTTTAATTTTGAAATCAATTTTTTTTGAAAGTGATAACTCTTTGTGATTATCATCAATAGGGTTGAAATTTCGAACAGATATGGAAGGCATATATTTAATGTGTTTCATAAGATTTGAAAAGGTTTGGTTGTTGAAAGGGATTTGTAAGTCATTTTGTGTTCACATCCTAATTTGAGGTGGTTTCAAGAAAGTAGCAAGATTGTTCATTTTATGAAATCAAATGAGCTAAAATTTTGAAAGGTGATGGTAGACATAGTTTTTCATATTGCACTTAAATTTAAGATTGATCCAAAATCATATGTAAGTGATGTAACTTTGCAAAGTTGTTATTAAAAGAAGTTTACATTAAGAAGATGTTAAAACAAATTTTGGAATGTACCAAATACAACTTGGGAGAACTTGAAGGAAGGAGTTTAAACTTTGACGATTATGGAGCACAAATACATTATCAAAACCTTCATAAAAAAATTTGGTATGTAATCATGTACTAAATACATACAAAATATTATACGAGATACATACATATATTTTAAACCTATGTATAGTATAGAACCTCGTATAATATTCAAGACATACGTAAGGTCCATCTTGTTCAACCCTAACCCTAACATTAATCCTAGAAACTTAAAGAAAGAAAACTATAACCTTATAAACCTAAGGAAATAAAATTGTAACCCTATAAACCTAAGGAAGGAAAAAAATCCTAAAACAAATCATTTATGAAACCTCAACAAGACATCGAATGTTGCCTTGAAAGATGGTGAATGGTCTTTTTCAAATTGCAATTGAGAAATTAGACAAGAATAATTTCCAAATGTGGAGATTTAGGATTATGAATTTTTTGATGGGGAAAGGTTATTGGGAATTCATAATTGGTGATGAGAAAAAACCCCCTCTCCTACAAAACCCCACACAACAACAAATTCAAGCCAACAAAACTTCGCATGAAAAAAAAAAGAAAATCTTGTGTTAACTTTTTGTGAGTGTGTTCGATTTGATGATTGTGCATATTCAAAATGAAAAATCACCTAAACAAGCTTGGTATACATTGGTGAAGATGTACAACACCAATACACAAGTTTGCAAAATATAGCTCAAACAAAAATTACATAATTTGCAAAAAAAAACAAAATGAACATAAATCTTTATTCTCCAAAGGTGAAAAACCTTGTAAATGTTTTTGCATTTATAGGAACCCCTATAAATGATGAAGATCTTGTGGATGTGACCTTGAATGGTCTTAGAAAATATTATAGCCAATTTTGAACTTTAATTACAGTTCAAAAAACATTTCTTGATTTCTAATAATTGTTAACCCTACTTATAAATGAAGAGATGAGAATTGTTGGTACTTCATTTAGTGGAGGATCACAAGAAAATGTCTTCTACTCAAATACTAGTAGGGATAAAATTAAAGGTGGTAATAACTTATCTTGAGGTTGACACAAAAATTTGCATGGTGGACATCATCAACATGAAGGTTAGCCTCATGGAGGTGGATGAGAAAACTTTAGAAGAAGGGGAAGTCATAGAGACCGTGGTGGAAGTCATCAAGGTCAATAATCAAACAATGATTCAAATTAGTATTACTATGGGAAACTTGGGCACATGGCAAATAATTGTTATCAAAAGGTGCATGATGCATTAAATGAAATATTATAACAAAGAAATTATGCATCAACTAGTAATCAAGGTGATGAAGAACCGTTTGTGGTGCATCACATGACAAATCCATTGATAGGAAGTGTATTAAATAATAGTGTCTAATATGTGAATTTTAGAGTTTCAAACCACATGACTAGTCATGGAAAATGGTTTTAAAACACAAGGGATTTTAAAACACCAGGGTTTGTGGAAACTTGTGGTGACACTACACATCCCATCATACAAATTGGTAAGGTGACATTGTCCATGCAAAATGGGCAAACAAAATATTTGGAAAATGTACTTAATGTTTCAATCATAACAAATAATTTACTCTTGGTAGGGTAGATGGTGGAACATGATTTATAGGTGACATTTAACCCTAATGGATGTTTTGTGGAAGACATGAATTAAAGCAAATTGATTGCAAAAGGGATTAGGAATGGACAGATGTTCACCTTGGATGTGAACATGCTTGAAATGAATTCCGTGTTATTCACACATGGAAAAGGAGCTGGAGACATTAGAATTTGGTACAAGCGAGTTGGCCATGTTAATTTACAATGCTTTAAATTGATGGAGAAACAAAATCTTGTTGGAGATCTTTTAAATTAACGGAACAAAAGAGGTGATGCCAAAAGTTTGTGAAACATGTTAGTTGGGGAAGCAAGTTAAGCATCCATTCTTAACTCAAAGAACTCATGTAAGTTGCAAACCTTTGGAAATGATCCATTCAAATGTGTGGAACATGAAGACAAAATCCATTGAAGGATGCGAGTACTACGTGAATTTCATTGATGACCACACAAAGAAGGTGTGGGTGTATTTCATGAAACATAAAGGTGAAGTGTTTCAACACTTTTTGAATTTCAAAGCAATGGTGGAGAAGGAGAAGAACATGGGGTGTAGTCACAATAACACGTTCCATAACAAGTGTAACGTTTGTTTGGGTTTTTCATGTTTTAAAGTTGTAATTAATTTGATATTGAAATTGTAATTTTTTTTGGTATAATTGTATTTCTAATATATCATGGGAACATGTGAATTAGTTTGAAATTAATCCAATCAATAAGAAAATAACAAAAACACTCATTAAACACTATAACAATTATTTTTAAATAAAAAAAAACTTGTAAATGGATTTCAAATTTTTGAAAATGACATTTTTACCAAATTTTTAACATGAACCTTAATAAAATAATATGAAGAATTTTTTTTAAAAATTCGAAGACTTTTTCAAGAATATTTTGGGAATATTTCCTTAAAAGCAATCACAAAAATAGTCAAAAAGCAAGCATGTGTGACTCGTGTTATCCCATTTGGACCCTGTGAACGCAAATGCCGAAGGTCCTATGGAAGGGGAGAATATTTTTCAAATGAATTTAGTGAATATTTGAAGGAATAGGGAATTCAAAAGAAGTATTCATGTAATTAATCCCCATGGTAGATGGAGTTGTTGAAAGAAAGAACATGCACATTGCAAAAATAACACATGCCATGTTGAATGAAAATAATTTGCCAAATTATTTGAACACCTCCAACGTTAATTCATGGCATGACACCCAAGGAGAAATTCATATCCAAAAAACCGAATGTTTCACATCTCAAAGTGTTTAGTTGCATTGCATATGTGCATGTTACTGATGAGAAGAGATCAAAACTAGAGCCAAAAGTTGAGAAGTGTATTTTCATTGGATATTCTTTGGAATAAAAAAGATATAGATGTTTCAACCCTTCTCGAAAGTTGCAAGTGAGTAAAATTGTTGTGTTTAATGAGATGGCTAGTTGGTACTCACCATTGAAAATAACAAAAGATGGAGATGTTAGAAATGGTGATGTTTCATCAAATGTGGAATAAGAATCACAATTAATTAGTGGACCACAAGAGGCTTCAATTAGCGGGTCCAGTAGCATTCCATGGAAAGGAAGATTAAGATCTTCAAACATTCTACATGGCTACATGGTAGTTCTCAAAAATCATTTAGAAATTCTCATGTAGATGGTGAGTCAAGTGATGGAGAGAAGAGTGTGGATGAAGAATCAAGAGTCCCTTTAGTTACTATTCTCGGAACTTGGATAGCCAAGAAAACTTTGAAAACACATGACAACAACAATGGAATACAAATATCCACATGAATCAAGTACCCTATACAAATATTCACATATGATGGTTTTGTAACTCATCATTACGCATACATGGTGAAAGTTATACAAGAGGTCGAACCCACTTGTTTTGAATAGGCAATTGGAAACCCTAAGTGGGACAATGCCATGGATGAGGAGATGGTGGCATTGGATGCCAAAGGACAAGAAAACAATTGGGTGCAAATGGGTGTACAAAGTCAAACACAATGTAAATGGATTTGTGAATAAATACAAAACAGGATTGGTTGCCAAAGGTTATGCCCAAGTTTATGGCATAGACTATGAGGAGACCTATAATCTAGTTGCAACAACAACAATCATAAGAGTAATCATTATTATGGTAGCAACAAAAGGATGGTCTTTACATCAAATGGATATAAAAAATGTTTTTCTTCATGGAAACTTGTAGGAAAAAATGTACATGGAGCAACCACCAAGTTATGTGGACCAAACACATCCTAGTTTAGTTTGTAGGTTGAAGAAAACTTTGTATGGCTTGAAGCAAGCACTTAGAGCTTGGTAAGACAAGATAGGCAAGTATTTTGTCACAAGTGGATTTCAAACATCCAATGCAAATTTTTCACTTTATGTGAAAATGACAAATCATGGGATTGTAATCATTGTCATTTATGTTGATGACCTAATTATCATAAGAAATTGTGATGTAGACATTTTTGATTTGAAAAAACTTTTGAAACAAAAGTTTGAGATGAAAGATTTGGGAGAATTGCATTATTTCTTCGACATTGAGGTAATCCAATTCTTTAAAATGATATGGTTACTACAAAGGTAATATACCTTGAACAAATTGTTTGAATATGGGATGACATGATGCAAACCCATTTTAATTCCATTGAAACAAAATGTGATGTTAAGTGCAAATGAAGGTGACCTTATGGAAGATACCACTATGTACACATTCATAGTGGGGAATTTGATTTACATTACCATCAAAAGGTAAAATTTGAGTTATGCAGTTAGAGTGGTGAATCAATTCATGCAAACACCACAAAAGCCGTATTTGGATACAGTGAGGCGCATATCTTAATACATAAAACACATTTTGTAATGTGGAATTTTTTATGAAGCCAATAGCCAGTTACAAGTACATAAATACATGGATGTTAATTGGGTTGGCAATGTTTCAAATACCAGATGAACTAGTGGTTTCATTTTTTTTTTGGAAGTGGTGTTGTTAGTTGGAATAGTAAAAAATAACCAACAGTTGCACTATCAAATATGAAGGTTGAATACAAAGGTGCAATAATCGTTACACATGTGAAGTAATTTAGTTACAAAAAATATTTTTAGATTTGGGACAATTAGTGGATGTTCATGTTGTCATTTATTGTGATAACATCAATAGCATACTACTTGCTAACAACCTAGTCTATCATGCTAGGACAAAACACATTGAGATGCATTATGATTTTCTCAGAGAAAGAGTTTTAGTAGGAGAAATTAACCTTATTCATATTAGTATTAAATATTAGGTTGTTGACATTTTCACAAAGGCTTTAGGTATAGACAAGCTAAGGAATTTTTTAAAAATGTTTCATGTGCTAGAAATGGATTTGAGCTTGAAGGGAGTGTTGAAAATTCAAGTTCAACTAATTAAGTTTTCATTAGTTATTGGAGTAGGAAAGGAACTAGGTTACTTTCACAAGGTTGAACTACTTCTTTTACTTATTAGTTTGATAATTTTTGGTTTGGTATTTTAGTTAAATACCTTGGTGTTAATGGTTTGACCTTTTTTTTTTCATTGCACAAGTTTGTGTATTTGATGTGATAAGAACATTGAGAAGTTCTTGATATTATGTTCCATGTTGTGAACATCGTGTTTTAGTTTCCTTTCAATAAATATTTATGTTTGCATTTGATTAGATTTCCTATTTATTAACAATTCTCAAATATCACATTTGGTTTGGAGATAGTTGGTTTTGATAACTCCTTGGCAAAGGAAGGCTTCTCAAGAAGCAATGGCCAAGCTAATTATGGACTCAAGCTATCAACAATTGTTATTTGATGCACATTTGACATAGCTGATTGTTCTTCTCAACATTTTTGCTAGTAGTTATGGGTTAGATATGCTAGAATCAAATTTCAAGTGGGCTGATTCACTATGAACCTCTTGCATTTACTAGAACTTGGTTTTTAGTGATGGAAGTTGTGGAGATGACTATATAGTATCAACAAAGCCTCTCCTAGGTAGTACCAAACTTGGAATGGAATATTGGAATGTAACTTGCATATTTTGATCATGAGGGAGTAGAGGTTAGAGAGAACCATATTAAACCAAGAGTTGTTGCCAAATTGGACATAGTTCAAAACAATGTGAACACTGCCAACTGGAGAACTATTGCAATTTCTTGTCAATAGTAACATGAATGAACATCCCAAGGGTTGCAATCCAACACTTAGAGGCTCTTAGCTGTGCTTGACATTAAAAAGGGTTATCTCTCCTTCTATCCATCCCAGAATTGCTTTCCATTCTAAGATGCACTATGACATGGAGATGGAGGCTGAAGTGAAAACTTCTTGTACTCATGGTTTTGATGGTCATGTGTTTTTATTCTTTTCAGTCCAGGCAAATGACAACAAGGGTATTGTAAAACAGGATGATAAGAGAGCAAATTTCAACCAAAGTACAGATTGTGTGGAATCATCTTTGAGGATGGGCCTTCTTGTTATCAACGGCATAGATACTATGTTGCACCGTACCAAGTATTTTGACAACGAGGGTGGCGGTGTGAAGAACTTTGTGGTACTAAACAGATGGCAGTGGTGGCACCTGGCAAACAAACTATCAAAGATGAAGGTTTGGCTTTTGCAAGAACATCAGAATCTGCAGACCATACCAAGGGCTACCCTTGCTTTGCAACATCTGCTACAGGTAGTACAAAGGGCCAATGTACTGGTGCAGGAGTCCTACAGAAGTGAGTTTAGCTGGTTGAGAGTAGCAGTCCTGCACGCAGGCAATGAGGAGGCTTTTGTTGGGATTTTCCAGGATTTGAAGTGGTGCACACACATTAAACGTGACCCTTAGGTCTGACATGAGCACAAGCCAGGAGATTTTATCTATAGGAAATAGGGGGAACCTCGACTGGTTGCAAGAGGATCATGACCTTGGAATTGAAGCGGACTTAGACAAAAGAGAGCTCTTAGAAACCTTGACGCAATCCGAGAAGCACCATTCAAGTTTCCTGAAACATGGTGCTGCCATACGACAGTATTTATTGGAGAAGTACTCCCAGCATGCTAGTGACTGGGATGTTGAGGGACACTTGCCATGCTTCTGTGGGACATAGAAGGTGACAATGCACTGCCAACGATTGAGCAATTGGGACATGGTGCTTATGAAAAGGTCCATAAGACATCATGGTGGGAACTAGACTATGCAATGAAAACATTCCCAGCTGCTACAGAGGGGTACACAAAATTCAGAAAAGAAGCAGCCATTTGGACAAGCCTCAAGCACCCCAACATTATGCAATTGATCTGCTGCACAAAGGACAGCAAAGCATGCTTCATAGTGATGGAGCTCATGTCTACAGACCTTTGCAAATTGATGGACAAGAGAATGTCAGATCATCCCAACCACACGGTGCCATTCTCCATGCCAGTAGTAGTGGACATCATGCTTCAGATGGGAAGGGCCTTGCAGTACATGCATGGAGTGGCCCATCTGGATATAAAACCCTCCAACACTCTTGCAACTCCTGCATCAATCCCAGAGCTGGCAGATCAGGGTTATCTTGATGTGAAACTGGTTGACTTTGGAGAAGCCAGGCCATTAAGCAGATTGAACTCCTCAACATGTACAATGCACACAGCAAATGTGGGAACAACACAATATAGAGCACCTGAGCTGTTCCAAGCTCCCAACAACTGCTGCACAGGGGTATGTATATCAACTTGGGGACTGTTTTGGGACTTTTTTCTTATGGAGGCAGCATTAAAGTGACTTCTTTTGGACTTTTTTGGAGCCTATTTTTGGTTTGGGCACATTTGAGGGACTTTATTTGAAGGTTTTTGGGACCCACTTTGAAACTTTTGGGGACACTTTTTTTCCTTGGGCACATTTGAGGGTCCTCTTTGGTCTTCCTTTAAATCACCTTTGTCACAAAGCATTTTTAAGAGACCTCTTAAACCCTAAACATTTAGGCATGTTAAAATAAATCTCATTACAAAGCCAGTATAGGGTTTCAAATATGAACTACCTAGAATGATTTTTAGGGTTTGTTCAACTTGAAACCATATAACTGAGCTCTTTCCTTTCTCATTTCTTTTTCTTCATTTATTTGAGCTTTTCACTTTAGCCTCTTCCAACTTATTAAGGCTTAAGCTTATTTATATGTTTGTTTACATTTTCAATCTTGCTTTTCACTTGTTTGCTTTGACTTTTTTTAAATGTTTTTTAATGTTCTCTTCTTTTTCTTAAAGGTTTTAGGTTGTTCACTTGTTATTTTTAAGGTCTTTGAAGTTCGGGGCTGTTTTTAGGGTTTAAGGTGGTTTTTTAGATGGGTCTTTTTATTGTATCATGGCTTCTTCTAATGGCAATGACTTCTATGATATCCTCGAGTCCAATAGCTCTTCATCAAGTAGTGATGAAAGATGTTCTAGAAGACACGTAGGCAACATCAATTAGTGTTTGTGGCATTGGTGGTTGTTGCAAGCACAATGGAGCTTTTTAACATGAATGAACCAGAGGAGAATGTTAGACAATCAATTGATCGGGATGTGGGGGTTCAAGATGTGTTCACCACAATGCAAACAACTCCAAGTTTGTTCAAAATTGTCAAAGTTTGATGAACTATGTGCATTAGTGGTCCCCACCATCCAAGCCCATGTGAAGGCTACTAACAAGATTCACATTGTGGTTGACAAACCAAACTAACCCCGGAGCAAAAATTGTTCCAATTCATCTTATACATGAAACATGACAATATTGTCATGTATGGCGCATTCTTTTCAAATTGGAACAAGTATGTTATATGTGATGATGTAGTTTTCATTATATTTTGCATCAATTCAGTATTCAATAATGAGATTCGATGGCCAAATCTTTAGGAACAAATGACTACTGGTATGCAAATCCCCAAGTTCCAAGGTTCTATTAGAATCATTGATGGGACCTTATCAAAATCTAGAAACTTTGGATAATGTTGCCCATGGGTTGTGGTTCATTGGATGGTAAAAGATGTACTTTATGAATAACATGGTGGTTATGGGCCATCGTGGACTATTCATTTACTGGATGTTGGTTATTGAGACTCATTTCATGATGTTACCAATGTTGGGTGGGTATCACAAATCATGTCGAACATCAAAGTCTGAACCCCTTACGGTATCACATTGAGTGATACCTTGCTTGAAAACTAGATCACCACTTTTCATTTGTGTGAGAACCAGATGGTGATAACCGGTTAAGTTTTTAAAAAATAAAAATGATAGGACCCGGTTATGGTGTGACCCCTAACTCAGGTAAAGGTCTTAAGAAAATCCTATGTGAAAAAATAAGGGTTAGGTGGATGTGTTGTATTCCAATGGCCATTTCCAAAAAGCCCTAATTTGTTTTATAAAATGCACTTTTCTACCCTAGTTCTTCCTTTAACGTTTTTTTCACTTGTGTTCACAAAGGTTGGGCATTGTGTGTGTTGTGTTTTCTAATGTTTTTTGTTTTATTGTTGTTTAGATTTTCGAGTTTAGAGTTTGGATTTGGGTCATAGAATATTTTTTTTTCCTTTCTCTTTATTTTTTTCTTTTTTCTTCACCTTTCCTCATTCTCACTTTTTTTTTCCTTTTTGTTTTTTTTCCTTTGCCTCCTATCTTTTGCCTTGTTGTTACTATGTCATCTTGTTGTGCCTTGTGCTACCTTGAGCTACTACCTTGTTACCTTGTCTTGCTACTTCGATTTGTTGCCTTGTTGTGCTACCTCATCCCATTGCCCCATCATGTTGCCTCCTTGTGTTGCTTCATAGTTTAGTTGCGTTGCCTTGCATGTTACCTCGTTGCTTCATCGCTTCATCATGTTGTTTCACTACTTCTTTACTTCTTTACTTCATTACCATTGCTACCTCACCTCATTGCCATCACTTGCTGCTTTGCCTACTACCATCGCACATTGCTTCGCTCACTACCATTGCTTGCTACCTTGTTTGTTGTTCTTGTAAAATGTTTGTTTAGAATGTCATTTATTATTTTGTTTATTGATGTGTAGGATATCCATAAATGCAAAAAAAAATTCTAATTTTTTTTATCATAATACATTTTTGTAATCTTAATGAGAGAAAAATGAGTGATTTTATTTTATTTCCTAACCTTCAACCCCATTGTTTGTAAATGTTTTTTTTTCAAAATCTTACCCTTAAACTCATTGTTTTTGTAACTATTTTTTCTAAACTCTAAACCTTTGTGAATATTTGATTTTTTCTTTCTTTTTTATTTGTGAGAAAATTTCAAATTTTATGTTAATCTTGTGCCTTACTTAGCTTTGGAAATATTCTTGTGAAAATTGCCAATGGAATAGTCTTCTATAATTGAAAATATTGTAATGGGAAATAATGACACAATTGAACTATGTATGAATGATGACATTATGGAAGAAAATGTAAGTGTGTAAATATAAATAAATAAAAATCCATAAAATGAGAGGAAAAAAAATGAAGTTAAATATTAAAAAATTGCATGCACTAAGAAAAAATTAGCAACAACATGGAAAATTATCTTGTGTTGGAATTTCTATTGTGTCAATGATGATACAAAAATTGATTTTGAGAATACACAAATCATGCGTTGTATCCTTTGTTATTAAGAACCTATAATAGGAGTACATTTGAAAACTCAAGCAAAGAAAATATTAATTTCTTATTACAAGACAAATGGAATAACTTCTTTAAAAAAACAAGTGGACGCAGAAAAAATAGTTATTGCAAAAATGTTTGAAAAATAAGTAAATTTTTTGTTGAAAGGACAAGAAGGAAGACAATTAGCAAAAAAGAAAGATTTTTTTTGGTGGGTCAATTTCTAAATTTTTTTCTATCAAAGATTAAAAGAGGATGTGCCACAAAAAGAATTTTTAAAAACTTGGGCCTTTTGATTCTCAAAAAAAATTTACCAAATTAGTTTGTGGAAAATATATGGCTAAAACATTTAATTTACATTTGTGTCCAAAATTAAATTTCCCTTCCAGAACGCAATTTTCACAAGAAATATTGCCAAGGTTAGTTGAGAAAACAAATCAACAATATGTTCTTCATGCATTGGCAAATTGTTTTTCTATAATAATTAGTTTTGATCTTTTGATGTCTCGGGGAGCTTTTGATGTATTTGCATTAGTGATCAATTTTTTGAACTGTGATTAGCATCCTAAACATGTAACTATTGGTTTGTTTGAGGTGACAAAGATTACTAGTCAAGCATTGGTTAGAAGTCTAACTGAATTATTTGAAAAATATCGTTTAAGGAAAAAGATCATTGTTTATGTCAAAGATGAAGGGTTAAATCTCAATGCAATGATTGCTACATTGAAAGTTGTTGTAAACTATGAATCTTTTGGTTTATAAGAGAGCTTTCAAGGCACTTGCTTTGGGCATGCTTTTTCAAAAGCATGTCAATATGACACTATAGAGGAAAAGGTGTGTAAGAATTTGAAATGTGTTTATATTAAGTCTACTTAAGTAAATCTACAAAAGTGCATCACTTAGCCTAAGAAGTCTAGAAAGGGAAAGCAAGAATGGAACAAGGCTTGTGTTGAAATTGACATCAGCCCCAAAAAATTGAACAATCCAATGAAAACCAAGTAGTCCTTTTTGTTTCATTATTATTTCAACAATTTACAATTTTTGAAATTCTAAATTATACAAGATAACTAATTTTTTAAATTATTGGTTGTGTTGCAAGTTTGCTAGTAAGGTCATTATGTTTCAAGAGGCTTTATAATTGCGTTTTGCCATTGTGCTTTGTTATAGCAAACAAACTATTGTGAAAGTCATTGGTCGAGTGCTTCCACCTTCAACTTGGTGTATTTTTCAAATTACAATGGATTTTTTTTTTCCAATGGTTTCTGTTTATGTTTTTAACCAGTCCCATGGACATTAGCTCCTTAATGATGTTTTACACTCTACTATTTCCATGAATTTGAAACTCAAAGAGGAAAACAAAAGTATTCTTTCATTTGAAAGCCTAATGGAAGATGATTCCATTATTTCTAATGAATTATCTTTGTTGGCCTCTAACATTAGAAGGGAGGCAATCAATGTGCTAGATTCTTTCCTTTCATTCTTGAAGAAATATGAAAACATGAAAGCTCATAATGATCTCTTTAATGTTAGACCCTAGGTTTAAGAATCTTCGTATAATATCTTCATTTGTTGGAAGGAAGCAAGGTGTTGCTTTTGTTGAGGAATATGATAAAAAAATCCTTGTATTCTATGTTGGTGAAATGCCATGAACATTTGCATCCTTTGGTAAGATTATATACAAATTGTGTTGACCAAGATATTTTTGAGCAAATTTCAAGCACAAATGAACCAACAAAAAAACTTGTGAAGAGGGAGTTGTTGGTTTTTAGGAGATATCAAATGGATGTTAAAGACATCAAATGTCCTTTTCAATGGTGGTAGAAACATGAAGCAATGTTTCCTATAATTGGATTTTTAGCCCAACAAATTTTGGGTGTTGTTGGATCTCAAATTGAAATAGAAATATTTTTTTCTTTCACTATAATATTTACCAACCTTAGGAGATGTTGTTTGCAAATTGAAAATTTAGAGAAGTTGATATTTGTCAACAAAAACTAGCCTAATGATCCTAAAATAGGTTGTAGGTCTCCATTTAACTTAATGGAATTCCTTGAAAAGGATGTAGATTTAGAAGAGGAGTCAGAAGAGTTTGAAGGTGAATTTGAAAGGGATGAAGTTGATGAAGTGTAGAACTTCAATAAATAAAAAATTATTTAGTGTTAAAAAGTTGTTTGTAACAATGTTTGTAATTTTTCATTAATAAGAAAAATAATAAAATTGAGATTTAAAAAAATAGAATTAAAAATTTCTAGGATTTAAAAAAAACCAATTAATAAATAATGCCTAGTTTATGAAAACCAACAAAGGAGAACCAATTGTTCTCAAATTTTCAAAAATTGGCATATTGAGGATTGGTTTTATTATTATTATTATTATTCATTCTTTTAATAATTGATACTCTTGCCTGACATATAAATTTTAGGGGAAAAAAAATATCGAAATTGAACCTTTTTATAAATTGTTTTATGAAAATCAAATCCGGTGGGTATCATAAAAACGTGATACTTGCCCAACATTGGATGTTACCATCCTACGTGAATTAGATATATACAAAAGCTAGCTTTAGTTTTTTATGCATACTAATGAGTATTTTGAGTATATACTAGGGGACCAAGGTTATTTGGGTGAGGAGAATTTTGTTATGCATTGGCTTGGGAGGCGTGAACTTGCCATTAGGCATGACCAATGTTAAAGGGTAAAAATTTAGTACCATAGGCATCCTAATAACTATTAATTACTAATGGTAGACTTATTGTCTCTTACAAAAGGGGTGAATCTAGTGGGATTAAGTAGTTCATGTTCGTGAATGGTTCAGAGTAATCTACCTAATCATTTAGGAGATTTCTAAGAAGGGATCAAGATAATGACCCTATTTTCATGGGGTCAATGTGGTGTGGCTTTGTGGAGAAGGAGGATTAGAGGAGGTTTTGGAGGACTTCTATTGCATTCGATACTTTGGTAGTTATGTTGTTGGAGTGGAGGACTTTCTTGGAGAAATGTGTGTGTTGTAACACTAGCTAGGAGAGAGTATTGAACAAATGTACTTGTTTTTGTGTGTGATTTTAATGGAAACATGGTTGAAAAACTTCCATGTGTTTTGTGGGCATTTATTCTACTAAGAGATATCGAAAGTTGTAGCTTAAGATTATACAATGTGTTGCTACCCTTTTCCATGGTAGTTATATGTTTCTTTTAAAATAAAAAATAAAAAGGGCTTACCAAGTGGTAGCCTCTAGATTAGTAAGTTACTAGCTGCCATAAGAAGGTAACAAATAATATGTGGTAGTAGGAAGAAGGGGAAGACTTGAAGGTAGTAGTTTACAAACTAAAAGGGTTTGTTGTAGGCAGTAGGCAATGGCCATGAGTGAGTGCGGCTTGCTCCAAACATTATGCAATGTTGGGGAGGCGTTTGGGGGGTGTGGCAAATAATAGATAGGGTTACCAAAGGGTCTACATGAGTTGTCAAGGTGGGATAGTAGTTATGGGAGGCATGCAAACCCACTAGGGCCATGTCCAAGGGCTTTGACAATACTACAAAGCCTAAGAGAGTAGCTACTATCTAGTTATGTTCATTTCCCACGTTGCTTTTTTATGTTTTCTTCCCTTGGCACTTCTAGAGTAGCTTATAGACAAGACGGTAGGTCTATTCTTAAACAATTATTCAAGATTGATTTGTTTGCATATTTAAACTATTTTTTCTATTAATATTATTTTCATCTTTTAATTTGAATCTAATTTGTTTGAACATTTTTTTGTGTTAGGTTTCAAAACACAACAAAGGAGGCTTCTGTGGTTGATGTGATTTGACTTGTGCTTGAACATTGTTAGTTGTTCACTCATCATCATGTAGCAAAAACTATAACAAATTATCACTCCAATATGGGCATTGCATTTAGTTCATTTTCATTGGATGAATAATCATAGATATGTCATTGTAGTCGAGCTTGTAGTGAGTTTTAATGCATGTACCTGCCATTTTTGTATCAACCCATTGTAGATTAACTTGGCATGATATTTTTTTGTCATCATCATTTTTGTAATGTGGTTATTTAAACATTTTTGTATCAATCCTTTTGTTTTAATGAATTTTAATTTTGGGATTTCTAGATTTTGGGATCACTTTATGCCATGTTACACAAAACACCCCCATCTACCACAAATGGATTACATTTACCATAAACCAAATGAGCAATAACTTCATCTAATAGTGTTAACACATTCTATGGCCATGTTAGAACATTTAAGCAATACCTTCATGAATGCAAGTTGAAGGTCATTATTAAAATGACTAACTATGCAATATTCTCATTATCCTTTTCATGAAATATTTGTACGGTAACCTTAAGAAAAAAACGTATTTTAATACTTTTATATAATTATATTGCTTGCCTTCATGAAATGACCCCTTGGTGCATAGACCGGTTTGTCTATGTATGTATTACAAATTCTTAATCTTCTATTGTCAATGGTTTGGGTTCTCCATAAAGCCCTTCAAATTGCAACACCCACATCGTCAATTGACCTATGTTCATACATTACCTTCATTTAAACTTTTGCTTAATATATGCTTCAAATTAATAAGGGGGACATATTAAGTTTAAGGTAACTTTTTTGCTACCATTTATATTATTTTCATGGAATATTTCAAAGGTGAATTCATGTATTCACATACACATTTATATAAGGAGTTTCTTATTTTTCTTTTCTCTTCTATGTATTGAAAGAGAGGAGAATGAAGGTGACTCCATGGTAAAGGTATGAATGATATAAACCTTCCCACTTGTTTTGTTTACATTTTATTAAAGGTTGGGGTTCCTCCCCCCAAATTAAGTTTAAAGCACAAGTTTTATTGGTACTTATATGAAATTGTATCATATTTTTATTACAATTATGTATCCAATGTTTATTGTTTATACATAATTTAGGGTTATGCACAAATAATCCCAAAATTAGATTTAACATTTAGTTGTAAATTTTTTATTAATTCTAACATTAAAATTATGCAATCAATTTTTTGTGTTTATTTAATCGAAGGTTAATGTAAGTATTTTTTGTTGCATAAAAAGGTTTTAATTCAAAATTTTAAGGTTCATTTGTATAGGTTTGCTTAGTTTTTCAAATTTAAACTTATGCATCCATTAGGTTGTAATGTCTATATAATTTATGGTTTATGCAAACAAAATTTACAAATCAGGTTAAAGGTTTTTTAGCCATTTGTACAAATTTGTTTGGTTTCTCGATGAAGGTTAAGGTTCCATTAATTCAAATGTTTACATAATTTAGGGTTCATGCAATTGATTGTGTAGGAATTATGTTGATTTAGACTTGGAATTTGTATTAAATATTAACAATGTGGGTATTGTAGTTTCTTGAAGTTTCGGTTGCCATAGACTAGGTGGTGGATGAGAAAATATTTGCAATATCTGCATCTTCTAACCTTTCTATGACCTAAATATAATTGGTAGCAAAAATGATATGGGAATCGCAAGGACTTGGGTTATTTGCATATCAATTATGTAATAGGTGCCCCAACTCAACATGTTCAAGTATTACATAAATTCGGTCCATTGTCATTCAAGTTTTATCACATCATGATTGGTCTAATGTATGCAATACCCTTAGCTATAGTTTTGCCATTGTGATGAAACATACTTTAAAAATAAAAAGTAGAATAAAATTGTGCAATACTTTCAAATTTGAAACATAAAATCCTAGTTGGATTTTTTATGTTTTAGGCAATACCCAAATGTTGCACATAAAAGATCCATCATTGATGATAAAAAAAAACACGATGTTGATTTTTATTTTTTTATAATTAAAAGAAAAATTAAAAATTAGACTCATGATTTTGAAACAAAAGAATAAAATATTTTATAACAAGAAAAAGGCAATAAAATTGTAGAAGGAAAAATAAATTTGGCCAAAAGATAAAAATTTGGTTAAGAAGAGATATAGGTTTTGGTAAGAGATAAAAATTTCATGAAAAAAAAATAAAAATCTTATCAAGAGATAAAAGTTTAACTAGTAAGAGATACAAGTTTTGCCAAAATACATAAGTTTAACCAAGAAAAGATAAAGGTTTTGTTAAGAGATAAAAGTTTAGCCAAAAAGAGATATAAGTTTAACCAAAAATAGATGAAATTTTAGCCCAAAGAAAAGGTTTTACCAAGAGATACAAGTTTAGTAAAAAAAAGATACAAGTTTAACCAATAAGAGATAAAACTTTAGCAAAAGAAAAAAGGTTTTGCCAAGAGATAGAAGTTTAGCCAATAAAAGGTATAGGTTTTGCTAAGAGATATAGATTTTGCCACGAGATAGAAGTTTGGCCAAGAAGAGATATAAGTTTTGTCAAGAAATAAAAGTTTAGCCAAGAAAAGACAAAAGTTTTGCCAAGAGATAGAAATTTAGTTAATAAGAGATAAGAGTTTTGTCAAGAGATAGAAATTTAGTCAAGAAGAGATAAGAGTTTTGCCAAAAGATAAAAGTTTCGCCAAGAAGAGATAGGAGTTTTGCCAAGAGAAAATAAAAATTAAGCCTAAAATAAATATATGTTTTGCCAAAAGATAAAAGGTAAGTAAGGGATTAGTTGTTAGTTCGTAGGCAGGGCTAAGATGGAGGTCAGTAGTGTAGCTAGGTGGGAGGGTAGTATGGAGGTTAGGGTTGAGAAAAAAATAGCAACAAAAAAAACTGGTCAAAGGTCAGCAGCCAAAAAAATTGACTAGAGTAGAATGTTGATTAATGTAGGGTAAAGAGAGGCAAATGAAAAACACAGCCCATCCTATGGACAGAACGACCAATTGGTGCTGGGGGCTGGTTCACTCTGGCCCCTGTCCAGGCGTTAACCAAAGTGGTAAGTTATGTACTAACAATCCACATGCATCTACCTACCTAATGGCCACCAAGTGCCACCCCACTTTAAGAATCTACATGATAGTAACCACTTACGTTTCTTACTTACTTACCTGTTCTCACTAGTACTAGTGGGTGCCTGTGGCCGAAGGCCACTGTGAAGCCCCCTGTGTGAAATCCAGGTCCCAAAATTGAGATCCCACATCTTGAAAATCACATCCTAAAAGTTTTCAGGTTTCGGTCTTGGAAATCGCGAGTGTGAAAATCCAAGCCCCAAAGTTGAGATCCCAAGTCCTGAAAACCATGCCCTGAAAACCATATCCTAAAATTTCCCAGGCCCCAAAGTTGAGATCCCAAGTCCTGAAAACCATGTCCTGAAAACCATATCCTAAAATTTCCCAGGTCTTTTTGCCTTGCCTGGCCTGGCCTGCCCTTGCCGCCCTGCCCTGCCCTACCCTGGCCGCCCCGCCCTGCCCTGCCCTACCCTGTCTGTAACTGCTGCCCTGCCCCTGAAAACCGGTTCTGCCATAAAAAATGCAGCAATCCGCCTCGTCATCACCGCCACCGATTCTGCCATAGAAAATGCAGCACCCCGCCTCTTTATCACCGCCACCGGTTCTGCCATAGAAAATGCAGAGGCCGGTTCTGCCGGTGAATTAAAATGCAGAATTGTCGTGTCAGACAGACGCACAGACTACCTGAATTTATATATAAGATTAGACTTTTGAACATACCAGACTGGTCCTGCTATGGGTTTTTTTTTTCATACCTGGCAGGTACTGGTATTGGGTAGTTTTAAAAAACTTTCATGATACCACTTGGGAACTGGTATTCTGACAAAGGTTGATTTTTCCCTGGTATATAACAGGTATAAGCTTGGTATTGATACTTGTATAAGCTAAGAATGTACCTGGTATTACATCGGGTTATACCCAACTCGTATGTTCTTCATGCCAATACTCATACTAGCACCATATACCCTGTTTGCACCCTACGTATCTGAACAATATTGATCCTTACATTGGTTACCCTTTTACATTAGTTAGTAGTTACCTAGGTAGGGGATAGAGGGTTTAGAGGGTTGGTTACCCACGTTGTTAGGTAATTGTTTTAGCCCAAGCCAAAATTGGTGACGATTAGTTTGAGAACCATATTTTTCATGAGGCCAATGAGAAGGCTCTTGACCTGCTGTCAGGAGGATCTAGTTTTTTCCTTTTGAGTTGGGGAGGGCAGGGGGGGCTAGGGCGAGGGGATTTTTTGTTTTTATTTTGCAGTTTCCAATGTGTTCCCAATATGTTCCCATCACTTTCTCAAGGGGTTCCCGAAGTTCCCAATATCACCACGCTTTTATCACATATGCTTTGCTTGAAGTAGAACTTCTGCATATTTAAACTATAAAGGTGGGCCAAAGGGAAACACTTGTGTCCTTGGATGTTGGGCAGGGACCAATGTTTCCAAAAAAAAGTTGACAATGGGCCAATCAAAGTGTTTTTCAAAATAAAAAAAACTTTGTGTGCACCATCTAACTAATTAATAGAAGCAACAATGGGTACTTTAACAATAGATAGATGTTATGAAAAAGTCCCAAAACTATTTCCATCAGTGTTTTGCATGTTGTCCTCAAAAGTTAGTCTTCTTTGCACGGTTTCATTTGCATTTTCCACAGGCAGTTTCACTATCACAGATATAGGGTGGTGCTGTTGAGGTTGCATACATTGACATATAGGCTATTCTTACATATTCTTACTTGTTATAGATAACTTTCACCTCATCTTCTGCACCTGATCAATGTAAAAAATCACCTTATGCCTTGCACTGAATGAATGTAAAATGGATTACAATGAATGATGACATGTAAAAACTGATGAAATCTTCACCCACCACTCAGGCTGCCCTGAAACAAGTGGGCAGTTGGAGTGAAAGTTCCTCAAGGATGAAATCCTAAAGCTGAACAGAATATACAACTAAGTCTGTGGGCACGGTAGTATATTGTGTCGCAAGGAAAAATAATCATCTGTAGGAAGATTTTCTTCTATGTACATTGATTGGGATTACAGCTTTCCTCAGTGAATAAGCCTTCAATTTTTTCACATACTTGGAAGAAGGTAGGCCGATTACATGGCCGTGTTTCCCAACATCTGACAATCAATTTTTTCAGACGAACTGGGCAATCATCTGGTAATTGTGGTCTTACCCCTTGCAAAATTGTTGACAAGAGATCAGTTCTCCGAAATTCAGGATATGGATACTCCCCTGTGAGAAGTTCTGCACAAGTTATGCCATAACTGTACACATCTGCTTTGCGTGCATCAATTTGGTTGCTTATCCATTCCTCCGCCTCCTGTGTGGTGCACCCAACAGATAAGTACAGATTTTAGGACAACCATAATAGAGACAAGTGAGGCAGATGCCTATCTATCTAGTTCCTTGAGCTTGCCTAGTTCAATCTTGCACTGTGTTCATCAAGTCAAGTATTTCTGATATACATACCCCTGTGCAGCAGTTGTTTGGAACTCGGAACAGCTCAGGTGCCCTATACTGTGTTGTTCCCACGTTTG
>Ga0116226_10001212_pt1 | contig 22336 bp, 20 predicted proteins | sample S1TSphfallax_FD_89692 | JGI IMG/M metagenome (GOLD analysis project Ga0116226, IMG submission 89692) | Host-associated microbial communities from peat moss isolated from Minnesota, USA - S1T2_Fa - Sphagnum fallax MG | ecosystem: Host-associated > Plants > Peat moss > Unclassified | place: USA... | reverse complement strand
ATCGAGGTCGGCGGCGATGAAGGCGGGATGCGCGGCGAGGCGGCCGAGAAAAGCGGCATTGGTCTTGACCGGCCAGACTTCGATCGATGCACAGGCGCTTGCGAGTCCGTCGGCGGCGGCGCGTCGGTTGGCGCCGTGGACGATCAGCTTCGCGAGCATGGGATCGTACCAGCCCGTGACCTCGTCGCCTTGCTCTACGCCGCTGTCGACGCGAATGGACGTGGGCAGCCGCAAATGCTCGAGGCGGCCGATCGACGGCAAGAAGCCGGTGAGGGGATTCTCCGCGTACAGCCGCGCCTCCATGGCCCAGCCGTTGATGGTCAATTCAGACTGGGCACGCGGTAAACGCTCGCCGCCCGCCACCCGCAGCTGCCACTCGACCAGGTCCTCGCCGGTGATCGCTTCCGTGACCGGATGCTCGACCTGCAGGCGCGTGTTCATCTCCATGAACCAGATGCGGTCGGCGCGCAAACCATCGGCGGCATCGGCGATGAATTCGACGGTGCCCGCGCCGACATAGCCCACCGCCTGCGCGGCCTTGACCGCCACCGTACAGACGTGTTCGCGGGTGGCCGCATCCATGCCCGGCGCCGGGGCCTCTTCGAGCACTTTTTGATGACGACGCTGCAGCGAGCAGTCACGCTCGAAGAGATGCACGATCTGACCCCAGCGATCACCGAAGATCTGCACCTCGATGTGCCGCGGCCTCTGGATGTATTTCTCGATCAAGACCCGGGAGTTACCAAAGGCTGCTTGCGCCTCGCGGCGACAGGCGGCCAAGCCTTCCTGGAAGTCGGCCGTGGCGTCGATCCGGCGCATGCCTTTGCCGCCGCCGCCGGCGACCGCCTTGATGAGCACGGGAAAGCCGATCGCCTGCGCCTCGGCGTGCAAGCGCTCGGGCGTTTGGTCCTCGCCGAGATAGCCGGGGGTCACGGGGACTCCCTGGCGCATCATCAGCGCCTTGGCCGCGTCCTTCAGGCCCATGGCGCGGATCGCGGCAGGCGGTGCGCCGACCCAGACGAGGCCCGCAGCCAGCACCTCGTCGGCGAACGCCGCATTCTCTGACAGGAAACCGTAGCCGGGGTGAATTGCCGCTGCGCCGGAGGTCCGGGCCGCGGCGAGAATGTTCGCGGCGCACAGATAGCTGTCACGTGCCGCGGCCGGACCGATCGGCAGCGCTTCGTCGGCCTCTTGAACGAAGGCCGCCTGGGCATCGGCAGCCGAATACACGGCGATGGTTCGGATCCCTAAGCGCCGGGTGGTGCGGATGATGCGCCGGGCGATTTCGCCGCGGTTCGCAATCAGCAGGGATTCAATCACGGCGGACTTCTTTATCCACGGTTTACATCCGGAACAGCCCGAAGCGGGGCCGCTCAGGGATGGGGGCATTCAAGGTTGCCGACAGGGCGAGTCCCAGGATATCGCGCGTCTGGCGTGGGTCGATGATGCCGTCATCCCAGAGCCGCGCCGTCGCGTAGTACGGATTCCCCTCGCGTTCGTAGCGCGCGCGAACCTCGCTCTTGAAGTCCGCTTCGGCGGCCGCGCTCCAGCCTTCGCCGCGGGCTTCCGTGGCATCGCGTTTGATCGTCGCCAGCACCGCGGCGGCCTGTTCTCCGCCCATGACGCTGATGCGGCTGTTCGGCCAGGTAAACAGGAACCGCGGCGAATAGGCGCGGCCGGACATGCCGTAATTGCCTGCGCCGAAACTGCCGCCGATCAGCACGGTGATCTTCGGCACCGTCGCGGTCGCGACCGCCGTCACGAGCTTCGCGCCGTCCTTGGCGATGCCGCCGGCCTCGTACTTGCCGCCCACCATGAAGCCTGAAATGTTCTGCAGGAAGAGCAGCGGAATGCGGCGCTGACAGGCGAGTTCGATGAAGTGCGTGCCCTTCAAGGCGCTCTCCGAAAAAAGCACGCCGTTATTGGCGAGAATCGCCACCGGGATGCCCCAGAGGTGGGCAAAGGTACACACCAAGCTGGTGCCATAGGCCGTCTTGAATTCGTGCAGCTCCGAACCGTCGACCAGTCGTTCGATCACGCGCCGGACGTCGTACGGCTCGCGGACGTCGGTCGGGATCACCTCGTACAGATCGACAGAATCGGTCTTTGGTGGCCGCACCGGCCGAAGTTCGATGTCGATGCGCTTGGGTTTGTTCAAGCCGGCGACGATGTCGCGGACGATGGCGAGCGCGTGCGCGTCGTCGTCGGCAATGTGATCGACCACACCGGAACGGCGCCCATGAGTGTCGGCGCCTCCCAACTCCTCCGCCGAGATGATCTCGCCGGTCGCGGCTTTCACCAGCGGCGGGCCGGCGAGGAAGATCGTGCCCTGACCGCGGACGATCACCGTTTCGTCCGACATGGCGGGCACATAGGCACCGCCCGCCGTGCAGCTGCCCATCACGCAGGCGATCTGAGGAATGCCCTGCGCCGACATCTGCGCCTGGTTGTAAAAGATGCGGCCGAAGTGATCCTGATCCGGAAAGACATCGGCCTGGAGCGGCAGATTCGCGCCGCCGGAGTCGACCAGATAGACGCAGGGCAGGGCATTCTCCTCGGCGATGCGTTGCGCACGGAGATGCTTCTTCACGGTCAGCGGAAAATAGGCCCCGCCCTTCACCGTCGAGTCGTTCGCGACGATCATGATTTCCCGTCCCGAGACCCGGCCGATGCCGGCGATGAGCCCGGCGCCGGGCGCCTGATCGTCGTACACACCAAAGGCCGCGAGTTGACCGATCTCGAGAAACGGCGAACCCGGATCGAGCAGCCGATTGACGCGTTCGCGCGGCAGTAGCTTGCCGCGTGACATGTGGCGTTCACGAATCGGCGCCGGACCGCCCAGCGAGGCCAGCGCCACCCGTTGGCGCAATTCCTCGGCAAGGCCTGAGTTGCTGCGGGTATTGCGCGCGCTCTTGGGCTCCTCGGCATTCATACCGCCAGCAGCTCCCGGCCGATGAGGAAGCGGCGAATTTCATTGGTGCCGGCGCCGATGTCATAGAGCTTGGCGTCGCGCAGGAATCGCTCCACCGGCCACTCCTTGGTGTAGCCGGCACCCCCCAGGGCCTGAATCGCCTGCAAACAGGTTTGCACCGCGTTCTCCGAGGCCAGCAGAATGGCGCCCGCCGCGTCGACCCGGGTGGTGTTGCCGGCGTCGCAGGCACGGGCAACGGCATAGACATAGGCCCGCGCGGAGTTGAGCGCCACGTACATGTCGGCAATCTTGCCTTGCATCAACTGGAAGGAGCCGACGGGCCGGCCGAATTGCCGGCGCTCGCTCACGTAGGGCAGCACCACGTCGAGGCAGGATTGCATCAGGCCCAAGGGACCCGCCGCCAGCACCGCACGTTCATAGTCGAGGCCGCTCATCAGCACGCGCACCCCGCCATGCAAGGGTCCCATGACATTGTCCGCGGGCACTTCGCAGTCGGCAAACACGAGTTCGGCGGTATCGGAACCGCGCATCCCCATCTTGTCGAGCTTCTTCGAGACGCTGAAACCGGGCATGCCCTTTTCGACCAGAAAGGCGCTGATACCATCGCCGGAATCGCCCGTACGCGCATAGACGACCAGGGTATCCGCGTGCGGCGCGTTGGTGATCCAGTACTTGGTGCCGTTCAGCCGGTAGCGATCGCCGTGCAATTCCGCCTTGAGCTGCATCGACACCACATCCGATCCCGATCCTGATTCGCTCATCGCGAGCGCCCCGACATGCGCGCCGCTGATGAGCTTCGGCAGGTACTTGTGTTTCTGTTCAGGCGTCGCCCAGCGGCGGATTTGATTGATGCATAAATTCGAATGGGCTCCGTAGGAGAGTCCCACCGAGGCCGAGGCGCGCGATATTTCCTCCATCGCGACCACATGCTCGAGATAGCCCAGGCCGAGGCCGCCCCATTCCTCCTCGACGGTGATGCCATGCAGGCCGAGATCGCCCATGGCCGGCCACAGCTGCCGGGGGAATTCGTTGGTTGCGTCGATATGAGCGGCGAGCGGTGCGAGTTTATCGGCTGCGAATCGTGCGGTGGTCGCACGGATGGCGTCCGCCGTCTCGCCGAGACCGAAGTCCATTTGCGCTGCCGGCATGCCGTGATCTCCGAGAATTGTGAGCCCAGCCTCCAAGGCAATGGTAGCGCCCGCGGATGATCGAATAAAATTGAAAGATCGATCACCCGATCATAGACTGCATCTATGATAGACCGGTACCTGGTGCGTTATTTTCTGGCGGTGATCGATTGCGGCAACTTTTCCAAGGCCGCACGTCAGGCGAATGTGTCGCAGCCCACCCTCTCGATCGGTATCCACAAGCTCGAACGTCTGCTGGGTGCGGTACTCTTCGAACGCACCAACAAGCGCGTGCATCTGACCGGAGCGGGGACGCGCTTCGCGACGCACGCGCGGCGGATCGAGGCGGAATTCAACATCGCCGCGGCCGAGGTGCTCGCCTTGAAACCGAGTCGCGCCCTGCGTTTGGGCGTGATCTCGAGCTTCCCGATGGAGCGGGTCGCCGCCGCCGTCCGCGACGCCGGAACGCGTGGCCCGTCCGAACAGCTGCAAATCGTGTCAGGGAACGAGCGAGAGCTCCTGCAGCGTCTGACCCGGGGTCAGATCGACGTCGGCCTGACGATCTTGCGGCCGGAGGCCGATGAATTCGCGCGCGAGTCCCTGATGAGCGAACCCTACGCGCTCGCGTTGCACGACGCTCATCCGCTCGCCGGTCGTAGCAGCATCAAGGCCGAAGAACTTGCCGACGAGACCATGATCGTCCGTCGCCATTGCGAAGTGCTGAGCGAGACCAGCCGGCATTTTACCGAGCGGGGTGTGCGGCCGTTCTTCGCCTTTCGCAGCACCAACGACGAGCAGGTGCTCGCATTCGTTCGGGCGGGGCTTGGCCTCACCGTCATGCCGGCCTGCTATGCGGCCAAGGGGGTCGCCCGGCCCAAGTTGGCCGGATTCAATTTCAAGCGGGAACTGGGGTTCTTGTTCGCCGGCCATGTCGAGCCGCGCAATTTCGCCCAGCTGCCGCTGCTGAAGTCGCTGCGCTCCGCCTGTGCGCGCTGACCCCAGGCACCTGTGCACGCGCCCCCAGGCCCGGCCCTTCAATAACGCGGGGCCTTGCGCGCGCGTTGCGCGGTGTTTACGGCCTACACGAGCACCTTAAGTCTGGCGACTAACCCGAATCTGGCGACGATGTAAGATACGGTTTTCAAGTCGGCCTCCGTGGGCCGGTGCCCTGAATCCGGAGGAGCCTGTTGTGACTGTTGAGACCGCCCGTTTTGAGCTCTTTTCCTTCTGGCGTACCTCCGCGACCTACCGGGTACGCGTGGCCTTCAATCTCAAGGGCGTGGCGCCGCGAGAACACAATGTCGATCTCGACGCCGCTGAACAACGCAGCGCCGCCTTTCTCAAGATCAATCCCATGGGAGCGATTCCTGCCCTCATCGACCATGCGGAGGGGCAATCTCGAGAGCCGCTGACTCAGTCGCTTGCCATGCTGGAATTCTTGGAAGAGACCTATCCGCAGCCGCCGCTGTTGCCGGCCGATGCCCATGGACGCGCGCGGGTGCGCTCGCTGGCGTGTCTGCTCGCGGCCGATACCCATCCCCTGATCGTGCCGCGGGTGAAGAAATACCTCATGTCCAAGGGAGGATTTGACGACGCCGCGTGGCGTGATTGGCAAACTCACTGGTTCACCCTCGGCCTGCATGCGTTCGAGCAGCGATTGGTGAGTGAATCCGGGACCGGCAGGTTTTGCCACGGCGACACGCCGACGCTGGCCGACATTTGTCTTGCCAGCATCCTGGTGGTGATGCGGGTGTTCAAGATCGAGGTCGCCGACATACCGACGGCCAAGCGGATCATGGCTAACTGCGAACAACTCGACGCCTTCATCAAGGCGGAGCCTCGTCGGCAAGCCGGCGCTCCTTCGGAGGCTTCGTGACCAAGACTGTGGCATTGATCGTGGGAGCGAGTCTGCTCCTCATGGGGGCCGTGCGGGGTGGGGCTCGTGCCGAAACAGTCAAAGTGTTGCGTCCGCAGGGCGCTGCGCATGGCTTCGTCGAAGTGCTGACGACGGACGGAAAGCGGATCGGCGTGGGGGATCTGCTGCAGCGGTTGCATGGATCGGTGGTCTCGTCACGCCTGTTGCTGCATTTCTTCGATGGCTCGTTGGACGATGAAACGACGATATATTCCGAACGAGGCGTGTTTCGCTTCATCAGCGATCACCATATCCAACGCGGCCCGTCGTTTCCCAAGCCCATCGACGAGACCGTCGATGCCGAGAAGGGTCTCGTCAGCTCCATCGATCCCGCCGGCAAGAAATCCCAGGTGCATTTCGCCATGCCGCCCGATGTCTATAACGGCATGACCTCGACCTTGCTGATGAACGAGGATCCGCAGGCACCCCTGGCAAAGCTGGCCGTGGTCGTCGCCGGCGAGAAGCCGCGGCTCATTCATCTGTCGACGAAGAATGCCGGCGAGGCGAACTTCACCATCGGCGGCAGCGAACGCAAGGCCACCGATTTCGTGGTGCACGTCGAACTCGGCGGGGTGGCCGGCATCGTCGCTCCGGTCATCGGCAAGGAACCGCCGGATTATCATCTCCTGCTGGTGACGGGATCGGATCCCGCGTTTATCCGCGAGGAGGGTCCCTTGTATCTGGGAGGGCCCATTTGGCGAATACAGCAGATCAGCGCCGTGATCGCCCCATAGATGACGGGTCGCGGATGATGCCGACCTCGGAGGTCCTGCCGTCAGTGGCCGATTTCATCTCGATCTCGACATTATCCAAGCGCTATCCGCACTCGAAGCCGGTGATCGAGGACTTCTCCCTCCGCATCGCGGCGGGTGAGTTCGTAAGCTTGCTCGGTGCGTCCGGCTGCGGGAAGTCGACGCTGCTGGCGATGATCGCGGGCTTGACCGGCACTTCCGCCGGTTCGATTCATATCGATGGCCGCCCACCGGCCCACGCGCGCGAGCTCATGTCCTTCGTTTTTCAGGATCCGGCGCTGCTGCCGTGGCGCACGGTCGCCGGCAACGTATCCCTCTCTCTGGAATTCGCAGGACGTTCCAAGTCCACGCGAGCGGCGCGAATCGCCGAGGTGCTGGAGCTGGTGGGTTTGCAGGACGTGGCGGGGTATTACCCGCGGGAATTGTCGGGTGGCATGAAGATGCGCGCGTCGATCGCCCGCGCGTTGGCGAGCACGCCCCGGCTGATGTTGATGGATGAGCCCTTTGGCGCCTTGGACGAGATGACGCGTAATCGCTTGAACGAAGAGCTGCTGGCGCTCAAGGCGCGACAGCGCTGGACCACGTTGTTCGTCACGCATTCGATCAGCGAGGCGGTGTTCTTGTCGGATCGCATCCTGCTCATGGGCGGAAATCCCGCCGAGCGGCTCCGCGAAATCAGGGTATCCCTGCCGATGCCGCGAACCGCCGCCCTGCGCAGCACGCCGCTGTTCTTGAGCTTGGTGGGCGAGGTGTCGATGGCGCTCGCCATGATGGCTGGGATGCCGACGTGAGCGCCTCGTCATTGCGGCTACCGCTGTTGACGTTCGTCGTGAGCGTGCTCCTATGGCAGGCGGTGGTCATGCTGTTCAAGGTGCCAAATTATTTGCTGCCGAGTCCACTGGAGATTGCGGCGCTGATTCCGGCGCGCGGCGGCGACCTGCTCTCGTCGCTGCTCGTGACCGGGGGTGAGGCCTTGGGAGGGTTTCTCGCCAGTGCCGTGGTCGGTATCGCCGTCGGCTTGTTCTTCTCGGTGTCGCCCCTGGTGCGGCGTTGCTTTTATCCCTATGTCGTGCTGCTGCAGACCATTCCCATCATCGCCATCAGTCCGTTGATCCTGCTCTGGCTGGGTAACGGCTCGCTGTCGGTGTCGTTCATTTCGTTCTTGATCTCGCTGCCGGCCGTGATCGTCAACACGACCCAGGGCCTCATCAGCATCGAGACGAATCTCGTGAACCTCTTTCGCATGGGCAACGCGAGCCTGTGGGCGGTGCTGTTCAAGCTTCGCCTGCCGCATGCCCTGCCGAATATCAGCGTCGGGCTGAAGATCGCCGCCGGCGCCTCGGTGGTGGGTGCGCTGGTGGGTGAAACCTTCGCCGGCACGTCGGCGCTGGGCGCCGGTGGTTTGGGCTACAGCGCCATCTATGCGCTGAGCCAATTGGATACTCCCTATCTGTTTGCCGTGATACTGACGTCCTCGCTGCTCGGTTTGGTTTTCTTCTGGGGGGTGGTGATGTTCGAACGGCTGGCGGTGGGCAAGTGGCATGAGTCGATTTTGAGTGAACGCCTGGACTGAAGCGGCGGAGGCTTCAGCGGGAGTCGGCGAAGCGCTGCCACGCGGCGGTGATGGCGTCATGACGATGGCGGCGGTCGTCGTGGTGGGCGGATACCAGCTGACCCTTCTCGACCACGAATTGACCGTGGACCAGCGTGTCGCGCGGCGCCGGCGGCCCCGCATCGAGCCAAGCCTCCAGCACCCCATCCGGGGATTGGCCGGCGGCGGTCTCGGGTAAGGGCCAGACCACGAGGTCCGCGGTGGCGCCTGCGGTGAGCTCGCCGATTTCGCCGCCCCGACCCAGACAGCGGGCCGACCCGCGGGTGGCGAATTCCAACAATGTCCGCGCCGTCAGGTGACTGCCATGCAAGTCGCGATTGGCGCGACGCGAGACGGCAAACTCTGCCCGCAGCGAGGGGGCCGAGTCGGTGCTCAAACTCACGGGCACGCCGGCGGCACGCATTTTGGCCACCGGCGCCACGGTGCCGGTGCCGAGCAGATTGCCCGAGGGACAATGGCAAACACCCGTCCCCCATTTGCCGAGCGCGGCGATCTCGTCGTCGCTGACGAAGATGGAGTGCGCCACCCAGGATCGATCCGAGCCCCAACCGACCTCCTCGAAGCGTTGCATGGGTCGGCAGCCATATTCCGACAGGCAAAAATTCTCTTCATCCAAGCTCTCGGCGAGGTGGGTGTGCAGCCGGACATCCAGGGCTTCGGCCAAGTCGGCGGCACGGCGCATCATGTCATGGGAAACGGCAAAGGGATTACAGGGGGCGAGCGCAATGCGAATCATGGCGCCGCGCCGCCGATCGTGATGGGTTCTTACCAGCCGTTCGCTGTCGGCAAGAATGTCGTCCTGCGACTCGACCACGCTGTCCGGTGGCAACCGGCCGTCCTTCCGGGAGAGATTCATGGCGCCGCGTGTCGGATGGAAGCGCATGCCGAGCTCGCGTGCGGCCGCGATTTCGGCATCGATCAATCGCCGGCGCGGATGAATGTTGAGGTGATCGCTCGAGGTGGTGCAGCCGTCGAGCGCGAGGCCGGCCAAGGAAATCCATGCCGACAGATACGCGCCCTCTTCATCGAGTCGTTCCCAGATCGGATAGTAGAAATTCAGCCACTCCACCAGGCCATTGAAGCGGCGGTCCACCTTGAGACCGCGATTCAGCGATTGGTACATGTGATGATGCGCATTGACGAGCCCGGGAGTGACCAGGCAGCCACCGGCATTCACCACCCGTCGCGCCGGTGGTTCGCTGCCCGGCAGACCCAGGGCGTGGACGAATCCATCCTTGACCGCAACCCAGCCGCCGGGCAGATCGGGACCCACGACCGGCACCACGAGGTCCGCGTGGGCGATGAGCACATCGGCGAAGACATCGGACGTGTCCGGTATCGGTGTCGGTGTCGGCATAGACTTCCTTCTGCTAAGTGGGTTCGGTTAACGTAGGGTTTCGCAACGTCCCGCAGGAATCCCCATGCCACGCACGCACTACCATGTTTCGTTGACCGACACGCCCGGCGCACGGGCGCCCGAGCCTCCCTATGCGGATACCTATCCGGTCTCGTTGGTGAACGGTGCGTTGTTGCATCTCCCGTTGCAGCCGCTGCCCGGCGGCAATGAGGCGATTGCGCTGCTCATGAGCAATCAAACTCCCTTCGCGGTGGAGGCGCAACTCGGCGCCTTGTTGAGCCGGCTCGCGCAGCCGCTCGCGGCGGAGGCAATCGTCGGCATACCTACCTTGGGTCTCGACTATGCGCGGCTGGTCGCCCGCGACTTGGGGTTTGCCGACTACGTCGCTCTCGGCAATTCGCGAAAGTTTTGGTATCGCGACGACCTGTCGGTGCCGGTTCACTCAGTCACCAGCCCCGGCACGGACAAGCGGCTGTACCTCGATCCCATGCTGGTCGAGCGGGTGGCCGGCAAACGCACGCTCATCATCGATGATGTCATCAACACGGGCGGTTCGGCGGCCGCGGCCATCGAGCTGCTGTTGCGAGCGGGTGCGGATATCATCGGGCTGTGTGTCATCTTGATCGAAGGGGATTCCTGGGCAGAGCCCTTGCGATCCTTCGGCGCGGACTGGCCAAGCCGGGTGCACGGCCTCGGACGGATCCCGATCTTCAGCCGCACGGCGACAGGGTGGGTGCCCATACCTTAGCAAGAATCAGAAAGGGCCCTACGGCTTCGGCAGAAACTGCAGCGTGAAGGCTTGGCGGAAATCATAGTCCGTCGGGATGATCTTCAGATCGCGCAGGATCGCGTACTGATGTTCGAGGCGATTCGGATCGAACTGGCCGATGCCGCCGCCCGGACCCTCGATGAGTCCGTAGCTCTGCATGGCTTGGCGCGATAACGTCAATTGGATGGCCGTCATGGCCGGATTGCGATGCAGGATCGCGGCGTCGGCGGCGGCGGGGTCCTTGAGATAACCGCGCCAGCCGGCAATGGATGCGGCGACGAAAGCGCGCACGATGTCCGGGTGCGTGGCGACGAAATGAGTCGAGCTCTCCAGGGCCATGTAGGCATCGCAGCCGCTGTCTTTCACCCACAGGGTGCGGACGTCCACGCCGGCGTGCTTCATGATGGGCGGTTCCGAGGTGACGAAACATTGCTGGATGTAGTTCGGATCGTGCAGGAAGGACGCATAGTCAAAATTGAGCGGCGTGGTCTTGAGATTCTTGAGTTGGTATTTCTTCACCACGTAGAGCAGCCAGGGCACGCCGGGTTGCGCCGCGACGGTTTTTCCCTCGAGGTCGGCGAAACCATGGACCGGCGAACTCGCATGCACCATGACGCCGACCGGATCGTGCTGCAGGGAGCCCATGACCATCACCAGCGGAATCCCGCGGGAGCGGGCGATGAGCACCTGGTCGGAGCTATCCAGACCAAAATCGTACTTGCCCAAGGCCACCTGCGGGCCGACGCTGGCATTCGGACCGATGGGGGAGATCTGCACGTCCAAGCCCGCTTGGGCGTACAGGCCTCGCTCGAGCGCATAAAAGTAACCGGCGTTCTCCGCTTCCGGATACCAATCCAAGAGCAGCGTCACCCGCTTCAAGGCCGCGTCGGCGTGCACCGCCGGCGCGCCGATGATCAACCCGGGACTGAGCAACAAGAGACTGAGCAGCAGGGGACGCCGCAGTAAAGACCGCCGCGCGCCGCTCACTTGAGAGGAAATCCGACGATGGCCTCGGCCTGCGTCTCACGCAGGCCATAGCGCTCGCGAAATAACACCGTCGATTGCGGCCGGTCGTACATGCCTTGTCCTTCATTGAGGTCTTTACCGATGGTTGCGCTAGAATAGCCGATCGACGGTGGGCGATAGATGCATTGCGGGAGAGAATCGATGATACTGAAACGAATGGTGATATTGGCGTCACTTGTACTGACGGCGGGCCTTGTCGGGTTCGTGCTGCCGGCGACGGCCGACGATGCGTCCGTGGGCATCGAAAAGCGGCAGATTTACCCCACGATCGAAGCGGCGCCGGCCGATGTTCAGGCCGGCCTTGCGCGCGCGAAGGCGGAACATAAGCGGCTGCTCCTCGATTTCGGTGGCGATTGGTGCCCCGACTGCCAAGTACTCAACATCTATTTCCATCAGGCGCCGAACGCCGATCTCTTGGACAAGTACTTCGTCCGGGTGAACGTCAATATCGGTCGCATGGATGCGAATAAGGACCTGGCGGCGAAGTATGGAGTGCCGCTTGCGGGAGTTCCTGCACTCGCGGTGCTCGATGAACACGGGAAGGTGGTTTATGCGCAGAACAAGGAGTTCTCCGACATGCGGCATCTCGACTCGGCGGCGCTCACCGAATTCCTCAACAAATGGAAGTCCTGATCTAGTGAAGCTGCTGCCGGGGTTGATCCTGGGTTTGAACCTCGGTTTGAGCCTCGGCGGCTGCTCGCTGTTTCGCGCCGCTCCGCCGCCACCTCCGCCGGCGCCCGTGGCGCCGCCGCCGAAGCCGGTGTTGCCCATACCGACCGCCACCCATCGCTTCGACATCGATACGGATACCGAGGTGGTCGGCTATGTTGAGCGGACGACCATCGGCAAAGACGATACCTTCTCGGATATCGCCCGACGGTTTGACGTCGGCTACGAGGAGATGGTGCTCGCCAATCCGGGTGTCGATCCCTGGTTGCCCGGCGTCGGCCGAGAGGTCGTCGTGCCCACGGAATTCATTCTGCCGGCGGCGCCGCATCAGGGCATCGTCGTCAATGTGGCGGCGATGCGCTTGTTCTACTATCCCCCTCACAAGAAGGGCGAGCAGCAGATCGTCTACTCTTACCCGATAGGCATCGGTCGCGAGGGCTGGAAGACGCGCGAAGGGACGACGACCGTCATCAGCCATACCAAGGATCCCGTTTGGGTGGTGCCGAAGTCGGTGCGCGACGAGCATGCCCGCGACGGTGATCCGCTGCCGGCGCAGGTGCCGCCGGGACCGGATAATCCGTTGGGGCAATATCGATTGCGCCTGGGCTGGCCCACGTACCTCATTCACGGCACCAACAAGCCGTATGGCGTGGGCATGCGGGTGAGTCATGGGTGCATGCATCTCTACCCCGAGGACATCGCCGAATTGTTCAACGAGGTACCGGTCGGCACCAAGGTCACCGTCGTCAATCAACCCATCCTGTTCGGCTGGAAAAACGACACGCTCTACCTGCAGGTCTATGCGGTGATGGAGGATGACACGCGCGACTGGGCCAAGAAGCGGGAGAGGATACTCACCCCTTTGCTCAATGCCAAAGCGCGGCAACAAGTCACCGATCAGGCTGATTGGGCGAACATCGATGAGCTGGCGCAACACCCTCGCGCCGTGCCATCGCCGCTGCGCGCGGGTGTCCAGGGCATTGATGCGGTGATCTCCGAAGCCGTGCTCGTCGAGAATGTGTTGCCGCAAGGTTCGAATTGGCAGGAAGGGGCGCAAGCGGACGACCTGATCGGCAAGCAAATCTCGCAATGAGCGGGTCAGTGTAGGAATTCCATCATGGGCGTCGATCGTTTTGGCGTGTCCGTGACCGATGCCGAGGCCGGCGTCATCGCCAACTACGATTCGGCATTGACCAAGACGCTGACGTTCCAGGGAGATCCGCTGGGCGATCTCGATCGGGTGGTTGCGGCTGAACCGCGCTTCTTGATGGCGCATCTGCTGCGCGCGATCCTGTTGGGGCTGAGCACGGATAAGCGGCTGTTGCCCGACGCCGGGGCCGCTGCGAACCGCGCCATTTCGCTGACGACGGCGGGCGGCCGGCGCGAGAGCCGGCACGTGCGGGCCCTGCAAACCTGGTTGGCGGGACGATTCTCGGATGCCGCGGACGAATGGGAAGCCATTCTGATCGAGCAGCCTAATGACGCGCTCGCGCTCTTCGCCGCGCATCAAAGTGATTTCCTGCTCGGCCGCAGCAGCGAACTTCGGGATCGGGTCGCACGGCGCCTTGCCGATGTGGAGCAGGGCTCCCCGCTCGAGGGCTACTACCTCGGAATGTATGCCTTCGGTCTGGAGGAGACGGGTGCTTACGATGCGGCACTCGATGCGGGGCGGCGGGCCGTGGCGCGAGATCCTTTCGATGCGTGGGCCATTCATGCCGTCGCCCATGTGCATGAAATGACGAACGCCACCGACACCGGCACAAAGTGGTTGGCCGCCCATGCGGCGGGCTGCGTCGGCAGCAGCTTAAGGGTGCACCTCGCCTGGCACGATGCCCTCTATCATTATGATGAGCGCCGCTGGGATCAAATACTCGATGTCTACGATCGCGAGATTGGGCGTGCGGCGAACCCCGGCGTGATGGAACTCGTGGACGCGAGCTCGCTGCTGTGGCGACTGGCCCTGCAGGATGTCGAGGTGGGCGATCGATGGCAGCGGTTGGTGGCAGCGTGGGAACCACATATCGACGATGCCTGGTATGCGTTCAATGATGTTCACGCGATGATGGCGTTCGCTGCTGCGGGCCGTTTCGATTTATGCGAACGCTTGATCGCAGCACTCCGCCGGACCGCGGAGTCTTCCAGCGAGAACGGCCGGATTACGCGGGAGACCGGTTTGCCGGTGGCCGACGCATTGTTCGCCTACGCCGCGCGGCGCTATGCACAGGCGGTGACAGGCCTCGCGCCGCTGCGCGACCGGGCGATCAATGCAGGCGGATCACATGCGCAGCGGGATGTACTCGGGCTTACGCTGGTAGCGGCCGCCCTGAAGGCTGGCAATCGATTGCAAGCACGTGCGTTCCTCAATGAACGATTAGCACTGCGCCCTCGCTCCACGCTCAATCGGCAATGGATGTCGCGGGTGACGCGAGCGACAACCTCGGCGTGATCGAGGCATCAGAGCGATCGAGGCGTTAGCGCGATCGCGTTGTCAGCGTGAGGCCAAGGCGTCCATGTCGGCTTGCATGCGCTCTTTGTATTCGTCTGACCAATGAGCGCCGGGTTTCGACTTGCTGGAGTTCTGCTGGGGCCGTTGGACGGGTTCCGGCTTCCGTTCGGGCGGCGCTTTGCGGGCACCAGCCTTCAATTTGAGCGTGACCCGGGTTGCTGTGGGCGTCGATGAGTTTGAGTCGCTCATGCGGGCGTTTCGATCTCCGATGGTGGGGGTGTTGAAGCGAAGTTAACTATGCTGAGTCTCGATTGTAGCGCATGCGCCAACCGACATACAAAACCGGTTTGCCGATCGCATGTAGGCGCTTGATGACGCGAAAGTGTCATCTTGGTCGGCGGCGCGCGCTCGTCGCCCGAAGATCGGGCAGCCAGAGCGCGCCAAGTCCTGGCCAAGCTTCAGTGCCATGCCTCAGTGATGCGTGGTGGTCACGCCCACCGGCGCCGTCCCCGATGTGACCAGGCCCGGCGACGCCGCGGGCACGGTGAGCGGCGTGAGCGCACCGGTCGCGCCGATGCTGAACATTGAGAGCTCGGTCTGCGGTACCAGGGTTTGGCCCAGCGGCGCCACGGTGGTCACGGTGCCGCGATTCGCCACGTACACGTACTGACTGTTCGCATCAACCGTAATGGACTGCGGACCAACCAGCGTGGCTACTGCGGTGCCGATCGAGGTGAGCAAGCCCGTCGTCGGCGCGATGCTGTACTGGGACACGGTCGCATCCGTGCCATTGGTGACGTACAGATACTTGCCCGTGGGGTCGATGGCGATGCTGGTGGGCGCCTTACCCGTGGCGATGGTGGCGGTGGACAGCGGCGTAAGTCCGCCCGTAGCGCCGATACTGAATTCGGACAAGGTGTCGTCCCCGGAATTCGCGACATAGACATACTTCCCGGCCGGATCGACGGCGATCGCCGTGGGTGCGGTGCCGGCCGCAACCGTCGCCGGGGTATTCGCAGTGAGGCCGCCCACCGGAGGAGTGAAGCCAATGACCCACTGGCTTACGTCGTTCGATCCGAAGTTCGCCACGTAGACATATTTATTGGTGGGGTCGACGACCAAATCGGCCGGTTTGGACGTGCCGGTGGGCGCCGCAACGCTTGCCGGAGTAAGCGGGCTCAACACGCCGCCGGCGCCTTGTTCGCTGATATATTGAGATACTGAGCCGTCGCCATAGTTGGCAACGTACGCGAAGTACCCGGGCACCACTCCGGCAATGTTGATGGTGGCGAGGGCGATGGCCTGGGGACCCTGACCGGCTGCGACCGTGGGAGTCGCGAGCGGGGTCAGCGCACCGCCCGCACCGATGCTGTACTGCGACACCGTGCCGGCTCCGGCCTCGTCCAGATCGTAGTTCGTCACATAGACGTAGGAGGACGTGGGATCAACGATCACGGCGAAGGGCTGAACACCCGTCGCCACCGTGGCGTTCGGCGCAGCCAGGGGCAACAACTCGCCGCCCGGGCCCACCGAGAATTCCGCCAGCGTCGACGCAGCGGCGGGATACGGTCCGAAGTTCACCGAATAGGCGTATTCGGTCGGGGCGACGGTCAGCGTGATCGGGGTGGAGGCGGCGGCGCCGGAACTGGCGGTCACCGTCGTCGTACCCTGCGCGACACCCGTTGCAAGGCCGGCCGAGCTGACGGTGGCGATGGCCGGCGTGGCGGGAGTCCAGGTCACGGCAGTTGCGATGGGGCCGGTGAAGCCGCCGGCAAAGTGACCGGTGGCCGTCAATTGCAGCGTGCTGCCCGCGAGCACGGTGGGAGTCGCCGGTGTGATCGAGATGGATTGGAGCGCGCCCTGGGTCACCGTCAACGTCGTGGTGCCCGAGACCGTGCCGGAGGCGGCAGTAATCGTCGTGGTACCCGGCTCAAAAGTGCTCGCCAGGCCGGTGGCACTGATCGTCGCCACCGTCGTGGTGCTCGACGACCACGTGGCGTTGGTGATCGCCGCGGTAGTGTTGTTGCTGTACGTGCCGGTGGCCGTGAACTGATCCGTGAGGCCGCCCGCGACGCTCGGTGCCGCCGGCGTCACCGCGATCGACTTGAGGGTGGGGGCCGTCACGGTCAGCGTGGCCGTGCCCGAGATGCTGCCCGACGTCGCCGTGATGGTCGAAGTTCCGGCTATCAAGGTCGTGGCGAGTCCGGCCGTGCTGATGGTCGCGACAGTGGTGGTGCCGGAACTCCAGGTGACAGTCGACGTGAGGTCTTGCGTCGTGTTGTTGCTGTAGTTGCCGGTGGCCGTGAACTGGTCCGTGGCGCCCGCCGCGACGGAGCCCGTCGCCGCTGTGACAGTAATCGAGGTCAGCGTGACCACGGGAGACGGTGTGCTCGTGCTATCCGAGCCGCCGCCGCCGCAGGCTGACAGGCAGAGCATGAGCGTTGCGAGCGCGACATGGGCAAACGGAGAGCGGCGCGGCAAGCGGGCAATCAATGACATCATGCGGTTACATCCCGACAGTTGTTGATAAGTGACACGAGAACCGACCGAACCGATTCGGAGGTTCCGCGTCAGATGATGGCCGCGATTTTTACGATAAACAAGGAATTAATCACACCATCATCGTCAGATGTTGCGTCATGTCACGAAACGCGCAGCGCGTCAAAAAATAAAAAGGCGGATTGAAACCAGGCGCTGATTTGTCAATCGACTGGCGCACACTTTGAGTTGATTTCGCCGCGGTGCCGATTGCGTTGCGGCCAGCCTTGGACGGATTCGATGACCGATAGCACTTCGAGGAAGTCCCGGTGTGTGTTGTCCGCGTAGGTCATGATGAACCGAATGCGGCGAGTGGAGTCAATCACGAACAGCGAGCGCAGCGCAACACCCGCGCCGTCGGCGGGATCGATGAGTCCATACAAGGCACTGACCTTGCGATCGGCGTCGGCGATCACCGGGAAGTTGACGCGCAGCGAGGCAGATTCCGCGGCATCCGTCGACAGCGCGATCAACTGCACGCCGCGCTTCGCGAATTCCAGCGATATTTTTGCTGTAAGGCCCAACGGCGTCCGGTGGTGAGGTTTGAAATCGCCCGGCGCCGAGAACAGTACCGCCCAACGATCGTCCAGCCAGTCATGAAAGCGGATGGGTCCCAGATTGGTCGCTTGCTCGAAATCGGGCGCGAGGTCGCCGAGACGCAGCTTGGTCATGAGGATTGCTTCCAGAACGATGATGATTTATCAACCGATAAATTACCCTCACAACCGGCTTCCAGGGAAAGAAGCGATTGGCAGAAGCTCATGCCTGCCGGTGCTACGCCGGCGGGGGTACCGCAGCCTCGAGCGCCGTCGACGCTGCCTCGCTCAACGTCTCGAGCACCTCGCCGCGATAAATCGCCACCGCCTCGGGCGCTTCGATCCGAATGCGGACCCGATCACCGCGGACTTGCAGTATGGTCATCGTGACTTCGCCAATCCGAAATGATTTCTGAACGCTGCAACGGAAAACAAACATCGGTCGCTCTCCTTAGGTTCCGCACGACTCTAGCGACGTCGAATCTCAGGGATGTTGAGGTTGTGTGAATTTTTCAGTCCACCGGCCGCCCGCGTGCGCAGCGGCGCCTTGGGGATCAGAGCCCACCATTCTTCGCGATCGAAAGACCGATGCCCGACCAATCGATGTCCTCGCCGAAGACCGCGATGGTTTGCAGCAGATGATCGCGCAATACCCCGAGCACCGGCATCGGCACCCGCAAAGTCTCAGCGGATTGACCGGCGAGGCGCATGTCTTTGAGCCCCAAGGGCGCGGCGAAACCGGCGGGTCGGAACCGACCATCGACCAACGCCTGCCCATAATTACGGTACACCGGCGCATCGAACAAACTACCGGTCAACACCTCCAGCAGCTGGGCCTTGGCCACCCCGCCTTTTGCTGCGAGGGTCATTGCCTCAGCCAGCGACTCGATGGCCGAGAGAATCATGAAATTGCCGCAGAGCTTCACCAGATTGGCCGCAGACGGCTTGACGCCCACGTTGAACACCCGTTGGCCGATCGCCGCAAACAACGGTGCCGCCAACTCAACGTCGGCCGGATCGCCCGCGGCGACGATGTAGAGCTTGCCCGCGGCGGCTGCCTCCGGCCGTCCGAATACCGGCGCACACAGGAACCGTTGACCCCGGGCACGATGCTCTGCGGATTGCCGCTCCGCCGTCGCCACCGCGATGGTGCTCATGGAAATATGCAAGGCGCCTCGATCGAGACCGGCCGCGAGACCGTTCTCGCCCGCGACGACCGAGTCGAGCGCCGCGTCGTCGGCGAGCATGCTGAAGACGATGGTCTTGCCAGCCGCCGCGGCGCGTGGGGTTTCCGCCAAGACCGCACCGCCGCCGACCAGCGGGTGTGCCTTCTGCGCGGATCGGTTCCACACGGCGACCTGGTTGCCCGACTTGAGAAGATTGGCGGCAATGGCGCCGCCCATTTGGCCGAGGCCGATAAAGCCGATGTTCATGCAAGATCTCCGGGCGTCGCGAAAGGGCGTGCCGTCAATATAAATAAGGCGCGGTAATTTCGCATGCCCAGCCGCCGACGCTGGCAGGCGACAGCGCGGCGGCGTGTCGGCCGGCGGGTGGGGCTGATGTGAGAATCAGCTGACGTACCTCGGCAGGGCGTCGAGGTTGCAGCGCAGCGGGGTTTCTAAATGAGAGCCACAATGAGATGATGATCTGAGATGAGGGAACCGCACGACTCACGCGCGCCGCTCGCGGCGACGGTGCTCGACATGAGAGACCGGCTGGTGTCCTGGTTCCTGGAATGCGCCCTGCCAGTTTGGGATGCGCATGGAGTCGACCGCAGCAGCGGCGGCTATTTCGAGACTCTCGCTGCATCGACCTCTGCCCACGGCTATGCTGCAGCCGGAGCGCTGCGTCGCGGTCGCGTGGTCGCCCGGCAAATCTATGCGTTCGATGTGGGGCAGCGGTTGGGTTGGTGTTCAGCGCACACGGACCCCGTTGCCCATGGCAGCCGGTTCTTGTTCACCCACCTCCATGCGGGCGGCGGCCGGTTTCACACCGACTTTGATTTGCAGGCCGGTCGGCCGGTGTCACCCTTCAGCCTCTACGAGCAGGCGTTTTATTTGTTTACGCTGGCGCGCCTGCGCGCAGGCGCGATCGATCCGGCCCGCGTGGAGCTGACCGCCGGACAATGCTTCGAGCGTCTGTGCCGTGAGTTCGGCAGGGCACAAGGCGGCTTCGAGGAATCGAATCCGCCGAGTTTGCCATTAAAGTCGAACCCGCATATGCATCTGCTCGAGGCCGCACTCGAGTGGTGCGAGGTCGACGCCGGAACGCGGTGGGTCGGCCTTGCACGCTCACTTGTAAGCCTCTGTCTGACTCGATTTTGCGACCCATCGACCGGGGCTATCCGTGAATACTTCAATGCCGAGTGGCAGCCGGCGGACGGCGCTCTCGGCCAGGTGGTCGAGCCAGGTCATCAATTCGAATGGGCGTGGCTATTGATGCGATGGGCGCAGCATACCGAGAGCACCCCCGCGGAGCGGCGGGATTGCCTGACAGCGGCCGAGCGGTTGGTGCGCATCGGCGAGACGAGCGGTGTGGATCCGCAGCGGGGAGTGGCGGTCAACGAGATTTGGCTCGACGGCTCGCCCAAGGATCGGTCGGCCAAGCTCTGGCCGCAAACCGAGCGGCTCAAGGCCTGGTGCGCGATGCTCGAACGGGCCGTCATGCCGGAGGGGGCCGTCATAACGGCGGCGGACCTCATGCACGAAGGCGATGACATCCAAAAAGGCGCTGATCGCGCGGCGCGATTCGACGCGGCCTGCGAGGGAATCCTCAAGGCCGCACAGGGAATGTCGCTGTACTTTCGTACTGATGCACCGGGACTCTGGCATGAGGTGTGCCTCGTCGATGGAAGCTTCGAGGCGGGACCGACTAAAGCCAGTAGCCTTTATCACGTTGTTTGCGCAATCAATGAGTTGTGCAAAACTTCGAGCAGATCGTTCAAGAATATGCTGTACTCTCGCGAATTATATCCCTCGGGACAGGGCCTTGGGTAAGTAGAGGTCATGACGGTAACTGAAAAACTCACCGGTGTTCGCGTTCTGTGCATCGGTGACGTCATGCTCGATCGATTCATCTCCGGCCACGTCAAGCGTATTTCTCCCGAAAGTCCGGTTCCGGTGCTGTCGGTGTCGGGCACCCAGGTTTTCCCGGGCGGGGCGGCAAACGTGGCGCGCAACATCGCCTCACTCGGCGGTTCATGCACGTTGGTGAGCGTGGTCGGCCGGGACGCTGTGGCGGGCGAACTCGAGGCTAAGATGAATGCCATTGGTGGCGTTCGCTGTGCGTTTTGCGTCAGCGCCGGCAGACCCACCAGCGAGAAAATCCGCTTCGTCGCGGGGGGGCAGCACATGCTGCGGGCCGATGCCGAGGTGACCTCACCCATCGACGCGGCGACCGCCGAGGAACTGCTCGCGGCAGTCGACCGACTGGCCGGCGAGCATGATGTGATGGTGTTGTCCGATTATGCGAAAGGGGTGTTGACCGATGCGGTCGTCAGCGCCTGCATCGCCGTCGCGAAGCGGTATCGATTACCCATCGTGGTCGATCCGAAGTCGGTGGAATTGCGGCGCTACGCGGGCGCCTCGGTCATCACCCCGAACAGTAAAGAGGTGTTCGACGCCACCGGCGTCGACCCCACCGACGATGACGCCCTGGCCGCGGCTGCCGGTCGCGCGCTGCTCGGCCAGGCGGCGGTCGATGCGGTGCTCGTAACCCGCGCGCACCGGGGCATGACCTTGGTGACCGCCGACGCACCGGCCTTGCATGTCGAGGCGAGCGCCCGTGAGGTGTTCGATGTGGTGGGCGCCGGCGACACGGTGATCGCCACCCTGTCACTGGCCCTCGGCGCCAAGCTCGAGCTGGCGGAGGCCGCGCGGTTGGCGAATTTCGCCGCCGGCGTCGTGGTCGGGAAGCATGGTACGGCCACCGTGACGCAAACCGAACTCGCCGATGAGGCGTTGCGCTTGAGTCGAGGCAGCTTGAAGTCCCTCGAAGACAAGATCCTGTCCCGCAGCGATGCCGTGGAACTGGCGCGAACCTGGCGGAAGAACGGTTTCAAGGTGGGTTTCACCAATGGCTGTTTCGACATCCTGCATATCGGGCACCTGGCGATATTGTCCTTCTCGCGGCAACACTCGGGCCGGTTGATCGTCGCGCTCAACAGCGATGCCTCCGTGCGGCGGCTGAAGCAGGCGGGTCGGCCGATCAATTGTGAAGCCGATCGGGCCATGGTGCTGGCGGCGCTGGAGCCCGTCGATGCCGTGGTGATATTCGATGAGGACACGCCGCTCGAACTGATCCAGGCATTGAACCCGGACGTGCTCATCAAGGGCGCCGACTATACCGTCGAGCAGATCGTTGGTGCCCAGCACGTGCTGTCCCATGGCGGCCAGGTGCTCCGCTGCGAGTTGATCCCGGGAAGGAGCACGACGCGCGTGGTGGAAGTGCTGCGCGGCAAGCGGGAGAGCGCTTAGGCGCAGCCCATGGCCCGCTCACCATCGGATCGACAACGCATCGTCATCTACCGACTCGGCAGTTTGGGCGACACCGTGGTTGCCTTGCCTTGCTTTCACAAAGTGGAGCAAACCTGGCCGAATGCCGAGCGCATCGTGCTGACCAATTTTCCGGTCAGTTCGAAGGCGGCACCCCTGGAAGT
>Ga0116226_10001211_pt1 | contig 22371 bp, 24 predicted proteins | sample S1TSphfallax_FD_89692 | JGI IMG/M metagenome (GOLD analysis project Ga0116226, IMG submission 89692) | Host-associated microbial communities from peat moss isolated from Minnesota, USA - S1T2_Fa - Sphagnum fallax MG | ecosystem: Host-associated > Plants > Peat moss > Unclassified | place: USA... | reverse complement strand
TTATGAAGCAGTTTTTTATCGCCGTCAACACTTTATTTCATCTTGCTTTTGAAACTCAGTTTTAACTTCCCTACCGCGACTACTCAACCTTTACTTCCACCACCTCGCCCGCCTCACTCACCGCAAATTCGCTCGCTTTCGCTTCGCCTTTTTTTGCTGCCTCGTTCAACGGGAGGCGAACTATAGCAAGCCTAATTCCCATTGGCAAGATGTTTTTGAAAATAATATTCTTCCCGCCAGTTTGCTTGTATTAGTCGCTCCCGATTCGGCATAAATGATTTACTGATTTTTGAATTGCGCTGGGCGCTTTTCGATGAAGGCTTTCATACCTTCTTTCTGATCTTCGGTGCCAAAGGTGCTGTGGAACATACGACGTTCATATTGCACGCCTTCGGACAGCGTCGTCTCATAAGCGCGGTTGACAGCATCCTTGACCATCATGACGATAGGCTGCGACAGGTCGGCAATCGTCACCGCAGCGGCCATTGCTTCTTCCAACAATTTTTCCAGTGGCACGATGCGGGACACGAGGCCAGCACGCTCCGCTTCGGCAGCATCCATCATGCGACCGGTCAGGCACATGTCCATGGCCTTGGCTTTGGAGATTGCACGTGGCAGGCGTTGCGTGCCGCCTGCGCCTGGAATGGTGCCGAGCTTGATTTCCGGTTGGCCGAACTTGGCGTTTTCTGCAGCGATGATGAAATCGCACATCATGGCCAGTTCGCAGCCACCACCCAGCGCATAACCGGATACAGCAGCAATCACGGGCTTACGGATATTGCGGATTTGCTCCCAGTTACGCGAGATATAGCCATTCTTATAGACGTCCATATAGGTGTAGTTGGCCATCGCGACGATATCGGCACCTGCGGCGAAGGCTTTTTCGCTGCCGGTCAGTACGATACAACCAACGCCATCATCGGCATCAAACTTGGTCAGCGCATGACCGAGTTCGTCCATCAACTGGTCATTCAGCGCATTCAATGCCTTGGGGCGATTGAGACGGATCAGACCAACTTTGCCTTGTTGCTCGACCAGAATGTTTTCATATTGCATGGGGGCCTCCGTGGGGAAATAAATCGGTAAGCCCGCATTGTACGCTGACAGCGCGTCGTAAGATTATTGTGCGGCTGGAGGTTGCTTGGGCAATAGTACCCACATCGATCCACGCTGCTTCATGCGCCCCGCCTTCTCTTGCGCGTCGCTGCCGTAGCCCCAGAAGAAATCGGCACGCACAGGATTGCGGATTGCCCCACCAGTATCCTGCGCGAACATCAGGCGCTGCAAGGCGACGTCGCTATTCGGCTCTGTGGTCGCCAGAAATACCGGCGCGCCCATTGGAATGTATTTGCTATCGACCGCAATCGAGCGTTGTGGAGTCAGCGGCACGCCAATCGAGCCCTTGGGGCCGATGTTCGGGTCGGCGACCTTTTCTTCCTTGAAGAAGACGTAGCTGGGATTCGAGTCGAGCAACTCTTCCTCACGTGCCGGATGCGCGACAACCCACGCCTTGATGCTTTGGGCGGATGCCTGATCGAGCGTCATCTCGCCCTTATCGACCAGATAGCGTCCTATGGATTTATAGGGATAGCCGTTTTGATCAGCATAGGCGACGCGCACGGTTTCCTTGGTATCCATCAATTGCACGCGGCCAGAGCCTTGCACTTGCAGGAAGAAGGCTTCGATGGAGTCATCCACCCACAGCAATTCTTTGCCTGCCAGCGCATTACTTTGCATGAGTTCCGCACGCGATGGGTAAGGGACGATCTTGTTGCCGACCAGCTTGCCGCGCAGGCGCATACCCTTCAAGTCAGGATAGACGCTGGCGAGGTCGATGGTCAGCAAATCGTCCGGCGTTTTATATAAGGGGGTCTGATATGGGCCACCGCGTTTGCGCGCGCCATGCAGGAGCGGCTCGTAGTAGCCGGTGACCAAACCCTGATCCGTACCGTCGCCATTGACAACTTGCTGCGGCTGGAAGAATGCCTCAAAGAATTCGCGTACGGCTTTAGCGTCATGCGCATTCACATCTTGCGCTATGGTGCAGACCTCTTTCCAGTCCTGCTTTTTGACCATGACGATGCAGGAATTCAAAAATGGTTGCCATGCATCACGCAGATCATCCTTATCCCAACCCGGTATTAACGAGAAGCTGCTAGGATGCAGGACGTCAGCCGGGTTGATCTGTGCGGGTTGCGTCGGGGACGTCGCAGCGCATTGGCAGGCAGGAGCAGAGACGGCTGGTGCTTTTTGTTGTGGCGTACTGCTGCAGGCGGACAAGGCAAATGCAACAAGCGCGGCAGATGCAGTTAAACTCGTGCGTATCAAAGACATGGGAGGCAACAGAATATGTGGGTGATTTTTCTGGAGGCGACAGCCGCTGCGTTCATATTCGTATTCATCGTCTGGTGGACGATGTTTTCCGGCAGGAAGCCGCCGGAAAAATCGGATGATATGAAGGATCGCAACTCTTGATTCAATGCAGGGTACGCGGCAAGGAAAGTACAAATTCTTCGATCTTGGCCTCGAAACGCTCGCCATCTTCCGCGACACAGAAATATTCACCGGACATTGAACCCTGCGGCGTCGCAATCGAGGTACCGCTGGTATATTCAAACTGCTCGCCCGGCTGCAACAGGGGTTGGTGTCCTACGACGCCAAGTCCACGCACTTCTTCGACACGGTTATTGCCGTCGGTAATCACCCAATGACGCGAAATCAGTTGCGCCGCGACTTGCCCGGTATTCTTGATCGTGATCGTATAGGCGAACACGTAGCTTCCACGGTCGGGATCAGACTGTTCCGCCAGATATTGCGTTCTGACGGTCACGGAAAATTCGTAGTCGGCCATCTTGCATCCTTTGTTGTATGGTTGTCATTGCACACGAAAATAAGCACTGACGCAATATATTAACGCATAGGCAAGGTTTTTTCTCTGCACTTGCAACAGGGTAAAATAGCGGTTCTTCCTTATTTCAGCCTTATTTGCGCGCATCATGCCTAGCTACAAAATCGCCCCTAGCATCCTTTCTGCCGACTTTGCCCGTTTGGGCGAGGAAGTTCGCAACGTCGTTGCAGCCGGTGCCGACATCATCCACTTTGACGTGATGGATAACCATTACGTGCCGAACCTGACCATCGGTCCGCTGGTGTGCGAGGCGATTCGTCCGCACCTACAGGTGCCGATTGACGTGCATCTGATGGTCAAGCCGGTTGACCGCATCATCCCCGACTTTGCCAAGGCTGGCGCGAATATCATCACCTTCCACCCGGAAGGCTCCGAGCATATCGACCGCAGCCTGCAACTGATCCGCGATAACGGCTGCAAGGCTGGGTTGGTATTCAATCCGGCAACACCGCTGCATTACCTGGATCACGTGATGGACAAACTCGACATCATCCTGATCATGTCGGTCAATCCTGGCTTCGGCGGTCAGTCCTTCATTCCTGAGGCATTGAAGAAGGTGGCGGAAGTGCGTCGCCGCATTGATGAATCAGGCCGCGACATCATGCTGGAAGTCGATGGTGGCGTGAAGGTCGATAATATTGCTGCTGTTGCAAAAGCTGGCGCTGATACATTCGTCGCCGGTTCCGCGATTTTCGGCAAGCCTGATTACAAGGCAGTGATCGACGCCATGCGCGCAGAACTCGCAAAGGTATGACGCGAACTTTCAGTGATATCCGTGCCGTCATCATCGATTTGGACGGCACGATGTTGGATACCGCGCATGACTTCCAGGTTGCAGTCAACCGCATGCGCGAGGAATTCGATCTGCCACCGTTATCGGTGGAGACCATCGTCAGCTTTGTCGGCAAGGGCACGGAAAACCTGATCCGGCGCGTGCTGGCGGTGGACTATACGCCAGAACAAGCTGCGCAACATTATGAGGCGGCGTTGGCATCATATCAGCGGCATTATCTGGCAATCAATGGCGAGCATACTCAGCACTATCCTGAAGTACGCGAGGGCTTGCAAGCCTTGCGCGACAAAGGCTTGCGTATGGCCTGCGTGACCAACAAGCCGATTGCGTTTGCCGAACCTCTGCTGGAAAAGACCGGCTTGCGCGAATACTTCGAGATTGTGTATGGTGGAGATTCGCTGGCGACGAAGAAACCCGATCCGGGGCCATTGCTACAGGTCTGTACAGACTTCAATCTGGCTCCCGCACAGGTGCTGGCATTGGGCGATTCCGCCAATGATGCACAGGCCGCGCGCGCAGCCGGTTGCCCGGTATTGATCGTGCCATATGGCTACAATCATGGCGAGGCTGTACAAAATATCGATTCCGATGGTATAGTCTCCACGCTGCTTGTTGCGGCGCAACGCATTAACGCTTAATTGTTCGACATTACATCGACATAATCAACAGATAATGTTTCTCTTCAAAAAACGTCCTTCACCGACACCAGGCGCGCATGAGGCCTGGCTATGGCGACGCTGGCAATTCTGGGCTAACTGACCCTCATTGCCTGCTGGTGCTCGCTGACTTGGCTACCGCCAGCAACGTTTTTTGCAACATCCCCAAACGCTCGTTATACATACGTTTATACGTGTGATTGCGTGTAGCTACACGCGTTACACTATGCGTGATGGTTTCGAGCGGGAGAGAGAAACATGACAGAACTCGAATTCAAATCGCTGGCCACGCAAGGCTATAACCGCATTCCTCTGATCGCGGAAGCCTTCGCCGATCTCGAAACACCGCTGACGCTATATCTGAAGCTCGCGCAGACGCAACGCAACGGCAAGAACACTTTCCTGCTTGAATCGGTCGTCGGCGGCGAACGCTTTGGCCGCTATTCCTTCATCGGCCTGCCTGCCAATACGCTGTTGCGCAGCAATGGCAACAAGACTGAAGTCGTCAAGAACGACGCGGTAATCGAAACCCATGAGGGCAATCCGCTCGAATTCATCACGCAATTCCAATCACGTTACAAGGTGGCGATTCGCCCTGGCATGCCACGCTTCTGCGGTGGCTTGGCGGGTTACTTCGGCTACGACACGGTGCGCCATATCGAAACCCGTCTGGCCAATACGACACCGAAGGATGATCTCGGCTTACCTGATATCCAGCTACTGCTGACGGAAGAATTGGCGGTGATCGACAATCTGTCCGGCAAGTTGTACCTGATTGTCTATGCCGATCCATCACAACCAGAAGCATTCTCGCGTGCGCGCCAACGTTTGAAGGATTTGCGGGCGATGCTGAAGCGACCAGTCGATGCGCCCGTCACGTCGGCATCGGTGCGTACCGACAGCGTGCGCGAATTCTCGCGTGATGCATATCTGAAGGCAGTCGTGAAGGCGAAGGAATATATCGAAGCCGGGGATCTGATGCAGGTGCAGATCGGCCAGCGTATCAAGAAGCCGTATGTCGATGCGCCACTATCCCTGTATCGCGCACTGCGTTCGTTGAATCCGTCGCCGTATATGTATTTCTACAATTTCGGCGATTTGCAGGTGGTTGGCGCGTCGCCGGAAATTCTGGTACGTAACGAAGCACTCAACGATGGTAGCAAGAAGGTAACGATACGCCCACTCGCGGGTACACGCCCACGCGGCTCGACGCCGGAATCCGACGCGCAATTGGCGCGCGAACTGCTGGCTGATCCGAAAGAAATCGCAGAGCACGTGATGCTGATCGATCTGGCGCGCAACGATATCGGTCGCATCGCGCAAACCGGCAGCGTCAAGGTCACGGACAAATTCGTGATCGAGAAATATTCACACGTGCAACACATCGTCTCCAACGTCGAAGGCACCTTGAAGCCGGAACTGTCGAACCTCGACGTGTTGAAGGCGACCTTCCCGGCTGGCACCTTGTCCGGTGCACCGAAGGTACGCGCGATGGAGTTGATCGACGAACTCGAATTGACCAAGCGCGGCATTTACGGCGGTGCTTGCGGCTACCTGTCCTTCGGTGGCGAAATGGATCTGGCGATTGCAATCCGCACCGGTGTCATCAAGGATGGCACGCTGTATGTGCAGGCAGCGGCGGGGATCGTAGCAGACTCGGTGCCGGAAATGGAATGGCAGGAAACGGAAAACAAGGCGCGCGCGGTATTGCGTGCGGCGGAACAAGTGCAAGACGGTTTGGATGGAGAGATTTGAGATGCTGCTGATGATAGACAACTACGACTCCTTCACCTATAACCTGGTGCAATACTTCGGCGAGTTGGGCGAGGATGTGAAGACCATTCGCAACGATGAAATCACGCTCGATGAAATCGCTGAGCTCAAGGCAGACCGCATCTGTTTGTCACCCGGCCCATGCACACCACATGAGGCTGGTATCTGCATCCCGTTGTTGCAGCGTTTTGCTGGAACCGTGCCGATTCTCGGCGTTTGCCTCGGCCACCAAAGCATAGGTGCGGCTTTCGGTGGAAAAGTTGTACGTGCAAAAGAAGTCATGCATGGCAAGACCGCGCTGATCGCCCATACCGGCGTCGGCGTATTCAAGGATTTACCTAGCCCTTTTACTGTCACGCGTTATCACTCGCTGGCAATCGAGCGCGCATCGTTGCCCGATTGTCTGGAAGTCACGGCCTGGACTGACGATGGCGAAATCATGGCCGTTCGGCACAAGGAATTCGATTTGCAGGGTGTGCAGTTCCACCCTGAATCGATCCTGTCCGAACACGGCCATGCTTTGCTGAAGAACTTCTTGCAGACTTAGTTGGGATTAAGTCCGGCTCCGCACGTTCTCCGTCTAACACTCTGTCCAGAATCCATACACTTTTCGAGGTAGCACGATGACTATATCCCCACAAGAAGCCCTTGCGCGTTGTATCGACCATCGCGAGATTTTTCACGACGAAATGCTGTCGCTGTTCCGTCGCATCATGAGCGGCGAGATGTCGCCTGTCATGATCGCCGCGCTGACGATGGGCCTGCGCGTAAAGAAAGAAACCATCGGCGAAATCGCCGCTGCTGCGCAAGTGATGCGTGAGTTTTCCACAAAAGTGCCAATGGCCGACACACGCAACCTGCTCGACATCGTCGGTACAGGTGGCGATGGCGCCAACACTTTCAATATTTCGACCGCAACGATGTTCGTTGCCGCAGCCGCTGGCGCACGTATTGCGAAACATGGCGGGCGCGGCGTGTCCTCGTCGTCCGGCAGTGCTGACGTGCTGGAATCCTTCGGCGCGAATATCAACCTGAAACCCGAGCAAGTCGCGCAATCGATTGCACAAACAGGCATCGGCTTCATGTTCGCACCGAATCACCATGCAGCGATGAAACATGCCGCACCCGTTCGTAAGGAATTGGGCGTCAAAACCATTTTCAACATTCTTGGTCCGCTGACCAATCCGGCTGGCGCACCGAATATCCTGATGGGCGTGTTTCATCCTGACCTGGTCGGTATTCAGGTACGCGTGCTGCAACGCCTGGGCGCACAACATGCGCTGGTGGTATGGGGCCGCGACAACATGGATGAAGTATCGCTCGGCGCAGCAACGATGGTCGGCGAACTGATCAATGGCGAAATCCGCGAATACGACATCCACCCGGAAGATTTCGGCATGCAGATGATCGCCAGTCGCAACCTGAAGGTATCAGGTGCAGCGGAATCGAAGCTGCGCATTGAAGAAGCATTGAATAACGAGCCGGGGCCAGTGCGCGATATCGTCGCGCTGAATGCAGGTACAGCTTTGTATGCAGCAGGCATAGCGCCATCGATACAAGAAGGCTTGATCAAAGCGCGCGACATCATTGCTTCCGGTGCAGCGCTGCAAAAACTGAAACAATTCGTGCAGGTCACGCAACAACTCGGCGGAGGCGCACATGGCTGATATTCTCGACAAGATACTGGACGTCAAGGCCGACGAAGTCGCCGCCGCAAAGAAACAGCGCGATTTCTTCGGCTTGCGTCGCGACGTTGAAAGCGATCACGAAGCGCGACAATCCCTGCGTGGTTTTGAAGCTGCATTGCGCAGCAAGATCGCTGCAGGACAGGCAGGTGTAATCGCCGAAATCAAGAAAGCGTCACCATCAAAGGGCTTGCTACGCGCGGATTTTCGCCCGGCGGAAATTGCGGCAAACTACGCACAACATGGCGCAGCTTGCCTGTCTGTGCTGACCGACGTGCAATTCTTTCAGGGCGCACCAGAATACCTGCAACAAGCACGCGCCGCTTGTTCGCTGCCGGTCTTGCGCAAGGACTTCATCATCGATCCCTATCAAATCTATCAGGCACGCGCATGGGGTGCGGATTGCATCCTGTTGATTGTCGCCGCCTTGGATCATGGTCTGATGGCGGAACTGGAAGCCTGCGCACATGAACTTGGCATGGGTGTACTGGTCGAAGTACACAATGCCGACGAACTAACTGCAGCATTGCGCCTGAAAACTGCGATGCTGGGTATCAATAACCGCAACCTGCGCACGTTTGAGACATCGTTACAAACAACGATAGACCTGTTGCCACGTATCTCGCCAGACAAACTGGTCATCACCGAATCCGGCATTGCTAACAAGGATGACGTACAACGCATGCGTGATGCAGATGTCCATGCGTTTTTGGTTGGAGAAGCGTTCATGCGTGCGCCAGAGCCGGGGGTTGAATTATCAAGATTGTTCATGTGACGTAATTTCAGAGACAATAGCGGTAATTCAAGCTCATTAAATCAATTTCTCTCTGTTATTGACGCCACCATGACCGCTATTTTTCTATCTTTACTTGTATTGGTCGCGATCTTGGCTTTAGCGGCAGTCATCCTGAAAAGGGTCGCGCCTCGCTTGTTGGGCCAGCAGGCGCCAACACCCACGCCCCCGGCAAGCGTTGACAAACGCGAGATAGATGTCGGCTCTCCATATAAGGTGGTTAAGGGCAAACATGGCTGGATGCTGGTCAACCCTAACGACTTTTACCTCGGTCGCGCAATTCTTGAATATGGCGAATATGGGGAAATCGAACATGCTTTCTTGCAGTCACTATTGAATATGCGCCCCGGAAAGGTCATTGAAGTTGGCGCAAACATCGGAACACTGACCGTTCCACTCGCCCAGACGCTCGCGTCACAGCAACGTGAATTGCTTGCGTTTGAACCGCAACCTTTTATTTTTCAAAATCTATGCGCTAACTTGGCACTCAATGGCATTAACAATGTCAATGCGTTGCCATTTGCTTGCGGGACCGAATCAGGAACCCTCTTTTTTCCCCGGCCTGATTATAGTACGCAAGGTAATTTTGGCGGCATATCCATGTCGAGCGAAAAATCAGCGAATGACGTGGCGGTAAAATGTGTTTCGCTGGACGAGCAGTTGGGCGACGACACGGTGAGTTTGCTGAAAATCGACGTAGAAGGATTTGAATTGCAAACGCTGCAAGGCGCAGTCAACATTCTGACCAAATCCCGTCCGATTCTCTATGTGGAGAATGATCGTCCTGAAAAATCACAGGCTCTGATCGAATGGCTTTGGGCGCAAAATTACCGACTGTGGTGGCATCTTCCACCACAGTACAATCCAGACAATTTCTTTAAGAATGGGAATGATATCTATCCCGGAACCTGGTCGGTAAATATGGCGTGCGTGCCCCGCGAATTGGGTCTTTGGGTAGATTCGCAGTACGAAATTGTCAGATCCACCGACCACCCGGCAAAGATGGGTGACGCCAAGTAAATAAGCTTCGCGCCTAATCTAATCAATAGGCAAATCTTGCAACACAATGGAAATCCAATTTCTCGGCACCTCTTCCGGCACGCCAACCAAATCCCGTAACGTCACCGGCATCTCGGTGCGCCTTGCCGGTTCAAAATCGTGGTGCCTGGTCGATTGCGGCGAAGGCACGCAACATCAGATTCTGCATACGCCCGTGTCGGTCAACGGCTTGTCAGCGATCTTCATCACGCATGTACATGGCGATCATTGCTATGGCTTACCGGGATTGTTAGCCAGCGCAACCATGGCTGCGCGCTCCGCTCCTTTGTTGATTGTTGCGCCAGCACCTATCAAGCGCATGCTCGATGCAATCATCGAAGCCAGCGATATGCGCTTAAGTTATACGCTGGAATTTGTCGCAGTTGAAGACCTTGATACCAAGATCGTGGTTGACGGATTTGAAGTGACACGCATCCCCCTATCACACCGCGTACCCTCATTTGCCTATGCCTTCACCGAAACCGACATCGAGCGCAAGCTGGATGTGGAAAAGCTGAAGGCGCATGCCATTCCGGCGGGACCATTGTGGAAGAAGTTGCAAAGCGGAGAAAAGGTGACACTGGAAGATGGCCGCCACATCGATGGCGCAGATTATCTGTTATCAGCACGACGTGCGCGCCGCATCGTGATCGGCGGTGACAACGATACGCCAGCGCTATTGCGCGATGCCTGCATGGATGCGGATGTGCTGGTACACGAAGCAACCTACACCTTCGACGTTGCGGAAAAAGTCGGCCCGACGCCTCAGCATAGCTCAGCGAAAATCGTTGCGGAATTTGCCGAAGAGGTCAGCTTGCCAAACCTGATCCTGACGCATTTCAGCTCACGCTATCAGGATGATGTGAGCCGCTCGCCGTCGATAGCGGATATTCGTACCGAGGCCGAAAAGTACTATCGCGGCAAGCTGTTTCTGGCGAGGGATTTCGATGTCGCACAGTTGAATCGCGACGGGGAAGTCGCGATTCACAAGCCGATGGTTTAACGCAACCAGTCGCTGCGCATGCGGGCTGCAGCGACTGGCTTGGTTTCGGCCATCATGCCGATATTTGGCGCATCGTCCGCACGCAACGTCAGCTCGAACTGCAGCAATTCATCACGACGGAATGCATGTACGGTGACGCGATCACCAATGCGATAACGTCCCAGTACGCTATCAAGATTGCTTGCCGTCACGCGTACACCATCGATCGCGACCAACAGGTCGCCGCCGGATAATCCGGCACGATGTGCTGCCCCGCCCTCGAACACACTGGCGAGCTTGCAGTCATTGCCTTCACGTCCGGTTTTCGCACCCAGCGATGGCTTGCTTGCTTTGCTGCCTTCATCGACATTGACGCCGAATGGAGCCAGCAATTGTGCCAGCGGCAGATCGACTGTGCCACGCACCCAGCGATCCAGCGCCCGCTTCAACTTCAAACCGGTCACGCTGTCGAACAGCGCTTCCAATTCCGCTTCTGTCACGCCCTTGCCACCCTTGGCGCTGTAAAAATCGCGTCCGTATTGTTGCCACAAGGTGCGCATGACATCGTCCAGCGATTTCTTGCCCTTGGTTTGTTCGCGTATCGTCAGATCGAGCGCCAATGCAACCAGCGAACCCTTGGTGTAATAGCTGACAATCGCATTCGGTGCATTTTCGTCCTGACGGTAATACTTCGTCCACGCATCGAAGCTGGATTCCGCGATACTTTGCTTCGTGCGGCCAGTGCCACGCAATACTGCGTTGACGGTCTTTTCGATCAGCTTAAAATAAGCAGCCTGATCGATGACGCCTGAGCGCACCAGCATCAGATCGTCGTAGTAGCTGGTGAAACCTTCAAATACCCACAGCAGCGGTGTGTAGGTTTCGCTATCCAACTGATAAGGCGCGAAGCTGGCAGGCTTGATGCGCTTGACGTTCCAGGTATGGAAATATTCATGGCTGCACAATCCGAGGAAGGTGCGATAGCCATCACTCATCGTGGTCTGGCCTTTTACCGGCAAATCGGGGCGTGAGCAGATCAGGGCCGTCGATGCACGATGTTCCAGTCCACCATAACCGTCACCCACCACCATCGTCATGAAGACGTAGCGCTGCATCGGCGCGCGCTTGCTGCGCGGCTCGAAGAAAGCGATTTGCTGTTCGCAGATTTTTTTCAGATCGACTTTCAGGCGATCCATGTCCAGATTCGGCACGCGACCGGTGAAGACGACATCATGCTGCACACCGTGTGCAGTGAATGTGCCGAGCTGGAAGGTCCCCATTTCGACCGGGTGGTCGATCAGTTCATCGTAATTTTCTGCAGCATAAGTGCCAAAGCCATAGCGACGTGCTTTCAGTTCCGGCAACGCAGTTGCCACGCGCCATGTACGATAGACATCGCCTTGCGGACGCTGAATATCGACCACATGTTGCAGATGCTCCTGTCCCTGCACTTGCAGGAAGACGCTGGTGCCGTTGAAGAAACCATGGGTTTGATCCAGATGTGCCGCACGTACCGACAGATCCCACGCATAGACTTCGTAAATCAGGGTCAAAGCTTGCACACATGGCGCTGCTTGCCAGCTATGCTTGTCAAGCTTGGTCAGCGCGACTTTCTTGCCTGCCGATTCGGCGTGGATCTGCACGATATTACGTGCAAACTCGCGGATCATGTAGCTGCCGGGTATCCAGGCAGGCAGCGAAAAAATCTGCCCATCGGGTACAGGGTTTTCAATGGTGACACTGACCTCGAAAAGATGAGCAGCGACATCTTTGGGGACTATCGTATAAAAGACAGCATTTTTCATATCAGCTCCGCGCATTCACAACGATACCGGTCAACAACAGAATCACAACCACCACGCAAGTCAGGATAAAGCGCAGGCGGATGAACCACTCCGGGAATTTATACCAAGCGAAAATGCGCTTGTCGGCTTGATAGCTGCCGATGAAGCCGGCCATGAGCACAGCAAAGCGATAGCCGCCACAGACCGTGGCGACACAGGCGATGATGGTCGGCACCACGCCCCAGCTCAATGTGCGCTTGGTCTGTTCCGCGCTCAGGTCACCGGACATAAAGGTAGCGCCCCAATGGATACCACCGAGGAAAGACAGGGTTGCCATTGCATACACTTGCTGCGCATTCAGGAAATATTCCAACCAATCCGTACTAACGAAGACACAGGTGATAGCCAACAAAGCAAACGGCACCAGCCCGGCGAATCCCAATTGATGTACCAGGCGTTTATTCAGGAAATGCTTATTCATGTATGTTGAGATAAAAATAAAGCCGCATCACAGTCGGCGCGAAGGGCTTAGTTTACCGGCAACGCGACCAAAATAGATGGTCAACGGTAAATTGACACCAAATCAGCATGAAATAACATGGGTGGGCATTACATATTAGCAACAGATCAGCGCAAATCGGCTGGTGTGTCGATGTCGCGTAAAACACCTGCGTCATCCACCGCGATCAAGGTGATCGGATGTATCGCCAACAAACTGCGTGCGCCCTGATCGCCGTCGAGGGTGAGTAATTGGGGTAAATGCTTGATACTGAACGCAACAGGATTGCCGCGTCGCCCTTGATGGACTGGTGCAGCGATATCGGCACCGTCGAGCAATGCATCCTTCAGCTTGTCGATGGTTGCAGGCTGCACGAATGGCATATCTGCCAGGGCGACGATCCAGCCATCGACATGCTGAACCTGGGATAAAGCATAAGCGAGCGACGTCCCCATGCCACGCTGGGCGTCGGCACAAATGACGACCTGACAGCCCTGATCTCGCAGCACTTGGGCTAATTCATCATCACCCGGTTTGACCACGGCGAGGACTTGCGACACACCCGGTTGCAGGATGCGAGCGGTCGCAACAGCGACGGCCTTCCCCGACGGCAGGCGTTGCAATAGCTTGCTTCGCCTGCCGCTGGGATCAAAGCGCGCGCCCTTGCCAGCAGCCAGTAAAACGCCAACAATCTGCCGTGCCGGGGCTGCGCCCGCCGCTTCCCTCACGCTGTTGCGGTCGCCAAATCAAACGGGAGCTTGCGCAAACGTTTACCGGTTATTTTCGCAACAGCATTGGCAAAAGCCGGAGCCAGCGGCGGCAAGCCGGGTTCGCCCATGCCGGTCGGCGCGTCTTCCGATGGCACAATATGGATTTCGACCTGCGGCATGTCCGGCATACGGGCGACCGTATATTCGCTGAAGTTCTGCTGTTCGACCACGCCATCCTTCAAGGTGATCGCAGCGCCGGGCAGCGTCATGCCCAAACCCATCAACAACGCACCTTGCGCCTGCGCTTCTATCGACATCGGATTGATCGCGCGATTGCAATGGATCGCGCCGGTGACGTGATGCAGTTTCGGCGCGCCATTGGTGACCGATGCTTCGACGATATAGCACACCACGGTATCGAAAGATTCATGCACGGCGACACCCCAGGCATGCCCGGCAGGCAGCGTCTTCTTGCCATAACCGGATTTTTCCACCGCCAGATTCAAGGCGGCGATGTGACGTGGATGATCCTTGCCGATCAATTGCTTGCGATAGTCAACCGGATCAGCACCAGCCACGTGCGCGGCTTCGTCGATCAGCGTTTCCATCACATACGCATTGTGCGTGGAGCCGACCGAGCGCCACCACAGCACCGACACATTCTGTTTGGTGGCATGAACGGACAGCTTCAACGGCACTTGATAGGGTTCGCCGATGCCTTCGACCATCGTCGCATCGACACCGTTTTTCACCATCATCGGCTCGAAAGGCGTACCTGCGAGTATCGATTGCCCGACTATCGTGTGATTCCAGGCGATGATATTGCCGCTTTCATCCAGCCCGATTTCGGCGCGATGCACATGCGATGGGCGATAGTAACCGCCCTTGATGTCATCTTCGCGGCTCCACATCATCTTGACCGGGCCTTGCTTGCCGCTGGCGCGATACAGCTTGGCGACATTGGTTGCCTCGACCAGATAATCCGACGTCGGCACCGCACGACGACCGAAGCCGCCACCCGCCATCATCGTGTTCAAGGTCACTTGTTCCGGCTTCAAGCCAGCAGTACGCGCGACTGCCATCTGATCGAAAGTCTGGAATTGCGAGCCCGCCCAGACGACGCAGGAATCATCCTTCAAATCGATGACGCAATTCAACGGCTCCATCGGCGCATGCGCCAGATAAGGGAATTCGTATTCAGCAACGATTTTCTGCGGCGCATTGGCGAACTTGGAGACGTCAGCATCCTTCGCCACCGTCCCCGGCTGACGCGCCAGCGCCTTATAGGTGCTGAATTGCAGATCGCTGCTGACCTTGTCTGCTGCGCTGGTATTCCAGTCGATCTGCAAGGCATCGCGGCCCTGTTTGGCTGGCCAATAGCCATCTGCGATCACCGCCACGCCGCTGCCACCACGATCGGTCGGCACTTCAAACGCATCGATCACGCCTTTGATCGCCTTCGCTTTGCTGGCGTCGAACTTGGCAACCTTTGCGCCGAATACCGGCGGCCTTGCAACGACGGCGATCTTCACGCCTGCGGGGTAATTATCCAGCCCGAATTTCTGTGAGCCAGTCGATTTCGCACGCGCGTCCAGGCGTGGCGTCGGCTTGCCGATGATATGGAATTGCTTCGGATTCTTCAACACGACCTTATCCGGCACCGGCTGCTTCATGGCGGCATCAGCAACCGCACCGTAAGTCAGCTTCTGACCGCTGGGGCCAATGATGGTGCTGTTCGCAGTCTTGCATTTTTCCGCGGGGACACCCCACTGCTGCGCAGCTGCCGCTACCAGCATCACACGGGCACGCGCACCGATTTCGCGATACTGCATGAACGAGTGCGCAATCGAGCCGGAGCCACCGGTAATCTGGATGCCGAACGCCGGGTCTTTATAGACGTCGCCAGCGGGTGCCAGTTCGCTATGCACCAGCGACCAATCGGCATCGAGCTCTTCGGCGATCAGCATCGGCAAGCTGGTGTTCACACCTTGTCCGAATTCGAGGCGATTGACCATGACTGTGACCGTATTGTCTGGCGCAACCCGCAGGAACGCATTGGGCGCATACACGACCTTCTTCGCGTCTTGCGCCTGCGCAAAGCGTCCGGCACCAGGAATAAAGAAGCCGAGAACCAATCCACCACCGACAACGCCCGCAGCCTTGATGAAGCTGCGACGCGACATTCCTTCACTTTCTGTTGCTGGCATAGCCGCATTTTGCGCCTGCCCGTTCATCCATTCCATACGCATGACAAACTCCTGAATTCGAGGAAGTGTTTGCAGAAGAATTTAAGCCAGGGATTTCGACGCGTCCTTGATCGCCAAACGTATGCGCTGGTAGGTGCCGCAGCGGCAGATATTGCCCGCCATCGCGGAATCGATGTCGGCATCGCTTGGATTCTTGTTCGACTTCAGCAAGGCCGTCGCGCTCATGATCTGCCCGCTTTGGCAGTAGCCGCATTGCGGTACATCGTGCTTGACCCATGCGTCCTGCACCACCTTGCCGACCTTGTCGTTTTCCATCGCCTCGATGGTCGTGATCTTTTGCCCCACTGCAGCCGCAATCGGGGTCACGCAGGAGCGTATCGGCTGTCCGTTCAGATGCACGGTGCAGGCGCCACATAAGGCTGCCCCACAACCGAACTTGGTGCCGGTCATGTTCAGGATATCGCGCAGTGTCCACAATATCGGGGTTGAAGGATCGGCATCGACTTGGGTATCGTGGCCGTTGATGTTCAAGGTAACCATGCCGCACTCCTGTCAGGTTGCGCAACGTGCGTTGCGAAAGTGGCTTGATTATATGTCCAGCTCAAAATTTATGTTATTCGCATTAGGTACCGTATCGCGCACAAAAAAATAGCGCTTCCGAAGAAGCGCTATTGGGATGTTGTGCTTGCTACCGCGATGCTTATTGGATCGCTGCCCACTTTTGTTCAAGTTCGTCAGCACTCAATGCACCTGGAGCACGTGTGCCATCGGTGAAGAAGATGGTCGGTGTGCCAGTAATATGCAGCTTCTGCCCCAATGCCAACACCTTGTCATTTGGATCGGTCTTGCATGTCGCTGGCGCCGATACAGCAGCCTTACCACTCAACATCCAGTCATCCCACGACTTTGCGCGGTCGCTGGTGCACCAGATATTCTTCGACTTCACAAATGAATCTGGAGCCAGGATGTTGTACATGAAGGTGTACACGGTCACGTTGTCCATCCCCGCCAGTGTGTGACGCAGGTTTTTGCAGTAATGGCAGTTCGGGTCTTCAAACACGGCAATCACGCGCTTGCCATTGCCGCGAACCATCTTGATCGACGAATCGAAAGGCAGATCGCTGAAGCTGATCTTGTTGACTTCGTCCAGACGCGCCTTGGTCAGGTCCTTGTGTGTTTCCAGATCGACCACGTGGCCAACCATCAGGTATTTCGCATTGGCGTCGGTGTACAGGATTTCGTCACCGACTTTCACTTCATACAAACCGGAGTAATTGGTCTTGGTGATGGAATCCACTTTGGCACCGTCGCCCAGGCGCTGCTCAACCAACTTCTTCAGGTCGGCATCAGGTGTCGCTGCAGGAGCCTCGGCAGCATTAGGCGTGGTCGCCGTGCCGGGGGAGTTATCCGCATAAGAAATTGCTGCCACCGCCGCCAGCAATGAGGTAATCGCAAGTTTAAAAAGTTTCATGATATTCCCAAGAAGTGCCCGATGAATTGCCGACCAAATTGTTTCTAGTCGCGATTGTAGCCTGTTATGACTATTTACGAACGAACGCCATCGCAAACTTCTAATGACTAAGAGACAAGCCGACCCAATGCCTGCGATATCAGTCGCCTTTTTAAGACCGGCATACCGTCCAACAAGTTCATTCCCAGATTACGCATGACACGCAGTGGTTCGAATTCACTGGAGAACAAGCGCTCCAAACCGTCCGTCGCCATCTGCATCAGCAGGATTTCTTCCTTACGCGAGCGCGCATAGCGGCCCAACACACGTGGATCGCCACAGGTACGGTGCGACTCCCGCTCCAGCACAATCTTGAGCAAACTGGAAACATCGGCAAATCCCAGGTTCATGCCATGTCCGGCCAAAGGATGCACCACATGCGCTGCATCGCCAACCAAAGCCACGCGCGGAGCCGTGATCGCATGCGGGCGGATAAAGTTTAATGGCAACGCCTTGCGCACCTCCGGCTGCAACGGGGTCAATACACCCAGCACCGGCATGGCGAAAGCGGCCAGACGCTCAGCCAGTTGCGCCATCGATTCGCGCATCACGGTTTCCGCCAGCGCATCCGGTGCCGACCACACCAGCGAAACGCGCTGCCCTGGCAGCGGTAACAGTGCAATCACACCTTGCAGCGGATCGAACCATTGATACGCCACACCCTGATGCGGTAAAGCGCATTCGAAATTGGCGACGATTGCACGTTGATGATAGGCGCGGTAATCGATCCCGATGTCAGATTGGTTGCGCACCCAAGATTGCGCGCCGTCGGCACCAACCAGCAATTGCGCCTGCAGGCAATCGCCATTTTCCAGATGCACAAGCGCATGCGTACCACTGGTATCGATCTCGACCGCACGTCCCGTCACGCACTGAATCTTCGGAGTGAACTTCAGCGCCGTATCCAAAGCCTGATTCAAATTGCTGTCTTCGACGATCCAAGCCAGCGCATTGACGCGCGCGCCGTAGGCATCAAAAGCAAGTTTGCCAGCGTTCTGCGCACCATCGCCATGCACATGCATCGCATCCACCGGCGCGATGCGCGATGCATCGAGCGCATCCCACACCCGCAACTTGGTCAGCAATTCATTCGCAACATGATTCAACGCATAGACGCGCACATCCCAACTGCCTTCGTGGTGAATATCCGCCACGGCACTTGGACACAACAAAGTGACACTCAAGCCCGCCTGCGCAAACCCCAACGCTGCCGTTTTGCCGATTGCGCCATTGCCGATGATACAAATGTCCGAATGCAGATGCATGGTAAGGAAGCCCGCGCCCGTGGCGCCAAAGTCGTGATCTTTCTATTATAGCCGGGCCCAAAAAAGAATTTACAAAAGGTGCTTGCAATTATAAATAACGCTGCTATAATCTTTTCCTTCGGCCCGGTAGCTCAGTCGGTAGAGCAGAGGATTGAAAATCCTTGTGTCGGTGGTTCGATTCCGCCCCAGGCCACCAGAATCAAAAAAAGCCCTTTCATCTGAATGGGCTTTTTGTTTTTCGACGCTTCATGTAGGCATTTCCGCGCAACACAGCCAAAGTTGCATGGCAAAAGAAAAGGGCCTACCCCATGGTAAGCCCTTTGCATCTTTCCCCGGATTTTGCCCCTGTTAAGTCAGGGCTTGGTCATCAGGTCAAATTTGGCAGTGCGCCGTGACGGAACGGGATCCAATTCTTTGTCGCTGGGCGGAATTCAAGTCCATAGGGCGACTTCAGGAAGACCTTGGGTGGATTGCCGCCTTCGCGCTGCGTCTTTTCCAAGTCAACGAATCCGCTCGGCAAAAAGACCTTGTCGAAAATCTCCTGCAACGGCACCTCGCGCCCCGCGTTCTTGACGTAGTCACTCGCGGCAGTACTCAAATCCCAAGCCTGCTCCACCAATGCATACAAGTTGTTTGTTACAGTCTCCGACATTGGCGACTCCCTCTCCGTAAAAAACATTATTGTGACATCAATTATACAAATCGCATCGACTAGTCAGCAATTGCACGAACAAGCCTGCACGACCTGAACAAATTTTATTGAGCCATAACCGAATTTTCAAGAGCCCAATCGTAACAAGCTGTACACAATTGCACATCAAGTTATGCAAAATCGATGCAATTGTAGCGATAAAGCTGACATTTGTGCACGCAACCATCTCATGTGCATTGGAGCAAGGCCAACACCATTTCCAATACAACAAGAAATACATGTCGAACTCCTCCCCTTCCCCCCGAAGCCTGTAAGCCTTCCATTTTAATTTTACTTGCCATATACTTGAATAATCAAGTATCTATCAACTAAATGATCCAATATGAACACGTTTGATGATCCTCCCCTGGAAGTCTGCCTGCGCATTGCCAAGGCTTACGCGACTGTGGGTCGTCGTTTCGATACCACCTTGGGCGGTTTACATGGCATCAGCTTCAGCGACTTTCAATTGCTGTATCAATTAAATCAGGCACCTGCCAATCGCTTGCGACGTGTCGATCTGGCCGAGCGTCTTGGGCTGACTGCGTCTGGTGTGACACGCAGCTTACTGCCACTGGAAAAAATCGGCCTGATATCGCGGCAAGCCGACGCCCGCGACGCCAGAGTCGGCTATGCCGTGTTGACAGCGACCGGCAAACGCTTGCTCAATGATGCGAACAATACCGCCTCCACGACCGCGCAAGAGCTATTAAGAGATACAAGTACTGCGCGCATGGACACCATGGCGAACATGCTGGGACAGATTGCGGGACTTCCGCCATCGAATTCATGAGTCCAAAAAAGTGATGAGAATGAACAAGCAACGTCAGGCTGAACTGAAGCAAGCATATAAATTGAACCCACCGCCGATGGGCATATTCGCAGTCAGGCATATCGATAGCGGCAAGGCAATGATAGGTAGCAGCCTGAACGTGGAAGGCATCTTGAATCGCCATCGCTTTAACCTGAATTTCGGCAAGCATGCCAATCGTGGGCTACAGGATGACTGGCGCAAATTCGGCGAGGCGCGCTTTTCCTTCGAAGTCTTGGAAGTGGTGGAGCCGCGTGATGACCCTGCTTTCGACGCCAAGGCAGAACTCGAGAAAGCATTGCAGCGCTGGCAGCAAACCTTTCCTCCTGGATCAGTCAATTCTTATTTGTAACAGCGATCGTTTGCAACAAGTTTTTACAAAGCATTTACGTCGTGCAAAATCGATTTTTGCCGACCTGATATAATCCATACCATTAGCGGCGCAGATAAGATCGCAACCAGCGACTTCGTCGTGCATTCCCGCCCATAAGAATTTTCCAGTTTTGCCGCCCCCAGCACAGTACAGCCGTTCCAGGTTCTAGCAGTTGGTGCGTCAATTGAAATGACATCAGAAATGGATGTGACAAAGTGATTTACGCTCTTCGTTGTTGCGCGATTCTTTTACTTGTAGCACTGACAGGTTGTGCCTCGACGCCAGCAAAAAACCCGCAAGACCCGTACGAGAATTTTAATCGTTCAGCGTTTGCCTTCAATGACAAGCTCGACCAGGTCGCCTTGAAGCCTGCTGCGACTGCATATAAGACTGCATTGCCGCAATTCGTGCAAACCGGAGTGGGCAATTTCTTCGGCAATATTGGCGATGTCTCGACTGCATTGAACAATCTGCTGCAAGCACGTTTTAACGATGGCATGTCCGATGTCGCGCGCGTTGCGCTCAATACGACCGTCGGTCTTGGCGGTTTGTTCGACGTTGCCACCCCGACCGGTCTGCAGAAGCACGATCAGGATTTCGGGCAGACCCTTGGGCGTTGGGGTGTGCCTTCTGGCCCGTATCTGGTGCTGCCATTCATCGGCCCGACAACAACGCGCGATGCACTGGCAATGCCGGTCGATCTGGAGACCGATCCGTGGAGCTACAAGTATCCAGTACGCTGGCGTAATGTTGGTTCGGTCATCCGCGTGATCGATCATCGCGCCTATATTCTGGACTCTTCCAACTTGCTGGAAGATGCTGCGCTGGATCGCTACGAATTCGTGCGTGATGCGTATCTACAGCGCCGGGAAAGCAAGATATATAAGGATCCTGCCAAGCAGGATGCGGAGCAATCGAAAACCAGCGATGCCACTCCTGACGACACGCAGAATACACCGGCTCCCACTGCCTCCAATTGATCACGCTGACCTGCCTGTTCACGCAGGCAGGTACAGCTAACGACAACCGGCCACAAGTCACATTCGGCTTGCCGGGCATTTCAAACCGCAGCAAACCCCGTCGCCCCTCCTCGCGTTGCGAATTTACAACGATTTTCCGCATAAATCCTGCTCTTTTCAATGAGTTTTAATTGTCTAAAAATTAATTTTTAGACGTTTTTACGCGCTGATTGAAACGCGTGTCGAGATGCTGAGGGATATATCCAGAAGGCGTCGCCAATTCTGGATTTCTCTCTATGAAAACATGGCATCAAGCGAGAAATGGAAGCCGCAAAAATCGGCATTGATGAACGGTTTTGCAGCTTTACTCCCTTCCCTACAACCGTATCTTTGTAAAACGAACATATAACTTTCCAAATATTGTTCCGTGTTTTGGCTGATAAAGTCCAAATCGCTGGTAGGCGGTATGCAAGAGGTTGCAGTAATCCAGATGCGCAGGGGCGAATCAATGGGGGCAGTTTTTGATGATGTTGTTCCTGACCGTGTGCGTTGTTTGACCTACGGCTGCAAATAGGGGATTGCACGCATATTTGTCGCAGCGAATCTTTGCCTGGATTCAGGGAAGACCCGCGTAGCGGTCTCCCCCAAGCAAATCAAATTTTAAAAAAACTGAGGATAGTTACAATGAAAAAATCTCTAGTTGCACTGGCAGTCATGGGTGCATTCTCGTCCGCAGCAATGGCGCAATCGAACGTGACGGTCTACGGCTTGATCGACCTGTCCGTGAATTACACAACAAACCAGGACGCAGCAGGCCACTCGGTTTGGTCGCTGGGTGACTCCAATGCAGGCACCGGCGCAGGCGACGGCGGCCAAGGCGCGATGAGCGGTTCGCGTTTCGGCTTCAAGGGTGAAGAAGACCTGGGCGGCGGCA
>Ga0116226_10001210_pt1 | contig 22380 bp, 15 predicted proteins | sample S1TSphfallax_FD_89692 | JGI IMG/M metagenome (GOLD analysis project Ga0116226, IMG submission 89692) | Host-associated microbial communities from peat moss isolated from Minnesota, USA - S1T2_Fa - Sphagnum fallax MG | ecosystem: Host-associated > Plants > Peat moss > Unclassified | place: USA... | reverse complement strand
GGCGCCTCCGCGCGGCGGCCTGCGGCCGAATCAAAAATTGCCGCGCTGGCGTAGCCAACCGCCGATACGACTAATGACGGGACCGACCAAGGCAGGGCGATCGAGGCGAACCCACAAGCGAAGAGCCACAGCGAGGCCCCCACCTCACCCAGCGTGGCGCCTCCAAGTTGGCGAAAGCTCAGGCCTCGGCGCACGCCACCGAGGAAACATAAAACCGCACCTCCCCAGATGATCACGATGCGCGTCAACCAATCGGACCAGATCCCGGCCGCTGGTATAGACGCTGATCCTGCAACGATCGGCAACATGGCACCGCCACCGAGCAGCCAGCTTGCCGCCGGGGCGCGGCTTGCCTCATCGTCCAGATGACGGCCGGGCGCTGACACTTCGTCGCCTTCCTTCGCGTGATGTGATGTTGCTACCATCGTATGTTGCCTTTCAGTCGGCTGTCGGCCTGTATCCACAGATTTCGTCGGATCTCGCCTCGCTTCCGTTGCGGTTCCCACGCCCTTGCTCAAGCACAGGCGTCGCGGTCATGACGATCGCGAGGACGGCCCGCATTGTTCCGCGGTGACAGGCGCGGGTGCTTTCTGCTGTCCGCTACGATAGCGCCGAGCGCAAACCCCGTCCTGTCCCGCGTCCGACGGCTCAATCGGGGCGCAGCATGACTTTGATGCAGCCATCATTCTTATCTCGAAATGTCTTATAAAGATCCGGGCCCTCCGCAAGCGGACGCTCATGGGTGACTACGAAGCTCGGATCGATCTTGCCGTCCTCGATCAACTTCATGAGAGGTGAGATGTAGGCTTGGACATTGGTCTGCCCCGATTTCATCGTGAGGCCCTTGGCGACGAAGGCACCCATCATGAATTTGTCCACAACAGCAATATAAACTCCGGGCACAGACAGGCGCCCGCCTTTGCGTACGCACCGAACGATGTCCCGCAACACGTGTGCGCGATCTGTTCCGAGAAATGTGTGAGTCTTGATATTATCGACGACGGAATCCAGTGCGCCATGCGGTGCCGCCTCGGTTCCGACCGCATCGATGCATGCGTCGGGTCCGCGGCCTTGGGTCATGTCCATCAGTGCCGCATAGACGGTATCGACCTCGGCGAAATTGATTGTCTCCGCACCGCCGGCCTCGGCCATGCTCAACCGTTCCGGAATTTCATCGATGGCGATGACGCGCTTGGCACCCAAGAGCAGCGCCGATCTGATCGCAAACTGCCCCACCGGGCCGCAGCCCCAGATTGCGACGGTGTCTCCCGTATGGATATGCGCGTTGACCGCTGCCATCCAGCCAGTAGGAAAAATATCTGACAGAAATAGGGCTTGTGCGTCGCTAACGTTGTCCGGAACCTTGATCGGCCCAACGCTCGCGTGGGGGATGCGCAGGAGCTCCGCCTGTCCGCCGGGATACCCACCATACATGTGACTGTAGCCGAAAAGACCCGCTGTTACATGCCCGATCTGTTTCTTCTGCAAGTCGGCGCCTTCGGGATTAGTGCGATCGCACAAGGCATGCAGTCCATTCTTGCAGTACCAGCACTCACCACAGGCGATCACGAACGGGGCCACGATACGATCACCGATCGCGAATTTCGTTACGGCACTGCCTCTTTCGACCACGACCCCCATCGTTTCGTGGCCCATGACATCGCCGGCTTTCATGGTGGGCACCATTCCATCCATCAGATGCAAATCACTGCCACAGATGGCGCATGCCGTTACCTTGATGATGACGTCGTCTGCTTCAAGGATCGAAGGATCTTTCACGTTCTCGAAGCGGACATCCCCTTTACCGTGATAGCACAATGCTCGCATTGGATTTCTCTCGATGTTGGAAAGAGGGAAATGTACAGCGTTGGATCACCAGCGCCAGCGAATGGATGGCTTGATGTCGGGTCGGTTCTTGCTGACTTGGGGCTTTTGAAAGCCATCGCGGTCGAGAAAAAGGCAGGAAGCCCCGTCACCAATTGAAACGTCAAGATTGCAAATGGCGTGCAAAGACCTAGAGCAACGATCAGCGCCAACTTCTCGAATAATCCCGAGGAATTCTCTATTCGGCGGACAGTGATCCATGCGGTGGTGACCAAACACGGTACCGGCCTTTCGGTGCAGGTACCCACCCTTTCGGGCGAACACGGCGACCGTCCCCGATACGAGGCCGATTGCGCCTCCGCCGATGTGGACAGCAAGGGCGAGCATGGTCAATGCATGCAGCAGCTGACCGGAGGCTTCCGGGGACGTTCCCATTTGAACCTCGGCGCCAAGCACCCCGGAAAAAGATATTTTTCCCGGGCAACAGTTTCTTCTGCGTAAGGCTTACGTCAAGGGAGACCGCCCTGCCACGGCGAGTACGGCTCCCCGAGTCCCGACACGGTCGCAGCCGATTTTGGCTTAGCCCTGCGTCACCCCGGTTCGCATCGGCCGGAATGCCAGGCGTAGGTTGCCCCAGTGGCGGCGGCGAACCGTAATCGGCGCATCGACCTCCTTGAGGATGGCGTAGTTACCGCCGCCCATGTCGCGCCGATAGGTTTGCACCAAAAAGGGCTTGGTGTTGCCGCCGGCGGCTTTGCCCGTGCGATCCTGGAACAGCCGGCGGTTGCGGCAATTAGCCGTATTCCACGCCACGTCCGCACCGGGAGGCTTCGAGTACTTGCGGTTGTGCGTCGGCAGGAAACCGTTGCGATCGACCGCCGCGCAGAAAGTCACGCGGTCGGACCACTCGAGCACGCTTTCCTGGATGGGCGTGAACAATCGGTCGGTCAGGGCCACGAACCGCGTCAGATGCTGCGCCGGGTTCGAGCCGGGAACAGGCACGTATTTCTCGTCGAACAGATCGTCGATCCGGACGTCCCCCGCTTCGAGCGCAGCATCCAGGAGATCGCTGAGCTCCGCCGCCACGCTGAGTGCGCACTCGATGAAGGGCGTGTCGTCGGTGCGAGCCCCGGATGCCGCGGTGACTTCGATGAGTCGTTCGCTGACGCTCAACAGGTGATCGGATTTCGTCGCCGCGCCAGCCAGCGAGTCGCCCAGCGCGGCCACCTCGGCCGTCGTCGCGTGGACCGACGCCTGAATACGGAACAATCGCGCACGCTCTGCTCGGCGGAATCGGCGAGCCCCTCGATACGCTGCGCGACCGCATCGAACTGATCGTGGAACCGACCCAGTGCCTCGGCGACCGAACCGCGCAAACCGCGCGAGGCGCTCCCGGCCTGCGGCTCTGCGTCCATGCTCGCGACGCTGCGCACGATCGTCGTGAGATCCGCGAGCTTGCCGGCGATGAGTTTGCTGGAGTGTTGGATTTTCTCGGCGAGTTCCCGGACCGAACCGGCCACGACGGCAAAACTGTGTCCACTTGCACCCGCATGGGCCGCCTGAATGGACGCATTGAGTGCGACCATGCGGGTCTGCAGAGCGACTTGCGAGATCTCATTGGTGGCCTGCACCGCCTCGTCGAGCGCGCTGCCGACTGCGGCCAGTCCCGATTCGATCTGGCTCACTGCGCCCTACAGCGAGGCCTCGACCTCATTGCGGGTGGCGCGCGCTGCCACGGCGGTCTGCTCGGCCTCGGAACGAATTTTTTCATTGGCATCAACGATGGCCGCGACGTCCTTTCGGACCTCGAGAAAACGTTCGCCCTGCGATTTCGCAAGCTTGCGCACGTCTTCGATCGTCCCGGCGATGTCCGCCATTTCGCAGCCGAGCACACCGGCGGCGACGGCGGTTTCGGCGATCGTATCGCTGAGCGAGGCTGCGGCTGCAAACGCGGGTGGTGCCGTGGCAGTTGCATTCATGGGGCGTGGACCATTTCGGGCGTCAGCCCTTCAGGTCGGCGCGGTCCTTCAGGTCGGCGCAGATCACCTGGCGCGCGCGGCGATCACGCTCGACAACGTGTCGGCCTGTCCATCGACACGCACGAGATGGGGGTAGCGTGGGCCGCCGTAGTACTCGACGTTGAGGCTGCTGTAGTAGTCCGCATTCTCCACGAGCAACACGATCGGTCGATGCGCGGTTTTCGCCTCCGCGATCGCCGCATCGAGCACCTTCGTGGTGAATTTCCGGCCGTTGACCGCGATGATGCTCATGCCAGGACTCGCTCCGGCGAGCGCCGCGGCGCGATTCGAGACGACATCGGCGATCTTGGCATCCTTGTCTACGGTCAGACCGATCGACCAGCGTCGATTCGCACCCCCGTGACGCTTATCGCGCGTCGCGACGGCCGCATTCGGCTCCGTCGTGTAGACGAGTTTCCACCCGCTACGGGCGAGCGCAGCCATCAAGGGGCCGGTATCCAGTTGATCGAGATGGCGATGAATCAGGGCACGCCAATCCGCGGGAGCGATGGCGCCGAGCATATCGTAGATATCTTGTTCGACGTAGGGCTTCAGATTGGGCGCTCCAGTCTTACCTGCGTAAAACCGCTTGACGTAGTCGTCGATCGTCAACCGACCCTGGCTGCGTGCCCGCAGTTCCGAATCGACATCCAACCACAGGAACATCGAAGCGTCATAATAATCGACGCTGCGGCGGTTGGAGGTCCAGGCCGCGGGCGCATCGTTGAGCAGGGATACGCTCGTTGCGGTGTCGACCATCGGTCGCCACAGCGCTCCGGGCTCGGTATCGAAGAACCCGGCGGCCTCCGCCACGGTCTCACGGAAATACTCGGGCGTGATGATCCCGGCCCGAGTCGGCAGCACGTTGCCCCAGAACTCGGTCATGCCCTCATAGACCCACAACAGCGTGCCGTCCATGGCCTTCTGATAATCCGGACTCAGGAGCCCCAGCGGTCGTCGGTACTTGCCGTTCCAACTGTGCACGTACTCATGCCCGAGCAAGCCCGCGACATCCATGCGCAAATCCTCATCGCTCAGCGCATCTTCGTCGGTCCGGTCATCGCTGGATTCGTGGTGTTCCAGACCGAAGTGCGCAACGTGATCGGACAGCGACAAGAGCCAGGTGTAATGTCGGTACATGCGCGATCCGAACAGCGCACCGCTTTCCGCGACGAGCCGGCCATAGCCGGCGGCGAAGTCATCGGGCACCCCGAGCGCCTGCGCACTGTCCGCCATGATCGAGAGTTTGTGCTGGATCTCGCTGCCCGGGGGCGAACCGCTGAGCTCGAAGACCTTCGAATGCACACCCATCTGCACGGGTGAGTCGATGAGGCGCGCGATCGACGCGTTCTCGAACGCATAGACGCTGCCATCGACGGGTTTGGAATCGAGCGCGCAAACGATCGACCATCCCGCCGGGGGAACGATCGACGCGTCGACCGACACACGGTCGGCGTCGATCCCTTTCGGGAACAACAGGAACTGATTCCAGGAAATGACGGCGAGTTGCGCCGAGTTGCTCGGGCCGGCGGTGAAATCACCGTCCTCGGTCGCCAGACCCGTGTCCATCGACACCTCGAGTCGATCGACGCCGCGGGGCACCGTGAGTCGCAGCGCGTACATCTCGTAGGGGTCGCGGTTCCAGGGAAGTCGTTGGCCATTGGCCCGAATGTCGAGCCCGATCATTGAATTGAGCGGTCCGGTCGGACCATGCTCGCCGGGTATCCACTTTGGATAGACGAGCGTGAGAGGCCCCGGCTTGACGGCAATCGTCAAGTCCGTATGCACGCGCTTCGCGGCCACCGCGCTTGCATCCACACGAATCGACACATCGGCCGCTCGGACGGTACCCAACAAAAAGCACAGCAGCGCCGAACCGGCGACCCCGATCATTTTTTGCTTCAATGTTTGCTCCCAGTGCGGGCGAGACTATCACCGCTGCACTGAGTAGCGCTACCGGGCCGCCGATGCCACCATCCCCCGGAGCGGGGTCAGCCAGACACTTGCAGCACGACCTTGCCACGGGGATGCGCCTGCTCGAGGAAGCGCTGTCCGTCGGCGGCGGCGGCGAGACTAAAGGTTTTGCTGACCGTGGGTCGAACCTTGCCCGTGGTGATCAGCTTCACGATCTCGATCAACTGCTCACGATTCGGGCGAGCGGTGTAGCCCTTCGCCCGGACACCGTGCGTCACGGCCGTGGCCTCGTCCGGCTGACCGACGGTCGAGACGAGGATGCCGCCGCGCTTGAGCGTTTGCCAGGACCGCTCCCGCGTCTCCCCGCCGAGAAGATCGAAGACGACGTCGACGTCGCGAACCTGATCCTCGAATTTCTGGTGTTCGTAGTCGATCGCGACGTCGGCGCCGAGCGAGCGGACGAAGGCGAGATTGGCGGCGTTCGCCGTCGTCGTCACCTCGACGCCGCGCGCCTTGGCGAACTGGATCGCGAAGTGCCCCACACCGCCGGCACCGGCATGAATGAGCACGCGCTGCCCCGCCGTGAGCGCGCCGTATTCGAACAAGCCCTGCCAGGCCGTCATCCCGGCGAGCGGCACGGCACCGGCCTCTACCGCCGTCAGGTTCTCCGGCTTCGGTACGCAGAGCCCGGACTGCACAGCGGCATATTCGGCATAGCTGCCGACCTCCCAACCGAGCATCACGATGACCTGGTCACCGCGGCGCAGCCCGCTGCCCGCGCCGACTTGCTCGACGACCCCGCACAAATCGCGTCCCGGCGTCATCGGCAATTCATCCTGCGTGACCCGGGGGTAGCCGCCCTTGCGGATCTTGTAGTCAACCGGGTTGACGCTCGCCGAAGAAATCTTGACGAGTACGGCATCGGCTGCCACCGGTGGCAGGTCGATCTCCTCGAGTTTGAGTACTTCCGGGCCCCCAAACGAGTGCATGCGAATGGCTTTCATGGCACTCAGCGTGATCGACCGAGCGGCTACATACAGTTCGCCGGCGTACAGACTGCGAACGCTACCAGATGAGGACGCGCTGCTCGGGTGCGAGGTACATCCCATCGCCGGGTTTGACCTGGAAGCTGCCGTAAAAGGCCGGCAGATTCTTGAGCGGAGCGGTGCCGCGCACTGCCGAGGGTGCGTGCGGGTCGACCTTGATGCGCCGAATCTGTTCCGCCTCGCGCATTTTGTCTCGCCACACCTGGACGAAGCCCAGCAAAAAGCGCTGATCGCCGGTATAGCCGTCGATCACGGGCGCGGGCTTGCCGCCGAGCGATTGTTGATAGGCTTTATAGGCGAGGGTCAATCCCGAGTTGTCGGCAATGTTCTCTCCCAAGGTCAACTCGCCGTTCACGTGGTAGCCCGGGATCGGTTCGTAAGCGTCGTATTGAGCCACGAGCGCCTTGGTCTTGGCGGCGAAACGCTCGTGGTCCTCTTTCGTGAACCAGTCATGGAGATTGCCGTCGGCGTCGAACTGACTGCCCTGATCGTCGAATCCGTGACTGACCTCGTGACCGATCACTGCGACGATGGCGCCGTAGTTGACGGCGTCATCGGCCGCCGCGTCGAAAAACGGCGGTTGCAGGATCGCCGCCGGGAACACGATCTCGTTCATGACCGGGTTGTAATAGGCGTTCACGGTCTGTGGGGTCATGTCCCACTCGGTCCGGTCGATGGGCCGCCCCAGTTTCAAGAGGTTGCGCCGGTATTCGAACTCGTCCGCCCGCGCGATGTTGCCCAGCAAGTCGTCGGGTGAGATCTGGAGAGTGCTGTAGTCGCGCCACTGGCTCGGATATCCGATCTTGGTCACGAGTTTGGCGAGCTTCGCCTGCGCGCCCACCTTGGTCTGGGGACCCATCCATTCGAGCGTCTCGATGTCCTTCCGATAGGCTTCGAGCAGCGTGGCGACCAGTTTTTCCATTCGCGCCTTGTTCGCGGGCGGAAAATACTGATTCACGTACAAATGCCCGAGCGCCTCGCCCATAGCCTTGTCGACGAGCCCCAGTCCTCGCTTCCACCGCGGCACATTCTGAGGGATTCCGCTCAATATGGTGCCGGCGAACGCAAAACGCTCATCGACGAAGGCCTTCGACAAATACGGTGCGAACGCCGACAGGACGTGCCACTTGAAATAGGTTTTCCACACCGGCAGCGGCGTCTGCGCAATCAACTTGGCCAGTCCCGTGAAGTAGCTCGGCTGCTGAATGATGACGTAATCGACCTTGCCGGCGATGCCGCTCGCCTCCAGGTAGCGCTGCCATTCATACCCGGGTGTCAGCTGGTCGAGATCGGCGAGCTTCACCTTGTTGTAGGTCTTCTCCGGATCGCGATTCTCGACGCGCGTCCACTGCAAGGTGGCCATGGCCGTCTCGAGCTTCAGGACCTCGGCGGCCTCCGCGTGCGCATCGTTCTCGCCTGCCAGCGCAAACAATTTTTCGATATGCAAGAGGTACTGATCGCGGACGGCCTTGAGCTTGGCGTCATCCTTTAAATAATAATCACGATCGGGCAGCCCGAGACCGCTCTGGCCGAGGCTGACGGCGTAATGCGTCGAGTCCTTTTCATCGGGATCGATGCCCAAATCGTAGGGAGCCGATGCCTCGGTTCGATTGAAACCTGCGATCAGCGCCGGCAACTGGTCTTTGCTCGTGAGCGCATCGATTTGAGCGAACCGTTCGCGCAGCGGCTTCACGCCGACCCGCTCCAAGCGCGCTTCATCGAGGAAGCTGGCATACAAGTCGGCGATTTTCTTCGACTCGGAACCCGCAACCCCCGGCGCATGAGCCAAGCCCTCGACGATTCCATGGAGCTGATCCTGGATCTTGTCGCTGATGAAGTCGAACTGGCTGTAATTGCCTTTGTCCGCCGGAATCTCGAAGCTCTCCAGCCACTTGCCGTTGAAGTATCGGTACAGATTGTCCTGCGGCCGCACGCCGGGATCCACACCCGTCAGATTGAGGCCGGATTCCAAGGACATTGGGCCGGCAGCCGCGAGACCGCGCTGAGCGATCGCAGCCGTGATGAGGAAGGTCGCGGCGCAGCATAAACCGAGTCTTCGCATGGTCGTTTCCTGAAGAGTGATTCAAAGACCCAAGATGGGTGGCATCAGCTACCTGCTTCGACCCCGAGTATGCGCCAGGCAGGGAATTCCGACCCGGGCGCGGGCAGATCGATCAGACCGGAGGCGAACAAGCCGTCGTCGCTGCCGGCTTCGCAGAGATAGACCGCGATGGCCCCCCGTTGCTGGGCAGTGTAAACGAGCCGCCAGTCATTCGGGAGCGCGCGACGCTCGGGTCGGTAGTCGACGTCGAGCACGACAGACGAGGCGGCTTCGAGGATTTCGCGCGCCGCGCTGACCTGCTGCTGGCGCACTACCGCGATCTCCGCCGCGACGAACAGTGGGGACACAGGCTCCTCGACTTTGAGGCCGTGGCGCGCGAGGTGCTGCGCGATCGACAGGGGCATGGCGTAGGCGAGTGGTCGCTGAACGGGCTGTTCGCCGACGAAGCGGCCAAGATACGGTACCTGCACGCTGATTGGTGCACCGTCCAGCAGATACGGCTCACGAGTGAGGATCTCGGCCGTCCGATCGGCGTAGGGCTCGAGCCGATAGCGCACTGCGATCCGCTCGGGAGGTGACTCACAGGCATTCAACAGCGCGAGGATCTCGTCGCCGCGCTCGGCGACATACGCCAGACTCTCGCGTAGGAACCCGTACGTGGCGCGAACCCGTTCCGGAAACGGCAGGTAGGCGTAAGTTTCCAGCAGCAGGTCGAGGCGATTGGTCAGACCGCGATAGTTGCCGCCGAAGCGGGGATGGTGTGTATAGGTGATCCAGCCCTGCCCTTGGCCGCCTTCGTCGCGCAGAAAATTCCCGTACCAGAAGGAATCCAAGCCATCTTTGGCCTTGACCGCCGCTTGCACGACCGGAAGCATCCGCTCACGCATGTACTCGATCGGTTCGCGACGGCCGCTGTCGACGACGTGCGGCACGTCGAACGTCATCGCAAAGCGATGAATCGAGCCATTGGTGGTGTGACAGTCAATCACGAGATGGGGATTCCAGGGCTGGCAGACGCCGCTTTGCAGCAGGCGCATCTCCACGCTGCTTTGCCGCAGATAATCCCGGTTGAGATTGATTCCCGCCGCATTCTCGCGGGTACCGACGCCGCCGGCCGGGCCGATCTGTCCCCGCAGCTGGTCGATTTCCAGCTTACGATTTTCCGGATTGATCCGATCGTTGCCGTCGGCATTGAACAAGGGCACGACGAGTAAGGTCATGCGCGCGAGCAGGTCACCATGACGACCGCCCAGGATATCTCGGACGAGCATCAGCGCGCCCTCCTTGCCCTCCACTTCGCCGGCATGAATGCCGCACAAGATCAGGACGATCGGCAGCTTGGCCGCAAGCGCCTGCGCGGGAGTCCTGCGGCCCTCTTTGGACAGAATCAACAGCGGCAGCAGACGACCTTCCGGAGTCCGCCCAAAGTCGGTCACGTGCAAGGATGCCGCACCGAGATCCTTGAGCGCATCGATGAACTGCAACACGTCGGCATGAGTCGAGGTGTGTGCATAGTCGGACTGTTCCGCGCGGGTCAAGGGCTGCGTCATGGGCGTAACGGACATTGCGGTTCACCTAGGGGTTCAGGTCCGGGCGTGAAGGATCGCATCCCGCACAAGCGACGGTCAAAGAACTTTGATTATGCAAGCTAGTTTGACAGACCTGCCGTTTTGCGCGAGCCTGCGGGCTTTCAAAAATCGAGCCCTCATGCCCTCCCACGATCGACTCTCCGCGAACATCGACGGCGCTCTCTTTCAGACCGCGGTCCAGGCGCCCACGGCCGTGAGTCGGCAAATCGAAGCGCTGTTCGAGCGCGGCACCTCGGCCTGGAACGCAGGCGATCTGCCCGGCTTCCTGCAGTGTTACGAGAACGCGCCCGGCACGAGCTATCTCAGCGGTGCACAGATCGTTCTGGGCTATGACGCGATCGAGCAGCTCTACGCCGCGCGCCTGGGCGAGCGCGGGGCCGCCGCCATGGGCAGCTTGCGGATGTCGCTGCTGCGCGTGGTCTCGATCGGCCCCGAACATGCGCATGCGATCGGCCGGTTCCAATTGACCCGAGACGACGTCCAGGGGGAATCACAGCGAGGAATCTTCTCGGTGGTGCTGCGCCACACCGCGCTCGGCTGGCGTATCGTCGCCGACCACACCTCTTCCTGAGCGGGCGGCTACGGGCCCGCCTCCCGCATGGCACGCAAGAAAAAGGCCGCCGAAGCCGCTCACCCGCTGCGCATCGCCGCGGCTATTCGGGCAAGGCGCCGACGTCTTGGACTGACTTTGAGCGACTTGGCCGGGAAGTCGGGCTTGTCATCGCCATTTCTTTCCCAGGTAGAACGCAACCAAGCAACGCCCTCGATCACGTCCTTGATGGCGATCGCGCGGGCCTTGGACACGGACATCCACTATTTCATCAATCCCCCACCGTTCAGCGAAGTCGTCAGACGGGCGGCGAATCCTGAGTTCCTGAGAATCAGTTCGCCGTCGCGCTACGTACGCCTGACTGGCGGACACGCCGAGCGCCAGATGGAGGCGTTGTTGATGACCATCCCGCCGGGCTCTGTGGCGCCGGCCACGGCGCGCGAAGGTGAAGGCTTCTACTACGTCCTCGGCGGCCGCTTGACCGTGACCCTCGGCGAGGAGACCTTCGTGCTCGGACCCGGGGATAGTGCCCACTTCGATCAGCGACATCCCTTTCAAATGGGGAATGCGGGCAAACGCGTCTTACGCGTACTCTGGGTCGGGACACCGACGATCTTTTGAGCTGCCAGCCGCGCCGCGCCCCCCCCGCGATCGCCTCGCCGGTCAATGATGATTGGTCTATCAAAAATATTTGACGATTCGAAAGTTCAGTGAGACTCTTTCGCAACATCTCGGCAGCGACGTGGCCGCGCGCGCATTCCGGGACCGCGCCAGGATTGGGATGCCCTGTGCTGCCCTTACCGATGGGAATTGACCAAACATGGGGATACAAATGACTCGAGATAGAACCAAGGGCCTCGGCCTCCTCTGCGCCACCCCGGCATTCGCCGGACTCCTTGCGGGTGTTGCGACTGCGCAACAGCCGACGAGCAGCGCGTCGAGCGCGCCCGAGACGGCGCAGCTCTCGGAAATCGTCGTGACTGCCGAGAAGCGTGAGTCGACCGTGCAAAGCACCGCGCTCAGCCTGACCGCGATTTCGGGGACCGATCTCGCCGCCCGCGGCGCCACGGATTTGAGCAGCCTTTTGACCTCGGTGCCGGGCGTATCGATCCGCACGAGCGGCCCCGGTCTGACCGAATACGAAATGCGCGGCATGTCCTCGACTGGCGGCAATTCGCCCACCGTCGGCTTCTATTACGACGACACCCTGGTCACGGCGACCGCCAACACCAACGAAGGCAAGGTTGCCATCTCGCCCTCGCTCTATGACGTCAGTCGCATCGAAGTGCTGCGCGGACCGCAAGGCACGCTCTACGGTTCCGGCTCCATGGGCGGCACGATCAAGGTTGTGCCCAACGCGCCGGATCCCAGCGGTTTCGACTCGTCAGTCGAGGCGACGTTCAGCGACACCAATGCGGCCGGCATCAACCAGGCTGAGAATGCCATGGTGAACCTGCCCATCAGCGGGATCGCCGCCGTGCGTATCGTCGCTTCTTACGAGGCGGATTCCGGCTGGATCGACCGCATCGTCGCGCAGCCCGGCACCTTCCCGCTCGCGACCCCCACGGGCGCCCGTGGCAGCGTCGAGGCCGCCCCCGTTGCCGAGGACTACACGGACGTCAACGACACCCAGCGTACGACCGTGCGCATCAGCGGCCTGGTCCAGCCGATCGAGGGCCTGACGATCACGCCGGCGTTCTTTTACCAAAAGCTCGCTTCCGGCGGACTTCCCTACATCGACAGCGATCCCGGTACGAATGCGCATTACCAGCCCATCGACGTTCCGGAGAGCATCATGGACGTCTTCAGGCTCGAAAGCCTGAAGCTCGCCTACAAGACCGATGCTTTCGAGATCGATTCGAACACGGCCTATTGGACTCGCTTCGAACCAGTAGTTCAGGACACAACCGAATCTTGGACCTTGGGACTGGGCCCGACCAACCTCCCAACCTATGATCCGACGGCCGGCGGCCTCGGTGCATCGAGCGCGATCGAGGACAATTATTCTCACCAGACGACCGAAGAGCTGCGCATCTCGTCGGTCGGCGACGGCAAGTTCCAGTGGCTTGCCGGATACTTCTATCAAGACTTTCTCTCGACGCTGGAGATCAATTACCCGGTCACGGCCGATCCGTTTCTTCCGGGCGACAATGATTTCTTCAGTTACGTGAACCCGACCAAGATTCAACAGCAATCGTTTTTCGGACAGGCGACGTACAACATAACGTCGGCGCTCGCCCTTACAGTGGGTGCACGGCGCTATTACTACGACGAATCAACGGTGGCCACGCAGAACGGCGGCCTCGTCGGTGGCGTTCCGTCCGTCACGAGCGTTGGCGACCGGGACCAGGGCGTGACGCCCAAGTTCTCTCTGTCCTACACCTTCAGCCCGGATCTGTTGGTATACACGACGGCTGCCAAGGGCTTCCGTCCGGGCGGCGGCACCGGTCCCGTCCCGACGACTGGACCTGCAGGGGTAAACTGCGAACCGAATCTGCAGACGGAATATGGCTCGGGTGGCGCCTTCGTCCCCGGACCTGACAGCTTCAATCCTGACAGCGTCTGGAGCTACGAACTCGGCGAGAAATGGAAGGGCGCCGAAAATCGCCTGAGCATCAATGCCTCGGCTTACTTCGAAAGCTGGGTCGGCGTGCAGCAAACGAATGCCCTGCCGATATGCGGTTACACGTACACGGCGAACGCCGGTGATGCGCATATTTACGGGGCCGAGGTCGAGATTCGTGCGTTGGTCACGGACGAACTCATTGCCACGGTCAATACCGGCTATACGCATGCGTCGCTCGTCAGCGTCAGTCTGATCGATTCCATCTTCGAGCCCGGCACCGAGCTGCAGGACGACCCGAAATGGACGGGATCCGCGTCGCTGTCATATCGGCACCAGCTGAACAGTGAGTATGCCTTGACGGCGCGCGCCGACAACCAGTTCGTGGGCAGCCGCATCGACGCGACGTATGGCATCAACACGCTGCCGAGCTACGATCTGACCAACATCCGTGGGGGTATCGAAGCCAAGAACTGGTCGGCCGTGCTGTTCGTCAACAACGTCACCAACAAGCGCGCCTTGCTGAGCGACATCACCCAGGACGCAGAGAACCTTTCTGCCTATAACCGAATCGCGGTCAACCAGCCGCTCACCGCCGGCATCGACTTGAACTATCACTTCGGCAAGTAAGCAGACTCTGCTTTGGAGAGCTTGGGGCGTTACCGGTGACGGTAACGCCCCTTTATTTTATGCGCTCGGCAGAGCGCACATCACCGTCCATCAGGTCAGATCGAAACGATCCAGGCGCATCACCTTGTCCCAGGCGGCGACGAAGTCGCGCACGAAGCGCTCCTGGGCATCGTCACTGGCGTAGACCTCGGCGATCGCCCGCAGCTGCGAGTTCGAACCGAAGACGAGATCGACGACGGTGCCGGTCCACTTCAGTTCGCCGGTGCTGCGATCGCGCCCCTCGATTACGCCGTCCGCACCGGCCGACCGCTGCCAAGTCGTTCCCAGGTCGAGCAGGTTCACGAAGAAGTCATTGCTCAAGGTTCCCGGCCGCTTGGTAAACACGCCCAAAGCCGAGTGTCCGACATTGGCATCGAGCACCCGCATCCCGCCGATCAACACGGCCATCTCCGGAATGCTCAGGGTGAGGAAATGCGCCTTATCCAGCAGTAACTCCTCCGCCGGCCGCTTTGCTCCCGGCGCGAGGTAATTGCGGAAACCATCCGCACGCGGCTCGAGGACCGCAAAAGAGTGCACGTCCGTCTGCTCCTGCGAGGCGTCCGTGCGGCCGGGCGCGAAGGGCACGGTGACCGTGTGGCCGGCGTTCGCCGCGGCCCGTTCGACCGCGGCACATCCGGCGAGCACGATCAGGTCGGCGAGCGAGACGCGCTTGCCGCCCGACTGGCTGCGATTGAACTCCTGTTGGATTCCTTCGAGGCGCTGCAGGATGTTCGCGAGCTCTGCCGGCTGATTGACCGCCCAATCCTTCTGCGGCGCCAGACGAATGCGTGCGCCGTTCGCACCGCCCCGCTTGTCCGTGCCGCGAAACGTCGAGGCCGACGCCCACGCGGTGCCGATCAACTGCGAGATCGACAACCCGGATGCGAGCACACGCGCCTTCAGTGCCGCGATGTCTTCGGGGTCGATGAGTTCGTGGTCGAGCGGCGGGACGGGGTCCTGCCATAGCTGCGGCTCCGGGACCCAGGGCCCGAGGAAGCGCGTGATCGGACCCATGTCGCGATGGGTCAGTTTGTACCAAGCTTTTGCGAACGCGGCGGCAAACTCCTCGGGGTGTTCATGGAAGCGCTTGGAAATCGGCGCATAGACGGGATCGAGCTTGAGGGCGAGATCCGTCGTGAACATGATCGGCGCATGACGCTTGGCCGGATCGTGCGCATCCGGCACCGTATTGGCAGCGGCGGGATCCGTGGGTATCCATTGGGTCGCGCCGGCCGGACTCTTGGTTTGTTTCCATTCGTAGCCGAACAGATTGTCGAAGTAGCCGTTGTCCCACTTCACGGGATGGGTCGTCCACGCCCCTTCCAATCCGCTGCTGATCGTGTCCCCGGCCTTGCCGCTGCCGAAGCTGTTCTTCCAGCCGAGCCCCTGATCTTCGATGCTGCCGCCCTCGGGCTCGGGACCCACGTACTTCACGGGATCCGCCGCTCCGTGGGCTTTGCCGAAGGTATGACCACCGGCGATCAGCGCGACCGTTTCCTCGTCGTTCATTGCCATGCGTGCAAAGGTTTCGCGGATGTCCTTCGCGGAGGCGAGCGGATCGGGCTTGCCATTGGGTCCCTCCGGGTTCACGTAGATCAGGCCCATCTGCACGGCGCCGAGCGCGTCCGCCAGTTCGCGCTCACCGCTGTAGCGCTGATCGTCGAGCCACTTGGCCTCCGGCCCCCAGTCGATGTTCTCGTCGGGCTCCCAGACATCCGCGCGGCCCCCGGCGAAGCCGAAGGTCTTCAGTCCCATGGATTCGAGCGCGCAGTTACCGGTGAGGATCATGAGATCGGCCCAGGAAATCTTGCGACCGTATTTCTGTTTGATCGGCCAAAGCAACAGGCGCGCCTTGTCGAGATTGACGTTGTCGGGCCAGCTGTTGAGGGGCGCGAAGCGCTGCGTGCCCGAGGCGCCACCGCCGCGCCCGTCGCCGATCCGGTAGGTGCCCGCGCTGTGCCAGGCCATGCGAATGAAGAACGGCCCATAGTGACCGTAGTCGGCGGGCCACCATTCCTTCGAGTCCGTCAGCAAAAACATGATGTCCTTCTTCAGGGCATCCAGATCGAGATTCTTGAACTCCTTGGCGTAGTCGAACGCCTCGCCCATGGGATCGGACTGGGGATGACTCTGTTGCAGAATTTTCAGATTGAGCTGATTCGGCCACCAGTCCTTGTTGGACCGGGCCGCGACGGCCGTACGCTGCTGAGATCCGCCCGACATCGGGCATTTGAGTTCGCTAGCCATATTGACTCCGATTGAGATTGCTACGAGATGAAACTTCTGGGACCGATTTAACGCCCCCTCGTCGATGAATACCAATCAATCCTACGAGCCAATTCCATAGAGCGGTTCTATCGGGACCGGCGGGAGTCGACTCGTCGCGCCTCAGTACACGACTTCGACGGCAGCGCTGAAGATGTAGCCGACCCCGCGTTCCGTGACGATATAGCGCGGTTGCGCCGGATCCGCCTCGATCTTGCGGCGCAGGCGCAGGATCTGAATGTCGATGGCTCGATCGTAGACTTCGTTGTCATAGACGCGACTGGCTTCGAGCAGCTGATCGCGGGTCAAAATCCGCTCGGGCGCGGCCAGCAGGGCGGCGAGCAGGTTCAGCTCGCCGTTCGTGAGGCTCACGCTGTCGCCGTCGAGACGCTTCAAGCGGCGCGTGCGCAGGTTCAGCTCGAACTCACCGAATCGATAGGCCCGAATCTCCCGCCGCCGCACCGGATCGGCGGAAGCATTCTTGGTACGCCTTAGCACGGTGCGGATGCGCGCCAGCAGCTCGCGCGGACTGAACGGCTTGGTCACGTAATCATCGGCGCCCAGTTCCAGGCCCATGACGCGATCCGCTTCGTCGCGAACGCCCGTGAGCATGACGACCGGGATGGCGAGGCGATCGCGCAGCGAGCGCGCAATTGCCATTCCGTCCTCGTCCGCCAGGCGCAGATCGAGGATGACGAGATCGATCGCCTCGTCGCTCAAGATCTGATTCATGGCCGCCCCGCCGGCCGCCGCGCTGACACGCATGCCGTGTTCCGCGAGATAGTCCTGCAGCAGCCCCCGGATCTGAGGATCGTCGTCGACCACGAGAATGTGCGGACGGTTGGGTTCCTGCATGGCGGCGAAGACCCTTCAGGCCTCGGAGCCGAAGACGCGGCCCAGCGCGAGGGCGATATCGCTACCGTGCAGGGGTTTGCGCAGAACTTCCCGCACGCCGACTTGGCCAGCGCGCTCGTGTAATTCCGCATCGCCGTGGCCGCTCATCAGAATCACGGGAATCGCGGGCCGCAATGCGCGTATCTGGCTGACGAGATCCAAACCGTTCAGATCCGGCATCATGTTATCGGTCAACACGGCGTCGAAACGATCGGGTGCGGTCCGAAAGGCCTCGAGCGCTGCACGGCTGGACAGGAATCCAACGGGCTCGTAGCCCAGGCTGGCCACGATTTCTTCCGCAAGCGCCACGAGCGACCGTTCATCGTCGACGATCATAAGGGTTTCGCCGTGGCCCTGCGGCAATCTTTCGGTCGGCTCGGCAGTCGGGATCGCCGCTTCGCCCGTGACGGGCAGCCAGATGTCGAATCGCGTGCCCTTCCCCGGCTTCGAAACCACGTCGATGCCGCCGCCCAGATCGGTGACGATCCCATGCACCACGGACAGTCCGAGACCCGTGCCCTCGCCGACCTTCTTGGTCGTAAAGAACGGATCAAAGATGCGTTCGAGCAGCGCCGGCGCGATGCCGGCACCGCTGTCCGCGACGGTCAGTCGGACATAGGTTCCGGGCACGAGACTGCCGCGGCTCAGGCTGAGCGCTTCGCTCAGATCTGTTCGGGCCAAGCGCACGGTGAGAACACCGCCGGCAGGCATCGCCTGAATCGCGTTCGTGCAGAGGTTCATGCTCACCTGGTGCAGGTAAGTAGGATCGCCCATGACCGCAGCCGCGCCGGCCGTGAGCTCGGACTCGACGCGAATGTCGGCCGGCAGCGAGGCCGCGAGCAACTCGAGTGTCTCCTTGACGACCGATTGAACATTGACCGGGACGCGATCGCCGAGACCGCTGCGGCTGAACCCCAGAATCCGCTCCACCAATAGTCGCGCACGCTCGGCTGCGTGCAGTACGTTGCCGACGTAGCGCCGCAGGCTCGCATCGGCGCCGGCATGCTGTAATGCAAGCTCGCCGTAACCGAGAATCGCCCCGAGCACGTTATTGAAATCGTGGGCGATGCCGCCCGCGAGCGTGCCGATCGCCTCCAATTTTTGCGACTGGCGCAGCTGCGCCTCCAGGTGCTCCTTCTCGAGCTGCGCCTGTTTCTGCACGGTCACGTCGATCGCCGAGCCGACGAACCGGGCGGGTTTGCCGGCCGCGCCGAACAGACAGCGGCCGCGCGCCAATAGCCAGCGCCAATCGCCGTCGCCATGCCGCACGCGGAATTCGCATTCGAACCGCGGACGGATCCCCGCGAAATGCTCGCGCAAGGCGGTTTCGAAGCGCGGTCTATCGTCGGGATGCATGGGTACGCTCGCCCGCCAGGCAGAACCCGAGCTCAGGGAACTCCCCGCGCTCTCCCCATCGAGCGCGCGCATGCGCGGTGAGAGGAACAGTTGGTCGGTCTTCGCGTCCCAGTCCCAATGTCCCTCATTTGCGCCCTCCATCGCGAGCGCGTAGCGCTCCTCGCTCTCGCGCAGGGCGCGCTGGCCGCTCGCAACCCGCCGAATCTGAACCAGCATGACCGCGAGGCTCAGCGCGCTCAGCAGACTCACGATCAGCGTTCTCACGGCCAATCGGACGGTCTCGTCACGCCAGGTCTGTAGCGCCACGGCCGCGTCGCGGGTCACGGCTAGGCGCAAGGGAGCATTGCGCACGGAGGCGGTCGCTATGTAGGAGCGACGACCGTCGATGGGATCGACCGCTTCGACCATCGAGCGCGTGTCCGGGAGCGCGAGTGCCGGGAATTTCTGCCCCACCAGGGACGCTCGTTGAGGGTTGCGGACGAGCAGCGTGCCATCATCGCGCAACAACTGGATGGCGCTGCCAGGGCCCAGGTCGACGGCCCGATAAAATTGATTCAAATCCTGGAGGTCGACGTTGGCGACGACCACGCCGGCGAAACGTCCCTGCTCGTCATCGAGCCGTCGCGACAAAATCACCGCGCCGCGGCCCTCCGTGCGCGTGGTCAGGGGCTCGCTCATGAACAATCCGGCATTCGGATCGTCCCGTTGCGCGATGAAATAGGACCGGTCGGCTATATTGACATTCGGTGCGGCAATTTGCCGTGAGCGGTAGAGCGAATTTCCTTGCGCGTCCATGATCGTCACCTGGCGCACTTGCGGGACGCCGGCAACGCGAGCCGCCAGGGCCGCGGTCAGACCGTCCGGGGACAAGGATCGGCTATCGCTGCGATACCAGCGTGCGGTGTCCAGCAACAACAGATCGACCCCCTGCAGGCTCCAAACCGTCTGCTCGGCGAGCGCGTGCGCCGTATTGGTGAGTTCCCGGTCGGTCGTTTGGAGCGCGTAATGGTAGGAACGCCAAGCGTCGTGCCCAGACGAACCGGCAAACGCGACGATCACGAGCACGCCGAGGGCCACGACGCCGAGTTGCAAGCGTCGGAATCGAATCCTACCGATATCGGGCGATGCAAGATCGCTGACGGAGAGCATGCGGAGGCCCGGCGAACCTTAAGAGGACTGACCGAGTATACCGCGCACGGATCCCAGGAGGTCTTGGCGGCACAAGGGCTTCGCGACGACCGATTGCACGCCCAGGACTTGCGCGGTCGCTCCGTCGGCCGCGAGACCGGCGCGAAACTGCCCCGATATGGCGATCACGGGGGTGTGAGGGTGGGCCGCCTGGATGTTCTGGATCAGCTCCGCACCGGCGTGCTTCGGCATGAAGACACTGACGATGACGAGTTTGCACGGGGCATCGCGGCCTGCGTGATTTGGGCTGCCGCAGCGGACGCGATAACCGGCCCCAGCCAGCCAGTCCTGCAAAAGCGCCCGCGTGAGGCCATCCTCTTCGTAAATTACGATGTCGCCCGGCGCATCCATACGCCAAGAGTCCAACCGCTGCATGGCCAGCGCATGTCCAACTGCAGCCCGCTCGGTTTCAATTGAAACAGGGGAGAAATTCGCTTGCGCCCGGAGGCGCCTAGTTTAGCGCTTTGATGCCATTTCACGAGAAATCCTGATCCCATGCTGGCCCTGGTCCGCATTGCGCTGAACCGCCCGTACACGTTCATCGTGGCGGCTCTGTTGATTCTGATGATCGGCGCCCTGGCGGCGCTGCGGATGCCCGTAGACATCTTCCCGAGCATCAACATCCCCATCATCGGGGTAGCCTGGCAGTACCAGGGTTTGCCACCCGATCAAATGGCCGGACGCGTGGTGACACCGTTCGAGCGGGCCTTGACGACGACGGTCAACGACATCGAGCACATCGAGGCCAACTCCTACACGACGTTCGGCATCGTCAAGATCTTTTTTCACCCCTCGGTCAACATTGCCACGGCCAATGCCCAGGTCAGCGCCATCGCCGAGACCTTGCTGAAGCAGCTACCGCCCGGTGAAACCCCGCCGCTGATCGTCAACTACAGCGCCTCGACGGTGCCGATCCTGCAACTCGCGCTCTCCGGGAAGGGGCTCACGGAGCAGAACCTGGCCGATCTCGGTCTGAACTTCGTGCGCACGCGCTTGGTCACGGTCCAGGGCGCAGGCGTGCCTTATCCGTTCGGCGGAAAGATCCCTCAGGTCATGTACGACCTCGATCCCGCCGCGATGCAATCACTCGGCCTCACGGGTCTGGACGTCGCCAATGCGCTTGCGGCGCAGAACCTCCTGACGCCGGCGGGGACCGAAAAGATCGGGAATTTCGAGTACACGATCAGTTTGAACAGCGCGCCCTCGAAGATCTCCGAGCTCGCCGATCTGCCGATCAAGAACGTCGGCGGCACGATGGTCTACATGCACGACGTCGCCCACGTACACAACGGCAACGCCCCGCAGACTAACGTCGTGCACGTCGACGGCAATCGCTCCGTGTTGCTGAGCGTCTTCAAGAACGGCACGACCTCGACCTTGGACATCGTCGGCGGCATCAAGAAGATGCTCGAGGTGATCAAACCCTCGCTGCCCGATGCGCTCGAGGTCAAGCCGATCGGCGATCAGTCGATCTTCGTGCGCGCGTCGATCCAGGGCGTGATCCGCGAGGGCGTGATCGCGGCGGCCCTCACCAGCCTCATGATCCTGTTGTTCCTGGGCAGTTGGCGTTCAACCTTGATCGTCACCACCTCGATCCCGCTGTCGATACTGGGCGCCATCGCCGCCCTCTCCGCGCTCGGCGAGACCCTGAACATCATGACCCTGGGCGGACTCGCGCTGGCCGTCGGCATCCTGGTCGACGAAGCCACCGTGACGATCGAGAGCATCAACTACCACCTCGAGATGGGGAAACCGGTCGAGACCGCGATCATCGACGGCGCGACACAGATCGTCACGCCCGCGTTCGTGTCCTTGTTGTGCATCTGTATCGTCTTCATCCCGATGTTCTTCCTGGATGGTGTGGCACGCTACCTGTTCGTGCCGCTCGCCGAGGCCGTGATGCTGGCCATGGTTTTCTCCTTCCTGCTGTCGCGCACCCTGGTGCCGACAATGGCTAAGTACCTGCTGCGTCCGCATCAGGCGCACGGCGAGGCGGGCTCGCAACAGCCCTCGAGAAATCCGCTGGTCCGCTTTCAGCGGGGCTTCGAGGCGCTGTTCTTCCGCTTACGGGCGGGTTATCACGGCTTGCTGATGCTCTCCATCGCGCACCGCCGGGTGTTTGTCGGAGGCTTTCTCGGCTTCGTGATGATCTCCTTCGCGCTGACGCCGTTTCTCGGGCGCAACTTCTTTCCGCAGGTGGACGGCGGTCAGATCCTGATGCACGTCCGCGCGCCGGTGGGCACCCGGGTCGAGGAAACCGCCGCGGATTTTGCCGAGGTCGAGAAGGCGATCCGCGGAATCATTCCGCCGAACGAGACGGCGGCGATCGTCGACAACATCGGGACCTATCTGTCGTCACTGAACACGATCTACAACAACACCGGCACGATGAATGAGTCGGACGGCGATATCCAGATCTCCCTGAAGGCCGAGCACCGGCCG
>Ga0116226_10001209_pt1 | contig 22409 bp, 20 predicted proteins | sample S1TSphfallax_FD_89692 | JGI IMG/M metagenome (GOLD analysis project Ga0116226, IMG submission 89692) | Host-associated microbial communities from peat moss isolated from Minnesota, USA - S1T2_Fa - Sphagnum fallax MG | ecosystem: Host-associated > Plants > Peat moss > Unclassified | place: USA... | reverse complement strand
TGTTCAGTCTCCGCCCAGAATGCTGCGCGCCTCCGCGGCCAGCATTGGGGTACTAAGCTCGGCAAGATAGGCGGCTCTGGCTTTGGCCATGTGCGCGGTGACTTGCGGATGCGTGGAAACCCAAAATTGTTCCGCCGCGATTCCTTCCAAAATAATGGCACCGGCCTCGACAGGTGTCAGCCCGCCTTGGGCCAGCATGTCCTTCATGATCTTGCGCTGGCGTTCGACAAAATCCGAGGCCCGGTCCGCCGCTGCGTCCTCGAAGATGCGCGTTGCCACCAGACCAGGGAGCACGGCCGAGACATGCACCGGATGTTCCTGCAATTGCATCTCGAGATACAGGCATTCCGTCAAGGATAGCACGGCGTGCTTGGTCAGCATATAGGGCGCCTGGGTCGGCATCATGCCCAGGGCGCCAACCGAGGCGACGTTGGCGATATAGGCCGGCTTGCCCGCCTTGAGCATGCGCGAGGCAAAAATCCGGGCGCCGTGGATAACCCCGGACAGATTGATGGCCAGCGCCTTGTCCCAGGTTTCGGCGGGAATGTCCCAGGTATAGCCGATGGTTTCGATGCCGGCATTATTCACCAGGAGCCGGACATCGCCGAAATGGTCATGGGCGGCGTCAGCCAGTCTTTCCAGGGCGTGGCGGTCCGTGACATCCGTGGGTACGGGCAGCGCGATGCCGCCGGCGGCACGAATCTCCGCCGCGACACGCTCGATACGATCGGTCGCGATATCCGCGAGCACGACTTTCATGCCAAGCGCCGCCGCGCAGCGCGCCAGACCTTCACCAATGCCGCTTCCGGCGCCCGTGATGACGGCGACGCCGCCGGAAAATGCTGCTTTGGGTGTCATTTTTCTGTCTCCCTGAAGGTTTATGCGCCGGACGGGTTGATTTTCGGGTTCGACCAGATAGGTATGATGGCCGGGGGCAGAATGGTTTTTCCGTCGAGGCCGCGGACTTCGAGGTTATGAAAATGCGGAAAATGCATGCTGAAGGCGACCAGCCCGGTGCGTTGCGCTGCCGGCAGATGGCACATTGCGAGCACGCTTTCGGCCAGATAGGCGACGTTTTCGGTCGGGAATTCGGCGGGGATGAGCGCATCCGCACCCGGTGTGCGGATGGCGGTGGAGGGCCCGAGGACGTTGACCGCGATGTTCTCGTCGATCAATTCGGCTGCCATGCCCTGGGTTAGCCGGTTGAGTGCGGCTTTGGCCGCGGCGTAGGCATGGTAGCCGCGGGTTTTTTCGTGGTCGGGATAGGGGCGCGCGGGAGGGAGTGAATCCTGCGAGCCGATATTGACGATCCAGCCCGCCTTGGCCGCGCGCATGTAGGGGATGGCGGCTTGCGAGAGCAGGAAAGGGGCGCGCAGGTAATGGGTGAGCGTGCGCTCGAAGGTCATGAAGTCCATTTCCGAGAGCGGAGCGAAATCGACAAATCCGGCGTTGTTCACGAGAATATCGAGGCGTCCGCCGGCGGCTTGCGCGGCGCGGTCCACCAGCGCTTTGCAGCCGTCGAGGTCTTCGATGTCGCCGGCCAGGGCGATGGCCTTGCCGCCGGCGGCCTCGATGAGGGAGACAGTTTCAGCGAGGGTGCCGGGCAGGATGAGCGGTTGGCCGTGGCGCTTGCCGGCCGCCGGCGCGGTAGCGGAGCGGCCGGTTATAACCACGAGCGCGCCAGCCGATGCCAGGCGTTGCGCGACGGCGCGCCCGATGCCGCGGCTGCCGCCGGTGACGAGGGCGGATTTCCCTGAGATATCAGGGCCACTATTCATGACGCAAGGACTTCTTTTTTGAAAAAAAGAAGCAAAAAACATTTGTTAGTTTGTCGCCGGGGGACGTTGCAACATCCCGTGTAAAAGTTACAAAAGTCTTTTGCGGAGCTTTTCTTCAGAAAAGCGACCTCTTTCTTTTTCTTCATCAGATTGCTTCTCCCTCAAGCCGTCTCAATCACGGCGATGGGCGTGCGGACTTCCGCTTCCTGCCCTTCCTGCAACAAGATCTCCGATAATCTGCCATGGGCTGGCGCGCCGAGTTCTTGCGTCGATTTCGCGGTTTCGATTTCGACCAATGGCTCGCCCTCGGCCACCGTATCTCCCACGGCTTTCAGCCATTTGACGATGGTGCCCTCATTCATACCGGTGCCCCATTTGGGCATGACGACTTTCACGCGCATTGTTGCTACTCCAAAATTACATCAATTGTCGGACGGCCGCCGCGATGGACACGGTGCCAGGATAGAGCGGCGCTTCCATGCCGGGGCTGAAGGGGATCGGCACATCTGGCGTGACGACCCGTTTGACCGGCTTTTTGAGCAGGTCGAAGCCGTCCTCGGCGACGATGGCCGCGATTTCGGCGGCGGCACCGCAGGTCCGGTGCGCGTAATCGGCGATGACGATGCGGCCTGATTTGGCCAGCGAAGTGAGTATGGCCTCGTTATCCAGCGGCAGTAGCGTGCGCAGATCGACCACTTCAGCGCTGATCCCTTCCTTGGCGAGCGCCTCCGCGGCTTTCAGGCAGTGCCGCAGGCAGCCGGCGACCGAAATGATGGTAACATCGCTGCCAGCGCGCTTAATGTCCGCCTTGCCGATGGGGAGCACAAAATCGGTGTCGAGCGTAACGTCCTCTTTCATGCCCCAAAGGTCGTTGTCCTCGAAGACCAGCACCGGGTTGTCGTCGCGGATCGCTGCTTTGAGCAGGCCTTTGGCGTCGGTGGGTGTGGCCGGTACGACGATCTTCAGGCCGGGAACATTCATGAACATGGGGTAGGGCCGGTCCGAATGCTGCGCCGCGTTAGACTGGCTATGCCACATGGAGGCACGGAAGGTGACGGGGACCTTGAACTGGCCGCCAGTCATGTAGCGCACGCGGGCGGCCTGGTTGATGATCGGGTCAGCCGCGAGGTAGATGAAATTGGCGATGGTGAGATCGACGATGGGGCGCAGGCCCGTCATCGCGGCGCCGACGGCCATGCCGGCGAACCCGCATTCGGAGATTGGCGTGCTGCGGATGCGCTTGGGATCGATGTTGCCGTAGGCGCCGCCGGCGGCGTAGAGCGTGATGTCCTCGCCGATCATGATGGTCGTGGGATCGCGCTCCAGCTCTTCGCGCTGGGCCAGGCCGAGCGCGTCGAGATAGGTCATCCGCTTCGTGTTTGTGGTGTTCATGAGTTGTCCCTTAGCGGCGGATGGTGGCGGGTTCGGCGTAGATGAGGTCGAAGGCTTCCTCGGGGTCCGGGTAGGGGCTGGCCTTGGCGAAAGCGATGGCATCCTCGACCAACGCGTTGGCGTGGCGCTCGATCTCCTGGAGCGCGCCTTCGGCAAAGCCGCGGCCGCGCAGGGCGGCGCGGAACAGGGTCACGGGGTCGCGCTCGGTTTTGTAATGCTCGATCTCGGCGGCGGGGCGGTAATTGCCGTTGATGAACAGGCCGACGCAATGCTCGTCGAAGCGATAGGTTTTCGCTTCGATCAACGTTGGCCCGTCACCGCGGCGGGCGCGGCCGACGGCTTCCACGGTGGCATTGTACACCGCGTCGAAATCCTGGCCGTCGACGATCACGCCGGGCATGCCATAGCCGGCGGCGCGCTTGGCGATATCGGGCTGGCCATGCGTCTGCCGGGCGGGCGTGACCGCGGCATAGCCGTTATTTTCGCAGAAGAAGATCACGGGCAGGTTCCAGATCGCCGCCATGTTCAACGATTCATGGAACACGCCTTCGTTGGAGGCGCCATCGCCAAAGAAGCTCAATGCGACCTGCTTCGTGCCGCGCACCTGCGCGCTGAGCGCCGCACCGGTGGCGATGGGGATACCGCCGCCGACGATGGCGGATTCGCCGATGCTGCCGACCGAGGTATCGGTAAGATGCATGGAGCCGCCCCGGCCTTTACAGATTCCCGTGGCCTTGCCGAGGATCTCGGCCATCAGCGCGTTGAGGGCCGCGCCTTTGCCGATGGGGTGGCCGTGCGAGCGGTGCGTTCCGGAAATGTAATCATCGAGGTTGAGGGCCATGCAGGCGCCGACGATCGCGGCCTCCTGGCCGATGCTGGAATGCGCGGCGCCGGCGACTTCACCTTCGGTGATCAATTTGCTTACAGCCTGTTCGAAACCGCGGATTTTGAGCATCCGCAGATAGGCTTCGCTGTCGATGTCGTTTTTCACTGGAACTCTCCCCGTCGTTAGCAAGAAAGCATTGCTTTTTGTAAACAAAAAGAACCGGGCCGCCGGGCGGCAAAAAAAACTTTGAATGTTTTTGGCCGGCGTGGGTGGAACCGGCTATGCGGCAGACTCGCAGAAGTTTTTTAGCGTCGCTTTTTTAAAGAGCGACCGCTGCTTTAAGCCGCCATCGCCTCCGCCGGAACGTTGGTTGGGCCGCCGATATCGTAAACCTTGGCAAGCGTGGCAATAAACTTCCGGTCGTTCATCGGATCGGTCGGCACCTCGAAACTTACGCCGCGGGCGCGCATGTCAACCATGAGCATGTTGAGCGCCTGCTCATGGTTGATATCGTCGGTGTGGTCGAGCGCGGTTTTCATTTCCTGGAAATCCATATAGAGCCGCGCGCCCCAATGGACGAGGAGACGCATTTCTTCCGCCGGAATGCGCTGATTTACCGTGCCGGCGGTGGTGATCCGCCAACCATCTTCGGCTTCTGGGTCGGCTTCGAATTTCGAAGTGATGTCGAGTCCGGCGGGCTTGCGCAGGGCAACCGGGCCGGTGGCCTGACCATGATGGAACATGCGCTCGTTTTCAACGACGACGGCGCGGCCCCACATCGGTGCGTTGATCTGCAGCGGCGCGCCGCGCGGACCATCCGGCCAGCAATTGAAGCCGCCGCCGATTTTGCCCTTATAATACCAAGCGATGACCTGGCCTTTTTTGGCCTGCCAATGACGGAACAGGCAGGATTTCGCCATGGTGAGGAGCAACCAGAGCGGCGTATTTTCCATCGTCATGCCACGGAACACCGTGCCGTCGAGATGCGGCGGGCCACCGATCGGGGTTGGGCCCTGGATGTTGAACAGGAAGGTTTCCGGCTCGGCGTATTTGGCGCCCCAATAGCCTCGCACAAGTTCGAGGAAATGCGAATTATAATAGCAATCCTCAAGCTCCGGATAGAAGCACACGCCCTGCCGCGCGAGATAGCCGCGGAAGACCGGGTTGAGGAGCATATCCCAGGTCGGGACAATACCAGCCGGCACCTCGCCCATTGTCGTTGCGAATACCTCCTCGGGCGTCTTGAAATTCTCGGCGAGGATGAGCTGCCAAGGGCCGTACGCGCGCACGACATTGAGCAGCCGGCGATGCTGACCGTCGCTGTAAGCCCCCTCGATGATCCGCGGCCGCGCAACCGGGCGAAAGCTATCGGCAAGTTCTGAAAGCATAACGAATCTCCCTGCAAAATAATGAATCAGGCAACGCTCATCCTGGTGACTTCGTTCACATGCCCCTCGGGATCGAGTACAAAGACAAAATCGACGCCGAATTCGGGAACGGTCCGGATCGGCTCGGGCACCGTGCCGCCGGCGGCCAAGGCACGCGCGATCAGGGCCTCCATATCTTCGGTCATGAAACCTTGCACCGATTCACCCGTTGAGGGGCCGGTGGAGTCGAGATATTTGATCATGGAGAAAGTGGGTCCGCCCTGGAACGTAGATTGATAGATGATCTCGGTAATCTCGCGCCCGAGCATCGTGTCGTTATGCCGGGTGAGCGGGATGAAGCCGAACACCTCCTCGTAGAACGCCGCCATGGCATCGAGGTCGTGGACGAAAGTTTTAGCGAAAACATATTGCGTGGCGCGGGTCGTGCCGAAGGGAAATGGATCGGGCATTTTGCTTGGTCCTCCTTGGGGGTTCTGCAAAAAAAGCAAGAATGTTCTTTTTTGAAAAAAAGAACCAAATAACTTTTGTCAGTCTGCCGCCGGGGGACGTTCCGGCAGCCCATGTAAAGCTGGTAAAAATTGTTGCGTGTCGCTTTTTTTCAAAAAAGCGACCGCTTGCGAGCCTTATATCGTCAGCACCTTCATTTCCGGCGCCTGCGCTGGCGCCGCGCCCGGCTTGCGGGTGACCGTGAAATCCTCGGTGCGCGGCGAACGCATATCGTGCCAGATGCGCGAATTATGGCGCGGAATGGCGAGGATGACCTTTTTACCCTTGTCGCGATAATAGCCGTGGGCGTTGCCATGATTGACCCAGGCGGTCCTGGCAAGCTCGGCATCCACCTCTTCCACAAAGGCCCGCGTGGCCTCTTGGGTCACATCGAAGGACGACACCCCTTCATCGACCATCCATTGCAATAGCTCAACGATGTAATGCACCTGCTGCTCGCTCACCACGGCATGGTTGGCGACGAGATAGCTGTAGGGTGCGCCCATGAAGATGAAATTCGGAAAGCCCGTGATCAGGAGACCCTCGTACGAAAAGGGGAACGGCTCAAACGCATCCCTCAGAGTCTGGCCGCCCGTACCCTTGATGTCGAACTGCCGGCCGAAGAAGAGCTTGTAGCCGGTCGAGAGCAGCAACACGTCGCAATCGATATGCGTGCCATCGGCCAAAATCACACCCGTCTGATCGGCGGCGGACAGCGCGCCGCGGAGGATGCTGACATTGGGCTTTTTGAGGGTGTCGTAGAAACCGCAATCCAGAATCGGGCGCTTGGCGAACACCGGATAATCTGGGGTGAGCAGTTTCACCATCTCCGGATCCTCCGGGAAATGGCTTTTAAGATACGCTTCGCACATCATGCGAATGCCATCGTTGATCGGCCCGAAGCCGCCGGTCGCCTTGCTGTATTCCTCATCGCGCATAACCATGCCGTGCATGTCGGCGAGCGCGCTGGCAAGGCTCTGCAGGCGCTTCCACTGCGCCACGAAGGGTATCTGCTCCATCGCCGCGATTTCGAGCGCATCCACCGGGGCATGCGCGGTGGGATTGGGGATGATGTGCTCGGGCTGGCGCTGAATGATGACCAGCTCGGCCACATTATCCGCAATGGCGTTGGCGACTTGCACGCCGGAACAGCCGGTGCCGACCAGCACGGCCTTTTTACCGGTCAGGTCGACCGAGTGATCCCAATTGGCAGAATGGATCACCTGACCTTTGAAGCTATCCAGGTTTTTCACCTCGGGATAGTTCGGCGCGTTGTTCGGCCCCACCGCCATCAGCAGGATGTTGGCCTCATACACAACGCTTTCCCCGCCGCGGGTCGCCTTCACCACCCAGACCTTGCGCGCCTCGTCCCATTCGGCACCGTCCACCTTGGTACCGAAGCGAATGCGGTTGCGCAGATTATACTTGTCCGTCACCCGGGCGAGGTAAGCAAGAAATTCCGGACCAGTGGGGTAGTATTTTGTCCACGAGGCATTGGGCTCGAACGAAAAGGAATAGACCCGGCTCGGCGTATCGACGGCAGCACCCGGGTAGGTGTTTTCAAGCCAGTTGCCGCCCACGTCATCGAGTTTTTCAAGGATCTCGAAATCGAAACCGGCCTGCTGCAGTTTCACGGCGGCGTTGATGCCCATCATGCCGGCGCCGACCACCAGGACCTTGAAATCCGCCGGCGGCACGGCAAGCGGCTTTCGCACCCGCGTATCGGTGGTGAAACCGGCATGCTGGTAGGCCGGGTCAACCGACATTTCCGGCAATTCGACGCCCAGCGCGAGACGCATCATCTGGCGAAAAAGCGGTTTGTCGAGGTTCGGCAGCACGGCGGGCTTGCCGGATTTGACTGCCGCTAGGAGCTGACCGCGGACCGACTGCTGCACTTCCAGCGACGCCGCGCTAGGCTCGCTTGGCGCGTCAAATGCCACGAAGGCTTCCTTGACCTTGTGCTGCGTACCCTCCAGCGCCGGGCCAAATTTGTGAAGTAATGTGCGGTCGCCGGTGATCTGGATCAGCGCCAGCAGGGCGACCACGGGATCGAGCGCCGCGACCGCGGCCTCCAGCTCGACGGAACGGGATCCGGGACTCGGTGCATTAATGTCTGGCATTATTTCCTCACGGTTCGCGTAAACTCGCTTCTTATTGGGCGGGGCGCTCGCCCCTGCTACCCCGGCCGCTTAAATGCAACATCCGATGTATTAATGCAAGTCTATTTTTGCACGCGGTTACGAATATGGAGAGTGTATATCTAAACTCCTAATTATTTGCGTTTATTTTGTCGTCGTATTCCATGCAAAGTTATAGCCGAGCAAAGCCGACGACAATGCGCCAATTATGCCTGACGGCTGGCTTTTTCTTCGGACAGCCGCGGCGGCGGCGTGTTCAGGCTCCGCCAGCGATACGGCGAAACGCCGGTCCATTCATGAAAGGCGCGTCCAAACGCTCCAGCGTCGCTATATTGGCTGCGGCGGGCGATTTCGCCAATCGCCAGCCTTGGGTCGGAGAGCAGCCGTTCCGCCAGCTCGCGGCGGCGTTCCGCCTTGAGTTTAGACAAGGATGCGCCTTCCTCCTCCAGCCTGCGCTTCAGAGTCGCCACGCTGATGCCGAATTGATGGGCCAGCCGCGCCGCCGTCGGTAGGGGGTCTCCACCGGTAAGGGCGATCTCCAGTAACTGGGATATGCGTTCGGAAAGCGGTGCTTCCTTCGATTGCGGCACTTCGAGGTCGAAGGGAAAATAGCGCAGCAATTGTTCCAATTCGGCGTGGCCCCGCATCACCGGACGATCAAGATAATGCGCCGGGAAACGGAGGCAGTTCTGCGCCGCCCGGTGGTTGATGGGGTGGGGCATCAAATGCGCGCGCGTGCGCGCGCTCAATAACGGCGGATATTGCATGTCGATCCCGAGCAGCTCGATGTCTTCGCCGATTAGCCAGCCGAAAAGCCGGTGATAGGATGACAGCCCTGTCAGGTCCGACACATAGGCGCAAGCGTTGAAGATTTTGCGTTGCGAGGCCATCTCCAGCACGGCTTCTGAATGATTCTCGCGGAGCGTCACGCGGCCCATGCGCGGGAAAATCATCTCGTTGAAGGATACCGTTCTCTCGATCACGCCTCGCAAAACCCGGCAGCTGATGATGCAATGGCAGTACAGGTCGAATTCTTTTTTGATCAATGGCTTGCGGCACTCCTGGCGGCTGGCGCAAGCGTCGAGCTCCCAGGTGCACTGCGCGTAGAGCCGCGCGAATTCAGCGTGTGACAATGTGCCCCGGCCGCCTGGCCGGAGCAGCGCCCCGGCCGATTGTGCCAGCCCTGCTTTTGCCAGAACCGATGGGAGATCGCCATTAATCTCCTTGACCTTCAGCAACAGCTCGCGGGCGATGGCCGCGGAAGCCGCGGGCGGCACAAGGCGGGACAGGTGCTTGTTGGCAGTGATCCCTTTTGTCATGTTCTTTGAGCTATTTTGCCATTAGCGAGACCTGCTTAATCAGCAACATGCAAGCTGTCAATGCATCTCGGGGCGCTGGCACGGCACCGGATTGACGCGCGAAAAACAAACATAATTTGGGAACAGGCCAATGGTGCTGGATGGTAAAGTGGCGATTGTGACAGGGGCGGCGCGCGGCATCGGCAAGGGCGTCGCCAGCGCCCTGGTCAAAGCCGGCGCCCGGGTGCTGATCGTCGATCGGGAGGCCCAGCTTGGGCTGGAGACCGAGGCCGAGTTGCAACGCCTGGGCGAGGCCAGCTTTCTGACGTTCGATCTCGGCGCACATGACCGGCTGCATGAGGTTGTGGAAACGGCTCTGGCGCGCTTTGGGCAGCTTGACGTGTTGGTGAATGCGGCGCAGGCGGCCGAGCTGCTGCCGCTGGCCGAAACCAGCAATGAGGTGATGAAGCTGCCGTTCGACACCGGCTTCTGGCCCAGTTTCATCCTGATGCGGGAGGCCTATCCCCATCTGCGTGCGAAAAGCGGTTCGGTCGTCAACTTTGCCACGGGTGCCGCGTTCGACGCGATGCCCAGGCAAGGCGCCTATATCGCCGCCAAGGAAGCCATCCGCGCGATTTCCAAGGTGGCGGCCAATGAATGGGGGCCAGAGGGCATCCGGGTGAATATCGTCTGTCCGTTCGCCAATTCTCCCGGTGTGCAGGCCTGGAAAGCCTATGCGCCAGAGGAATACGCGAAACAGATTGCCAAAGTGTCGCTCCGGCGGATTGGTGATTGCGAGACGGATATCGGCGCGGCGGTGGTATTTCTGGCAAGTCCTGCCGCTGGGTACATCACGGGGCAGACGCTGATGGTGGATGGCGGGCAAACCAAGGCTTTCTGATGACCGCCTGTGGACGCTGCGCAAACCCGATCCTGAACAGGATATACCAATGCACCATATGAGAGCTGATCGAAATAACCTCCGTTACGCGATCATCGGCGCGGGGATGTCTGGCATCCTGGCCGCCATAAAGCTCCATCAGCATGGCGAGACCCAAATCGCCGTCTTTGAAAAGGCCGCCGCGCTGGGCGGGACCTGGCGCGATAACCGCTATCCCGGCCTGACCTGCGACACGCCATCGCATGCCTATAGCTATAGTTTCGCGCTCAACCCGGATTGGAGCGGCTATTATGCGACTGGGGTCGAGATCAACGCCTATTTTACGAAGGTGGCGGCGGATTTCGGCATCATGCCGCTGATCCGCTTTAATACCGAAGTGCTGTCCTGTCGGTTTGATGAGGGCCAGCCTGTTTGGCAGCTTGGCTTGTCGACGGGTGAGCGGATGGAAGCGGACGTTATCATCGTCGCGTCAGGCGTCCTGCATCACCCCAATCTGCCCGATCTGGCCGGGCTGGCGAGCTTCCGCGGCAAGGCGTTCCACAGCGCAAGCTGGGATGACAGTGCGATACTGGATGGCGCCCGTATTGGCATCATCGGCGGCGGTTCGACCGGTACGCAGCTCGTTAATGCGCTGAGCCGGCGCGCGGCGCGCGTGGTGCAGTTTCAGCGTTCGCCGCAATGGATCATGCCGGTGCCGCAATTTCCCTACAGCGCTGCCGAGCGGGAAGCCTTCCGCAAGGATCCGGCGCTGATGGAGGCCATCCGCAACGATCCGCAATACTGGGCGAATATCTACCGCTTCACCGACGGCCTGACCGATTTCACCAGCCCGCAAATGGCGGAAATTGAGGCGATCTGCCGGCAGAACCTGGAAGCGAAGGTGACGGACCCGGCGTTGCGCGAAAAATTGCGGCCCAATTATCCTGCTGGCTGCAAGCGCCTGATTTATAGCTGGGAATATTATGACTGCGTGCAGCGTCCTGGCATCTATGTCGAAACCGGGAAGATCGAAACCATGATCCCCGCAGGCGTGCGGATGCAGGACGGCACGCTGCATCCGCTCGATGTCATCGTCCTGGCGACCGGCTTCAAAGCGGACCAGTTCATCCGCCCCGCGACCGTAACCGGCCGGAACGGGCTGACGCTGGACACGTTCTGGGACACACGCCCGACGGCACATTATGCCGTGACCATGCCGGGCTTTCCCAATTTGTTCATGCTGAACGGCCCCGGCTCGCCGGTTGGCAATTTTCCGCTGATCGACATTGCCGAGCGGCAGTGGGTCTATATCGAGCAATTGCTGGCGCCGCTGCGCGCGCGCCACGCGGTTGCCGTGGAGCCGACGCGGGCGGCGCATGCGGCCTATGAGGCACGGCGAATCGCGGCGGCGCGCAAGACCATTTTCGCGGCCGGCTGCACGAACTGGTATCTCGACAAAACCGGAATACCCGGGACATGGCCATGGGGCTACCAGGCCTTTGCCGAGGCCATGGCCGGACCGGCGGCAGAGGAATTCCATTTTATTCCAGCAACAGACTCCGGCGCGCGAAAACAATCAACATGGGAGAGCAGATGATGCGGGAAGGTCGATTGGCGGGACGCGCCGCCCTGATCACGGGCGGCGCCGATGGCATCGGTCGCGGCATGGCCATGCGCTTTGCGCAGGAAGGAGCCGCGATCCTCATTGCTGATTTCAACGAGGCAAAGGGTGGCGTGACGGTCGAGACGCTGCGCAGCCACGGCAGCCGGGCGGAATTCCTGCGCTGCGATGTGACGCGGCGCGATGAAGTGCTCGAAGCGGTCTTAGCCTGCGCCAGGCATTTCGGCGCGGTGGATATACTGGTGAACAATGCCTATCGCGGCCAGGGGATCGGCCGCATTGAAGACAAAACCGACGCGATTTTCAGCGATGGGCTTGCCGTATGCCTTTATGCCGCGAAATGGTCGATGGAGGCGGCGTACCCGTACATGAAGTTGCGCCATTGGGGACGCATCATCAATTTCTGTTCGTTGAACGGCGTGAACGCGCATATGGGCACGGCGGAGTATAATGTCGGTAAGGAAGCACTGCGGGCCTACACACGCAGCGCGGCGCGGGAATGGGCGCGCTACGGGATCTGCGCCAACATCATCTGCCCGGCCGCCGCTTCGTCCTCGTTCAAGATGTTTGCATCGATGCAGCCAGAGGTCGCCGCGGCTTCCTCCGCGGCGAACCCGATGGGCCGGATGGGGGATCCGGAACGCGATATCGCCGGCGTGGCGGTGTTCCTGGCCAGCGAAGATGCGCGCTACCTTACTGGCAACACCCTCTTCGTCGACGGCGGCGCGCATCTCAATGGCGTGGTCTGGGTGCCGGATCTCGGAGAGTAGGAACAGCTCGAAGCAGCTGGCCGAGTGAGCGTCAGCCAAACTCCGGCGTTTCTTGGCCAGCAGCCACGGATGTTTGGCGGAAGACGAGCGGTGACATGGCTGTTGCACGGCGAAATGCACGGGCAAAACTGTTTGGATGAGAAAAACCGCACGCAAAAGCGATATGCTGAATCGGCGAAATGCTTCGAATCAACATCTCCTTTGCCCGTTCAATCTGAACGCTTTCGACATATTTGGCGACCGTCATGCCGGTTAGAGCCAGAAACTGGCGATGCAGGTGACGGGGGCTGATACCACATAGCTCGGCGAGTTCCGCCACCGTCGGCATCGCGCCCTCCGACATCAAACGCTCGCGAATCCGGCGATATTGCCAACCCGCGAGCCGGCCTCTGGAGGCGACAAGGGCCGGCTGCGCCAAGATGCGTCGTACTTCGATGGCCAGTAATTCGAGGATCGCGTTCATGGCGGCAAGCGAACGATCTGCGCCATGGGTCAGTTCGCGGAGCGCCAACCGCATTAATGTACGCAGGACCGCACTGCGAATGTCGAGCAATGATTGCAGAAGCTGTAGTGACGGCGCATTCGCCGAACGCAGGATCAGATTTGCGGTGTTTGCGGAGAAAGTCAATCGAATGACGCGAATTTGTCCGCCCTCACCACGCCCGTGGACCGCGACACCCGGGTAGCGGATGAAAACTGTGCCCATGAAGCAGTGCTCCCCCTGTGTAATGCCGGGAAACTCGGCGGATGCATTTGTTGCAAACGGCGGCAAGGACATCTCAATCATCAATTCCGTCTCGGTACAAAGGAAATCAATCATATCTGGCCACTGCCACTCGATAAGTTCCAACCTGCCGCGCGGCAGCTTGACCTGCTGGAGGATCGTCGGGGTGAAATCCATCGGGCGGTAGAATCCTAACGGCGTAGATAGCGCTAAAGGGCAGGATTAGCTCCTATCAATCTATCGACGACGGGGCAACACAGGCTTAACTTAAGTCCGAAAATATGGGGGTTACGGATGAGAGTGCTTGTGAGTCTGGCGGTTTGCCAGGGCCATGCCCGGTGTGAAGACCTTTGCCCGGAAGTGTTTGCGACCGACGAGGTTGAGGGCAAATGTGTCATCAAACAGCCAGAGTTTCCTCCCGAACTTGAAGAGAAAGTAAGAGTGGCCGTGCGGAATTGTCCGGAAGGCGCGCTGCGTCTCGCGGGGGGAGCGGGGTCATGACGCTATTGTGGCAACCATCGGCGCCCGATCATGTCCCCGCTGAGCTCATGGTCGATTTCGACTTTTTCCATGTCCCTGAGGGAACGGGCGATCCAACTGAAATCTGGCATGGCCTCGTGCGCCGGGGCGTACCGCGTATCTTCTACACGCCGTATAACGGGGGTCACTGGGTCTTTCTCAACTATGCCGATATTGTCGAGGGTTATCGCAATCACGAGATATTCTCAACGCATCAGGCGCCGATCCCGCCGATGGAACCATTCCCGGTGATGCAGCCGCAAGGCATTGATCCCCCGGACCATCATGTATTCCGCCAACTGCTCGCTCCGATGTTCACGCCGTTGGCGGTGCGCCGAATGACGGAAGGATTGCAGCTCCGCGCCAAGGAACTTATATCGCGCTTCGCGTTGAACGGAGCATGTGACTTCATTTCCGACTACGCCGCGAAATTCCCGACCGGCACGTTTCTCGATCTGTTTGGTTTGCCTGAATCACGCTTGCCTGAGTTTCTACGTATCGCCAACTCATTTTTCCGCAGTACCGATCCGGAAGTTCGTCGAGCGAATTTCGTTGAAATCTATGCTGAACTCGACGGGCTGTTCCGGGAAAAGGAACGCAATCCTGGCACTGACATTGCTTCGACGATTGTGCATGCGAAGGATGCAGACAGCAGGCAACATCGCTGGGAAGACATTCTGAATTGCGGCTTCCTGCTATTCGTCGCCGGGCTCGATACGGTTACCAACACAATGGCCTATGTCTGGCGCTATCTTGCAACCACACCGGCCGCGCGGGCGTATTTTCGCGAAAGACTGGACGACCCGACGGCATTTTTGCTGGCGATTGAAGAGCTGATGCGGATCAATGCTGTTTCAAATCTATTTCGCCGCGTTACCCATGACTGTGAGTTTCGTGGCGTGCGGCTCAAGCGTAACGACCGCGTCATTTTGCCAAATACCGTGGCCAACCGGGATCCCGCCGTGTTCGACAGGCCAGAGGAAATCGATCTCGGTAGAAAGGTGAACAACCATGTGACGTTCGGTGTTGGTCCGCATCGTTGCATCGGTTCACACCTTGCCAAGCGGGAGATCATGATCTCCCTGCAAGAATGGCTGAAGCAGATACCGGAGTTTGAACTCGCGCAAGCGCAAGGTCCTCTATCGGCATTCGGCGGCTCGGTGATGGGGTTTGAATCGTTGAAACTGGTTTGGTAGGCAGTAAGCAAGCGGTCGTTTTTTGAAAAACCGCGAAAAACTTTTGCTCCTGAGACAATGATGGTTTCAACACCATTGTTTCCAGGACAAAAGTTTTTTGGTTCTTTTTTTCAAAAAAGAACATTCTTGCTTCAGACTTCACTTACCGCTTGGCGCTAAAGTTTCAATACACGGCATGCCGGAATCGGGTGCGCGCCGGCTTCGATCCAGCGCCACAACGCGGTGCCTTGCCGATGTCCGGCAAGATCGACCCAGTTGCCGAAACCAGGGTCCCGCTCGGCGCAAACGACGATGACCCGGCCATCTGGTTCGTAGCGCGCTTGCGCACTGTTCACCCAGATCTTCTGGTGGACGTGATCAAGCGATTCCATCCACCAATTGTCGAGCTGAAAGTTCCACATCCTGCACGCCGGCGGCGTGACCTCAAGCACCAGCGCCTCGCCTGGCGCCAGATCATAATAGAGATGCCCATACCAGATCTTCGGATCGCCGCCGGCGCGCTGGAATACCGCCTGGTCGCCGGCATAAATCTGGTTGGGCTGCGACTTGAACCATTCCGACCAATCGGCGAAGGTGTTCGCGGTTCCTTTTACCCAGGACGCCGCAGCTTTGAGCTGGGAGGCAATCGCTTGCGGCGTGAGAAGCGCAGGAGTTGCCGGACCGCCGAGCCGTTCCACATGCACCTCCGCGGGGCTCTGGTTTGCTTTATCGTCGAAGGTCTGGCGAATGATCAGCAAGGTCGTGTCGTCGGCCATTGGAAGCCAGTTGCCCGGTTTGGGCTCGCGGCTGGCGATGATTTCGAAGCTGCCATCTGCGTTGAGCGTGAGATCGGCGAATTCCACCTCGCCGGTCGATGCCATCGTCCCGTCGATTGCGTAACGATTCGCTTTGCTGCCGATACTCAAATAGGGAACCGTGCCCCGCTTGCCCCAGAGGCGATAGTCACGGTCGCCGCGCACGACGATCTGCTGGTAGATATTGTCGGGATTGTCCGCACCAATTTTAATCTTGTCGTCGGTCAGCAGAAAGATCCTCGGAAAATCCGGATCCGATGAATCGACGAGCATGTTCAGCGCCGTGCGAGTCAAACGGCTGAGATAGCGCAGCCCCTCGGCCTGGTCCAACGGTGTCGCGGGCGCCTGCGGGCGCAGCAATATCTCACCGGCATCGGCAAGCGCGCCGCAGAACGACTGCCAGACCCCCGCCAGACGTGCGTCCTTATCAAATTCCATTGCTTCGGGCATATGTTTTTCCTCCTAGACTTTTGCTTTTGCCAACGCCTCTCGAACCTGGCTTGCGAGTTCGGCGCGGCAAATAATCAGATCCGGCAAATAGACGTCTGGCTGATTATAGACGAGGGGTGCGCCGTCAAGCCGGGAACAGAATAGACCGTGGGCAAGTGCCACCGCGACGGGAGCGGCGGAATCCCATTCGTACTGACCGCCGGAATGGACGTAGATATCGGCCTCGCCGCGAACCACGGCCATTGCTTTGGCGCCCGCTGACCCCATCGCCACAAGCTCGGCGCCGAGTGACAGGGCGACGGCAACCGCTTGCGCAGCTGGGCGCGTTCGGCTGACGAGCATGCGGGGTGGTTTGTTCGCCGGGGGCAGTGGTTCCGGTTGGTCGGAGCGCAGGACAAGACCCAGGCCCGGAAGCGCGACCGCGCCGATGCTGGGTTTGCCGTCGATGGCGAGCGCGATATGCACAGCCCAATCGGTACGCGCCTCGCCATATTCGCGCGTGCCGTCCAGCGGGTCGACGATCCAGACGCGGCGGGCCGTCAGACGGTCCGCGCTGTCCTTTTCCTCCTCGGACAGAATCGCATCCTCCGGCCGGTTGGTCTTCAGCGCCTCGAGAATGAAGGCATTTGCGGTACGGTCCCCCGCTTTGCCCAGGGCTTTGCCTTTGAACAGGCCGGATTGCCGCAGTTCCAGCAATATCCGGCCCGCCGTGCCGGCAATTTGCCCCGCCAGTTCGGCGTCAGACAGGCCGGGTTTGAATACGTTCATGGAATGAGCTTCGCGACGATGAGATCGGCGGCTTCTTCGGGGGAGAGCTTGGTCGTGTCGATATGAATTTCCGGCTGCAACGGGGGCTCATAGGGGCTGTCGATGCCAGTGAAGTTTTTCAGCGCACCGGCGCGGGCCTTTTTGTACAGCCCCTTCACGTCGCGTGCTTCGGCATCGGCAAGGGGCGTATCGATATGAATTTCGAAGAACTCGCCTTGGGCGATCAGGTTACGCACCATCTCGCGCTCGGCCCGGAACGGGCTGATGAAGGAGCTGATGACGATCAGCCCGGCATCGCTCATCAACTTGGCAACCTCACCCACCCGGCGGATATTTTCCACCCGGTCTTCTTCGGTAAAGCCCAGATCCTTGTTCAGCCCATGGCGCACATTGTCGCCGTCCAGCAGGAAGGTGTGCCGGTTCATCCGTACCAGCTTCTTTTCCACCAGATTGGCGATGGTGGATTTGCCGGCGCCCGAAAGCCCTGTGAACCACAATACCGCCGGCTTCTGGTTCTTCAGATTAGCGTGGACCTCGCGGCTGATATCGAGCGCCTGCCAATGCACATTCTGCGACCGGCGCAGCGCAAAATGCAGCATGCCGGCGGCCACCGTGGCATTGGTGATCTTGTCGACCAGGATAAACCCGCCGAGGCCACGATTTTCGCTGTAAGGCTCGAACACGATCGGCTTGTCGGTGGAAAGATTGGCGACGCCAATGGCGTTCAGGTCGAGCGTCTTCACCGCAATATGTTCAAGCGTATTGACGTTGACCTGGTATTTCGGATGCTGAATGGCTGCGCTGACCGTCTGGGTGGCCAGCTTCAGCCAGTACGGCCGGCCGGGCAGCAGCGCCTCATCGGACATCCAGACGATTGTCGCTTCGAACTGATCGGCCACCTGCGGCGGCGCATCCGCAACCGAGAGCAGATCGCCACGCGAGCAGTCGATTTCATCGGCCAGCGTCAGCGTAACCGACTGGCCGGCTACGGCTTTCGGCAAATCGCCATCCAGCGTGACGATGCGCGTGACCGTCGAGGTTTTGCCCGAGGGCAGAACCCGCACCGCATCGCCCGGCTTCACCATACCGGTGGAGATCAGGCCCGAAAAACCACGGAAGTCGAGATTGGGACGGTTGACCCATTGCACCGGCAAGCGGAACGGCTTGGCTTGGTTGGCCGTCACGTCCAGCTCCACGCGCTCCAGATGTTCCATCAGCGTCGGCCCGGCATACCACGGTGTATTTGCCGATTTGATGGTGACGTTGTCGCCCATGAAGCCGGAGATCGGGATCGGCGTGAAGTTTTCGATGCCGATGGATTTGGCAAAGCTGCGGTAATCCGCGACAATCGCATCGTATTTATCGTGGTCGTAGCCGATTAGATCCATCTTGTTCACGGCCAGAACCAGGTTCCGGATGCCGATGAGATGCGCGAGATAGCTATGCCGGCGGGTCTGCGTCAGCACGCCCTTGCGCGCATCGATCAGGATGACGGCAAGATCCGCGGTGGACGCGCCGGTGATCATGTTGCGGGTGTATTGTTCATGGCCGGGGGTATCGGCGACGATGAATTTGCGCTTTTCGGTGGCGAAGAAGCGATAGGCCACGTCGATGGTGATCCCTTGTTCGCGTTCCGCGGCCAGGCCGTCGACCAGCAGCGCGAAGTCGATATTCTGCCCTTGCGTGCCGACTCGCTTGGAATCCGCTTCCAGCGCCGCAAGCTGATCGTCGAAGATCATCTTTGAGTCATAGAGCAGCCGGCCGATCAGCGTGGACTTACCGTCATCCACGGAGCCGCAGGTGATAAAACGGAGCAGGCTCTTATGCTGGTGCTGCACCAGGTAGGCGTCGATGTCCCGGGCAATGAGATCATCGGTTTTATAGGTATAGGAGGCGTCTTCGGCGACGGTCGTCATCTTAGAAATACCCTTCCTGCTTTTTCTTCTCCATGCTGGCACTGCCGCCATCCTTGTCGATGACACGGCCCTGGCGCTCCGATGTGGTGGTGAGCAGCATTTCCTGGATGACTTCCGTCAACGTCGCCGCCTCGGATTCCACGGCACCTGAAAGCGGGTAGCAGCCAAGGGTGCGGAAGCGTATGCTGCGCTGCTCCGGTACCTCTCCGGACTTGAGCGGGAAGCGATCGTCATCGACCATGATGATCAGCCCATCACGCTCCACCACTGGCCGCCTGGCGGCAAAATACAGCGGCACGATGGGGATATTTTCAAGATGGATGTATTGCCAGATGTCGAGCTCGGTCCAGTTGGAGATCGGGAACACCCGGATGCTTTCGCCCTTGGCCTTGCGGGCGTTGTAGAGGTTCCACAATTCCGGCCGCTGGTGCTTGGGGTCCCAACGATGATTGGCCGAGCGGAAGGAGAAGATGCGCTCTTTCGCGCGACTTTTCTCCTCATCACGCCGCGCCCCGCCAAAGGCCGCGTCGAAGCCGTACAAATCCAGGGCCTGCTTCAGGCCCTCGGTCTTCCACATATCGGTATGCAGGGGTCCGTGGTCGAACGGGTTGATGTTGCGCGCCTTCGCTTCCGGGTTCTGATAGACGAGCAATTCCATCCCGCTTTCTTCCGCCATGCGGTCGCGCAGCGCGTACATCGCCTTGAATTTCCAGGTGGTGTCGACATGCAGAAGCGGAAAAGGCGGCGGGCTGGGATAGAAAGCCTTGCGCGCCAGATGCAGCATCACCGCACTGTCCTTGCCCACCGAGTATAGCATGACCGGCTTCTGCGTCTCGGCAACCACTTCGCGCAGGATATGGATACTTTCCGCCTCAAGGCGCTGTAAATGGGTCAGTGTCCGCACGCTCATGGTTTTCCTTGTCAGACGGTCCAGAGGGGCGGGGCGATCGGGTGAAGGAAAGGAAAGCAGTTACTTTTTTGAAAAAAAGTAACCAAAAAACTTTTGCTCCTGGGTTCCGCGGGACGTAGCCACACCCGTGTAAAAGTTGCAAAAGTTTTTTGCGGAGCTTTTTTACAAAAAAGAGACCGCTTTCCTTTCCTTCCCCCGATCTCCCTTCCCAACCAGTGCCGTCACGTTGTCCTGCGGGCCCAAATGTCATATCCACGCCCGGAGGAAACCCCCAAATGGGGGTTAGGGAAGAACCGTTTTGCGCATTCAGGATGAGACGGAGTTATTACCGGCGATTTACGACGGCCCGTTCGAGCAACCGTTGTGGTCAACCTTCCTCGAACGCCTGGGCGCACGTACCGGAGCGAGCTATGCGGGTCTCATTTTTCGTCCACCCGGCCGCGCGGCTGGCGACCATATTGAATTGTTTTCCGGTGAGCGGGCGCCCTCCGATATCCGGCGGCTCTACCGGGAAGAAATCTACAAGTACGACCCTTTCCCGCAGTTCAATTTTCGGGAAGAGCGTGTGTATGCCTTGTCCGAACTGCTCGACCCGCATGACCCGATGCATGCCGCGTTCCTTCGCGATGTGCTCTTACCCAGTGGCATGCAGGAGATGCGAATCATGAAAATTATTGAGCCGGGCGGCGTCGCCGCCTGGTTGAGCATTGCACGGCGCCAGCCTGATTTCAGCGCGGCTGATGGCGCCCTGTTGAGCGCGCTTGGTCCCCACCTGCGGCGCGCATTGCGGAACTATGCATCGATCGAACGGGAGCGATTTCGAACCAGCGTTGCCAGCCGCGCCATCCGGCGTTTGAATTTTGGCTGGATCAGCCTCGACACGCAATGCAGGATTGTCGAGGCGGACCCGAATGCGGAGCACATGCTGCAGCATAGCGGCGCATTGCGCCGGCGCCGGGATCGTTTGATCCTGAGCGATCCGGCGCCGGACCGAAAATTGACCGAGGCGCTGCGCAACTGCGTCGCGGCGGGCACGAAACGCCCGACCGCGATTCGTGCAAGCTGGGATCCCTGGATCGACATATTGCTCGTGCCGGTTGAGACACGCGCCGAGAACGCGGCCTCCACCGCGGTGGCTGTGGCCTATATCCAGGGCGACAGCCGCCGCTCGGCGGATAGCCATGAGGAGATCGCCGAGTTGTTTGGCCTGCTGCCAAGCGAGGCACGCCTGGCGCTGGCACTCAGCCGTGGTTTTTCGATCACCGAGGCGGCGGCGGAGCTTGGCATCGCCGTTGAGACAGCAAGGGGCTATTCCAAGAAAATCTACGCGAAACTGGGCGCGCGCGGTCAGGCGGACCTCATCCGCTTCATACTTGCGAGCATTTTGGCGCTTGCCTAGGGCATAATGAGGTATTGCGCATGATGCTCTAGGCTTTATTGGCGAGCAATTTCATGGCTCAGTTGAACTGCTTCGAGCTTCAAGTTCAAGCCATGTTACTCTATAGATTTTTCAAACGATGCGGCCCCAGGTCGCGGCTTCATCCGCCCCGATAAACCGGCGGAAGCCTCATTCCAGATGACGCGGCGGGCCGATCCAGGGAAAGACCGAAGACAGGCTTGAGGCTTTGCCAGAAAACTGCGGCGCGCGCTTTTCGTGGAAGGCCTGAACCCCCTCCTGTCCATCGCCCTGGCTGGTGTAAAATACCGCCAAGGATTCGATGTCGTGCGCCTCACGTGGATGCGGCGCGGCACTGTTGCGATAGAGCATCTGCCTGGTCAGCGCGGTGGAAACTGCGGAACGGTCCTTGACCAGCGCGCGCGCGAAGGCGCGCGCTTCCGCCAGGAGCGAGACCGGCGGATAAATGGCACGGATCAAGCCTTTTTCCAGCGCTTCTTCGGCATTGAACAATTCGGCGCGGTAGCTCCATTCAAGAGCCTGTTCCAGCCCTACAATGCGCGGCAAAAACCAGGAGGAGCAAGCTTCCAGCGTGATCCCAAGCTTCCCAAAGACAAAACCAAAACGCGCCTGCTCGGATGCCAGACGGAAATCCATGGGCAGCAGCATGGTCGAGCCAATACCCACCGCCGCGCCATTAACGGCGCCGATGATCGGCTTCAGGCACTGATACATGGCGAGCGCGACCCGCCCGCCAGTGTCGCGTACACCATATAAAATCGCCGGCTCCTCGCTACGCTCTTGCACGTCACGCAGCGTTGGCGTCTGCGTCTCGTCGAGTCCGAATACATTGCCGCCGACCGACAAATCCATACCCGCACAGAACGCCCTGCCTTCGCCGGTCACCACAATGGCGCGCACCGCGTCATCGGCGCTGGCGCGGCCATAAGCGTGAATCAGTTCCTCGCACATTTGTTTTGTAAATGTATTGAGCTTTGTAGGCCTCGCCAATGTGACCAGCAAAATCCCGTCTTCATCCACTTCATAACGGATTTCAGTATAAGTCATGACTCTGTTGATTTTCACTGAGATCTGACCCGGGATTTTCATCGAGATTTGACCCGGGTTGAAGATATGTCCCGCGTCACGTGGACGGTCA
>Ga0116226_10001208_pt1 | contig 22414 bp, 18 predicted proteins | sample S1TSphfallax_FD_89692 | JGI IMG/M metagenome (GOLD analysis project Ga0116226, IMG submission 89692) | Host-associated microbial communities from peat moss isolated from Minnesota, USA - S1T2_Fa - Sphagnum fallax MG | ecosystem: Host-associated > Plants > Peat moss > Unclassified | place: USA... | reverse complement strand
TGGGTTCAACGAGCCTTATTTCCGCAACCGGCCAATTTCGCTTGGATTTACAGTCTTCGACAGCAAAACTGACTACAACCCCGCCAAGAGCTACACCGCCTTGGCTGGCGCCAATGCCAATGCCAACCAGACCAGCGCCCTTTCCTCTCTGGCCACCAATTACAACCAGGGTACCAAGGGGTTCAACGTGTCCCTGGGATATCCGATACGCCACTCCTTCAAACGCATCGGAATTACCTATGCTCTTACTTCTTCGGGCGTGACAGCTTTCAACCAGAACACGACGAACTTGTTTGAATCCTTGGCCTTCCGCAGTGGCATTGCCGGCCAAAGCCAGCTCAATGGCATTCTGACCAGTGTTATTTCGCCGACTTTCTCCTACGCCAGCATTGACCGTGCCTACCAACCTCATAACGGCAAAGACTTTACTGCTGCCGTCCAGATTGCGGGTATTGGCGGCAACGTGCAGTACATCGAGCCTGTGGTCAGTTACAAACAGTTCAAGCCCATCAAGGGCCTACACTTTGAGCGCGATGGGCACAACGTCTTCGGCTACCGTGTGCAACTTGTTCACGTAGAAGGGTTTGGCGGTGAAGTGGAACCGCCCACCAGCCGAGTGTACGCCGGTGGCGAAAGCGATCTGCGCGGGTTTGACATCCGCTCGGTATCACCTTACGTTTATATTCCCAACAAGATCGAGTACAACCTTACCAACCCCGACGGTACCACCGTTCCTCGTGACCCAACCAACCCGACCCTGGGTGCGGTGCAGATTGCGCTGCCTGTCTACCGCCTGGTCAACGTTGGTGGCGACACTGGATTCACCTCCAACACGGAATATCGCATCCCCATATTTGAGCGTGCGACTTTTGCCTTTTTCAATGACTTTGGTATGAACTTCAATGTCCGTGAATCGCAACTGCGTGAGAGCACACTGGGACAGTCCGCTGTGACCAGCCCGCTGTACGGATGCCCGCAGTATGTGAATGGCTCCTGCTATGGCGGACAGACAGTCAATTTCCCGTTCTTCCTGCGGACTGTGGGTGGCAGCAACTATGTGCCGCGTGATTCTCTGGGTGGCGAGCTGTCGGTGATGCTGCCGGTCATCAACGCGCCATTCCGCCTGTATTATGCGTACAACCCAGTCCGCCTGTATGAGACTGTGCCCCAGGCACTTGCGCTGAACCAGACCGCATTTAGTGCGCTATTCCCCTGTACCAATAACACCACGCAGACAACCTGCGCCAACTCGCACACCGGTGCTGGCGAGTACAGTTACCAGCAGGCATTGCAGCTATATGGTGCGAATTACCTGCTGCGTGAGCCGAGAAAGACGTTCCGGCTGACGGTCAGCACAACATTCTAATGGCACGAATAAGGCACGAATAACAACACGGGATTGTTGCTCCTGTTACACACTGTGGCAGGGGAAATAGTCTATAATCCAATGAGTTTCAAAGTGGTATTTACTGTCCTCTTTCCCCTGCAAAATCCTGCCAATTCAAGGTCAGGCGGTTGCCAAGTGAACGTGGGCGAAGTCTGTACCACTCTAAAACAGGCCTAAAATCACAGCCCAGTTTTGTGAGAATGCAAACTGGCTGGATGGCCCTAACGATCTGATTCCTAAGGAGTTTCAAAAGCCTCATGAAACGTATCTCCGCTCTGTTTTGCTTATTGCTGACCGCTGGATTCACAACCACTGCTCTTTCCCAGACCGCCCCTGCCGCCGCAGGACCCACCAAAATTGCCGTAATCGCCTTCCAGCCAGCCCTGGCGCAGACCAATGAGGGCCAGCGCGCCATCCAAGCCCTACAAACGAAATATGAGCCAACCCAGCAGCACCTGAAGTCGCTGAGCGATGAGATCGAGTCCCTAAAGAAGCAGTTGCAGGCTGACGGCGACAAACTCTCCGCACAGGAGAAGGCAAGCCGCACGCAAACCATTGATACGAAAGACAAACAGCTCCAGCTTGAGGCCGAGGATGCGCAAACGCGCTACCAGAGCGACATTCAGGACACGTTTGCTAAGATTGCCGACAAAGTGGGCAAGGTGCTGGTCAACTATGTGCAAACAAACGGCTATACACTAGTAATTGATGTGAGCGGACAGGCCAGCAATGTGTTGTGGTACACGCCTTCCACAGACATTACAAAGGCCATTATTGAGGCTTATAACGCGAGCACGCCAAGCATTACGGCCCCGGCAGCACCGACGGCAGCACGTCCCGCGGCACCACGGCCAGCAACTCCTGCAAAATAAGTAATTTACAGGCAGTTAGAATTGATGAAAAGTGTGCCCTGATTTTGGGGCACACTTTTTTGCGAAAATTTGACGATTTTTCGGCTGCAAGCTGTGGATAATTTTGTGGAATTTAGTGCGGTGCATTTTGCTGGCAGAGCGAGCGATGTGTTGCTAAAATATCCGACATAATTTTTTCTCTATATGTGGCATATAAATCAATAAGTTACAAGAGAGGCCTTCATCCCGTTTTGGAACAATTGAAAATTTGCTTCGATATTAGATAAATTTCATCTTGACTTCTTTCCACAAAATGGCATTAAGAGATGCTAACGATTTTGCGCAGAAATGCGTAAATTTATGTCGTTTTTAGGTAGGCAAATACCATTTTAAGCCATGAAAATGCGTGTTTTGCGTGAAGTGTGTATAAGACCCATTTCAAAGGATTTACAGTTTTTGAGGGTTGGGTGAAAAAAGGCGGTTTTCGGGGTATTTTTTGTTTGTTTTGTATGGGTTACGAGGTGAGTTCACCGTCTTGGGTTTGTGCGAAGTGAATTTTGAGGTGAATTTGAGGGAGGTACACGGATACTGGCAAGGGCTTAACGGTGATCTGCGGTGATCAATCCTGATTTAGTTTGAAAAGCAAAGACTGATTAAGGTGAAAAGCGAAAGGCAGGGTTAGGAGGAGGTGTCGCGGGAGGCGATGGTTTCTTCGAGGCGTTTGAGGTAGAGGGCGAACTGGGCGGCGTCTGGGGGATGGGGTGAATCGAGGAGAAGCTCGAGTTCACGTGCGGCATCGGTACCGGCGTGGAGGCCGAACATGCCGAGTGAGCCGGCGAGTTTGTGGGCGACAGAGATGGCTTCAAGGTGAAGGGTATGGGGGAGATGGTCGGAGCGGATGTGTTCGAGGGCAGAGCGGAGGACGGAGAGGCGGTCGTTGAGGACGGGGCGATTTTTCTGCCAGATTTTTTCGAGGAGGGCAGAGGTGTCATGCCGGGGGTTGTCGCGATGGGAGCTGGATTGCGGGGCGGATTGCGGGAGTTCAGGCTCGCTCGGCATGGCTAGCTGTTGGTATCCGCAGACTGCCATCCCAAGACGGTGGAGATTTGTTCGGACAGGGTTAGGGGATCGAAGGGCTTGAAGAGCACGGCGGCGACGCCCAAGCTGGCGAAGCGGCGCTGGTCGACACCCTGGACTTTGGCGGTAAGCAGCATAACGGGAATGTCTCTGGTGACGGGGTCCATCTGCATTTTCAGGAAAGTGGTGGGGCCGTCCATTTCTGGCATCATAACGTCGAGAAGGATGGCATCTGGCTTTTCTTTGGCGGCGATTTCAATGCCGGAGGCACCGCGGTTAGCGGTGATGATCTGCCAGCCTGCGGTGGTTTCCAAGCTGAGGGCGGCGACTTCGCGGATGTCGTCGTCGTCGTCAATGATGAGGATGCGTTTTGGTTGCGTCATGAAATGTCCCAAAGCAGAGAAGCAGTGCTGAGCAAATAGTAACGCCAAGAGGTGAGGGAAATAAGGTTTTTAAGAAAGAAATGCTGCCGGGTTACAAGGGCCGATACTAGCTTGCAGGGAGGGCTAGAAGTGGACTGAGGCGGATGTGGGGGTTGAGCCCAGTTGGTCATGCTGTGGACTGGGTGTATACAGTGGGTAACTTTTGCAGATTTTGGTGGATGACTGAGCGGAGACGCGGACGAGGCTCCATGCAAATAAGCAGAGGGAGAAATAAGCGGACACGAATAGAAGAAAAATGAACATGAATGACCTCGGATTAACGGATGCAACACTGCATAATTTAAGACAAAGTAACATTACTCGTATCGAGCATAGAAATGCACTATTTATTTTTAATTATTTTGTATAGCGTGTAACGGAATGGGTTCATGGAAAGGGAGATAGACCCATTGTGGAATTTTGGACATGAGAAAAGAGAAAATGAAGAATATAATACTACAAATTTTCATAGGTACCAAGACAAATGATCTAGATATATATATATAAATTTGGTTACAAATCACCACTAAGTTGTTGAAATATATAGTTTCCTATTTTGGTACGCAAATTGATACATATTTAACAATTCCTAGAGGCGATTGCTAGGTAGTACCTCCTTCATACAAGTCGAGTTGACAGTGCTCCCGTACTGAACCGATGCCACTTTGCAGTACTTTCTGCAGTGAATAAGAAGTGATGAGCACAAGGCCCCCCATCTGTAAATCGGTCCATCTGTAGATCTGTAAAAAGTCTTGAATTGACCACTCATTCTGAAGATGGGTGCAGACATTTATCTTTCAAAAAACAATAAATAGGAGATAAGGGATGATCTTTTTTAAGTATGGAATTCAGCTACTCCCCCTAAAAAAACGGACGCTCAAGATGGTCCACACTTTTACTCTCGCTGGTGTTTCACTTGTAATTGTTGGTTTGGCTGGTAGCGCGTACGGCCAGACAACGGTTTCTGGAAGCATTACGGGCAAGGTGATGGACCCGCAGGGTGGTGTGCTGCCGAGTGCGACAGTGACGGTGACGGACATTGCGACGGGCAGTGTATTGAAGGTGACAACGAATGCGGACGGGCAATACACGGCACCGCTGTTGAAGCCGGACATCTATAAAGTGAGTGCGGAGGGTGCAGGGCTGCAATCTGACTCGACGACGGTAGAGGTGCCGGTGGGCGGGGTGACGACGGCAGACTTGAAGGTGAGTCCGAAGGGGTCGGCGCAAACGGTACAGGTATCGGCATCGTTGATTCCGCTGATTGACACGACGACATCAGCGCTGGTGACATCATTTGACGAGCGGCAGATACAGCAGTTGCCAGCGCCGGGCGGTGACATCTCGACGATTGCATTTACAGTGCCGGGTGTGCTGGTGAATGCCGGTGGTGAATTTGGAAATTTCACAATTTATGGATTGCCGGCAATTTCAAACCTTTTTGTGTTGAATGGATTTGATGATGTCGATCCATTCCTGAACCTGAATAATTCTGGTTCGTCGAACCTTACGCTGGGACAGGCGGAACTGGCGGAGTCATCTGTAATTACGAACAGCTATAACACGCAGTATGGGCGCGTGGCCGGTGCGGTGGTGACATACGTGACCAAGTCGGGCGGAAACCAGTTCCATGGCCTGGTGAATTACTACTGGAACGGCGATATTTTGAATGCGAATGACTGGTTCCGCAATGAAAATGGCGAGGGACGTGAGCGGTCTGTCTCCAACCAGTGGGCGGTGCAGTTGGGCGGACCGATAAAGAAGGACAAGCTGTGGTTCTTTAGCGATTATGAAGGCCTGCACTATGTACTGCCCGCCAGCGGTCCTTCTGTATTCCCGACAGCGGCCTTCCAGAGCTACATACTGGGGCAGATACCGAGCCAGTCAACGTCACTGTACAAGCAGGCGTTCGCGCTGTATCAGGCAGCACCGTATTACAGCAAGTCGACACCGACGGTGAATGCGCCGATTGTGAATGGAAGTCCAAGCCCGGTAACTTCATTGCAGGACGGTAATGAGACGCTGGGTTGCGGTGAATATGGATTTGCGGGCACTCCAACTGGAAAGGCACACCAGTATTGGGGTTCAGTGCCAGCGAGTGATCCCACCGGCAGCGCAGTAGCCTGCACCCAGGGAGCGATTGCGAGTGCATCAAACCTGAACCAGGAGTTTTTATGGACATGGCGTGTTGACTGGAAGATCAACGACAAGAACACGCTGTTTGGCCGTGCCAAGATGGACCACGGTACGCAGCCCACGTTCACGGACTTCTCAGCGCCCATCTTCAACACCATCAGCAAACAGCCGGAGTATGAGGGCCAGTTGAACGATACGTACATTATTACTCCACAGATGACGAACCAGTTTGTATTTGCGGCGGACTGGTACACGGCATATTTTGGTCCGAGCAATTTGCCGGCAACGCTGGCGGCGTATCCAACGTTTTTGGAGATGTTTGATGCAGGTCCGAGCGAAAGCGGTTTTGGTTCGCTGGGTATGCCGAATGCATTCCCACAGGGACGAAATGTAACCGGCTACCAGTTTGTAGATGATGTGGCATACATCAAAGGGAAGAGCACGTACAAATTTGGTGTCAACTTCCGGCGGTCATTGATCTCACTTTATGATGCACAGACAAATGTGGATGGAGGCGCAGCCTTCTTTGATTTGCCAGACTTTGTATCCGGCCAATTTCCGAATGACGGTATATCAGCTTATTCTGAGTCGTTCACGACTGTGCCGGATGTGCATATCGGACTCTACAACATGGGCGTCTATTTTATGGACGACTATAAGGCCAACAAGAGGCTGACGCTTTCCGGCGGTGTGCGCATGGACCGGACAGGCAATCCGCAGTGCAAGGAGAGCTGCTTCACGGAATATAGCAGACAGTACACGCAGGCCATCTCAAGCGCCGGGTTGACGCAGAATTATTATGCACCAGGTGCATACTCATCACTGCTGGGTGGGTCTGTATCGACGGTGAATAAGAGTGCGTTTCCATCGGTGGATGTGGTGAATTTTCAACCGCGTGGTGGAATTGTCTATGATGTGTTTGGCAACAGCAAGACGGTACTTCGCGGCGGTATCGGACTGTTTACAGACCTGTATCCCGGGGTGATTCTGGACAACGTGATCCAGAACTTTCCGAGCAAATTCAATGCAAGCGTAATTGATGGAGTATTTGCCTCCAGTGGAACGGGCAGCAACTTCAACCAGGCGATTGCACAGAACAAGGCGGTGCAGAGTGGCTTTAGTGGAGGCCAGGACCTGTACCAGATTGCCAACACGCTGCTGGGACAGAATGCCGTACTGGCCGCGCCATCATTTGGAGCGCTGGCACCCCACCAGTTCCACAATCCGCAATATTTGGAGTGGAACGTGCAACTGCAGCAGCAGATAACTCCGAATGACGTTATCGACGTTGGGTATGTGGGAAATAAAGGCACTCAGGAATTGTTTTTCAATCCTGATTTGAATGCGTCGTCTGCGTACTTCAACCAGAATGCGAATGCGGCGTATGACTATACGGCCAGCTGCGTCGTCTCTGACCCGAGCAACCCCAATTTTGGGAGCTACACGTATTGCTATCCGGGTGGGTTCAAGGGGGTACCGCAGATTGGCGCGGACGCCAACTTTGGCGCAATCAATGCCCTGACGAATGCGGGCTACTCCAACTACAACGGCTTGTTGATCACGCTGAAGCACCGCGATCATCATGGGTTGCACATTGAGGGGACGTATACGTGGAGCCACGCACTTGACCTGATTTCAAATGGCGGTGCCAATGGCTCAGAGCCCTTCAATGCGGGCGCAATTAGCGGAGCGCTGACGCCGTATGCTCCGTATAACCTTAACTACTCCAACGCGGACTATGATGTTCGCAATGATTTTTCAATGGATGCGTTGTGGGACCTGCCGTACAAATTCCACACGGCGCTGGGTAAGGCCGTGCTGGAGGGATGGTCGGTATCTGCGAAGTCATACTACCGGAGCGGCGAGCCGTTTTCAGTGACAGACGTTGGTGAGGCGGGGTCGATTGGGCCAAGCTATGGCGGCAACGTGGCAGCGCAAGAGGTGGTGCCCTACAAACCGAATTGCAGCTATCTCCCGGAGAAGATTGTTCACAGTGGTTGCTTGAATTTCAACAACTATGCGCTTGACCCGGTGCTGCTGACAACATCGCAGTATTACTACAACGCCGGCTACACAACGTCAGAAGACACCAACGTGGAGCAGACATCGCTGGGTAATGTGCGCCGCAATTCCTACTACGGCCCGCATTATGCAGACACGGACCTGATGGTGTCAAAGAGCTTCTTGAATGTGAAGAAGATGAACTTCCTAATTGGTGCGACATCGTTCAACGTGTTCAATCATCCGAACTTTGGGCAGCCGAATTGGGTGCTGGATGGGGGTGCGGGCAGTCTGGGATTCATCACGAGTGCGATCTCCCCACCGACCAGTCCTTATGGTTCCTTCCAGGGGGCTGCGGTGACGGGACGACTGGTGCAGGTGTTTGGCAAGTTCAGCTTCTAGAGGAACAGCAAGGGGAAAAACAATTCAGGCCACTCCGTTGATGATGCGGGGTGGCCTGATTTTCTGATATATGAAATTTTAGGATGAACGGTTAAGCGTTGACGGGTTCCAGCAGGCGTGCCCAGCGGCGCTCATGGCGAACTTCATAAGCCTTCTTGTGCCATGCATAGCCAGCGAGCAGCGGCAGGGCGAGAGTGGCTTCAGAGTAGACCATCTGCTCAAACGTGGTATCGACCTTGCCCCAGCTTGAGGCCTCTTTGAGGGTGCTAGAACTGAGGGCACCATCGCGCACATCGGCCACGGTGATTTGGATGGCGTACTTGTGCATGGGGGCCTCATTGCCGAGGATGTCGGCAGCGACGACAATGTCCTGCGCGAAGTTTTTAGGAACACCGCCGCCGATCATCAGAAGGCCGGTGGTGGGGTTTGCGATCTTGAGCTGGGTCAGTTCATAGAAATCTTTGGCGGAGTCGAGGGAAACTTTGGGCTTGTCCTGCCGCGCATGCTGGTGGGCGACGAGGCCGAAGCCGGCGGAGCAGTCGCTGAAGGCCGGGCAGAAGATAGGGACATCTTTTTCATAAGCGGCGAGGACGATGGAGTCCGCTTCACCCTTGGCCGGAGTGCGGCCCTCGCGCGTGAGATATGCGCCCATTTCGCGGATGAATTCGCGTGAGCTGTGCGGGCGAGTGGGAAGGGAATTTGCGATCTTCTCGGTGGTTTCATCGCAGTTGCGGAGTTCTTCCTCATCAATGAACGTGTCATAGATGCGGTCGATCATCAACTCGCGGAGGACACCATCCTGCATGCCGCTTTTGAATTCATCACCGGCGATCCAGTGGCGGAAGCCGAGGGCCTCAAAGAAATCCTGGTCAACGATGTTGGCGCCGGTGGAGACGATGGCGTCGACCATGTTGTGACGGATGAGGTCGACGAAGACCTGCTTGAGACCAGCGGAGATGAGCGAACCGGCGAGGCAGAGGATGACGCCGCATTCGGTGTCGCGGAGCATCATTTCATAAATGCCGGCGGCGCGGGCCAGGTCGCGCGAGCTGTAGGCCATGTGTTGCATTGCATCCACAAGGGGCACAACATTGTGCTGCTTGATGTCAATGTGTTGAATCGGGTGAGAGAGCAGTTCTTTTTTGTTTGCCATAATTACTATTAAGAATATCAAGCAAAATGATCGCAGAGATGGGCGAATTGTAAAAATCTGGCTATAGGTACGGGCTATACTGCAAGCATGAAAAAGCTGATTTTTTCCACGAGAATTTTTGCGGGAATGATGCTGGTTTTGCTGGTGGCGGCCCCGCCGTCTTATGGATGGGGCAATGATGGGCATCTGGACATTAACCGGGTGGCGGCGATGGCGTTGCCGGCGGATGTGCCTGCGTTTATGCATACACCTGAGGCGGTGAATGAGATTGAGTATCTTGGGCCGGAGCCGGACCGGTGGCGTTCGCGGCTGGAGCCGGAGCTGAGTGCCGCCCAGGCACCAGAACACTTTATGGACATGGAGTGGGCGGACCTGGTGGGCCCGCTGCCGCGGAACCGTTATGACTTTATCCGCGCGCTGGATGCGGCGGCGTTGAAGTATCCCGATAAGGCGGCGGTACTGACTCCGGAAAAAGTGGGCTTGCAGCCTTATGTGACGGATGAGGTGTATGAGCGGTTGAAGGCGGCATTCCGCGCGTATCGACAATTGACGGAGGCGAAGCAGGACACCAAGCCGGTGGAGCAGGCGATACTTTTTTATGCGGGCTGGCTGGGGCACTATGCGGCGGACGGGTCGCAACCGCTGCATGCGACCATCCAGTACAACGGCTGGGTAGGGCCGAATCCAAACGGGTATACGACGGCGCACAAGATCCATGCGCTGTTTGAGACGACGTTTGTCACGGCGAACATCAAGCCACAGGACTTTGCACCGCTGGTGGCGAAGCCGCATGTTATGGGTGATGTGTTCACGGAGTATGTGGCGTATCTGCGGCATTCGCAGTCGCTGGCGGAGAAGGTGTACCAGTTGGAGAAGGCGGGCGCATTTGAGGGTGCGGGCACGCCGGAGTCGATTGCCTTTACGCGGGAGAGGATGGCAGCGGGAGCGACCATGCTGCGGGACTTGATCTACACGGCGTGGGTAAAGTCGGCGGAGCCGGAGCCGCCATATAGGCCGGGCGGGAACTGATTCAGCTATGGTCCGGCCTGGGGGCAAGGTGCAGACGTTGTCACATCAGCTTATGCCGAGACAGAGAGAAAATCGATCCAATAGTGATGCGTAATTAATATTGTGTTCTCGCAGGTTTTGGTATGGTTAAACGCACTGGAAGCAAAACTTATTTGGAGATGACTATATTGATCAAACTATTTTCAAGAAAATCAACAGGGATTTTTTTGACACTCGCCTTATTGACGGCATTCTGTGTGCCTACAGCGAACACACAAAATGCCACTCCGACAGTGCCAGCGTGTGATGGAACACTAGCAGTAGTGAGGGTCTCCGACATTGCACCTACCGGAAGCATGGCGGGATTCATGGCCGCTGTGGCGGCACACCAGGAGTGGTACAAGAGCCACGGATTCAAGGACACTATCTTTGTCGCGCGGACAATCAACTTCGATCCGGCAACCAAGAGCTACAGCTATTCGGACAAGGAGTTCCTGACCTATCACTTGTATCCTGCGACATCTTCAGGAGAGCCTAAGCATGATGAGGCTTGGGACGCGTACGTAAAGATGTACAAAGATAATTCTGTGATCAAGTCCACTTATTTTGTCTGTATACCAAAGGCCATGTAGTCGGAGAAACTTCAGAAGGAGCAAACAAGGTGGCCTGATGGACCAGGCCGCCTTTTTGTTTCTCCGAAGCAAAAGTCGGAGATATACATCAGAGATTCAACTAATTTTTACATCTCGTTCATCGTATGTTGGGTGAGTTGTAGCAAACTCCATGCGTATGGCTAGAACTACGTTTTATAAAGTGGTGCGGCCATCGCAAGGAGAAACAACGAATGTCGTCGATGAGTTTAGCTAGAACGACTGTTTTGAGAGCGCCGTTAGATGGCGCATTAGTGGGAGCAAAATCAAGCAGAGTAGAAGAGCCGCTGCTTGCGGTTGGGCAGTATCAGGTGCGACTGGCTACGAGTGAGCGTGATCGGATGGCGGCGTACGCGCTGCGATTTGAAGTGTTCAATGTGGAGATGCAAAAAGGCCTGGATGAATCACATGCGACGGGGATGGACTTCGACCAGTATGACGCGGTGTGTGACCACCTGATTGTGGAACATGTTCCTGAGGAAGATGGCGAGACGCGGCGGGTGGTGGGCACTTATCGTTTGCAGACTGGGGAAAGCGCGCAGCAGAACCTGGGCTATTACAGTCAGCAGGAATTTGATTTCTCACCGTATGAGCGCATCCGTTCGCGGGTGGTGGAGTTGGGGCGGGCGTGCATTGATCGCGAGCACCGGACAACGGAGGTGCTGCATCTGCTGTGGCGCGGGATTGTGCGATATGCAATTTATCGCGGCGCACGGTACTTAATTGGGTGCAGTTCGTTGTCATCGCAGGCCGCGGCAGAGGGCATGGCAGTGTATCGCGCGCTGGAGAAATATACTGTGGCGCTGGAATTGCAGACCAAGCCGACGGAAGCGTATGCGCTGCCGGAGACGGAAGTGACAGCCGAGCAAGTGGAGGCGGTGCATGTGCCCAAGCTGCTACGGACGTATCTGACGGTGGGCGCGAAGATTTGTGGTGTGCCTGCGATTGATCGCGCCTTCAAGACGATTGATTTTCTTACGATGATGGACCTGGAGGAGCTGCATCCGCGCATGGCGGCCCGGTTGTTTGAGGGGCTATAAGATTAGGGGATGAAGGGGATCCTGCGGGCGACGTTTCGGTTTTTGCATCTTGGTGTCGTGATCGCGGTGGTGTTTGCGGAATATTTTGTGCAGCGTCCGCGTGGGACGGTTGAGTGCGCAAACTGGATGCATCGCAGCGCAAAGCGCGGATTGAAGGCGCTGGGGATGGAATGCAGGGCCAGCGGGAATTTTCCTCCGCATGGAGTACTGGTATCCAACCATCTTAGTTATCTGGACATACTGGTGTTTGGCGCGCTGGCACCGTGCGTGTTTGTGTCGAAGAGTGAGGTGCGGAGCTGGCCGGTATTTGGATGGCTGGCATCGCTGGCGGGCACGGTATACGTTGACCGCAACCATGCGCGGACCACAATAAATGCCAACGAAGAAATTGCGGCGGCGCTGGATGCTAATGTGCCGCTGATATTTTTTCCTGAGGGAACAACGACGGACGGATCGCATATATTGCCGTTCAAGTCATCCTTGTTTGCGCCGGGTTGTGCAGCGGGAGCGGCGATGCATGTGGCGTATCTACGGTATTCGCTGATGCCGGGCAATGCGGCCAGTGCGAGTGTGGAGCAGGATGTTTGCTACTGGGCAGACATGACTTTCTTTCCGCATCTGCTGCGACTGATGGCTTTGACCGGGGTGCGCGCGGATGTGAGTTTTGGCGGCGATGCGATCCAGGAAGCAGACCGTAAAGCGGCTGCGCGAGAGTGCGAGGCGGCAGTGCGGGCGTTAGCGGAAAAAGCGCAGGCTAGCGTGATGGCAACAGGCCAGCATGCTTCAGTTGTCTGAGTATCTGCTCGACGGACCAGTCGATCGATTCAGCGCCGTTGACGATGAGGGTTGCGTATTGTTTGGATGGCTGGATGTAGAGTTTGGCCATGGGCAGGGCGGTGGCGATGTACTGCCGCTCGACGGACTCGGGAGTGCGGCCCCGCTCGCGGACATCGCGGGCAAGACGGCGCTGATAGCAGAGGTCGTCGGGCGCATCGACGTAGAGGCTGTAACTGTAGTGCGGACGCAGCGCGTCATAATGAAGGGCGAAAATTCCTTCGACCAGGACATATTGTTTTGGCGTCACGGTGACGGTCTGTCCATGAACGCGCGAGTGAGTGGCGAAGTCGTAGACTGGGCGCTCAATGGCCACGCCGTGTGCCAGTGCGGAAACGTGCCTGGTGACAAGCTCATGTTCGAGAGCATCAGGGTGGTCGAAATTGCCCTGATGGCGGAGATGAAGCTGTATGTGGGTGAGATCCCGATAGTAGAGATCAAGGGGAAAAAGGGTGGCATCCAACTGGTGGGCGAGTTCATGTGCGAGGGTGGTTTTGCCGGAGCCGGAACAGCCCGCGATGCCGATGACGATGGGCGGGGTGGGATGCTGAGAGGCCTTTGATGCTGAGGTACCCAACTCTTCATGCTCCTTGATGGTTTAGTTTGACTCCGATGCAATGGCTGCGACCTGGGGAACGAGTGCGCTGACGAGTGCGGTGAACTGCTGCTCGACCTGACGGCCTGTCTCCATGACTTCTTCATGATTAATGGCCTCGGCGAGTACACCAGCGGCCATGTTGGTGACGAGTGAGATGCCGAGGACTTGAATGCCCATGTGGCGCGCGATGATGACCTCATGCACGGTGGACATGCCGACCAGGTCGGCACCGAGGGTACGAAAGGCGCGGATTTCAGCCGGTGTCTCATAGCTGGGGCCGAGGACGGCGAGGTACACGCCTTCGCTGAGGGTGAATCCTTGATGGGCGGCCTGGGCGATGGCGGCCTGACGAAGGTGGGGCGAGTAGGCGTTGGTCATGTCAAAGAAGCGTGGGCCGAGGCGTGCGTCATTTGGGCCGGAGGCGGCATTGATGCCAGTGAGATTGATGTGGTCGCTGATGGCAACCAGCTCGCCCTGATGGAGTGTGGTGCGGATGCCACCGGCGGCATTGGTGACGATGAGCGACTGGATGCCAAGACCGCCGAGGACGCGCATGGGGAACGTGACCTGCTGCGGAGTGTAGCCCTCATAGGCATGAACTCGGCCCTGCATGACGGCGACAGGGACGCCGCCGATGGTGCCGAGGACAAGGCGACCGCTGTGTCCGGCGACGGTGGATTGGGGAAAGCTGGGGATGTCAGCGTAGGGTATGGAGACTGCATCGGCAACCTGAGTGGCGAAGCCGCCGAGGCCGGAGCCGAGGATGATGCCAACGCGCGGCTGGATGGGCGTTTTGCTACGGATGAAATCGCAGGCGGCGGAGATTTGGGTGTAGAGATCGGTCATGGTTCTCTTTCCTTTTCTAATTGCTTCCAGAGGAGAAGAGTAAGAAGAAAAACATTCGCTTCCCCACTTCGCTTGATTCATTTCCACGCGTTAAAAGCATCATTTGCCGGTTATAGATAAGCCTCTGCCTCTGTTCGTGTGAGTGTCAGTCCCATGTCGTAGTCAGCTCGATGTCGGGCTTCCTGCAAGGCCATGAAATTCTTGGCAACGCATTGAAGGTCTGGCGAGGCAGTAGGCCCGATTCGGTCACATAACGGCTTTTCTAATTTGGGGGAGGGGAAGCGACCGCAGCTAATCTTCATTGAACGGTGCTCATACCAACGACAAATACGATGCTGTATCAGTATGCCTACGTTGGGTGTCATCAGTGCAGCGGCATCTTGTGTCAGCAGATGAAATAAGGCATAGTATGCAGTGGAAACAGCTCTAGGCAGACTGGATTGTTTCGGTTTTTTTGGTTCTTTTCCTATAAGAAAAGTGGCAAGTTCGAGTAAGTCACTCGGTATGGAGGGCGAACTCAAGCTGCTGCTTCCAATTTAAAATAAGGGAAGGCAGTCAATCCATCATGAAGCGATCTAGTCTGTAGATTGCTACCAAAGTCTGTAATTTTCTTAATTTCACTACGCTTGGCCACTGCGCCGGGTGCCAAAACGATGTTGATCCAAAGCGCTGGACCACCGCCGTAATCTTTTCCGGATTCAAGACGGATTTCCCTGACCTCACTGGGTAAGGTAATTGACTGGCCAATTTCTTTGGCCCGGTCAAGTTCCGTTGAAAGGGCAACTTCATTCATAGTGTGAATATACAGCAGTCTTAGTTTATTTCAACAGCACGCTGACGATGGAGGCGGAGATGAGGTTGGCCATGGTGCCAGCGAGCATGGCGCGCAGTCCGAGCTTGGCGAGGTCATTGCGGCGGGTGGGAGCGAGTGCGCCGATGCCGCCGATTTGCATTCCAATGGAGCCAAGATTGGCGAAGCCGCAGAGTGCAAAGGTTGCGATGGAAAAAGTGCGGGGGCTGATGGAGCCCTTCATCAGGCCAAGCTGGGTGTAGGCGACAAATTCATTGAGTACGGCGCGAGTCCCGAGCAGGTTGCCAATGGTGGAAGCCTCATGCCAGGGAATGCCAATGAGCCATGCAATGGGTGCGCCGAAGAAGCCGAGGATTTGATTGAGGCTGCTGGGTGTGGGGAAATGCAGGTATTGCCAGGTGAGGCCGCTGGTCCAGCTAAGGATGCCGTTGAAGAGGCCGACCAGCGCGAGAAAGCTGATGAGCATGATAGCGACATTGAGGGCGAGTTTGCCGCCGTCAATGCTGCCGCGTGCGATAGAGCCGATGAAATTTTCGTCCTTGTGTTCTTCCTGCGGGGGCATTTTGACGATGCCGGCAGTGGCGGGGACTTCGGTCTCTGGGACGAGCATCTTGGCGACCATGATGGTGCCGGGAGCGGTCATGATGACGGCAGAGAGCAGGTCCTTGGCGTTGATGCCGAAGTGGATGTATGCAGCCATGATGCCGCCAGAAACGTGGGCCATGCCACTGGTCATGATGGTCATCAGCTCTGACTGGGTGGCTCCGGGCAGGAAGGGGCGGATGGTAAGCGGTGCCTCGGTCTGGCCCATGAAGATGCTGGCGGCGACGTTGGTGGACTCTGCGCCGGAGGTGCCCATGGTGCGCTGCATGATCCACGCAACGGCCTTGATGATGATTTGCATGACGCCAATGTGATAGAGGATGGCGAAAAAGGCGGAGACAAAAATGATGGTGGGCAGCACTTGAAATGCAAAGACCGATATGGGGGAATTCTGCGCACCCAGTTCACCAAACACCATTGAGGAGCCGTCAAAAGAATGGTTGAGCATGGTGGTGACGCCATAGCTGGCCTGCTGCAAGAGGTATTGACCGGTGGTCCACTTAACGACGAGGACGGCGAAGAAGATTTGCAGGCTGAGTCCCCAGGCAACGGTGCGCCAACTGATTGCTTTACGGTTGGTGGAGAAAATGTATGCCAGTAAAAGCAGCGTTATAAGTCCAAGGACTCCGGTAAAGCGTTCCAAATCGAGGCTCCTTCAAAATATTCAAAATTAGGGTGCATTAGGGTGAAGCTCGGGGAAAATGGAATGGGTAGAGCGCAGTGTATCGAATTTATGAAGAGATTGGCAGCGAAATCTTTTAGCTTTGATTATTCGCTGTGATGATTTTGCGGATGAGGGGCCCGTGCTTTGTGGATGTGTCGGTGATGGTAAAAGAGCGCAGCAGGATTTTTTCAGCCTGATCGAGCTGTGAAACGGAGTCGGCGAAGAGGGTGCAGATGGGGTCGCCGGATGCGAGTACAGCGCCGTTTTTGCCATGCATTTCAATTCCTGCATGGGCGGAGACAGGGCCGCCGACATGTGTTCGGCCTGCACCGAGGCGCTGCACCGCCCAGCCCACCTCAGTACAATTTACGCAATCGAGAAATCCTGCCTGCCATGCCGTTAAGGTGCGGCTGACATTGGGATGATGATGCGTTGCCGGGCCCTCGAATACACGGATGTCTCCGCCTTGCGCTTCGACCATTTTGAGGAAACAATCGTAGGCGGCACCGCTGGCCAGCAGTGACTCTGAAAGTTTGCGGCCAGCTTCGGCACTTTCTGCTTTGCCGCCGAGATAGACCATCCATCCGGCGAGGATGAGGGAGAGTTCCAACAGGTCAGCATACATGGGATGGTTGCGGCCCTGGAGCAGATCGACACACTCCCAGATTTCAATCCAGTTGCCACTGAAGCGGCCCAGCGGTTCGTCCATGCTAGTGAGGATGGCAGCAGTGCGAGTGCCAGCGGCTTCGCCAGTCTGGACCATTAGCTGTGCCAGCAGTTCGGCGGTTTTCTGATCGCGCAGGAAGGCGCCGCTGCCGGTTTTTACGTCGAGCACGAGGGCATTCAATCCGGCAGCAAGTTTCTTGCTCATGATGGAGGCGCAGATGAGGTAGGGCGACTCGACGGTGCCGGTGAGGTCACGGAGCGAGTAGAGGACGCGGTCTGCGGGGACAAGATTTTGCGTCTGGCCGACGATGGAGCAGCCAGCGATCTTGAGCACCTGCTCAAATTCAGCAAGGGAAAGCTGGGTGCGATAGCCGGGTATGGTTTCAAGCTTGTCGAGGGTGCCGCCGGTGTGGCCGAGGGCGCGGCCGCTGATCATGGGGACGGCGATGCCTGCGGCTGCGGCGATGGGCGCGACCAGGAAAGAGGTCTTGTCTCCGACGCCGCCGGAGGAATGCTTGTCGACTGTAGTCTTGCCGAGGTGGGAGGAGTCAAAGGTCTCACCCGAGAAACGCATGGCAGTGGTCAGCGCATTTAGCTCATTCCTGCTGAGTCCGCGCAGCCATGCTGCCATTAGCCATGCGGCGAGTTGGGCATCATCGATACTTCTATTGGCCGCACCGTTGACCAGATAACGGATTTCATCAGGAGTGAGTTCACCACCGTCGCGCTTGCGGTGGATGAGGTCAATCATGTGGATAGGCATGTGGATTGGCGCTGAAACTTTTGTCATGTGGCCTACGGTGCGTTCAGTTCTTAATCATGCGACAGGTGGAAGGCGAGTGGCAACAAATCGCTGAACTTGATTTCGGCATCGCCATTGGTCCCGGGAAAGAAGACCCAGGTGTCTGGAGTTGAGAATTCGAGAATCACCTGACGACATGCCCCGCAGGGGGCGCTGGGAGAGTTGTTCAAGTTCGCAACAGCGATGGCGCGGAGACGAACCTTGCCGCCGAGTTTGCTGACGGCAGTGAAGATGGCGGAGCGCTCGGCACAGTTGGTCAGGCCAAAGGAGGCGTTTTCGACATTGCAGCCGGTGAATATTTCACCACTATTTAAAAGAATGGCGGAGCCGACGCGGAACTTGCTGTAGCGTGCGTGGGCGGCAGTGGCGGCTTCGGTGGCCAACTGTCGCAGTGTCGCGATTTGGGACAATTCCAGTCCGCTGGGATGGGGCAATTGCGCGGGGTTTAGCGTGTTTTCCATACGGCTCAGGCTACCGGTATGTTACTGATTGTGCAACAGCAGCGAAAGAAATCCTCCAACTGCTAATGCTAACGATGTAGCCACCCGATAATCACGTTGATATGGACGACCTAACTAGAGAATTCTTAATTGAAAGCACCGAGGGGCTGGACTCCATGGAGCGCAGCCTGACTGAGTTGGAACTGAGTCCGGCGGACCCACAACTACTCAGCGAAATTTTCCGCTCAGTACACACCATCAAGGGGACGACGGGTTTCCTTGGTTTTCATCGGCTGGAGTCGCTGGCGCATAAAGGCGAGAACCTGCTGGGTTTGTTGCGCGAGGGCAAGGCCGCAGCCACTCCTGATGTGATCACGCTCCTTTTGCGTGTGTTGGATGGTCTGCGAGTAATTCTTGGACAAATTGAGGCCAATGGCACAGATGGAGAGCCGGAGCCGGACTTGGATGGGGTGCTGATTGCAGAATTGAACCAGCGCACTGAGGCGGCCAGCAATGGAACGCAGCCGGTAAAAGCAGAAGAGAAGCCCGCTTCTGTTTTCGCGCAGGCAGTCACACAGGCGGTGAAAGCTGCGGACAATGTGAAGGCGCGCATGGGCAAAAAGTCGAAGAGCAAGAAGAAAACCCAGGCACCCACTGAAGCGGTCCCAGAACCAATTGAGGTTGCCGCGCCAACTGCTGTGGATGGCCCGATGCTGGTAGGTCAGCCAGTGTTGGTGGAAAAACAGGCTGTTGTCGAGGTGGCAAAACCGGCTGAGGTTGAGACTGCTTTGGTGCAGAACAGAAGGGCTGGTGATGCACCCGCTGCGGCTGAGTCCACCCTGCGTGTGGATGTGGAACTACTGAACCGCATGATGAACCTGGTGGGTGAACTGGTGCTTACCCGGAACCAAATTCTTCAGCACAATTCCTCAGACCATGGATTTAGCACACTGGCACGTCGCCTCGACATGGTGACGGCAGACTTGCGTGAGTCGGTGATGAAGGCGCGTATGCAGCCGGTAAGCAATATCTTCCAGAAGTTCCCGCGTATGTTGCGTGACCTTTGCCAGCTTTGCAAAAAGCAGGTGCAGTTGGTGATGGATGGCCAGGAGACAGAACTGGACAAGAGCCTGTTGGAAGCCATCAAGGACCCGTTGACCCATGCGGTGCGCAACTCAATCGATCATGGAGTGGAAACTCCCGATGAGCGGGTTGCTGCTGGCAAACCTGCTGAAGGAACGCTGCGTCTGCGCGCCTATCAGGAGGGCGGTCACGTGGTGATTGAAGTTGCGGATGATGGCAAGGGCATTGATCCAAAGAAGATTGCGGGCAAGGCAGTGGAGAAGGGCCTGATCTCTCAGGAACGAGCTGCTGCTCTGTCTGAGACTGAAATATTACAGTTGATTTTTCTGCCGGGATTCTCAACCGCAGAGAAGGTCACGAATGTTTCTGGCCGTGGCGTTGGCATGGATGTGGTGAAGACCAACGTGGAAAAAATCGGTGGCAAGGTGGAGTTGGAGTCGACGCTGGGCGTGGGGACCACAATTCGTTTGCGGATTCCGCTGACACTGGCAATTATTCCAGCGCTGGTGGTGCGCAGTTGTGGCCAGGCGTTTGCCATACCGCAGAGCGCACTGTTTGAGCTGGTCTATGTTGCCGCCAATGAAGTGGACAAGGCGATTGAATGGGTGGGCAACTCCCCCGTGTTCCGTCTGCGCGACACGCTGCTTCCGGTGATCCGCCTGGGCGAGCTGTTGCATCTGACCGCCGAGCAGGAAATGGCAAGAAGCAAATTTTATATGGCTGTGCTGGATGCAGATGGCAAGCGCTTTGGGCTGGTGGTGGATGAGCTGCTTGATCCTGAAGAGATTGTGGTCAAGCCACTGTCAAGTGTGCTGCGTCAGGTGGGACTGTTCTCCGGAGCGACCATCCTGGGCAATGGTTCACTGGCACTGATTCTTGATCCGACTGCGGCAGCAACCCAGGCCAATGTTGGGCTACGCAAGATAGCAGAAGAGGAGACCTTGAACGCACAAGCAGAAGCCGCCAACAAGGAGCCGGAGTATCTGGTGTTTGAAATCAGCCGCTCGGGCGAACGCGGACGGCGCTCCGCACTGCCGCTGGAAATGATTGAACGCATTGAGACGGTGACGTATGACCGGATTGAATACGCGGGTGACACGCCAGTGCTGCAATATCTGGGTGGGGTGCTGCCGCTGATGGATGAGGGCGGTCTGCTGTACGAACACTCCGGCGCCACGGCAGAGGAGGCTGCAAACATTCCAGTCCACATTCTGGTGTGCCATGAAGCTGACTGGATGGCCGGGTTGGTTGTCCGCGAGGTGGTGGATGTGAAGCGCGGCAAGATATTTGAAGCCAATGGCGATGGCCAGAACAGCTCAATGTATGACCCGAAGATTGCACGCATCGGTGATCGGGTCACTACTTTACAAAACATTGAACCGCTTAGGATGCTGAGCTTCAACAAGCATGTCCGTGCGCAGAACACGTTTGAACATCGGGAGGTTGCGTAATGCTGGAGCAAGTGAAAAGTCGAGCAGCAGAGAAGCCGGTTGTTGACAGTGCAGCGCAATGTTCTTTGTGCTCAGTGCTGGTAGGGGACCAAGTCTATGGCGTTGATATCACCCAGGTCTGCGAGATTCTTGGGCCGTCCAGCCCGCGCACAGTGCCGCGCGCGCCGGAGTTTATCGGTGGTTTGGTGCATTATCGTGGCGAGGTGCTGACTGCCATTAGTTTGCGTGCGCTGTTTGGAATGCCTCCATACGAAAAGGAAAGCTCAGTGCTGGTGATTGAAGGCCAGGGCGAACCCTACGGCGTGCTGGTGGATGCAGTGAATGAAGTGGTGCAGGTGAAGATGGATACGTTTGAGGCAACACCCTCCACGATGGACCCAAAGCGCCGTGCTCTCTTGAAGGGCGCCTATAAATTGCCCAAGGGACTTTTGATCCAACTGGACACAACAAGGCTTGAACCCATGGCCCTGACGCTGATGTTGCAGGGCTCGGTTGCATAACTAAACGGAGAAATAGAATGCGCGCACTGATTGTTGACGACTCACGTTTCATTAGAAACTTTATGTGCGGCCTTCTGAAGACCATGCACATAGAGTCCTCGCAGGCTGCGGACGGCCAGGAGGCATTGGACATGCTGACCAATGACCCGAATTTTGATCTGGCGCTGGTGGACATCAACATGCCTGTGATGAATGGCATTGATCTGGTAAAGACAGTGCGTGGGCAGAGCGCTTTTAACTCCATGAAAGTAATGATGGTGACTACAGAAGCTGAGAATTCAGTGGTTTCCAAGGCACTTGAGCTGGGTGCGGATGAATTTTTGATGAAGCCGTTTGACGAACAGGGACTAAAAGAAAAGCTTGGACTACTCGGCATTTTGGAGGTCTAAAAAATGCTCGAGAATTACCGTTCACAAGAGCCAGCGTCGAGTCGGACAGAGGGCCGGCTTGGGCAAGTGCTAGAAATACAGGAGGCTGTTCGCGTTTTGCTGGCGGATGATTCGTCCCTGATCCGCACAATCCTGCGTAATGCGCTCACCTCGCCAGCCCCGGGACTACCAGCTCAGTCAACTTGTCGGGTGGAAATATGCGGCATGGCACGCGATGGTGTGGAGTGCCTGGAAGCAGTACGGAATCTAAAGCCTGATCTGGTGATTCTTGACATTGAGATGCCGCGCATGGACGGCTTGACAGCGCTGTCGCAGTTGAAGTCGATAGCGCCGAATATGCCCGTAATCATGTTTAGCGCCCTGACGGCACAGGGTGCGCGCGCAACTCTGGATGCACTGGCGCGCGGAGCGGCAGACTACGTAACCAAGCCGAGCCAGCAGCGCGATCTAAACAGCACTGTTGCCAGTCTTCAGCAGCAATTGTTGCCCAAGATAGCTGGCCTAACGAGGGCATCGAGAAAAAAATCGCGCATACCGAATGCGCCGCTTGTAGCTGTCAAGCCAGAGCTGTTGGGACGCTCCACGCAGATGGCAGCACTG
>Ga0116226_10001207_pt1 | contig 22414 bp, 18 predicted proteins | sample S1TSphfallax_FD_89692 | JGI IMG/M metagenome (GOLD analysis project Ga0116226, IMG submission 89692) | Host-associated microbial communities from peat moss isolated from Minnesota, USA - S1T2_Fa - Sphagnum fallax MG | ecosystem: Host-associated > Plants > Peat moss > Unclassified | place: USA... | reverse complement strand
CCTGCTGTGGACGCTGATTGTCGTAAGCGGAGTCTGTGCCGTGGTGTCGTTCATTTGCGACGCGGCGCATCTGACGATATCCCATTACGAGGCGGGCATCGTGGTGCGCAACCATGCGACCCAAGGGATGGTATTTTGTGTCGCGGCGTTCTCGGCCGCCGTGCTGCTGCGCGACGCCACGGATGCCGGGATCTTGTTAAGCGGTAAGCAACGCGTGGTGTTGTCGCTTTGCACGGCCGTACTGCTGGCGAATATTTTTCTGATCACCTCGGGTCGTAGCGGTTATCTGGGGGTCGTGGTCTGCCTGGCGGCGTTTATTGTGTCGTGGTCACGTCTTGGCCATCAATTGTTCGACGGGCGCAAGCTGGCGGCGATGCTCTTGGGCTTGGTGGTAGTGGCGGTTGGACTGCTGGCTTCACCGGTGGCACGCGATCGCATCGAACAAGGCTGGAACGAGGCGCGTACCTATAAGAAAGCCGACGAATTGACTTCGATCGGCATCCGCATCGTGTTTCTCAAGAACACGCTGCCTATCGTTCGCGCCTACCCGTGGTTTGGTGTGGGTACCGGTGGTTTTCGCACCAGTTATCTGCAGCAGACGCGGGGTGAGGAAGGGTGGGAAGCCACTGGCACAACCGATCCGCACGACCAGTTTCTCAAGATTCTGGCCGAGCAGGGTGTCGTTGGACTGGCGGTGTTCATTGCCTTTATCGCCTCTGCATTTTTCCAGCAACCCGGCGCGCCCTATCGTACTTTGGGGCTGGGCATTTTATGCACATGGTGCGCGACCAGTCTCTTCAATTCGCACTTTTCCACCTTTTCGGAAGGGCGTTTGATCTTTATCTGGTGCGGCGTCATGTTGGCGATGCCTTTGTTGGAGCGTGCATCGGCTATGGGCGCAAGCAAAGTCAGCGCGGCTGCCCGATGAAATCGATGATGGCCAGGTTGACCGGCAAGGCCAAATCCTGGTGAGGTGAGTGGCCGCATCCGGCCAGTTCGATCAAACGGGTCGACGGGATGGCGCGGGCGATACGCCTGACTTGCTCGAGCGTGCCGTATTCGTCGTCGACGCCTTGTATGGCCAGCAAAGGGCTGCGGATCTGCGCCAGGTCCGGCTCGATATTCCAGCTCAGGAAGGCGGGATCCAGCCAGATTTCGGCCCAGCCCCAGAACGCCGAATCGACGTCATCGTGATAGCGCGCCAGTTTGTTGCGCAGCGCGCCTTCCAGGTAGGCATCGCGGGTTGCCGCGATGCGCTGGCGTGCGAGCGGTTCGACAAAGACATGCGGCGCCATCACGACCGCACCGGCGACGCGCTCGGGGAATGCGGCTGCGTACAGCAGGGCGATCGAGGCGCCGTCGCTATGCCCGATCAGCCAGATCGGTTGGGCCGGATCGACGCCAAGTTGCGTCAAAAGAGCCGGCAGCACATTGCGCGCCTGCCGCTGCAAATAATCGATGGGCCAGCGTTCATGATGCGGGCGCGGGGTCGAGCGGCCATACCCCGGGCGTGAGTAGACCAGGCCGCGGAAGCCGCCAGCGTCGCACAAATCCTGGGGCCAGCTTTTCCACATCGCGGCGGAACCCAGACCCTCATGCAGGAAAATCAGCAGCGGACGCTCGCGCAGCTCCGGGTTCACCCAGCGGTATTCGATGCGGACCGGGCTATTGCTTCTCTCGACCGAGAGCAACTCCACGAACTGACTCTTCATCGGCGTCCTCCCAATCGACGTATTCGCACCTTACACGAATCGTGGGCATCTGTAAGCGCTTGATCGAGCAGATCGTCTGCGATTCGGTCGGCGTCACAACACTTACCCCGGATTTCTATTAGTATGGATGAGGAACCCGTGGTTGCCGCTCGGCGACGGAGTTTCACGCAATGGCGAATCATCATCGGCGCGAGTCCGCTTGGCTCGCCCGCCAACAGGAGGGTTGCAATGAAATTACTGCGTACGCTAATTACGGCTTCGGCACTCGCGTTTTGTGTCGTTCAGGCACAGGCGGCAACGATTGCGCTGAAGGCCGATCTGAAAGCCTCGACCGAAGTTCCCCCGCATGCGGGTAAAGGGCATGGTACGGTGACCGCCGTCTACGACACCGACAGTCAGCAACTGAGCTATCACATCACCTTTGCCGACTTGAGCGGACCGGCCACCATGGCGCATTTCCACGGGCCGGCACCGGCAGGGGCGAATGCGAAAGTCCAAGTGGCCATGCCCAACCCGGTCACCAGCCCGATCGACGGGATTTCGCATTTGACGGCTGAACAAGCGCACGATCTGTTGGGTGGCCTGTGGTATTTCAATGTGCATACGGCGAAGAACCCGGGCGGCGAGATTCGTGGTCAGGTGGTAGGGGCTGAGTAAATATCGCGGTTAGCAGGCCTGAGGCAGGCACGCTAAGCGTAAGCCGCGCGGTTCGACCGGGTCGATCCGCGCGGTTTGCCGGGATCCATCCACACTAGCCGCGAGACTCAGACCATGAGCTGGCAAAACGTCGCATTGAGCTGGTTTTTGCGCAGGCAGGTCAAACCGGCATCCTACGCGCTCGAGATCGATGTGGCGTTTTCGCGGCAACATGCGGAGCGCATCTTCGCGAGCGCCCGTATTCCCGACACCATCCGCTGTGAGACGGCCGAATTGACTGCCGATCCGGCGGTGGTCTTGCGCGGCGAGTGGATCGAATCCATACCGCCCGCTACGCATAACCGGCGCGGCGGCAAACACCATGAGCCTGCTGCCGATCATATCGAGCCGGGCATCACGGTGCTGTATCTGCACGGCGGCGGCTATTACTTCTGCTCGCCGCGCACACATCGCCCGATTTCCTTCGGACTGGCGCGTGCAGCGCGGGCCCGCGTGTTCGCGCTGGCATACCGATTGGCCCCCGAGCATCCCTTTCCGGCCGCGGTCGAGGACGCGGTAGCGGCGTACCGTGCGCTGCTGGCGCAAGGACTATTGCCGCGCTCGCTGGTCCTGGCCGGCGACTCCGCCGGTGGCGGCTTGACGCTGGCCACCCTGGTTGCCTTGCGCGATGCCGGCTTGCCCTTGCCCGCAGGAGCCCTGGCATTTTCTCCGTGGACCGATCTGGCCGCGACCGGCGCGTCGCTGCAAACCAATGATGCGAGCGACGTCATGTTTTGCGGTGCGGCGATTGCCCGTGCCGCACGCTTTTACCTGGGTACGACGCCGGCCGATCATCCGCTCGCGTCACCGCTCTATGCCGATCTGCATGGTCTGCCGCCGTTATTGATCCACGCCAGCAATACCGAGGTCTTGCGCGATGATGCCCTGCGTTTTGCCAAACGCGCCGAAGCGGCGGGGGTGGATGTGCGGCTGACGGTCTGGCCCGACACCCCGCATGCGCATCAAATCTTCGCGCGCTGGTTGCCCGAAGCACGGCAGGCGCTGAACCAGGCCGGACAGTTCATCATGCAGGTGGCAAGCGCCGGGTAGGTGGAGGCGGACCTGGGCAAGGTAGCGCGGGCGCAAAGCTGGGCGCGTCGGGCCGCAATGTCCCTCGCCATGTTAAAATAATCTTTTGACCTGGCAATTATTGCACCCACAAGTATGGCTGTTCATACCACCGCCGCGCATTCCAGTTCACAGGTTCTCCCGTTTCGGGCATCGCTGATGGCGGTGCTGGGTATCTCTTTCGTCGTGATGCTGGTCGCGCTCGATCAAACCGTGGTCGGCACCGCATTGCCTACCGTGGTCGCCGAACTCAAGGGCTTTGAGCTGTACGCGTGGGTCGCGACGTCATATTTGCTGACCTCTGTCGTCACCGTGCCGATCTTCGGTCGGCTCGGCGACTATTACGGCCGCAAGCCGTTCGTGATTGCCTCGATTCTGTTGTTTACTGCAGCCTCGGCTTTGTGCGGTATGGCCAACAGCATGTTGTTCCTGGTCTTGGCGCGGGGCCTGCAAGGGATAGGCGGTGGCATGCTGGTGGGTACTGCCTTCGCGTGTATTCCCGATCTATTTCCCGATCCGCGTGTACGGCTGCGTTGGCAGGTCATCATGAGTTCCGCGTTTGGTATCGCCAATGCCATTGGTCCTTCGCTGGGGGGCTTCCTGACGCAATACTATGGCTGGCGCTCGGTGTTCTATGTGAATCTGCCGGTCGGATTATTGTCCTTGCTGTTCGTCGGCTTGTATCTACCTCATCTGCGCCATAGCGACCCGGCCAAGACCATGCGCCTGGACTGGCCCGGCGCTTTGCTGATCACGACTGCCCTGGGGTGTCTGCAGCTCTTTGTTGAGCTATTGCCCAAACATGGCATCAGTACCGGCACGACTTTGCTGCTGGTGATCAGCCTCGCCGCAGTGGCGGCGATCTGGTTCTGGGAGCGTCGTTGCGCGCAGCCCTTGCTGCCATTCGAGATGTTCCGCGATCCCAAGCTGGGGCCCTTGTTCACCTTGTCCGTGGTCGGTGGCTTTGCGATGTTCTCGGTGCTGTTCTTTGCGCCACTGCTGCTGCAAGGCGGCTTTGGTTTGTCGCCGCAGGATGCGGGTGTCTTGATTACCCCACTCGTGGTGTTCATCACCATAGGTAGTATCGCAAACGGTCGTATCGTGACGCGCTTGCGCAACCCCAATGTAATGCTGACGGTGGGTTTCGTCTTGCTTGCCATCTGTTGTGCGGGGGTCGCGGTTTCGACGCGCACCATGCCGCGCGCGCTGCTGATGGTATTCATGTTGTGCGGTGGGCTGGGGCTGGGCTTTATCTTCCCGAACCTGACCATCTTTGCGCAGCAGGCGGCGGGACGTCAGAATCTCGGCATTGCGACAGCCTTGTTGCAATCGCTTCGAATGATAGGCGGCATGGCCGGCGCGGCACTCACCGGTACGCTGGTGACGCATCGCTATACTAGCGGCGTCAAGAGCGGTCTGAGTGCCGATCACGCCTTGCCCTGGCTGGCTCAGCTGGCTGACCCTCAGATATTGATCAACCATGCAGCGCAAGGACCGTTGATGGCGCAATTGGCGGCCGCAGGTCATGATGGCGCCCGTCTGTTGGAGCTCGCCCGCTTGGCTTTGGTGAGCGCGATCCACATGGGCGTGGGTCTGGGCGTCGTGATCGCCGTTTTCGGCGTCTGGCACGTACGCCGCCTGCCGCTAGTCACTTTGCATACGCATCACAAGCCGTCGCCCGAGACGCTGGTACACGGAGAATAACCATGCCGGATAAACAAGAGCGGGTCAGCGCGCTGCAGCAATTCGGCCGTACCTATCGCACCTTCTTGACGGCCTACGAGGCCAGGGTGGGACTGCCCTTGCCGCGCTGGCGCATCCTGTTGGCAGTGCGCGAAGGCGGGAGCGTGTCACAAAAGAGTCTGGTCGAGCAATTGCAGGTGGATGCCGGCGCCTTGACCCGCCAACTAAAGAATCTGCAAAGCCTGGGGTGGATCAGCCGTAGCGCCGATCCCCGCGATAACCGTGTCACCAACGTCACGCTCACGACTGCCGGCGCTGCCGTGGTCGAGCAGACCATGCCGCGTCGCAATCGTTTTCTCGACGAGTTGCTGGACGGTATCCCTGAAGCACAACTGCACGCGTTGGCTGATGGGCTGGCCGTGTTGGAGGCGCGCTTGAGCGAATTGCGCGTGCCCTTGCCGGGCCTGATATCCGAGTCCGGCGCAGCGGATTAAAAATACGTTTCGATCACTTCGGTCACGTTATAGGCTGGATCGACCACGATCAGTTGGCGCCACTTGTCGAAGGTCAAACACGGATGCGACACATCGAATGCGATCATGTCGCCAACCTTGACGTCGTCATTGACTGCGATGCGCAAGAAGGTATGTTGGTCCATCATCTTGAATACTTCCCAATTGCGCATCACTTCGATTTCCACCGGCGCGCCGTTACCGGGTCGATAGTGACGCGCCGCGATCGGGAAGCCTGAGGCCGAGCCGACGTCTCGTCGCCCCAGCCCGATGATCGCGTGACCGGGTTCCGGCAACGAGGTGACGTAAGCCCACACCTGCAGCGCCGGCTTGAGTTCGGAACCGATGCGGCGTGCTATCGCGTTGCGTTGGATCACGCCGCTATGGGCATGACGATAGATGCCCGCATCATGGGTCAGATAACAACCGGGACGCAGCACGATCTCGATTGCGCCATGCGTGTGGGCATGCTGGAATTCTTCGGCGACCAAATCGAACCAGGCCGAACCGGCGCCCGACAGCAATGCCGGCTTGCGCGCAAAACTGCCCACCTGCATCAGCTCGGCGTTCCATTGCACGGCTTGTTTGAGCAGCGCGCGCACCGCGTGTTCGTCGTCCAGCACGCCCTCATACAACTCCAAGCCAGCCAGTTTCAAGGTACCCGGCCATTGGGCCAGCGCGGTCAAGACCGCATCGCGCTGGGCGATATTGCGCACGCCGCTGCGCCCCCCTGTGCAGCCGATTTCCAACAGCACGTTCAGCGCACGCCCGGCTTGTTTGAAAAACGCGCCAAGCTGATTGACGTTATCGACCGAGTCGACCACGCAGAAGAACTCGAAGGTCGGGTTGCTCAACAGGTCGGCAATGACGGCCATATTCTGGCGTCCCACCAATTGATTCGCCATCAGCACTCGGCGCACGCCCCCATGATAGGCCGCCAGCGTCTGATGGGCCGTGGCCAGCGTAATGCCCCACGCGCCAGCGGCCAATTGCATGCGGAACAAGCGCGGCGCCATAGTGGTCTTGCCATGCGGCGCCAAGCGCACGCCGTATTCACTGACGAACTGCTGCATCCAGCGCAGATTGTGGGCAAGACGATCGGCATACAGAACGGCAGCCGGTAGCGAGACGTCCTCGCGCAGCACATTCCAATGCAATTGCCCGGCGTCGGCCAGGGCCACATGGGCTGGCGGCAGACTGCCCAGACCCTTTCCGAGCGGGTCTATGGGGCGCTCGCCATAGATGGCGGCGGAGTGGGGATCCGGTTTGGCGGACACGGGCGCCTCCTGGACAGGTGACATATTGCGACCAGCCGCGGCGGCACTGCGCCTGCGGCCAAGGGATGCTGCGTGCGGGGACCCGGTGTTGCGGCGGTCCCGGCTTATTGCCTTGCCGTGCGAGCGTTGTCGGGCAGCGGCAGGTTGAAATTGGTTCTAAAAGGGTTGATATCGAGCCCGCCACGCCGGGTATAGCGCGCATACACCGCCAACTTGACCGGTTCGCACTGGCGCAGGATATCCATGAAAATACGCTCGACGCATTGCTCGTGGAAGCCGGTATGACTGCGATACGAAATAATGTAGCGCAGCAGGCCCGCGTGGTCGATAGGCGGGCCGACATAGCGGACTTGCACGCTGCCCCAATCGGGTTGGCCGGTCACCGGACAATTGGATTTCAACAGATTCGAAAACACGGTCTCGTCGATCGGCGCCTGATTTTTATCCGCCTTGAGCAGTTCCGGTGCAGGCCGATAGATATCGGCATCGAGATCGAGCCGGTCCAGGGGCGTGCCGTCGAGTTCATCGAGCGCCAATGAGCCGAATTCGAAGGGTTGCGTCAATTTGACCTGTACCGAGGCACCACAGGCGGCGCTCACGTCGCGCCGGATCACCTCGCGGACAGCGTCGACCGATTCGTAAGCAGTTTGGGCAAATGAGCCCAGATAGAGCTTGAACGATTTCGACTCGATGATGTTGGGCGAGTCTGCCGGCACCACAAAGCTGGCCAGCGCGATCTGCGGTTTGCCGCGTGGGGTCAGCCACGATAATTCATAGGCATTCCAGAGATCAGCCCCGAAAAACGGGAGCGGATCCGGCACCCCGATTTCCAGCCGTGCCGGGCCGCGTGCGATGGGAAACAGGAGCGTGGGATCGTAATGGTCCTGGTAGGCGACCGTCTTGCCGAGTTGCGATTGTTCAGGTGTCATGATTGGCGATACCGCTGGGCACATGCCCGGTTGGAGAAAAGCCCAGTGCGGATTCGCAGTGGCTGATCTGGTCGTCAAAGAAAAAATCGGGCTCGAATTCCTTCAGGAACCGGCCTTTGTCCAGGCCGCCGAGGAACATCGCCTCGTCGACCTCAATATCCCATTCCATCAAGGTCCGGATGGCGCGCTCATGGGCCGGCGCCGAACGCGCCGTCACCAGTGCCGTGCGGATGCGCACGGGCGTGACCGCATCCGCCACCTTTTGCAGACGATGCAGGGCTGCCAGCAGCGGTTTGAGCGGGCCTTCGCGCAAGGGCAGGCCGACCTTGCTGGTTTCGTTTTCAAGAAACGCGGCCAGCCCCTGACTTTTGAAAATGCGCTCCGCTTCGTCGGAGAACAATACCGCATCCCCGTCGAACGCGACGCGAATTTCATGCGGGTGCCGATCCGCGGTCTTGAATGAGTCCGGATAAACGCGCGCCGCGGGAAAACCCGCTTCCAGCGCACCGCGCACGTCCTCGCTATTGGCCGACAGGAACAGCCCCGCCTTGAACGCATGCAGATACCTGAAGGGCGGACGCCCGCGCGTAAACACGCCGCGCGAAATCTTGAGTCCCAGGGCTTCGCATGAGCGAAATGCGCGCAGCCCGCTGACCGGGTCGTTGCGTGACAATATCACCACCTCAACCCGCGGCTCGCCCGCGACCGGGTTGAGTTCAAGCAGTTTGCGGATAAGCGGATAGGCCACGCCTGGCTGCGCCGGCTGATTGACGCGAGCCAGCTGCAAGGCCTGATAGGCGCGGTCGTCATCCTGCTCGAAGACGTTGTTCTCGGCTTCGAAGTCGAACAGCGCTCGCGATGAAACCGCGACGACCAGTTGATTGTCCAGAGTGTATGCCATGCCGACTCGCCCTGCGCGCACGAGGCACGTTGAAATTGCCGCGATTTTGCCCGGAAACGACCGGTTAGGACAGGAACAGTCGGTAAACCGGATTATTGCTCTCGTTCCAGAAAGGATAGCCCAAGGTGTGCAGGAATTGCTCGAACGCCGGCTGCTCGCTGCTTGGCACCTGCAGGCCGACCAGAATATTGCTGTAGTCGGCACCTTGATTACGGTAGTGGAACAGGCTGATATTCCAGTTCGGCGCCATGGAAGACAGGAAACGCATCAGCGCGCCCGGCCGTTCCGGGAATTCTAAACGATACAGCAATTCGTTCTCGGCCAGCGGCGAACGTCCGCCCACCATGTAACGGATATGCTGCTTGGACAGCTCGTCGTGGGTCAGGTCCAAGGTAGCAAAACCATGTGTCTCGCAATTGGCCGCGATCTGCAGACGTTCCTCGCGCTTGCGGATCTGCACGCCGACAAAGATATGCGCCTGCCCCGCGTCGGCAATCCGATAATTGAATTCGGTGACGCTGCGCTCGCCGACCAGTTCGCAAAAGCGCTTGAAGCTGCCGCGTTCTTCCGGAATCGTGACGGCGAACAGCGCTTCGGCCTCTTCGCCGACCTCGGCGCGTTCGGCGACAAAGCGCATACGGTCGAAATTCATATTGGCGCCGGAAGCGATCGCGACCAACGTGCGGTCGCGCCAGCCTTCGCGGGCAATATAGGCCTTCATCCCGGCCAGCGCCAGGGCCCCTGCCGGTTCGAGCAGACTGCGGGTTTCCTGGAATACATCCTTGATTGCGGCGCACAGGGCGTCGGTATCGACCAGCACCACCTCATCGACGTTTTCGCGGCACAGGCGGAAGGTTTCCGCGCCGGCCAGCTTGACGGCTGTGCCGTCGGAGAACAGACCGACGTCTGACAGCGTGACGCGCTCGCCCGCGCGCAATGACTGGGCCATGGCGCAGGAATCCTCGGTCTGCACGCCGATGATCTTGATTTCCGGGCGCAGCGCCTTGACGTAGGTCGAGACCCCGGCGATCAGGCCGCCGCCGCCGATGGGCACGAAGATGGCGTCGATCGGACCTTGCAATTGACGCAGAATTTCCATGCCCACGGTGCCCGCGCCGGCGATCACATCGGGATCGTCGAACGGGTGCACGAAAGTCAGTCCGCGCTCTGCCTGCAGGCCCAGTGCATGCTGGTAAGCGTCGGTATACGAGTCGCCGAACAGCGCCACTTCGACCGCCGCGCCGCCATGGGTGCGCACCGCGTCGACCTTGACTTGCGGTGTGGTCACCGGCATGGCAATCACGGCGCGGCAGCCCAGGCGTGCCGCCGCCAACGCCACGCCTTGCGCGTGGTTGCCGGCGGAGGCGGTAATCACGCCGCGAGCCAGTTCCTCGGCGGAAAGCTGAGACATCTTGTTATAGGCGCCTCGCAGCTTGAACGAGAAGACGGTCTGGTTGTCTTCGCGCTTCAAGTAGACCCGATTACCGAGCCGGGTCGACAGGGTGCGGGCGAAATCGAGCTCGCTTTCGCGGGCCACGTCATAGACGCGGGCGGTAAGGATTTTCTTCAGATAATCGGCGGCAGACATGCAAACGGACTCGGCGGGTTGGATGAAGCGCGAACAGCAAGGAAACGCTAATCATAGCGCCTATCGCCACCGGGACCCGTTTTTCGCACGGTTCGGGCCCATTCAGGCCCGCGCGTGCGGCATTTTTGCAAATGCGCGGGCTTTATGCGAACGCTGTCGCCGCCACGCGGGTCGTTGCGATGCAGTACAATCAGACTTTACGCACGAATCGATACGATGGCCCGACTGATACGGAATTTGCGCCAGACCTCGCCCACGGGCGGGTTCGCTGCCGGCCGCACCGCGCCGTGCGGCGGCGCCAGCCTGTCCGTTGCGCGTTCCGGCGCACGATCGTGGCGCTCCCCGTCATCCACGGGCAGTTACCCGGCAGCCGAGTGATCCCGCCTATCCGGCGATGATCCAGCGATCGTGCCCCAGCCGAACCGTCCGGCCCCAAACGTGACATCCCCAGTCTCACTGATGCGTTGCTGTCCAGCACTCAGCAACGTATCCACCGGCAAGCCCAACGCCGGTCCAACGAACTGTCGAACATGAACGCACCTCAAGTATTCGATCCGCAAGGCGGTCACGCCACCATTCTCGACGCGGCGCCCCGCCTGCGCGAAATTCCGTATAACTACACCTCGTTTTCCGACCGGGAAATCGTTATCCGTCTGTTGGGCGAGCAAGCCTGGCAAGCGTTGGACGAATTGCGCGCGGAACGGCGCACCGGCCGCTCGGCACGCATGCTGTACGAAGTGCTGGGCGATATCTGGGTGGTGCGGCGTAACCCCTACCTGCAGGACGACCTGCTCGACAATCCCAAGCGGCGCGCGATGTTGATCGACGCCCTCGAGCATCGCCTCAATGAAATCGAAAAGCGTAGCCGGGCCGACCAGAGCAACCGCGCAGATTTGCCGGGCCGCGAACGCGCCACCCGGGTCGAAGCGCTGGTTTTGGCGGCGCGCAATGCGGTGCGCGATTTCGCGGCCGAATTCCAGCAAACCGCCGAATTGCGCAAGCGCACGTTCAAGGTGCTGGGACGACATACGCAGAAGGACAACATTCGCTTTGACGGCTTGTCGCGCGTATCCCACGTGACCGACGCGACCGACTGGCGGGTTGAATATCCGTTTGTTGTGTTGACGCCGGATACCGAACTGGAAATCGCCGCCATGATCAAGGGCTGCTTCGAGCTCGGTCTGACGGTCATCCCGCGCGGGGGCGGCACGGGCTATACCGGCGGCGCGGTGCCGCTGACACCGTTCGCCGCCGTCATCAATACCGAAAAGCTCGAGCAATTGGGCGACGTTACGCTGACCGACTTGCCGGGCGTTGAGGGCAAGGTCGCCACCATTTTCTCCGGCGCCGGGGTGGTCACGCGCCGCGTGACCGAGGCGGCAGAGAAAGCCGGCTACGTGTTCGCGGTCGATCCGACCTCGCTGGATGCGTCCTGTATCGGCGGCAATGTCGCCATGAACGCGGGCGGCAAGAAAGCCGTGTTGTGGGGCACTGCGCTGGACAATCTGGCGTGGTGGCGGATGGTCGACCCGGACGGCAACTGGCTGGAGGTCACCCGTCTTGACCATAATATGAGCAAGATCCATGACGCCCCGGTTGCCACCTTCGAACTGAAATGGTACGACGGCAATCAGGCGCCAGGTGCGGCCTTGCTGCGTAGCGAAACGCTGGAAATCGAAGGGCGGCGTTTCCGTAAGGAAGGTCTGGGCAAGGACGTGACCGACAAATTTCTGGCCGGTTTGCCCGGGATTCAGAAAGAAGGTTGCGACGGCCTGATCACGAGCGCGCGCTGGGTTCTGCACAAGATGCCGGCGCACACGCGTACCGTATGCCTGGAATTCTTCGGTCAGGCGCGTGACGCCATCCCCAGCATTGTCGAAATCAAAGACTATCTGTTCGAAACCTCGAAGCAGGGTGGCGCGATTCTGGCCGGCCTGGAACACCTGGACGAACGCTATTTGCGCGCGGTGGGCTACGCCACCAAATCCAAGCGTAGCGCCTTTCCGAAAATGGTCTTGATCGGCGATATCGTCGGTGACGATGCCGATTTGGTCGCCGCCGCGACCTCGGAGGTCGTGCGCATGGCCAACAGCAAAAGCGGCGAGGGCTTTGTTGCCGTCAGTGCCGAGGCGCGCAAGCGTTTCTGGCTCGACCGCTCGCGCACGGCGGCCATTGCCAAGCACACCAACGCGTTCAAAATCAACGAGGACGTGGTGATCCCGCTGAACCGGATGGGTGAGTACACCGACGGGATCGAGCGCATCAACATCGAATTGTCGATCAAGAACAAGCTGCAGCTACTCGACGAATTGGAGCCCTTCTTCGCCGACGGCAAGCTGACGGCGCTGGTCGATGCGGCCAAAAGCGATGACGCCAGCGAAATCCCCAGCGCCGAATTGCTGGAAGACCGGGTCAACACCGCGCTCGAATTGCTACGCCGGGTTCGGGCACGCTGGACCTACGTCCGCGACAACCTTGACCGCCCCCTGCGCGAAGCGCGCCATCACCTGGTGTTGCAGGGCTACGAGGCGTTGGCCGAAACGTTTGCCGAGCGTAGCGACAAGCATGACGGCGCGACCGTTTTCGATGTGGTGCAGGACCGCACCATCCGCGTTTCCTGGAAGACCGAGATTCGCGCCGAACTCCGGCATATATTCAGCGGTGGCGCCTTCAAGCCCATCCTGGATGAGGCGCAGGCCATCCACAAGCGTGTCCTGCGCGGGCGCGTGTTCGTGGCGTTGCACATGCATGCCGGCGATGGCAATGTGCACACCAATTTGCCGGTGAACTCCGATAACTACGAGATGCTGCAGGACGCGCATGTCGCGGTCGCGCGCATCATGAAACTGGCGCGTACGCTCGATGGCGTGATTTCCGGTGAGCACGGGATCGGCATCACCAAGCTCGAATTCCTGACCGACGCCGAGATCGGCGAATTCCGCGCTTACAAACAACGTGTCGATCCGCATGGCCGCTTCAATAAGGGCAAGCTGATGGATGGCGCCGATCTGCGCAATGCGTATACCCCGAGCTTCGGCTTGATGGGCTACGAGTCGCTGATCATGCAGCAGTCGGATATCGGCGCGATTTCGGACAGCATCAAGGATTGTCTGCGCTGTGGTAAGTGCAAACCGGTTTGCGCCACTCACGTGCCGCGCGCGAACCTGTTGTACAGCCCGCGCAACAAGATTCTCGCCACCTCGCTGTTGGTCGAGGCCTTCCTGTACGAGGAACAGACCCGGCGCGGCGTATCGATCAAGCATTGGGACGAATTCAACGATGTGGCCGACCACTGCACGGTCTGCCACAAATGCGAATCGCCGTGTCCGGTGAAGATCGACTTCGGCGACGTCACCATGAACATGCGCAATCTGCTGCGCAAGATGGGTAAGAAGAAATTCAACCCGGGCCAGTCGGCCGCCATGTTCTTCCTGAATGCGACCAATCCGAAGACCATCAATGCCACCCGCACCGCGATGATAGGGGCGGGCTACAAGGCGCAGCGACTGGGCAACGACCTGCTGCAGAAGTTCGCTCGCAAGCAGACCGCCAAGCCGCCCTCAACCACGGGTAACCGACCGGTCGCGGCGCAGGTCATCCACTTCATCAACAAGAAGATGCCGGGCAATTTGCCGAAGAAGACGGCGCGGGCGCTGCTCGATATCGAGGACAACAAGATCGTCCCGATCATCCGGGATCCTAAACGCACGTCGGCCGACTCGGAAGCCGTGTTCTATTTCCCGGGCTGCGGTTCCGAACGTCTGTTCTCGCAAGTGGGGCTGGCCACCCAGGCCATGCTCTGGCATGTCGGTGTCCAGACCGTGTTGCCGCCGGGTTATCTGTGCTGCGGTTATCCGCAGCGCGGCGCTGGCCAATACGACAAGGCGGAAAAGACGATCACCGATAATCGGGTGTTGTTCCACCGCGTGGCCAACACTTTGAACTACCTCGATATCAAGACGGTGGTGGTGTCGTGCGGCACCTGCTACGACCAACTGGCCGGTTACGAGTTTGACAAGATCTTCCCCGGCTGTCGCATTCTCGATATCCACGAGTACCTGTTGGAGAAAGGCGTGAAGCTCGAGGGCGTCAACGGCGTGCGCTACATGTATCACGATCCTTGCCATACACCGATCAAGACCATGGATCCGACCAAGCTCGTCAATCAGTTGATGGGTGCGGAGCACGACGGTTATCGGATCGAGAAGAATGAGCGCTGCTGTGGTGAGTCGGGCACGCTGGCCGTGACCCGTCCGGATATCTCGACCCAGGTGCGCTTCCGCAAGGAAGAGGAAATGCGCAAGGGCGCCGACCGGGCGCGCGCGGCCGGCTCCATACCGGGCGCGGCGGCGAGCGAGGTCAAGATTCTGACCAGCTGCCCGTCCTGCCTGCAAGGCTTGTCCCGTTATGAAGAGGATGCTGACGTGAAGGCCGATTACATCGTGGTCGAGATCGCCCGCAATCTGCTGGGCGAGAACTGGCTGCCCGAATACGTCGAACGCGCCAACTCGGGCGGGATCGAACGGGTGCTGGTATGAGTACGCCTGCCGTCGGCAACTGTCCCCTGTGCGAATCGCCAGGGGGCGAACTGGTTTGGCAGGATGCGCGACTGCGCGTGATCATTGCACATGAACCCGAATATCCGGGTTTTTGTCGCGTGATCTGGCAACAGCACCTGGCCGAGATGTCGGATCTGAGCGAGGCGGATCAGACCCACCTGTTGCGTGCCGTCATGACGGTTGAGCGCGTGTTGCGCGAGCTGATGACGCCGACCAAGCTCAATCTGGCCAGCCTCGGCAACCAGGTCCCGCATCTGCACTGGCACGTGATACCGCGCTTTGCCGACGACGCACACTTCCCGTCGCCGGTCTGGGCGCCCAAGCGCCGCACCGTGCCCGCGGAGCTGCAGGCACAGCGCGCCGCCAGTGCCGGGCGCCTGCCGGATGCGCTGCGCACGGCATTGGCGGCGCTATGATCACGACGCCAGCCAAGTCCTGAGTACCAGTCCCTGGGTGACGCGAAACGAAAAAGACAACACTATGGCCGGATTAGACCGCAATACCCCGATTCCCACCGCGTTGACGCTGCATACGCAGTCCAAGGTGCTTGAAGTGGGCTATGCCGATGGGTCCCACTATCGCTTGCCCTTCGAGTTCCTGCGCGTCTATTCGCCTTCGGCCGAAGTGCGCGGGCATGGACCTGGCCAGGAAACCCTGCAGACCGGCAAGCGCGACGTCACCATTACCCGTATCGACGCCGTGGGTCACTATGCGATCCAGCCGACCTTTTCGGACGGGCACGCGAGCGGCATCTATTCGTGGGATCATATTTACGAACTGGCGACCCGCTACGAGCCCCTGTGGCAAGACTATCTGCAGAAATTGGCGGCCGCGGGTGTCGATCGCGATACCCCTATGGCTGACGATGCGCCTCGCGGGCACGGTCACGCGCATTAGAATACGGGCTTGCGCGCTGGCACATGCGCCGCGCGTGCCTCTACCCTCAGGAATTTGCCGATGAGCAAAACCCATTTTGGCTTCCAGGAAGTCAACGAAGAAGAAAAAGCCACCAAGGTCGCGGGCGTCTTTCACTCGGTCGCATCCAGCTACGATGTCATGAACGACTTGATGTCGGCCGGCTTACACCGGGTCTGGAAGGCCTTCACGATAGGCCAGGCCGCAGTGCGTCCCGGCTACAAGGTGCTGGATATCGCCGGTGGCACGGGCGATCTGGCGCGCGCTTTTGCCAAGCAAGCCGGTCCCAGCGGTGAAGTTTGGTTGACCGACATCAATGAATCGATGGTGCGGGTAGGGCGTAATCGGTTGTTGGACGATGGCGTGATCACCCCGACCTTGCTCTGCGATGCCGAACGCATTCCTTTCCCGGACAACCACTTCAACGTGGTGACGGTGGCCTTTGGCCTGCGCAATATGACGCACAAGGACCGTGCGCTGGCCGAAATGCGGCGTGTGCTGAAGCCGGGCGGCAAGTTGCTGGTGCTCGAGTTCTCCAAGGTATGGGCGCCGCTGTCCAAGGCTTACGACGTCTATTCGTTCAAGGTATTACCCTGGCTGGGCGACAAAATCGCGAAGGATGCGGAAAGCTATCGCTATCTGGCCGAATCGATCCGCATGCACCCCGATCAGGATGCGCTGAAGGGGCTGATGGAGCAGGCCGGTCTGGAAGGCGTCAAATATTTCAATTTGTCGGCCGGGGTCTGCGCTCTGCATGTCGGTATCAAGTACTGACTGTTCGGGCGCGGTTAGAATAGTAAAGGTGGCGCCACGCTGGTCCCGGCCGGTTCGCCGCGTCAGCGTATCCGTCGGAGTTGTCCTTTCCGATCCGTTTTGTCCTTCGAACCGATTTCATGACGCTCGCAGCACGCACGCTTTCCACCGCCGTCAATCATCTGCTCACGCGTGAGCCGTGGGCCCGAACGCAACTTGCCGGCTACGCCGGCAAGACGCTGAAGCTGGTATTGCCGGCATTCACCCTGGCCCTGAGCATCACGGAAGAGGGGTCGGTCGCGCCGGCCCAGCCCCCACAAAACGAAACGACGGCCGGCGCGGATGACACGGCACAGACGCATTACGACGTCACCATCGCCGTGGCGATCGATGCGCTATCGGCCTTCGCGCAGGGCGGTCAAGCGGCTGCGCTCAAGCATGTGCGGATTGCCGGCGACGCCGAATTTGCGGCACTGATCGCCCGCTTGGCCGAGCAGTTGCGCTGGGAGCCGGAGGAAGACCTGGCGGACCTTCTGGGCGATGCGCCGGCTCATCAACTGAGCCAGGGCGCGCGTGCGGCCTGGCGTCGCCTGCAGCGCAATGGGCGCAATCTGGTCGAAGCGCTGGCTGATTATTGGTTGGACGAGGACCCTCAACTGGTCCGACATACGCAACTCGAACGGATGGGCGACGAAGTGGCGCTGTTGCGCGACGCGCTCGCCCGCCTGGAAAAGCGTGTCGAGCGGCTTGAACGCACGCGGGCACCCGGCCTTGGCGTGAACCGGCGCTAGCCATCGGACAAGCATTCACTATGCGTATTCTGCGGTTTATCAAAATTTCGCTGACGATGTTCCGCTTCGGTTTGCACGAAGTGGCGCTGTCGCATTTCAAGCATCGCGGCGTGCAGTTTCTGCTGCGCGTGCTGCCACCGAGCCCCAGCCGGGCCTTGCCGCGTGGCGTGCGACTCAGATTGGCGCTGGAAAGTCTGGGGCCTATTTTCGTCAAGTTCGGTCAGGTATTGTCGACCCGACGCGATTTGCTGCCGCCCGACATTGCGACCGAACTGGCCAAGCTGCAGGATCAGGTGCCGCCGTTCGATCCCGTACAGTCGGTCGCCTTGATCGAGGCTGCGCTGGGGCACAGCGTGGACGAACTGTTCGACGAGTTCGAGCGGGTTCCTGTGGCCAGTGCGTCGATTGCCCAAGTGCACTTCGCCCGCATCAAACTTGCCGGCAACAGCAGCGCCAATGCCGGCAAGCAGGTCGCGATCAAGGTCTTGCGTCCTAACATGTTGCCCGTGATCGAGAGCGATCTGGCGCTGATGCGCGATGCGGCGGGCTGGCTTGAGCGTTTCTGGTCGGATGGCAAACGCCTGAAGCCACGCGAGGTGGTGGCGGAATTCGATAAATATCTGCACGATGAACTCGACCTGATGCGCGAGGCGGCCAATGCCAGCCAATTGCGCCGCAACTTCGCCGAACTCGACTTGCTGATGGTGCCGGAGATGTACTGGGACTATTGCACCTCGACCGTGCTGGTGATGGAACGCATGGTCGGTGTGCCGATCAGCCAGGTCCATACGCTGCGTGCGGCTGGCGTGGATATCCCGAAACTGGCTCGCGAAGGCGTCGAGATTTTCTTTACCCAGGTGTTTCGTGACGGCTTTTTCCATGCCGACATGCACCCGGGCAATATCCAGGTGAGCATTGCGCCGGACAGCTTCGGGCGTTACATCGCGCTCGACTTCGGCATTGTCGGGGCGCTTTCGGATTTCGATAAAAATTATCTGGCGCAGAATCTGCTCGCTTTTTTCCAACGCGATTACCACCGTGTCGCCGTGCTACATCTGGAATCGGGCTGGGTCCCGCCCGCCACGCGCGTGGAAGAGTTGGAAGGGGCCATACGCGCTTGCTGCGAACCTTATTTCGACAAGGCCTTGAAGGATATTTCGCTGGGACAGGTACTGATGCGTCTGTTCCACACTTCGCGCCGCTTCCAGGTCGAAATCCAGCCACAACTGGTACTGTTGCAAAAGACCTTGCTCAATGTCGAGGGTTTGGGACGTGAACTCGATCCCGAGCTCGATCTGTGGCAGACGGCCAAGCCCTATCTTGAGCGCTGGATGAACGAGCAGATCGGCTGGCGCGGCTGGCTCGACCGCCTCAAATACGAAGCGCCGCAATGGAGCAAGACCTTGCCTCAGTTGCCGCGGCTGATCCAGGCGGCACTGGCACACCGCGAAGCGCAGTTTCATCAGACGGAGCCATTGATGCTCAAGCTGCTGCAAGAGCAACGGCGCACCAATGCCCTGCTCAAATATGTGCTGGTCTTGGGCCTGGCCATGGGTGCCGGCGCCGGGCTGGCGCGTTGGTGGGTCGCGCTGCATGGTGGCTGACCATGACTGACGACCAAGCCCCGTCGCCGATTGCGCCCGTCTTCGAGACGCGTGACCCGGCAGCCCCTCAGTTCTGGGACGAGCGCTTTGCACATGGCTATACGCCATGGGACCAGCATGGCGTGCCGCCCATCTTCATTACCTGCGCGCAAGCCATGCCGCGCGGTCCGGTGTTGATACCGGGCTGCGGCAGCGCCTACGAGGCCGGTTGGTTGGCCGGACAGGGCTTTGCCGTGACCGCGATCGATTTCTCCGCCGCCGCGGTCGAAGCGGCGCGGCGCCAGTTGACCAGCGCGCCAGATGCGGTCGCAGTCAACCTGCAGCAGGCCGATTTCTTTGAATTCCAGCCCGCGCCAGCGCCGCGATGGATCTATGAGCGCGCTTTTCTGTGCGCCTTGCCGCCCGCTCTGCGCGCCGACTACGCACGACGCATGGCAGCACTGGCGGCCCCGGGCTGCTTGCTGGCGGGTTTCTTTTTCCTGGCGGATAGCGCTAAAAAAGGGCCGCCGTTCGGCATCTCCGAGGCGGAACTCGACGCCTTGCTAAACCCGGCCTTCGAACTTGTCGAGGCGCACGAGGTGACCGATTCGTTGCCGGTTTTCGCCGGACGTGAGCGCTGGTTGAGCTGGCGCCGCCGGGGCTGACCCCATTTTCACACCCGCCGCACAGAAAATCCGCAGCGATAAGGCGCCCCGATCTCTCTGCTGTTTTGTGTTTCCGCTATAATTCAAGGCTTTGCGTGACCTTGAATAGAGAAATACAGGATTAGCAGCCATGCCGATTTATGCTTATCGCTGCGCCGCGTGCGGATATGAGAAGGATGTTCTGCAAAAGATGTCCGACGCGCCGCTGACGCAATGCCCGGAGTGCGGCAAGGATACCTTTGGCAAGCAGGTGACCGCCGCCGGGTTCCAATTGAAGGGTTCAGGCTGGTACGTGACCGATTTTCGTGGCGGCAATCAAGCCAAGGCCGCGGCGGGCACCACCTCGGCTCCGGCCGCCGGGGCCGCCAGCGGCGATGCGGCACCCGCCAGCGCCAGCGCGGCGCCCAGCGCGTCCGGCAGCAGCGATGCGCCGGCCGCCAGCGCGCCCAAGACCGGCGGCGAGTGAGCTTGACCCGGCTTGCCGGGGTGTCGGGCAGGAACGAGAGCGTCATGAGGGCCGTCCCAGCGGGAGCGGGGCGGGCTAAGCGGCGCATGTGACGCCGGAATGTCGGCATGCAGGCTAGAACAGGCCGTAAGGGTGACTATGACGAAGAAAACCACGCTCAAAACGTATTTTCTGACCGGCCTGCTGGTTCTGGTGCCGCTGGGTATTACTGTCTGGGTGCTGGGTGCCGTGATCGGTACCATGGACCAGACCCTGACCCTGCTGCCTCCATCGTGGCGGCCGGCCCATCTGCTTGGGCTCAGTTACGACCTGCCTGGCATCGGTGCACTGCTGACCCTGGCAATCGTGTTTGTTGTCGGCTTGTTCGCGCAGAACTTCATCGGTGCGAAACTGGTGCAGTGGTGGGAATCGCTGTTGGCCCACATCCCGGTCGTCGGCCCGCTGTACACCAGCGTGAAGCAGGTGTCCGACACGCTGCTATCGTCCAACGGCAATGCGTTTCGCCGGGCGGTGCTGATCGAATATCCGCGGCGCGAGTCGTACACGATCGCATTTCTGACTGGAACCCCGGGCGGCGATGTCGCCGAGCATCTCAAGGGCGACTACGTCAGCGTGTATATCCCGACCACGCCGAATCCGACTTCAGGCTTTTTTCTGATGTTGCCGCGTACCGACGTGATTGAACTCGATATGACGGTCGATGTCGCATTGAAGTACATTGTTTCGATGGGCGTCGTCGCGCCGTCAGTCAGCGCGCGCCGCCCCACCGAGCCTCCGCTGTAACCCGCCGCGGCATATGTGTTGCCACGGCACTTTTTAGACTAAGAAAGCCATAACCATGTCGATGAGAACTGAGTATTGCGGTCTGGTGACCGAGAAATTGCTGGGCCAGACGGTTTCGCTATGCGGCTGGGTGCAGCGTCGCCGCGACCACGGCGGCGTGATTTTCGTCGACCTGCGCGATCGCGAAGGCCTGGTTCAAGTCGTGTGCGACCCGGATCGCGCCGAGATGTTCAAAGTGGCCGAAGGCGTGCGTAACGAGTACTGCGTGCAGATCAAGGGTTTGGTGCGCGCGCGCCCGAACGGCACCGAAAACGCCAATCTGACCAGCGGCAAGATCGAAGTGCTGTGCCACGAACTGGTGGTGCTGAACGCCTCGGTCACGCCCCCGTTCCAGCTCGACGACGACAACCTGTCGGAAACCACGCGTCTGACGCACCGAGTGCTCGACCTGCGTCGTCCGCAGATGCAGCAGAACCTGAAGCTGCGTTATCGCGTGGCGATCGAAGTGCGCAAATATCTCGATGCGCAGGGCTTTATCGACATCGAAACGCCGATGCTGACCAAGAGCACGCCGGAAGGCGCGCGCGACTACCTGGTGCCGTCGCGCGTGAACGCCGGGCACTTCTTCGCGCTACCGCAATCGCCGCAGCTGTTCAAGCAGATGCTGATGGTGTCGGGCTTCGACCGTTACTATCAGATCACCAAGTGCTTCCGCGACGAAGATTTGCGCGCTGACCGTCAGCCGGAATTCACCCAGATCGACTGCGAAACCTCGTTCCTGACGGAACAGGAAATCCGCGATCTGTTCGAAACCATGATCCGTCACGTGTTCAAGACCACGATCGGGGTTGAGCTGGCCAACCCGTTCCCGGTCATGCAATACAGCGAAGCCATGCAGCGCTTCGGTTCCGACAAGCCCGATCTGCGCGTCAACCTCGAGTTCACCGAGTTGACCGACGTGATGGCCGAAGTCGACTTCAAGGTGTTCAGCACCCCGGCCAACACCAAGGGCGGTCGCGTCGCTGCACTGCGCGTGCCCAAGGGCAGCGAATTGAGCCGCGGCGACATCGATGGCTACACCGAATTCGTCAAGATCTACGGCGCCAAGGGCCTGGCCTGGATCAAGGTCAACGACGTGAGCAAGGGCCGCGAAGGCCTGCAGTCGCCCATCGTCAAGAACCTGCACGACAAGGCGATCGCCGAGATCCTGGCGCGCACCGGCGCCGCCAACGGCGACCTGATCTTCTTCGGCGCCGACAAGGCCAAGATCGTCAACGACGCCATGGGCGCGCTGCGCCTGAAGGTGGGCCACTCCGACTTCGGCAAGGCCGGCGGCCTGTTCGAGGACAAGTGGGCGCCGCTGTGGGTGGTCGACTTCCCGATGTTCGAGCGCGACGACGACGAAGGCCGCTGGAACGCCGTGCACCATCCGTTCACCGCGCCCAAGGACGGCCACGAGGACCTGATGGACACCGATCCGGGCGCCTGCATCGCCAAGGCCTACGACATGGTGCTCAATGGCTGGGAGCTGGG
>Ga0116226_10001206_pt1 | contig 22435 bp, 24 predicted proteins | sample S1TSphfallax_FD_89692 | JGI IMG/M metagenome (GOLD analysis project Ga0116226, IMG submission 89692) | Host-associated microbial communities from peat moss isolated from Minnesota, USA - S1T2_Fa - Sphagnum fallax MG | ecosystem: Host-associated > Plants > Peat moss > Unclassified | place: USA... | reverse complement strand
GCGAGGCTGCCGCCCTATTTTCGAATCGACTATGACGCCGTCAGTCCGGACGGACCCGACCATTGGATTGCGATGGTGACGAAGTGCTATTGGTTATGGGCCGAGTCGATCGTGATCGATCCCGCCGACTTGAAAAAAATCCAATCGCCGGTGCTGGTGGTGGCGGGTGACCATGATTTCACGTCGATCGAAGAAACCACCGAAATATTCAGAGGCTTGTCGCACGCGCAACTATTCGTGGTGCCCGGAACAGGCCACGGCACTTATCAGGACAGTCCGAAACTCGTGAATCTCGCGGTGTCGGAATTTCTCGACCACTCCAAGTGACCACCCAGACCATTTTCACCGTCGGCCATTCGAATCACCCGATCGAAAAATTCCTGCACTTGCTAACGCAACATGCCATTACGGCCGTCGCGGACGTCCGTTCCCAGCCCTTCAGCCGGCGGCATCCGCAGTTCAACAAGGAGCGTCTTGCCGCATCCCTGGCGCAGAACGGCATCGCCTACGTCTTCGTCGGCGCGGAATTGGGCGCGCGCCCCACCGATGAGTCATGTTACGCAGGCGGCCAGGTGCAGTATCACCGCATAGCCGCGACGCCGCTGTTCGATCAAGGCTTGGATCGCGTGCTCGTCGGCGCCCGGCAATTCCGCGTCGCGTTGATGTGCGCCGAGAAGGAGCCCCTGGACTGTCATCGCACGCTGCTGGTCAGCCGCGCACTCGAAAAACGCGGTGTCGCGATTGCACACATCCTTGCAGACGGCAGCATCGAGCATCACGCGCAGACCATGACGCGGCTGATCCGATTGGTACGTCTGGATGCCGAAGACCTGTTCACGGACGCCGCCGCACTGACCGAGCAAGCCTGCCGCCTGCGCGAATCGAAGATCGCCACTTCCAAGTAGCGGCTACGTCAATACGGCGGTGCCCGTCTCGCGCGCTGGGACTTGGCCGCTTCAGTCCACCAGGCAAGGTCGTCGGCGAACCGCTTGAACGTATGACCGAGTGCGGCACCGCGTTCACCGATCGGCTCGCCTGCCTCATCCAGTGTCTCAGCAATCGGTCCGACCGTGAGCGTACTCGAGATGACGACCATCCCCATCTCGGAGAGCGTGCTATGCCAGACATAGCCAGCTCTGGCGCCGGACAGCCGCCCCGTCGAGTAACTCGCAATCGCCGCGGGTCGCCAATACCACTCCTCGAGGAAGTGGTCGGTGAGATTCTTCAGACCGGCCTGTACACCCCAGTTGTACTCGCCGACCACGAACAGGAAAGCATCCGCTGCGCGGATTTTGGCGCCCAGTTCCTGCATCGCGGCGGGCGCCGTGCCGGGGGCATATTCCTTGAGCATGCGATCCAACATCGGCAGACCGATGGCTTTGGCATCGATCAGCTCGACGTCCTCGCCGCGATCTCGGAGCTCGCGCACAATGAAGTCCGCCAAGCGGATGCCCTTGCGATCGGTCCGATAGGAGCCGTAGAGAACGAGAATCCGGTTACTCATGCGACTTGCGAAACACGACGATGTGCTGCAAGGGAAGTCGCTCCGAGGAGCGCACCCACACCAGCGGGAGCACGCTCATTTCACGGCGGACTTGCGCTTCGCTCATTTTATGGAGGGCCTTGATCGGCACGTTGGGATCCTCGCCCCGATATTCCACGAATACCACCTGGCCGCCGGGCTTGAGCGCTCGCACCAGACTGCGCATGACCTCGTAGGGATAAGCGAGCTCGTGATAGACATCGACCATCACGGCGAGGTCAACCGAAGCGGGCGGCAACCGCACGTCGTCGGCGCCGCCCTGGATTGGCACGATGTTCATGAATTCCGGCCGCTGCGACAGCTGCGTGAGCAGCGCGACCATCTGCGGTTGTACGTCGACGGCAAAGACCCGGCCCGGGCCGACCAAGGGAGCCATGCGCCGCGACAGGTAGCCCGAGCCGGCGCCGATGTCGGCGACGGTCATGCCAGGTTTCAGGTGCAGTTCCTCCACCAACAGGTCGGGCCGCTCTTCAGCCGCGCGGGTTGGCCGCTCCAGCCACGTCGCGCCCTCGAAACCCATGACCGCGGCGATTTCGCGTCCCTCATAGAATTTCCCGATGCCGTCGGGGCTGCCGCGGCCCTCGTGGTAAACCGGCGCAGCAATGGAGCCCGGGGCGAGTAAAAGGCAGAGAAAGGCGCAGATCATGGCGGCAGTATGGCACGCGCATGCGATAGCCTACACACCTACCATGGCCCCATACAGCTACAAGAGTGACCCTGCAGTTCCTGCATTCCCCGATGATCGCCCGATCATCATCTTTGACGGGCACTGCGTTCTGTGTTCGCGCTTTGCCCGGTTTGTATTGCGGCACGACCGCCGCGGTTTATTTCGCCTCACGGCCGCACAAACGCCGTTGGGTCAATCGCTATTCCGGCACTACGGGTTGGATCCCGTGAACTTCGAGACGAACGTCCTGCTTGAAAACGGTCATGCCTGTTTCAAATCCGACGGCACCATCAGGATGTTCGCGCACCTGGGATTTCCCTGGTCCATTGCCCGCCTCGCGAGAGTCGTCCCGCGAGCGGTGCGCGACAAACTGTATGACCTCATTGCCAAGAATCGCCTGAAGTGGTTCGGCTCTCAATCGGTGTGTTTCTTGGCTGACCCGTCGCACCGCGATCGGTTCCTCCAGTGAAGCCCGGGCACCGCATCCTGATCGTCGGCGGTTATGGCACGTTCGGCGGCAGGCTCGTAGAGCTTCTCGAGGATGATGCGCGACTAACCCTGTTGATTGCCGGGCGCTCTCTCGAACAGGCGCGAACGTATTGCGCCGGGCGCTCATCGGCGTCGGCAACGCTGGTACCCACCGTATTCGACCGGATCAACAGCGGTGCCGCAGTGCTCGCGGAATTGCGGGCAACGCTGGTCGTGGACGCCAGCGGACCCTTCCAGGCTTATGGAGATGACCGTTATAGCCTCATCGAGCGATGCATCGAATGCGGTGTCAACTATCTCGACCTCGCGGATGGATCCGACTTCGTGTCAGGCGTGGCGAAATTTGATGCAGCCGCGCGTGCGGCCGGCGTCTACGTTTTGTCCGGCGTTTCGAGCTTTCCCGTGCTCACCGCGGCGGTGGTCAAGGATTTGACCAGCGATGTCGCCCGGATCCATTCGATCCGAGGGGGGATAGCGCCTTCGCCCTATGCCGGCGTCGGCTTGAACGTCATTCGCGCGATTGCGAGCTACGCCGGCCAGCCGATTCCGCTGAAGCGCGCCGGCAAAATGGTGACCGCGTACCCCATCACCGAATCAATACGTTTCGTCATCGCGGTGCCCGGCCATGTCCCTCTCAAGAGCATTCGTTTCTCATTGGTTGACGTCCCGGATTTACGGACGCTGGCGGAAATCTGGCCTGAAGCCGCCGACATCTGGATGGGTGCCGGCCCGGTGCCGGCCGTGTTGCATTGGCTGTTGACCGGTTTTTCCTGGGCGGTCCGCCTGCGGCTGATGCCAGGCCTCTCGTGGATGGCTTCCGCGATTTATTTCGTGACGAATCATGTCAGGTGGGGTGAGCATCGGGGTGGAATGTTCGTTGCAGTCGAAGGTCAGGCGGCCGATGGTTCGCCGATCCGGCGCGAATGGCATTTGTTGGCAGAAGGTAACGACGGTCCCTTGATACCCTCGATGGCGGTCGAGGCCATCGTCCGCAAATCACTCGCAGGCCGAATCCCGGCCGCGGGTGCCAGAACTGCGATTGCTGACGTCACCCTGTCGGACTACGAAGATCTGTTCGCCCGTCGTACGATTTTCACGGGCACCCGGCAGCGCGAGCCGATCGAGGCGCAACCGCTTTTTCGGCATATCCTGGGCGAAGCTTGGGATCTGTTGCCGTCCCCGATCAAGCAACTGCACGCCACAACATCGGTTTCGATGTACTCGGGCCGATGTACCGTGAGGCAGGCAAGAAACCCTGTTGCTCGCGCAGTCACCGCCCTGGTTGGTTTTCCAAAAGGTGGCGAGGATCTGCCGATCACCGTGAAGCTGGTCGTCGAAGCCTCAGGTGAGCGGTGGACCCGGACCGTGGCCGACAGAACGTTTTCAAGCACTCAGAGACCGGCGGAGGGCCGGTCACAAGGATTGATTCGCGAGCGCTTCGGTCCCATCGCAGTCGATATGGCGCTGGTCTTGCTGGGGCCAGGTCTGACCTACGTGATTCGTCGTTGGTCGCTCGTTGGCATTCCGATGCCGCTTTGGTTCGGGCCCAAAACAAACGCCACCGAATCAGTGGACGCCGAGGGGCGTTTCCGCTTCGACATCGAGCTTTGGCATCCATTCGTTGGATTGCTGGTGCATTACGCCGGCTGGCTGGTACCGGCCTAGGCGGGGCGCAAAAAGAAAGGCCCCGCAGATCTTTTGGACCTGCGAGGCCTTGGTTACCCCGACACTACAGGGGTGATTACATATCCATTCCGCCCATGCCACCCATGCCGCCGCCCGGGGCGCCATGTGCATGCTCTTCTTCCTTCGGCGATTCCGCGATCATGACTTCCGTCGTGAGCAGCAGACCCGAGACCGAAGCGGCGTTCTGCAGAGCCAGACGCGTCACCTTGGTGGGATCCAAAATGCCCAGTTCGATCATGTCACCATACTCGCCCGAAGCAGCGTTGTAGCCGAACGTCCCCTTGCCCTCGCGGACCCGGTTCAGAACGACCGCGGCATCTTCACCGGCATTGGTGACGATCTGACGCAGCGGCTCTTCGATCGAGCGGGCCAGAATCTTGATGCCCGTGGTCTGATCTTCGTTCGCTCCCGTGAGCTTCTCGATGGCCTTCAACGCACGGACCAGGGCGACACCGCCGCCCGGGACCACGCCCTCTTCGACGGCCGCACGGGTGGCGTGCAGTGCGTCTTCGACGCGGGCCTTCTTTTCCTTCATTTCGATTTCGGTCGCAGCGCCGACCTTGATCACGGCGACACCGCCGGAGAGCTTGGCAACGCGCTCCTGCAGTTTTTCCTTGTCATAGTCGGAGGTCGCTTCCTCGATCTGCGCGCGGATGCTCTCGACGCGGCCTTTGATGTCCGCAGCCTTGCCGGCGCCGTCGATGATCGTGGTGTTTTCCTTCTCCACCAGAATCTTCTTCGCTTCGCCCAGGTCGTTCAGCGTGGCCTTCTCCAAGGACAAGCCGACTTCATCGGAGATGACCGTGCCGCCCGTCAGGATGGCAATGTCCTGCAGCATGGCTTTGCGACGATCGCCGAAGCCCGGCGCCTTGACGGCGGCAACCTTGACGATGCCGCGGATGGTGTTGACCACCAACGTCGCCAGTGCCTCGCCTTCGACGTCCTCCGCCACGATCAGCAGCTGACGGCCGCCCTTCGCGATGGCTTCCAGCAAGGGGAGCAACTCACGGATGTTGGAGATCTTCTTGTCCACCAACAACACCAGCGGCTTGTCGAGCTCGGCGCTCTGACTCTGCTGATTGTTGATGAAATACGGCGACAGGTAGCCGCGGTCGAACTGCATGCCCTCGACCACTTCGAGCTCGTTCTCGAGGCCCGAACCTTCTTCGACGGTGATCACGCCCTCTTTGCCGACCTTTGCCATTGCATCGGCAATCGTCTTGCCGATGGACTCATCGGAGTTCGCGGAGATCGTGCCGACCTGCGCAATCGCCTTCGGATCCTTGCAGGGCTTGGAGAGCTTCTTCAGCTCTTCGGTGGCCGCAGCGACGGCTTGGTCGATGCCGCGCTTCAGGTCCATCGGATTCGCCCCGGCGGCTACCGACTTCAAACCCTCGCGGATGATTGCCTGCGCCAACACGGTGGCGGTGGTGGTGCCGTCGCCGGCTTCGTCGGAGGTGTTGGAAGCAACTTCCTTCACCATCTGCGCGCCCATGTTCTCGAACTTGTCTTTCAGTTCGATCTCTTTGGCGACGGACACGCCGTCCTTGGTGACGGTGGGAGCACCGAAGCTCTTGTCGAGAACGGCGTTGCGGCCCTTGGGACCCAGCGTGACTTTCACGGCATTTGCCAGAATATTCACACCCTTGAACATGCGTGCCCGAGCGTCGTCGCTGAAGCGTACGTCTTTAGCTGCCATATACTGATTCCTCTAAAATTGAATTTAAATTGAGCGAGCGGAACGGAGGCTTACTTGCCTTCCACGATCGCCATGATGTCTTCTTCGCGCATCACGACCAGTTCATCGCCATCCATCTTCACTTCGGTACCGCTGTACTTCCCGAAGAGAATCTTGTCGCCGACTTTGACGTCGAGGGCGCGCACTTCACCACTATCCAAAATCTTGCCCTTGCCGACGGCGATCACTTTCCCGAAGATCGGCTTCTCAGTCGCGGTATCCGGGATCACGATGCCACCGGGGGACTTACGCTCTTCTTCTTCTCGTTTCACGATCACGCGGTCATGAAGGGGACGAATCTTCATAAGACAAGACTCCTAAAGCTGTTTGATTGAGGTTGAAAACCTGCGAGGATTGTTAGCACTCTCCCCGCTAGGCTGCTAATAATAGCGGCGGATTCCTACAATTCAAGGGGGCGGCTGTAATCGGCCATGCTCGTGAAGCACGACCCATGCTCGTGCCGCACCCCGATTACGCTACAGTGCCGCCATGCAAGCCAAGCAAATCCTATGCCTCACGTTACTCATTCTGGCGACTTCCGCCCAAGCCAAGCCCTGGTGGATGCGCGGATCCGACAATAACGAAAACGACTTCCTGCCCCCGGATGTCGCATTCAGGGTGGGTGCATCCGTCGTCGACGCCACCCATTTGCGGGTGCGCTGGGTCATCGCCGACGGTTATTACCTCTATAAGCAGAAACTCGAGGTCAAAGCCGAAAGTCCTGATCTCATCGTCGGCGTCCCGCAGCTTCCGCCCGGCGTGATGAAGACCGATCCCTATTTGGGCCGCCAGGAAATTTACACCCAACAATTCGACGCCAAAGTCCCGTATTCCCGCAGCGACTTCGGCGCCCATCCGATTCAGGTCAAAGTCATTTATCAAGGTTGCGCGGAGGCGGGGCTGTGCTACCCCCCCATCACGAAAGTATTGTTTCCGACGGCCGGCGGTGCGGTGGCCGGTACCCCGGCGGCCGGCGCTCAGAGGGCAAGCACGCCTCATGAATGGCAGTTGATCGCGATGATCGCGGGCCTGTTGGCGTTCCTCGGAGCCGGCTTCATTCTGCGCCGCGGACGCCGGTTACCGGTGCCCGCACAATGACTTACGGCGGCCTACGGGTCTTGGGGGCCGGCGTCTTGGCGATGCTGTTCGCCTGGGCGGGCGCCCGCATTTATGCCAATTGGCACGCAGAACCCATGCCGGAGTTGCGTACGCCTGCGGGCCACGCAAGCGCACCAAGCCCAAGCGACTTGGCCGCCGCGGCAACCCCACCCCCCGCGCGCATTCCAGACGCCCTGCCCGCCTTTTCGCTCAACGATTTGGCGGGTCAATCGACCCCCATTGCAGCCTGGGCAGGTAAATCGCTGGTCATCAACTTCTGGGCCACCTGGTGCGCGCCCTGCCGCCGCGAAATTCCCCTGCTGAATGCCTTGGCGGGAGAGTGGGCCTCCCAGGGCGTCACCGTCGTCGGCGTCGCGGTCGATTATCCCGATAAAGTTCTGCAATTCCGCGATCAATACAAGATCGGTTATCCGCTGTTGATCGGCGAACAGGACGCCTTGGATGCCGCAGCCAAATTTGGGGTGGCTTCGCCGGCGTTTCCATTTACGGTGTTTACGGATCGTCGCGGCGAAGTGGTCGCGCTGTTCGTGGGAGAATTGCACCGTCCGCAGGCCGATCTGATCATGTCCGCCGTGCAAAATCTCGACAAGGGCGCCATTCGCCTGTCACAGGCCCGGCGGCAAATAGCCGACGGATTGGACGCTTTGGCCGAGAAAACCTGAACCGAACCACCTTCCAGCCGCGTTCGCCGCCAAACCTTACCATTTCGAATCAATTTCTGGTTATTATCGCGGACCTTCGGAATCCGATAAAGCTGGACTTAGGGCGAGATGGCGCGAATTTTGCTGCTAAATGGTCCGAACTTGAATCTTCTTGGCACCCGGGAGCCGAGTATTTATGGTTCGGCCACGCTGCTTGAGATCGAAACGCGGCTGCAAGGATGTGCCAACGCACTCGGCCATGAATTGGTCGCGGTGCAGAGTAATGCCGAGCACGAACTGATCGACAAGATTCATGCGTCGAAACGCGAGGGTTTTTCCTTCATCGTCATCAACCCCGGCGCCTTCACCCATACCAGCATCGCGTTGCGCGATGCGTTCGTTGGGGTCGGCCTGCCTTTCATCGAGGTGCATTTGAGCAACATTTTCGCCCGCGAGTCATTTCGCCATCACTCATATTTGTCCGACGTCGCCGTCGGTTGCGTGGTCGGCTTGGGACCGATCGGCTATGAACTCGCGCTGCAGGCTGCAAGCGCACGCCTCACCACATCGTAAGAAACGACAATTATCTGGGGGATCTGCGGTGGACATTCGCAAGGTAAAAAAATTGATCGAATTGCTCGAAGAGTCGGGCATTTCTGAACTCGAAATTTCCGAGGGCGAGGAATCGGTGCGCATCAGCCGCCATCCGCGCATGGGCGTGCAGGCGCCGATGACCATGGCGAGCCCCATGGTGCACGCCGCGCCGCTGCCTCCCGCCGGACCCGCCACCTCGGCAGGCGAACACGTGCCTCGCAAGGACGATCACACGGTCACCTCGCCGATGGTCGGCACTTATTATGCGTCTGCGTCGCCGGGCGCGAAGCCCTTCGTCGAAATCGGCAGCGAGGTCAAGATCGGTCAGACTCTTTGCATCATCGAGGCCATGAAGATGATGAATCAGATCGAATCCGACAAGGCCGGCCGCGTAACCTCGATCATCGCCAAAAACGGTGAACCCGTAGAGTTCGGTCAACCGCTCTTCATCATCGAATAGCGGCGATGATCGAAAAAGTCGTCATCGCCAATCGCGGCGAGATCGCCCTTCGCATCCTGCGCGCCTGCAGGGAACTGGGCATCAAAACCGTCGCCGTGCACTCCACGGCCGATTTCAACACCAAGCACGTGTTGCTCGCCGATGAGACGGTGTGCATCGGACCGCCGCAATCGGCGCTGTCGTATCTCAACATGCCGGCCATCATCAGCGCCGCCGAAGTCACCGACTCGGTCGCGATCCACCCCGGCTACGGTTTTCTGTCCGAGAATGCCGACTTCGCCGAGCGCGTCGAGAAGAGCGGCTTCATTTTCGTCGGCCCACGGGCCGAAACCATCCGCATGATGGGCGACAAGGTATCGGCCATCCGGCACATGAAGGCCGCAGGCATCCCCTGTGTACCGGGTTCCGAGGGACCGCTCGGCAACGATGCCGAGGAGAACTTCCGAATTGCCAAGGACATCGGCTATCCGGTCATCATCAAAGCGTCGGGCGGCGGCGGCGGCCGCGGCATGCGCGTGGTGCACACCGACGCATCGCTGCTCAACGCCATCAGCGTCACGCAGACCGAGGCGCAAGCCGCGTTCGGCAACCCGCAGGTTTACATGGAGAAGTTTCTCGAGAAGCCCCGGCACATCGAGTTCCAGATCCTCGCCGACAACTATGGCAACGTCGTGCACCTGGGCGAGCGCGACTGCTCGATGCAGCGCCGCCATCAGAAGGTCATCGAGGAAGCGCCGGCACCGGGCCTCACGCCCAAGCAGAGAAAGACCATGGGCGAGCGCTGCGCCAAGGCCTGCCGCGAGGTCGGCTACCGCAACGCGGGAACGCTCGAGTTCCTGTACCAGGACAACGAATTCTATTTCATCGAAATGAACACTCGCGTGCAGGTCGAACATCCCGTCACCGAACTGGTCACCGGCATCGACATCGTCAAGGCGCAATTGTTGATCGCCGCAGGCGAGCCGCTGCCCTACGGCCAGAACGACATTCAAATCCGCGGCCATGCCATCGAGTGCCGCATCAACGCCGAAGATCCGAAGAATTTCACGCCCTCGCCCGGTCCGATCCGTCTCTGGCACTCGCCCGGCGGGCCCGGCATCCGCGTCGACAGCCACGTCTACACCGGTTACAACGTGCCGCCGTTCTACGACTCCATGATCGGCAAGGTCATCGCCTACGGCGACACCCGCGAAACGGCCATTGCCCGCATGCGGAACGCGTTGGCTGAAATGGTGGTCGAGGGCATCAAGACCAACATCCCGCTGCATCAAGAGATATTCAACCACTCGGCATTTCGCCAGGGCGGCACCGATATCCACTACCTCGAGCGGCGCTTGGGGCTGAAGTAGCGCGTGCGTTGTCGCGGTCATGCCATTCTACGAAATCGAATTCCCGCTTGGCTCCTTGAGCCCGGACGCGCTCGACGACGCCCTGCTGGAAATCGGAGCGCTGTCCGTCACCTACGTCGACAACGCCGATGACGAGCCCGTGCTCGAGCCCCGGCCGGGTGAGGTGCGGCTGTGGCGCGATACCCTGGTGCGCGCGCTCTTCGATCAAACCTCCGATCCGCTGCTGAATCTGCACAAGGTCCAGTCAGCCTGCGGGGCGCTGGTCGCGGACGGATCGCTGGTCGCCGGCACGGCGCGCGTGCGGGCGGTCGCAGATCAGGCGTGGGAGCGCGTCTGGCTCAGCGGCTGGAAATCGATGCGCTTCGGCCGGCGTCTTTGGGTGTGCCCGACCACGGCGCCGCTGCCTGAAGATCCCGAGGCGGTGGTCGTGAGGCTCGACCCCGGACTCGCATTCGGTACGGGCTCGCATCCAACGACCGCACTCTGTTTGCAGATTCTCGACTCGCTCACCCTCACCGGACGCAGCATCATCGATTACGGCTGCGGCTCGGGTATTCTGGGAGTCGCTGCGCTGAAGCTGGGAGCATCCTCAGTGACCGCGGTGGATATCGACCCTCAAGCACTCATCGCGACGCGCGACAATGCCGCGCGCAACCAGGTCGCCGCGAGCATCACCGTGCAGGACGCCGATGCCGATCTGCCGGGCGCCTTCTGCGTGCTCGCCAACATTCTCGCAGGCCCCCTGATCGAGCTGGCACCGCGTCTCACCGCCGCCTGTGAGCGCGGCGGCCACCTGGTGCTCTCGGGACTGTTGCGCACCCAGGCCTATGCCGTGAAGGCCGCCTACGCCGGCGGTTTTGATAAGGTGCAGGTGGCAAGCCAGGATGATTGGTGCTGCATCTACGCCCGGCGAGGCACATAAGTGTTCACGCAATGCTCGAACTGCAACACCGTGTTTCAACTCTCGGCCGAGGTGTTGCGCGCCGCCGGCGGCCAGGTGCGCTGCGGGCGCTGCGGCGAAATATTCAGCGCGCTGGCGCGCCTCGCCGAGCACGCCAACGCATTCGACACCGGTGAATCGGCTTACGACATGGAGGAGCGAGCCGACAGCATCCTCGAATCCGTCGTGGCCGAGCAAGTGGCGCAGGCCGTGCCTGACATCCCGGACGAGGGCGACTTCGACGGCTCGCAGATCGCACAGCTGCAGGTGATCGATTTCACCGAAGAAGATTTGCTGGATGAGGCTCCCGAGGAGAATTCCGGCGGCGGGCGCGACGTCTACCCCGACGCAGCGCTGGAGTTCACGCTGCCGCCCGGGGAGCTCGACCGTATCTTCATCGAATCCAGGGGCACCGGTTTGCCGCCGTTTCCGCCGGAGCATACTGCGCCGATGTCCGACACCGTAAAGACGGTGCCGGCGCCAGGTACGGTGCCGGCGCCAGGTACGGTGCCGGCGCCAGGTACGGTGCCGGCAGGACCCGGGCCGCTCGCCGAGGACGACGGGCCGCTGCCCGACATCGAGGTGATCCGCGACAATCGATCCCAAGATGCGTTGCGCCGCCCGCTCTCGCCGCTCGAGCAACCGGCCCCGTACGAGTTGCTGCAACCGCCGCCCCGGCACGTACTGCCGTTTACCCTATGGATTCTCGCCGCCATCCTCTCCGCGCTGCTGCTGGCGGGTCAGGTGGTGAACCGCAACCGGGAAGCACTGACCGCGCAGGGTCCGCTGGCACCTGCACTGCGCCTGCTGTACTCGAGCATTGGCGCACCGCTCGACGGCACGCTCAATCTTGGGGCCTTCCAGCTGCGTCAGTGGGGAGTCACCGGCGATCCGGCCGCGGACGGAACCCTGCGCGTACGCGCCAGCATCTTGAATACCAGCGCGCAGCTGCAGCCATTCCCGCTGCTGCGTCTTACCCTCGCCAACCGCTACGGCACTCGTATCGGCGCGCGCGATTTCGAACCCGGCGAATACATGGGCAAACCCATCGCCCGTATGCTCTCGCCCGGTGAAACGGTCGATGCCATCCTGAATATTCTTGATCCAGGCAAGGAAGCGGAAGGTTTCGAAATCGACGTCTGCCTGCGCGGCGCCGACAAGAAAATCATCTGCGCCAACGATTTGTCGCAGGCGAAATCATGAGCGTCAAGATCGGACCCTACACGCTGCAATCGAACATCTTGCTCGCGCCCATGGCGGGCGTGACCGACCGCCCCTTCCGCATGTTGTGCCGGCGTTTCGGCGCCGGCCTCGCGGCATCCGAAATGTTGAGCGCCGACGTGCGCCTGTGGGACACGCCGAAATCGCGGCGCCGCATGGACCATGCCGGCGAACCCTCGCCGCGCGTGGTGCAGATCGCCGGATTCGATCCGGCGATGATGGCCGAGGCGGCGCGCCGCAACGTGGACCAAGGGGCAGAGATCATCGACATCAACATGGGATGTCCGGCGAAAAAGGTTTGCAATCGGCTCGCCGGTTCCGCACTGCTTCAAGATGAAGCATTGGTTGCACGCATTCTGCACAGTGTGGTGCAAGCCGTTGATGCACCGGTGACACTGAAAACCCGCACCGGCTGGAACCCTGACAACAAGAATGGCCTGAGGATTGCAAAAATCGCCGAGGATTGCGGCGTGCAGGCCATCGCAATTCACGGCCGCACGCGCACCGACATGTATCACGGCGACGCCGAGCACGAAACCGTGTCCGCCATCAAAGCGAATGTGGAGATTCCCGTATTTGCCAACGGCGATATCGACTCACCGCAGCGAGCGCGGGATATTTTGCAGCAAACGAAATGCGATGGCGTATTGATCGGACGTGCAGCTCAAGGTCGGCCATGGATCTTTGACGAAGTCAATTTTTTTCTCCGCAGCGGAGAATTTCGCGAGCCGCTGGCGCTGGAAAAAGTCCGTGATATCATGCGCGCCCACCTCGAGGACCTGTACTCTTTCTACGGCGACGAGACCGGTGTTCGAGTAGCGCGTAAGCACTTGAGTTGGTATTTGCGACAGCATCCGGGACAAGAGTCGTTGCGTAATCGCCTCGTGCAAATTGCAACGCCTCGGGAACAATTGTCCGCGCTGTTGGAGCATGATTGGGATGTGCACAGAGCGGCTTAGTGGATTGGACAACTAGATATGCTCGGCGGGAATTTGGACGGGTCATGGTCGCAAAAAAGAAGTCAAGATCTCGCAGGGAAATCTCTCCGGCATTCAACGGCCGGGATCTGAAGGTCAACGGCAAGGGCGTGCCGCTGCGCTCGCAGGCTGAAGAGGCGTTGCAGTGCTACTTTGAAACGCTCAATGGTCACAAGCCGGCGCATCTCTACGATCTGGTGATGCGCGAAGTGGAGGAGCCGCTGTTCAAGGTGGTCATGGACCACGTCGAAGGCAACCAGAGCCGCGCCGCCATCATCCTCGGCATCAATCGCGGCACGCTGCGCAAGAAGCTCAAAGAGTTCGGCATCAGCGAATAGCGCCGTGCAAACGCCCGTTCGCCGCGCGCTGCTCAGTGTGTCCGACAAAACCGGCATCGTCGAGTTCGCGCGCGAGTTGAAGGAGCGCGGCATCGAACTGCTCTCCACCGGGGGCACGGCAAAACTGCTCGAGAGTCACGGCGTCGCGGTCAAGGAAGTCGCACAGCACACCGGCTTTCCGGAAATCATGGGCGGCCGCGTCAAGACGCTGCACCCGAAAATTCACGGCGGATTGTTGGGCAGGCGCGGGGTCGACGATGACGTCATGCGCACGCACGACATCGAGCCCATCGACCTGTTGGCCGTCAATTTATATCCCTTCGCAACGACGGTGGCCCGGCCCGACTGCACCTACGACGACGCGGTCGAGAACATCGACATCGGCGGGCCGGCCATGGTGCGTGCCGCGGCCAAGAACCATGCCTCCGTCACGGTGGTGGTCGACCCGGGCGACTATCGGGCGCTGCTCGATGAACTGGCCGCCACACACGGCGCCACCAGCATCGCGATGCGGCAAAAACTCGCCGCCAAAGCATTCGCCCATACCGCGCAGTATGACGCCATGGTCTCGGCCTACTTCACGGGCACGACCGGCGGTTCCGCGCCTACCTTTCCCGACGATTTGAACCTGTCTTTCCGCAAGCGCCTGGACCTGCGCTACGGCGAGAATCCCCATCAGCAGGCCGCCTTTTATGCCGATCCGCGTGCCATCGGCGCATCCGTCACGGACGCTGCACAGATTCAAGGCAAGGAACTGTCCTTCAACAACATCGCCGACAGCGACACGGCGTTGCAATGCGTGCGTCAATTCGATACGCCCGCCTGCGTGATCGTCAAGCATGCCAATCCCTGTGGAGTCGCGCGCGCCGACAGCATCGCGCACGCCTACGAGCGTGCCTTCAAGACCGACCCGACCTCCGCCTATGGCGGCATCATCGCATTCAATCGCGAGTTGGACGCCGCGACCGCATCGGCAATCATGGAGAGGCAATTCGTCGAAGTGATCCTGGCTCCGAGCATTGCCGAGGCCGCCAAAGCGGTGCTCGCGTCGAAGGACAATGTGCGCGTGCTCGTGTGCGGCGATCTGTCGAAGCCCTTGACCCAGCTGCTCGAGTACAAGAGCGTCGCCGGCGGCTTGCTGGTGCAGACCCGTGACGACGGCACCGTCAGAGCGCAGGATTTGCGGGTGGTCACGCAGCGCGCCCCCACCCTGGCGGAACTCGATGATCTGATCTTTGCCTGGCGCGTCGCCAAATATGTCAAATCGAATGCCATCGTGGCCGTGAAGGACAAGATGACGCTGGGGGTCGGAGCGGGTCAAATGAGCCGTGTGGTGAGCAGCAAGATCGCGGCGCTGAAGGCCAAGGACGAAGGGTTGACGCTCGAAGGCGCGGCGATCGCCTCCGATGCCTTCTTCCCCTTTCGCGACGGACTCGACGTGCTGGCTGAGTTCGGCATCAAATCGATCATTCAACCAGGCGGTTCAAAGCGCGATTCCGACGTGATCGCGGCGGCGGATCAACACGGCATTGCCATGGTTTTCACCGGGATGCGCCATTTCCGCCACTGAAGAATCCGCGTTGAAGGTTCTGATCGTCGGCGGCGGCGGCCGAGAGCACGCGCTTGCCTGGAAGAGCGCGCAGTCGCCGCGCGTCGCACACGTGTACGTGGCTCCGGGCAATGCCGGCACCGCATCGGAACCCAAGGTCAGCAATGTCGCCATTGCCGCCGACGACATCGAGGCGCTGGCGGCATTCGCGGCGCTCGAAGGCATCGATCTGACCATCATCGGCCCGGAAGGCCCCTTGGTCGCGGGCATCGTCGATCGGTTCGATGCAGCCGGACTGCGGTGCTTCGGACCCTCGCGCGCCGCCGCGCAACTCGAGGGATCGAAATCCTACGCCAAGGATTTTCTGCGGCGGCACCAGATTCCCACCGCGAGCTACGCCACGTTCACGGCTGCCGACTTCGATCCCGGGTACGTCCGGGCGCAGCGTCTGCCACTGGTGGTGAAGGCCGATGGCTTGGCTGCGGGCAAGGGCGTGGTGATCTGCGCGACGCACGATTCGGCCATCGCGGCCGCCACCGGCATGCTGGGGGGCGATTTCGGTGCCGCAGGCCGCACCATCGTCATCGAGGAGTTTCTCTCCGGCGAGGAAGTGAGCTTCATCGTGGTGGCAAGCGGTGACCAAGTCGTGCCACTGGCGACATCTCAAGACCACAAGCGCCGCGACGACGGCGACATGGGCCCGAACACCGGCGGCATGGGCGCCTACTCGCCGGCCCCGATCGTCTCGCGCAACCTGCACAATCGAATCATGCGCGAGGTGATCGAGCCCGCGCTCGCCGGACTCGGGCGGGACGGCACGCCTTACCGGGGGTTTCTGTACGCCGGCCTGATGATTGCCGCGGACGGCACGCCCAATGTGCTGGAATTCAACTGCCGCTTCGGCGATCCGGAAACACAGCCCATTCTGATGCGTCTGCAGAGCGACCTGATCGACCTGTGCGAGGCAGCGCTCGACTCGCGGCTCGATGGCGCCGACGTGCGATGGGATCCGCGCGCGGCGTTGGGTGTGGTCATGGCGGCGGGCGGCTATCCCGAACACTTTAGAAAGGGCGACGCCATCCACGGACTGGAACGCGCCGCCACCATGCCCGGCAAGGTGTTTCATGCCGGCACCCTTCGGCAGGGCGCGGATATCGTGACCTGCGGTGGTCGGGTGCTGTGCGCGGTGGCACTCGGCGACTCGGTCGCCGAGGCGCAGCGCCACGCTTATCATCTGGTGCACGCAATTCATTGGAATCTGGTGCAGTACCGGCTGGACATCGGTCATCGCGCCATCACGCGCGAACGCGCCTAGGCGAACAACAAGGAGAAATTCTGACATGACGCACACGAGACCCAGCATCGCCGACAAGCGCCGTACGTTTCACCTCCTGCACGAGCAAGGCTGCTTCGTCATTCCAAATCCTTGGGATGTGGGCGGCGCCCGCTACCTGCAGGCCGCCGGTTTCAAGGCGCTCGCCACCACCAGTTCCGGCTTTGCCTGGTCGCACGGACATGCCGATGGCGCGATGTCACGCGATCGCGTACTGGAACATTTGTCCAACATGGTCGAGGGCACCGATGTGCCGGTCAACGCCGATTTCGAAAACGGCTTTGCTCCCGATGCCGCGGGCGTATCCGAGAGCGTGCGCCTGGCGCTGGAATGCGGCGTGGCAGGATTGTCGATCGAGGATTCGACCGGAGATGACACCAAGCCGTTGTATGAGATGGAGGTGGCGGTGGAACGCTTGCGCGCGGCGCGCAAAGCCATGGACAAGCATGGTGCCGACGCGCTGCTGGTGGGCCGCGCCGAATGTTTTCTCGCCGGCAAGCCCGACCTCGATCACACCATCGCCCGACTCAAAGCGTATGCGAACGCCGGCGCCGACTGCCTGTATGCGCCCGGCATCGCCAGCCCTCCGCAGATCGCCGCCGTCGTCAAAGCCGTCGCACCCAAACCCGTCAATGTCCTGATCGGGTTCAGCGGGCATCTCACCCTGCCGCAATTCGCCGCCCTCGGCGTCAGACGCGTCAGTGTCGGCGGGGCATTGGCGCGCGCGGCATGGGGCGGGTTCATGCGCGCCGCCAAACTCATCCAGGAGGAGGGAAGGTTCGATGGGTTTGCGGACGCGGCATCAGGGCGCGACCTCAACGAGCTGTTTGGCGGAGCGTCCAGCCGGGCGGGATAGGGTATGGCGAGGACCTGCTGCCTTTTTCCGGTCCTCGCCATCCCCCTATCCCGCCTGCCCGCGTCGCACCATGGTGTTCAAGAGGTGCTCGAGCGCCTCCGTGATGTGTTCGCATTGACCCGTGTGTACCGGCGAGGTCTGCACGATGGTGCTGCGCGGCGCAACCAGCCAATGAAATCGTTCACGCGACGTCATCTTGCCGATATCACCCGCAGCCGGTCCGCCTGCGCAAATTTTCGGAATGCTCGCCAGGCCTCGTTTGATGAGATCCAGGTCGACGTTTGCATCGAGGGCGAGCAACGCAGCTTCGTCAAGCTCGATCTTTGCCTCAAGGATCCGCGCGACGTCGCACGACACGATGATTCCCGCATTGACGAATTCAGCGCGTTCAACCCGCGGCACCACTCGCACGACCGCGTAATCATACGTGAGCAAGTCGAGCACGCACGGCCTCCTGCACGAACACCTCGGACGACCGCAATCGTTCGATGAAAAAATCCAGATACGCGCGGCGTTGCGCGGCTTTGTCCGGAAATCCCGCGTCCTCGGGCAGCCAGGAATCGGGTATCAAGCCCACGATTTCCCCGAGCTTCGCAGCGGTCAGCTGCTGCCTCATGAGTGCATCGACCTCTTCGATGGCGCCGGCATACTTCAAAAGGGCATGATCCTTGATCAACGGGAATCGCGTCGCGGCGGGGCGGTCGGTGCCGGTCCATGCATGATGGAAGTATAAGGCGGCGCCGTGATCGATGAGCCATAGGCGCCGGTGCCAGATGAGCATGTTGACGTTGCGCGGCGTTCGATCGACGTTGCAAACGTAGGCATCGAACCAGACGATGGCAGCAGCCAGCCGCGCATCGGGCTCGAAGATCAACGGGTCGTAGGTGATCGAGCCCGGGAGATAGTCCAAGGCCAGGTTCAATCCACCGCTGGCCTTGATCAGGCTTTGGATCTCGGCATCCGGCTCGGTGCGTGCAAGATCGTCGGGGAGATTGACGAACACGATCTCCGGCACAGGAAGGCCCGCCAGCCGCGCGATTTCACCCGCCAGCAACTCGGCCGATAACGCCTTCGGTCCCTGACCCGCGCCGCGAAACTTGAGCACGTACAGTCCCTCGTCGTCCGCCTCGACGATGGCCGGCAGCGAGCCGCCCTCGCGCAGCGGCGAGACATAGCGGCTGGCGGTGACGGTACGGAGCATTCAGTGCAGCCCCGCCCCTTCGGTGTGGACGCTCAAGACGGCACCCGTGCCGGCATGGTGCGCGTAGAACAGCCTGCCTTTCTCCGCCAGCAGTACGAAGCCGAGCGCCGCCAAACCGCAGGCCACGCCCCCGGCGGCCAAGGGCAGCGTGGTGCCGTCGAATTGTCTGCCGATCAACGCACCCACCAGAGCGCCCAGAAAGGTCTGAATGGAGCCCTGCAGCGAAGCAGCCACGCCCGCCACCGCGCCCATGGGCTCCATCGCCATGGCGCCGAAGTTCGACACCGACAGCCCGAAACTCGCCATGGCCGCGGACTGAAACAGGACGAAGGTCCACATCCGCTCGAGACCCATGGCAGCCACCGCGGTGTGCAGCACGGCAATGCCGATGAAAGTCAGCAGAGCGGCGTGTGAAATGCGCCGCATGCCGAGCCGTTCGACGATGCGCGAATTACCGTACGCCGCCATTCCCATGAAAATTGCGCACACTGCGAACATGCTCGGCATCAGGTTCGGATGATGGAAAGTTTCGGAAAAAATCTCCTGCACGGTTCCGACGTACGCCATCAAGGATCCGAACATCACCATCATCGCCATGGTGTAGCCGAGCGAAATGCGGTTGCCCAGCACCAGCCGCAGCGCACCGGCGACATGGCTGCGGGTCAGGGTCATGCGAAATTCGGGATGCAGCGTCTCAGGCAGGCGCAACGCCAGCCATACGCCGACGATCGCGGCGAATATGCAAAATACGGCGAATATGAAGCGCCACGGAGCGATGAGGAGAATCGCCTGACCGAGGCTCGGTGCGAGGATGGGCACCATCAGGAACACCACGAAGGTGAGCGACATGACCCGTGCCATATGACGTCCCGAATACAGGTCTCGCACCACCGAGCGCATCACGATGACGCTGGCAGCGGCCAGGCCATGCACGAAGCGCCAGGCCAGCAAGGTCGTTAACGATCCGGCCAGCGTGCACGCCAATGCCGCCAGCACATACAGGCCGAGGCCCGTCAACAGGATGCGGCGCCGCCCAAAACGGTCGGACATCATGCCCCAGAACAACTGCCCCACCGCCAGTCCGGTCATGTACGCCGTGACGATCCATTGCCCATGATTCGGATCTGCGATGCCCAGTGTGCGGACGATGACCGGAAAGGCCGGCAACATCGCATCGATGGCGATCGCCTGCGTCGACATGGTGGCCGCCGCGAGAGCGACGAACTCGCCAAAACCGATCGTGCTCGTCGGTCGGTCGTCCGCAACCGCCATCGCTCAGCCGCCCTGCACGCCAGCCGCGGCACCGGTTGCGGCTTGAGGCTTGCGTGCAATGCTGGTCGCCATGGTCACGACCGATGCAAGGTCGGTCAGGTTCGCGGGCACGATCAGAGTCGTCCCGGTCTGGGCCAGTTTGCCGAACTGCTTCACGTACTCCTCACCGATGCGCAACTGCATCGCCTCGATGCCGCCTCGATCCGACAACGCGATACCGACCTGGCGCAAACCCTCGGCGGTCGCCGTGGCGACGGCAAGAATGGCTTGAGCCTGGCCCTCGGCTTCGTTGATCTGCTGCTGCTTGTTGGCTTCGGACTGCTTGATCACGCGTTGCTTGTCGCCTTCGGCGGAGTTGATCTTCGCGTCGCGCTCACCCTCGGAGGTCAACACCACGGCGCGCTTCTCTCGCTCCGCGCGCATCTGTTTCTCCATGGCCGATAACACGTCCCTGGGCGGCGTGATGTTCTTGATTTCATAACGCAGTACCTTCACCCCCCAGGGGGCGGAGGCCTTGTCCAGTTCGCTGACCACGTTGGTATTGATCTGGCCGCGCGCCTCGAAGGTGCGGTCCAATTCGATCTTGCCTATTTCGCTGCGCAATGTGGTTTGCGCGAGCTGGGAGATGGCGAAGCCATAGTTGGTGATGCCGTAGGACGCCAGGTGCGGCTCCATCACCTGCATGTACAGAACCGCATCCACGCCCACTTGCACATTGTCGCGCGTGATGCAGATCTGCTCGGGGATGTCGATAGCGATTTCCTTGAGATTATGGCGATAGGCTATGCGCTCCATGAACGGGGTCAGGATGTGGAAGCCCGCGGACAGAGTGCGGCTGTATTTGCCGAGATGTTCCACCACGAAGGCGCTTTGTTGAGGCACCACGGTCACGGTCTTCGCCAGCATCCACAGCACCAGCGCCACGACGAAAACCACTCCGTAAACCAGGTACATGCTCAATTGTTTTCTCCGTGAATGACAAGGGTCAGGCCGTTCACCCGGTCTACGCGCGCCCGCTGCCCGGCCCGTATTCTCGAGGTGCCGCCGTTGGTCGCATTCCAGGAGCTGCCGCAATACTCAAGCCGGCACGTGGCGCCGGGTTCAAGCTCCGCCGGCAGCACCACGGTGTGCCCCGCCGGACCTTGGTGGAGGTCGGGCAGCGTGCGCCGCAAGGAATCATAGATGCGGCGCCGGAAGATCATCACGGAGAGCAGTGACAAGAGACCGAACGCCGCCCACTGCATCCAGTCGAGCGGCAGCAGGCCGGCGAGCTGCAGCGAACCTACGACCAGGGCAGCCGCGCCGACGAACACGAGATAGAACTGTGCATCGATGAATGCCAGCTCAGAGGCCAACAGCACGGCGCCGACCGCAATCCACGCCCACCACTGCATGTCGCTCTCCGTCGGAAACGCTAACGCTTCATCGCGTCGAAGAAGTCCGAGTTGGTCTTGGTGTCCTTCATCTTGTCCAGCAGGAACTCGATCGCGGCCAGCTCATCCATGGGATGCAGCAGCTTGCGCAGAATCCACATCTTGGACAGCTCTGCAGGATCCGTGATCAATTCTTCCTTGCGCGTGCCGGAACGGTTGATGTTGATCGAGGGGAAGGTGCGCTTTTCGGCGATGCGGCGATCCAGATGGATTTCCGAGTTGCCCGTGCCCTTGAACTCCTCGAATATGACATCGTCCATCTTCGACCCGGTGTCGACCAGCGCGGTGGCGAGAATCGTCAGACTGCCGCCCTCCTCGATGTTGCGTGCCGCGCCGAAGAAGCGCTTCGGGCGCTGCAGCGCATTGGCATCGACGCCGCCGGTGAGCACCTTGCCGGAACTCGGGACCACGGTGTTGTACGCGCGTGCCAGACGAGTGATGGAATCGAGCAGGATGACCACATCCTTCTTGTGCTCGACCAGACGCTTGGCCTTTTCGATGACCATCTCAGCCACCTGCACGTGCCGGCTGGCCGGCTCGTCGAACGTCGAGGAGACGACCTCGCCCTTCACGGTACGCGCCATCTCGGTCACTTCCTCGGGCCGCTCGTCGATGAGCAGGACGATGAGGTACACCTCGGGATGATTCGCGGTGATCGCGGTGGCGATGTTTTGCAGGAGCATGGTCTTGCCTGCTTTCGGCGGCGAGACGATCAAGCCGCGCTGGCCCTTGCCGATCGGTGCGACCAGGTCGATCGCGCGTGCGGTCAAGTCCTCGGTCGAGCCGTTGCCGCGTTCGAGCTTCAGGCGCTCCGTCGGATGCAACGGCGTCAGATTCTCGAACAGCACCTTGCCGCGCGAACTCTCCGGCGAATCGAAGTTGATCTCGCCGACCTTCAGCAGGGCGAAGTAGCGCTCGCCGTCCTTCGGCGGACGAATCAGCCCGGAAATCGAGTCACCGGTGCGCAGATTGAAACGGCGGATCTGGCTCGGGCTGACGTAAATGTCGTCGGGACCGGCCAGGTAGCTC
>Ga0116226_10001205_pt1 | contig 22437 bp, 15 predicted proteins | sample S1TSphfallax_FD_89692 | JGI IMG/M metagenome (GOLD analysis project Ga0116226, IMG submission 89692) | Host-associated microbial communities from peat moss isolated from Minnesota, USA - S1T2_Fa - Sphagnum fallax MG | ecosystem: Host-associated > Plants > Peat moss > Unclassified | place: USA... | reverse complement strand
TGACGAATTGCCGACAACGAGAATCGCGTGACCGCGTAGGCGCGGCCGCGTTCGCCCATCTGTGCCAAGGTTTGTGGGTCCGTTGCGAGGACCTTCGTCAGCGCCGCCTTCAATGCCTCGAGCGTGGGTTCGATGTACCATCCGCAGCCGTGTGTGGCCAGGTCAGCCCACGGAGTACCGGTGGTGGTGAGCACCGGAAGCCCCCGGATCAACGCCTCGGCAACGACGTTGCCAAAATTTTCGCTGTAGGTGGGCAGGACGAAGGCCGCGGCCCGCTTGAAGACCAATTCCCTCGTGCTGCCCTCGGCATGGGGAATGAATTCCACGTCGGGAATCTGGTGCGACTCGCAGAAGCGATGGAGGCGCTCGACATAGCGGGGTTCGCCGCTGCCGGCGATCAGCAGGCGCCAGGCCGGCGGCCGCAGATCGTTCCACGCCGCGAGCAGCATGTCGAGACCTTTTTTCTCGTGTAGGCGCGACAAGAAAAGCAGCACGCGCTTCGAATCCGTCGCCGGCGGCTCGACCACCGCGAGCGGTTCCGCCACCGCATTCGGCACGATGAAAATGGGCGCGACGATACCTAAGCGCCGCAGGCTCTGCGCTTCCAACGCGCTGGTCGCATGCATGCAGGCTGCGTGCGCCAGGATCCTGCCCTGGTAGGACCGCAGCGCCATCGTCTTGCGGATCGAGCGAACTTGCAGGGACCACTCCTCGAGCATGCCGTGCGGAGCGACGATGTAGGGAATGCCGTGCCGAATGGCGGCCTCCGCGAATGCGGCCAGGTAGGGACTCCAAAGTCCATGGATGTGGATGACGTCGGGCGAGACCGCGCCGATCAATTGCCTGCGAAATCCCCGATTGAGCCCGATCATCATGCCAAGGCCTCCCAGGGTACGGTGCGCGGAGGCCGGCAATAGATTGACCTTGCCCGGAAACTCCTTGTAAAGCAGCGTATCGGCAGCCGATTCCTGGAAGTCGGTGGTGAACAATTCGGCAGTCCAGAGACCGCTGCCGGCGGCAGCGATCAGGGTCACCGTGCGCGGCGGGCCGCCGCTATTGGAGTTGTACGACGTGATGATGTTGGCAACCGTGAATGTCATTGGCAAGTGGCCTCGACGCGGCGCCTATCCATCCATCGATCGTTGCGCGAGTAGTCCAGGATTAGTGTTACAGCCCGGTATGACATTCACATGACTGCAACGCACGGCGCATCAGCGCACGGCGCATTCGCAGGACGGCGTCGCCGGAGAGGGGCAGATGAACGCCGTGTCGACGCTGGTGCCGCCGAGGCGCTGAGAGACGTTGGAGCAGGAATTGGCGTAGAGCACGGTGTGCCAAGCGACGGCCGCGGGCGCGAACTCGATGCCGATCCGCAAATGACCGCCGCCACAGCGGGCAGTGGCCGCGGCGCCGTCGATGTCCGCGATGGAATTGTGCTGAATGAGCATGTCCTTCCCGAGCGGCCAGCGGGATGGTTCGGGGCCGGCATACCATGAATTCGTTTGCGCGATCGCACCGCCGCGGGGACCATCGGCGTGGCGAATCGTATTGTACGCAACGTCGATCCCGTACCCCACCGTGGGCGGGGTAGGGTCATTCCATGGAGCCGCGACCAGGTCGGTGACGATACCCGAGGCACTGCAGTCCGACGCCCAATCGTACTTGCCATCGATGAGATTCGAGCGGATTTCGAGGGACGACTGGAATGATCCCTCCATTTTGCAGTCGGGACACGCGTGCTCGGCCACGATGTACGCTTGATGCAAGAGGATACCGTCCGTGTCGTACTGCTCGTTGCCTTCGATCACCGAATCTGCGCTCTCGGCATAGATCGTGATGACGCCGGCGTCGTCACGGCTGCGGTTGCTCTTGCGGCACAGTGGTTGCCGATCATCGACGCGGTTGGCGAGGGTCAAGACCTGCCAGAATTCGCGCCCGACGCTCACCCGGCTTTGGTTCGCGCCAGGCACCACGTCCCAGGCCGGCGCGATGCGGAAGGTCGTGCGCCCCGTTGCCGCGTCGGTGGCATAACTCGTGACCTTGCGCACTTGACCCAAGCCCGGGCCGGCGACGACTTGGACCCAATGGCCGACGTAATACGTGGCGATGGGAATGTCCCGATCGTTCTGACGATTCATGAGCGGCGCGGCGACGGTGAACCCGTCGGGCACCGCGTCGACGACCGTCACCGTCCCGGCGAAAGCGAACGTATTGGCGTTGTTGTCGAAGGCGATGGCCTCGCCATCACCGATCTTGTCGCCGGTGCAGGTCGCGGTGTTCGCGGCGACCAGGGTTTCCTCGATGTTGCCGTTCAAGTTCCAGAAGAACGCGGCACGCCAGCCGCGCGCGTCGCGCGGCGAATTCAAATACTCGTCGGCGCTGCCGTCGGCGGTGTTGTCGCTGAAATCGAGGCGGTGCCCGGCGCCGATTTCGCTCGCGATCGCACCGGTCTTGATGATCGGATCGAGGAAACTGCCGGGTTTGAAGTCATTGTGGTCGATCACCGAATCGTCGATGCGATACTCCTCGAGCGTGTTGTAGCGGTTGCCACCCAGTTGCAGTGCCGAAAAATAGGCGCCGAACGTGTTGTAGGTGATGAACAGCTCACGCATCGGCTCACCCGTGTCCGCGACCGCGACTCGGGTCTTGTCGAACACGTTGCCGGTGATGACGATGTCCTCGATGCTGCCCGCCGCACCGGCGTTCGCCGGGGGGTGCCGGCCATCGCCGATTCGGAAAAAAGCGCCCGCGCGATCTTGCGGTTGGTAGGTCTCGAGGTCGGTGAACGTGAATCCGCTCACGACGTTGTGGCCGGTCAAGGTGAAAGCGGCAGGATCGGCGCCCGCGTTCCAACCGGCATGGCGCAGCATTCGCGTGGCACCGCTGCCCGCACCGCGTAGGTCGACACCGTCGGGTACGGCCAAGCCGTTCGGCGTGCCTGATTGCGCGGCGTCGATGAGGTCCCAAGCGCCCGGTCCAAACGCCACAACGCCGCGTCCGGCGAGCTTCGCCGCAGCCAATGCCCGCCGGATGCACGCGGTGTCGTCGATACCGTCGTCGGGGCGGCAGCCGCCGAAGCGCGGGTCGCCGACGGCGTACTCGGTGCTGGACGGCGGATCCGGCCGAACCGCCAGCGACTGCCCGATCACGTCCACCCAGTTGACGCCGTCGCGGCTCAATTGCACGCGATAATGTCCGGGGACCAACACGGCGGGAAGCTGCACGCGTGCGACGTGGCCTTCGACCGCCGCCGCGGCGCTCGCGGCAGTCAGGGTGTAACGCTGCGCGGCCTCGAGGCGAACCCGGACCGGGCCCGCCGATGCATGCTGCAAGTTTCGGCCGATGACCTTGAGCTCACGCGGCAGTCCGGCAACTGCGCCGCTCGCGTACGCATAGGCGGGTGTGAACCACAGTGGCCGGGCATCGTTGATTTTGACCGGCTTGCTCCACTCTCCGCGGCGCGTGTGGATCCACAGCGCGTAGGGTTGGGCGGAGCGAATGCGTGCGGGGAACCGCACCGTCAACGAATAGGGTGCGTCGCTGTGCACCACGAGTGCGGTCCCGAATTCTGCCGTGGATTCGACGGGCACCTCGGTTGGGGTCGGCGGTGCCGGGCCGCCATCGACACTCGCTCGGTAGACGACTTCATCGTCACGGTTGAAGCCGTATCCGCCCAACAGCAGCAACTCGTCGGGTTCCGCCCGCACCGGACTTTCATAGTCCGGCAGCCCGAACAGCAGGGGTGCCGCGGCCCTCGACGGCATCGCCGCCGCGGCGGCGAGGGTGACCCAGATGGCGGCCCGGAATGGGTGTATGACAAGCGCCGTCCAGTTCACGCGCATGATTGTGGGCGCGATTCATTGCAATTGTCTTGCAAAGCGCGTGGATTGCCGGCCACCGACAAACGCTTAAGATGGCACCCCTTTTTGCGATGATCCGGAGCGTCATGCCGCCGTCGAAATTAGCCGTCATCACCTCGCATCCCATCCAGTATTACGCGCCCGTGTTTCGCGCGCTCGCCGAATCCGGAGCCGTCGATCTGCGGGTTTTCTACACGTGGTCGCAGGCCGCCCAAACGGGACAATATGACGCTGGGTTCGGTGCAGCGGTGAGCTGGGACGTGCCGCTGCTCTCCGGTTATGCCTACGAGTTCGTCCCGAACGCGGCCGCCGAGCCGGGGCCGGCGCATTTCAATGGCTTGGTCAATCCCACTCTCGCACGCGACATCGAGGCTTGGCATGCCGACGCCGTGCTCGTCTTCGGGTGGTCCTACCGTTCGCACCTGCTGGCGATGCGACGCTTCAAGGGCCGCATTCCCGTGCTGTTCCGGGGCGACTCGACCCTGCTCGACCCGCAATCCTGGTGGCGCACGGCGCTGCGGCGTGCGTGCTTACGCTGGGTTTATCGGCATGTCGATGTCGCCATTGCCGTCGGTTCCAACAGCCGCGACTATTTCGCATGGTGCGGAATACCGGCGTCGCGGATCGCCATGGCGCCGCACTCCATCGATACCGAACGCTTCGGCGCGGACGCAGCCTCTCAGGAGTCGCGGGCCGGCGCATGGCGAGCGGACCTCGGCATCGATCCGGGCAGCGTCGTGTTCCTGTTCGCCGGCAAGCTGCAGCACAAGAAGGACCCGGCATTGCTGCTGGAGGCGTTTTGCGCGCTACCGCCGGGGTCACACCTCATCTATGCGGGTTCCGGCGAGCTCGAAGCCGAGCTCAAGGCGCGGGCCCGCGGACTTGACGCCGTGCATTTTCTGCCCTTTCAAAACCAGAGTGCGATGCCCACCGTGTACCGGCTCGGCGATGTTCTGGTCCTGCCGTCGCGCGGCCCGGGCGAAACCTGGGGATTGGCTTTGAATGAAGCCATGGCGTGCGCGCGCGCGGTCATTGCAAGCTCCAAAGTGGGGGGTGCTCGCGACCTCATCACGGACGGCCAGAACGGCTGGACCTTCACCGCGGGCGACCGGAATGCACTCGGCGCGAGTCTCAGGGCTGCGCTCGCCGTCGGCCGCGACGCTCTTCTGACCATGGGCAGAGCCGGTCTCGCGCGCAGCGCCGGGTGTTCGACGGCCGCGACCGCGCGCGGCATTTTGGACGCGGTCCGCGCCGCGCGTACGCACGTCACACCGATGTAATACCACCCCGGGTACCATAGGCGTCCATGGAGCGACCCTCTCTCGGCATCGTGTTGCTCGCGTTCAATTCCGTCGACGTCATCGCACGCACCGTGACGGCGGTGCGCCAGCTCAGCGAGCATGTCGTCGTCGTGGATTCCGGTTCGACCGACGGCACGCGCGAGCTATTGAAGGCCTTGGGTTGCGAAGTGCTCGAGCGCCCGTTTCGCAACTATGCCGACCAGCGCAATTGGGCGATCGACGCGCTTGCGGCACGTTTCGAATGGCAGCTGCATCTTGATGCCGACGAGGTGCCCGATGCCACGCTGGTCGGTGCCGTACAGCGTGCCATCGCATCCGGGCTGCCCGACGTCGGGTATCTGTTGCACCGGCGTATGTACTTCATGGGGAGGCTTCTGCGATTCGGCAACGCCACGTCGTGGCATTTACGCCTGTTTCGTTCCGGTAGCGCGCGCTGCGAGGATCGCCTTTACGATCAGCATTTCGTGAGTGCCTTGCCGAGTCGGCGGCTCGACGGCTGGATCGACGATCTCAACGTCGGGACATTGACCGAGTGGACGGCGAAGCACAATCGCTGGAGTACCCTCGAGGCCGAGGAGTTGCGCCGGGGCAGCGCACCGATCGACCAGCAGGTGCCGGGCAGATGGTCGGACGATCCGCGAGAGCGCCGCCGGCTCTACAAGGGCCTGTATTATCGCCTTCCCGGCGGGCTGCGCGCGGTGGCCTATTTCATCTATTGCTACGTGATCCGATTCGGGTTCCTAGACGGCAGCACGGGCCTGTACTTTGCGCTGCTACAGGGTCTGTGGTTCCGGATTCTGGTCGATGCGAAGCTGGCCGAATCCGCGATGACGCCGGCCGCCGGCGCTGCCTCAGCCCACGGTGCCGGCGAGCAGCATGGGACGGTCGACGTCGAGGGCTCTTAAGATCTCATCCGCCACGCGGCGCACCGTGATGTGCCCCAGGCCCCGCGGCTCATGGATCACCCGGTGGCCGACGCCGAACGGATACCATTTTCGCGGCTTGTTGTAGTTGCCGAACAACGCCACGCAGCGCGTGCCTTGGGACGCGGCCAGGTGCATCGGACCGCTGTCGTGACAAACCATGAGTTTACATTGGCGCAGCGCCGCGGCCGTTTCGCGCGGCGTGAGCGAGCCGCACAGATTCAGGGAAGCTCCGCGCCACTGCGACGCGATGTCGGCGCACAGAGCGTGCTCGTCGCGTGCACCCACCATCACGAGCGCGACGTCGTGATGGCTTGGCGCCAGCGACTTGACGAGGCTCGCCCAATTTTGACGTCCCCAATCCTTCCCTGCCACTTTGGCTCCGGGCGCCATGGCGATCAGGGTGGACGAGGTCCGTATCGGCGCCAGCGCCGTCGCCGCCGTGGTGATTTCGCGAGCCGTCAACTTGAGTTCCCAATTCTCCGGCGCCAGGCTCACGTTGCAGGACTTCTCGAGTGTTCGCGCCAGGCGGTTCGCCTCGTACTCAAGTTCCCCCGTCGCCGGATCGATCGCGCATTCGCGCAGGCGTCGATTCCAGGGCGCTCCTTCGATGCGGGGGATGCCCGCGGCCTTGAAGAAGGCGAGATCGCGAAAAATGGGGCCGGATGTGTCTCTCGCGGCCAAGTAAATCATGGCGGCGGGGTCGATGCGCCGGATCTCGGCGCGCAGCGCTCTGATGCGGCGGATGCTGAAATCTCCGACGGGATAATAAATGACTTCATCGACGAGGCCGGTGCCGTCGAGTATGGTCTCGGCCGATGACGCCCGCATCGACGTCAGCGCATTGGTGAGCAGGATGCGGCGATGGCGCGGATAGGCACGGGCGATGGCGTAAAAACAGGGCAGGGCCACGACCGTATCGCCGATGCTGCCGAGGCGGAAGATCAGTATGGAAGGCTGACGCGGTAAAATCATGGCGGCGATATTCGCATGAACATCGCTTCGCGCGTGTGACAGCGCGATTCACCGAGTCTTAAGTCTATTTGTCATACTCATGGTGTATCAAGCGGGGTATGTACAAATTACACGGGCAGGCGACCATCGCGGGCCGCAGAAGCTTCGACCCGGGCGACGCGATGCTCGGCGGCTTCACGAGCCGCGACGGTACCATCGAATTCTTCAACCGCGTCAATGCCATCCTCGAACCGCATTTCACGGTGCTCGATTTCGGCGCGGGTCGGGGCAGCTGGTATTTCTTGGAGTACGGCTACAAGAATCGACTGCACTCCATCAAAGGCAAGGTGGCCAATTTCATTTGCGCCGACATCGACGAGGCGGTTCTGAGCAACCCCACCAGCGACCGCAACATCGTCATGTCGGGTGAGCGCGTACCGCTCGAGGACCATTCGGTCGACGTCATCGTCGCCGACTTCGTTCTGGAGCACATCATCGACGTGCAGCGCTTCGAGCAGGAGATTTCGCGGCTGTTGAAGCCGGGTGGGTACTTTTGCGCCCGCACGCCGCATGCGTTGCACTATGTCGCCTTGTTCGCGCGGCTGATTCGAAATACGCGGCACGTCAGTGTGTTGCGCATGATTCAACCGGCGCGCCGTGCCGAGGACGTATTTCCGACCGCCTACCGATTGAACACCTTGCGCAAGGTTCACACCGTGTTCCGCAATTGGACCGACTATAGCTATCTGCATTCCTCGGAGCCGCGCTATTTCTTCGGCTCACGCCGCATTTACCAGCTGTTCGAGCTCCTGCACGCCATCTTGCCGAAGGCGCTGACCGGCAACGTGTTCGTGTTCCTGCGCAAGAGCCCGCCGCCCGGTTAGGACCGAAAGGCCTGCGGTCGGCGGCGCTGCGCCGGCGGCCGGGTCGATGTCACATCAATGCAATGAGCGCTCTGTATCTAGTCGCAACGCGTTGCTCGTAACGCTCTCGGCCGCGCCGCGTCCCAGAGACCGTCAGCATGATCGATTCATCCGAGCCGGGAGAACCTGTGAACCATCCATCGATCGACCTCCGTGCCGCGGTGGTGCCGGTATGGCGGCTCTCCTGGGGCATGGTGATCTTGGCCTGCGCAGTGGGTCTCCTGAGCGTCTGGCCATTCTGGGACGGCCTGCGGCAGATGTGGGGCTGGTGGATGTACGCCCCCGAATACAGCCATGGGCTGCTGATCCCGCCGATCGCGGCTTTTCTCATGTGGCAGCAGAAGGACCGGCTGGAGCGCATGCCCTTCACGGGCAGCTGGCTCGGCGTCGCCGTCATCCTGCTCGGCGGCGCGGCACTGGTCATCGGCCAGCTCGGGACGGTCTACACCATCGTCCAATATGCCTACGTCGTCACGCTCTACGGTTTGGTGCTGTCTTTCCTCGGCATGGCGGCATTTCGTCTGGTCGCGGTCCCGCTCCTAATCGTCTTGTTCATGATACCGCTGCCGCAATTCGTGCTCGCGAATCTATCGACGAAGCTGCAGCTGCTGTCCTCACAGCTCGGCGTGTTCGTCATCAGGCTGTTCGACATCAGCGTGTTCGTGGAGGGCAACGTCATCGACCTCGGTGGTTACAAGCTGCAGGTGGCCGAGGCCTGCAGCGGGCTGCGCTACCTGTTTCCGCTGATGACGCTCGGTTTTCTCATGTCCTACTTCTACAAAGGCGCGCTGTGGAAGCGGCTCGTTCTTTTCGCCTCGAGCGTGCCGATCACGGTGCTCATGAACAGCTTCCGCGTCGGCGTGATCGGCGTGACCGTCGAACGCTGGGGCATCGGCATGGCCGAGGGTTTCCTGCACGAGTTCCAGGGCTGGATGGTGTTCATGGCGAGCATGGGATTGATGCTCGGCGAAATCGTACTGCTCAACCGCTGTGGTCGGGAAGAAGGCACCTGGCGGCAGCTGTTCGGCGTGGAATTCCCGATGCCGACGCCACAGGGCGCCCCGCTGCGGCAGCGCGCCATCCCGCCGAGCTTCGTCGCCGCGAGCGTTCTGATGGTGGCCTTCATCGCCACGACGCTCCTGCTGCCCAGGCCCGCCGAGATCTTTCCGAAGCGCGCGACCTTCAGCGAATTTCCAATGCAGCTCGGCGGCTGGCGCGGGCATCGATCGACGCTCGAGGCGGTCTATACGGACCTCTTGAAGATGGACGACTACGTGCTCGCGGATTATGCGGATGAGAGCGGCCACGTCGTGAACCTCTACGTGCCTTACTATGATTCGCAACGCAAGGGCGAAGCCGTGCATTCGCCGCGGTCATGCCTGCCGGGCGGCGGTTGGCAAATGCGCGACTTCGACCAGCGCACGCTGCCTTCGGTCATCGACAACGGACGGCCCCTGCGCGTGAATCGCACGCTCATCGAGATGGGCAACGAGCGGCAGCTCGTGTACTACTGGTTCCAGCAACGAGGCCGCGTCATCTCGAACGAGTTCGAGGTGAAGTGGTACCTGTTCGTGGATGCGCTGCTGCGGCACCGTACCGACGGCGCCATGGTCAGGCTCATCACGCCATTACCGGCCGCGAGCTCGGAGGCGGACGCGGATCGCCGGCTCACCGACATGGCCGGACAGCTGATGCCAGAGCTTGGGCGTTTTGTTCCGAACTAGCATGCAATATGTCGTGCCATTCATCCTGGCAATGGCCGTCACCATGGTGTCCCTGCCGCTGCTCGCGCGGCTTGCCACCAAACTGCTGATCATCGACATGCCGGATGCACGGAAGGTGCATGCCGCGCCCATTCCGCGCGTCGGCGGCGTCGCCATGGCCGTGGGCGTGTTCGTGGCGGCGCTCTCGACCATCGATCTGCGGCCCGACAATCGCTGGTTTCTGATCGCCGCCGCGGTCCTGGTGGTATTCGGCGTGCTCGACGATCGCTTCGACCTCGATTACCGCATCAAGCTCGTCGGCCAGGTCATCGCCGTGACCATCGTCGTGTTCCTCGGCAATGTGCGCATTCAAACCATGGTGGTTCATGACGTCATCTCCCTGCCCCTGTGGATGTCGATGCCGCTGACGGTGTTCTTTCTCGTGGGAATCACCAACGCGGTGAACTTGGCCGACGGTCTCGACGGGTTGGCGGGCGGCACGACGTTCCTGTGCCTGTGCGCCGTTGCGCTGTTCTCGAGCGTCGGCGATACGGGTGCGTTGACCGCGCTCGCACTGGCTTTCGCCGGAGCGGTGCTGGGTTTCCTGCGCTTCAACACGTATCCGGCCAGCGTCTTCATGGGCGATGCCGGCAGCCAATTGATGGGATTCACCATCGGCGTGTTGAGCGTGTCGGCGACCCAGAGCGCGTCCAGCGAGGTCAGCGCCTCCATCCCCATTCTGCTGCTGGCGCTGCCCATCTTGGATACGTTGAGCGTCGTCGTGCAGCGGATCAGCGAGGGCCGGTCGCCGTTCAGCGCCGACAAGAATCACATTCATCACAAGTTGCTCGCGCTGGGCTTCGATCATCATGAGGCCGTCATGGTGATCTACGTCGTGCAAGGCATCTTGTTCGTGCTTGCCTATTTCTTGCGCTTCGAATCGGACGTCCTCATCCTGGCTCTGGTCTCGCTGTTCTTTCTCGTATCGATCGGCGTGTTCCAGGTCGCCGCGCGGACCGGATGGCGGCTGCGGCGGCCGGGCCGGGCCGCGGCCGAGGCGGCGGTGCCGCGGATTCTCACCATCATGCAGCAGCCGGGATTCCTGCCGCGTCTGTCCTACATGGCCATCGTGTTCGCGGTGAGCCTGTACGCGTTCTCGGTGGTGATCGAAACGATCCCGCTCAACATCGATTTCAGAATATTGATCGGCACGCTCCTGTTGGTGACGGTCGTATGCGCGGCCGTGCTGCGCAGGGCACCGCTCAATCTCATCGAAAAGGCGGCGCTGTACGTCACCGCCACGGTTCTCGTGTATCTCGATTCCGTGGTGCTGCCGCAGGATCGGCTGCTCTCCAATTTGGGCTGGTTTGCCGTGATCTTGGCGGCCACGGCCACGGCCGTGCGGCTGCGACTTTACAACGACCGACGCTTTCAGCTGACGCCGCTGGATTTGATCGTCCTCTTCATGGCGCTCGTGGTGCCGAATCTGCCGGGCACGCTGCACCTGCCCCATGGCGGCGCGCTCGCGATCGCAAAGCTCGTGGTGCTGTTTTATGCGCTCGAAATGCTGGTGAGCCGGTCGGATCGCGGCGCCGTCTGGGTGCGGCTCACCGCGCTGTCGGTGCTGGCGGCGCTCGTCATCCAGCCGCTGGCGCTGCTGTAGCCGTGTCATGCGGGCGTCACTTACCGTTCTTATACTCGGCAGCCGCGTGAGCGTCCGTGGAATCGTCCGATGAGCGTTTTTTCTCCGAAAAGCAGAATATGGCTACCGGCGGTATGCCTCGCGCTACTAGCGGTGACCGGCTGTGGCGGGGCGGCCGCGCGCAAGGCAAAGCACATTGCCAAAGGCGAGGCCTACCTCGCCGCCGCTAATCTCGAGAAGGCGCGCGTCGAGTTTCGCAACGCACTGCAGATCGCACCCACCGACAGCGTCGCGCGCTACGACAATGGCCTGGTCGCCGAGCGGCTCGGTAATCTCCGTGAAGCCGCGCAGTTCTACCAGGGGGCGATCGACACGAATCCCGACAGCGTCGCGGCGCGCGGCAGACTCGGTCGTCTGTACCTGCTGTCGGGCGCGCCCGAGAAGGCCATGGAGACGGTCGCGCCCGGCTTCAAGCTGCATCCGAACGATGCTCAGTTGCTGACGGTCCGCGCCGCCGCGAAGGGTCAGCTCAAGGACAAGGCGGGGGCATTACAAGATGCGCAGCGGGCAGTGCAACTCGCCCCCGACGATGAAGATGCCGTCTCCGTGCTGGCCGGCGTCTACAAATCCGCGGACCAGGTGGACAAGGCGCAGGGCTTGCTGCAAGAGACGATCAAGCGCAACCCAAAGACGATCGAGTTGCGCCTCGTCCTCGCCCAGCTCGATATGAGTCTCGGCCAGGATGCCGAGGCCGAGAGCCTCCTCGTGGATTTGGTCAAACTCCAGCCGAATGAGAAATCCCATCGCTTGCGATTGGCCCAGTTCTACGCACGCAGCAATCAAGACGATGCCGCGGAGCGCGTACTGCGGGACGGTGTGCAGGCGCTGCCGAAGGAACGGGACCTGAAGACCGCTCTCGTCGAATTTCTGTCGGCCCGGCGCGGACGTGAGGCTGCCGAGAAGGAACTCGACATCTTGATCGCAGCCAATCCGACGGATCACGACCTCCGTTTCGTGCAGGCGAACTTTTATGAGCAGGGCAAGGAATTCGCCAAGGCCGAGGCCATCTACAATCAGGTGATCGCGCAGTCGCAAACCGAGGAGCCGGGGCTTGCGGCGCGCAACCGGCTGGCGGCGCTGCGGGTTCGGCAGAACGACATCGCCGGCGCCGAGAAACTCATCGCTCAAGTGCTGGCGAAGAGTCCGCGGGACAATGACGCACTCATCATGCGCGGCAACCTCGCCCTGGCCCAACAGGATCCGCGCGCGGCGATCGCCGATCTGCGCTCGGTCCTGCGCGACCAGCCGAACGCCGTGGGAGTCATGCGCGCGCTGGCGCGCGCCCACCTCGAGAATGGCGAGCCGGCCCTCGCCGAGGAAACCATGCGCCGCGCGGTCGACGCGAACCCGAACGACGCCGGCGCTCGCCTCGACCTGGCCCAGCTTCTGGCCCAGCTCGGCAAACCAGATCAGGCGAAGCCCGTGATCGATGCGCTGGTCAAGCAGCAGCCGAACAACGTGCAGGCACTCGATACGCAATTCATGATCGCCCTGACGACCCAGGATCTTGGCACCGCCAAGACCGCTGCCGATGGGTTGGTGGCGGCTCAGCCCACGTCGGAACTGGGGTACTACCGGCAAGCCCAGCTGGCCCAAGCCGACAAGCGTCCTGACGACGCGTTGCGCCTCTATTCCACGGCTCTCGACAAGGATCCACAGGCGACGCAGCCGCTCGAGGGCATCACGCGGCTGCTGGTGTATCAGAAGCGATCCGCCGACGCCCTGAAGCGCCTGGACGATGTCATCGCGCGTTTCCCCACGTCGCCCTTCGCGGCGAATCTGAAAGGCGAAGTGCTTTTGTCCATACAGCAACCAGCCGATGCAGCGCTCGCGTTCAAGACCGCCTTGGAGCGCGCGCCAAAATGGTGGGTCGTCTACCGCAATATGGCGCTGGCTTTTCTCGGTAGCCATCGCAACGACGATGCAATCTCGGCCTTGCGCGACGGGATCGCGAAGACCGATCAACCCGAGCGGCTCGAGACCGAGCTCGCGGTGGTATACGAGCGCCTCGGCAAACCGGACGATGCCATCGCAGTGTATTCGTCGGCGCTACAGCGCGAACCCAAATCCGACGTCCTCAGCAACAATCTGGCGATGCTGCTCGTGACCTACAAAAAGGACCCGGCGAGTCTCGAGCGCGCCAAACGGCTGGCGGCACGCTTTGCATCCTCGACCAACCCGAGCTTCTTGGATACCTATGGGTGGGTCATGTACAAGGGCGGCGATCCCGCGGCTGCGGTGTCGGCACTCCTCTCCGCTTCCGCCAAGTCCGCGGATTCGCCGATCTCGCTCTACCACCTGGGCATGGCCGAGGCGTCGGCGGGACAGCCTGAAGCCGCCCGTGACAGTCTCACGCGTTCATTGCAGTCGGGCGCCAAATTCTCCGGCATGGAAGAAGCGAAGGCCACTTTGGATCAGCTCGCCAAAGACCACGCGCCGATCACACCGAGCAAATCATAAGGTTTCGACAGTTAGGGGATTGAAATGCGTCGATGGTCGGCGACTCTAGTATTTTTCTGTCTGTGCGCCGGTCTGGGTGCGGTTGGGCGTGCTGCCGCGCTATACGATGCCACCAACTTGGTGGGTCTGCCGACGGTGGCTCCACCGGTGCAGTATTCGTTCACGGAGAGTACGGCACAGGCGCTCGCCGTCACCGTCACCGACTTGCAACAGCCGGCGCCGTTCCAGTCGCTGCAGGTGGCCGTCACGCTCGGCGATGCCTTGGTGGGCTCGCCCGCCACCGTTGATCCGACCACCGGTACGGCCACCGTGTCGCTACCGGCCGCGACCGGCGTGTACACCGTTCAGATCGTGGGCACACCGGCCGCCAGTCAGGGATATGGGAATTTCGGCGTATGCGTCGCGCTGGCGACGAGCGCCACCGATTGCATCGCGGCCGATTCTTTCTCCGGCAGTATCGTCACGCCCGCCACCGTGTCGACCACGGCGTCGTCGGACCTGAATACGAGTTTCACATCGACGGTTGCCGGGACCTATACGGTGACCATCACGGACGACGCATTTCCCGCCGCCTTGCAGATGATATCCGGCGGCATTTCGAGTGGCAGCAACCCGTTGACCAGTCTGGCGCCTGGACCCACGCAAGTCACGCTCGCGGCCAAGACCAACTACACATTGGTGGTGGGAGCCCTCGCCAGCTCGGCGACCAGCGCCGGTCTTTACGGCATCCAAATCCTCGATCCCACCGGCGCTGCCGTGTTCTCCCGCTCGGTGCCGGTGGGCACGCTGCAGGCGGCGACGAGCATCAACAATCCGGCATCGCAGTCGGTGACCTTGACTGCGACCGATTTCGGCTATCCCGTGTCGCTCGCCGGTCTCGGCGTCGCGATCACCCAGGGATCGGTCGATCTGGGTCAGTTGACGAGCGCAGGGTCAGTGGCGAATATCACGCTTCCCGCAGGCAGCATTCAGATCTGGCAATACGCCGCGGCCAGCGCGCCGCAGCCCGGTGTATACAGCATCATGCTCGCGGGCAGCGGCACCAGCCTGTACTCGACGGTGCAAGTCGCCGGCGGCGGTACGTCGGCGCAATCCTTCGCATTCGTCGCGACGCTGCCCGCAGCGGGCACCTACAATCTCAATGTCACCGACTACCAATTCCCGGCCGCGTTTCAGTCGATCAACTCGACCGTGGCGCAGAACGGCACCGCGTTGACCGTCTCGGACGGTAATTTTACGGGCACGGCCGGCGTCGCCATCGTCGTGGTCGATGCCGTGCCGCCCAGCAGCGGCCTCGGCATCTTCGATGTCACGCTACAGGGGACGGGCGCCTCGCCCACGGTCCTGTTGGACCAGACGCAGGCCGTGGGCGGCGTCATCAGCACTCACGATATCGTCGTGAGCGCGGCCGGCACGTACGACGCGGTGCTGACCGATCTCGCCTTTCCCGCCGCTTTTGCGGACCTCGCCGCCGTGGTTTCGCAGGGCGGTACGGTGGTCGGCAAGATTTATGGCGGCGGAACCTTTCCGTTCCCGGCGACCGCGGGCACCTATCAGTTGACGACGGTATCGACGCCGGGGTCCACCAATTATGGGTTGTATTCGCTCAATGTCACCGCGGCAGTGCCCACCGTGTCGTTCTCATCCAGTGCATCGACCGTGACCACCGGTGGGTCGGTGACGCTCACGTGGTCCAGTACGAACAGTACCGCCTGTACGGCGAGTGGCGGCAGCGGCTGGAGCGGTACGCAAGCCACCAGCGGCACGCTGTCGCTGGCGGTCAGCGCGACCGAGACGTTGACGTTGACGTGCACGGGCGCGGGCGGATCCGCATCTCAGACGGTCAGCATTACGGCCACCGCGGCGCCCCATTCCGGCGGCGGCGGCGGCGTCGACGGCGCGTTGATCGGAGGTTTGGGTCTGTTGGTTGCGCTGCGATCGATGCGGCAGCGGCGCCGCCCACGCGCACGAAAGGTGGCTCTACGTCGTCGCCGTAACGTGCCGAGGGCGCAAGCGCTTCATACCCAAGAGTCCGGCCAATCCGCTCAGCAGTAAGAAAACGCTCGCCGGCAACGGGACCGGTGTGATCGAGAGTTGGCCGGAATAGGCGCCGCTCGTGGTACCGACGGTAAGACCGGCCACTTCGAGCACGTAGAGCCCGCTCGGCACATTCGCCGGCGCCAGAGTGGTCGAGGCTACATAGCCGTTGTCACTGGTGGACCATCCTTCGATGAGCCCGGAACCGATCGGACTGGTCGAACCCAGCGTGAGGTTCTGGATGCCATTGGCGTTGTAGTCGTAGAGCCGCGCCGTGAGATTGTCGAGGCCGCTCGCGGCATTCAGGTTCAGCGAGAACAGGTATGCTCCGGCGGTCGAGGCGGGCACGTCGATCACGTAGGAGGCGGTAAATCCGAATTGATTGCCATTGCCCAACGTGCCCGCCGCATACGAACCCGTCGGCGCCGTGAAGGATTGCCCGAAACCGTAATTGGCGGTGATGTTGCCGTTTTGAGTAAGGTCGCTGACCGTGACCAAAGGTTGGCCCGGTGCCGCCGGACCTGAAACGCCGGTGCCGGTGACCGTGGCGGGGGTTTGTCCCGCGCCGGTCGACGCCCAGCTCTGGCTCAAATAGAGGGTGCCCTCATTGGCGACGGGCAGTATCGCATCGGCCAGGGCTAAGGTCGGCGCAACGCCCGCAGCAATGGCGATGGCTGCATAGAGCTTCGTGCGCCGATGAGAGCGGCAGGGCGTCGCGGTTGCGGCGGAGCGCGTGTGCATAGCACAAATCCTTTTGATAAACCAATCGTTAGGGTACAGCGACTGAATGACACGACTGTGGTCTAGCCGTGACAATTGAGTAACATGCGACCGTGCAAGCTAACCGATGAGCGAGCGCCGAATGATGCCCAGCAGGCCGCCACCGGGGTGCCGCGGCAGCACGCGACGACGGATGGCGTGATCCGCGATGCCCGCCAAAATGATGAGAGCGAAAGTACCGAAGTTCACGAACAGCGACCACACGTGGCGGGGCGCCGTGAAAAAAAGCGTGAGGATCAGCACCGTGATCACCGCATACAACCCGGACCACGCTGCCGTCGCGCGGCGCGTGTAGGCGATTTCAACCGCGGTGAGTTCTCCATGTAGCTTGGCGGCCAACTCGGTGCAGAGGGGACGCCGGTCACCCCACAACGAGCGCGCGAAGCTCGCGGCGATCAACGCATAGATCCCGCATTGTTGAATCAAATCGGCCCATTCGTAGTTGTGCTCGACGGCAGGCCAGAAGCGATAAAGGAGTGCGAGCGACGACGCGGCCGCCGTCAGGGCGATCCACCGGCCGGCCCAATGCGCGACGAGGACGAGTCCGATCAACAGTACCGGACCGACGGTCAGTCCCGCTGCGAGGCCCCGGGCGCCGGCGGCTGTTTCACTGTAATGCGAGAGTGCCGCATACCCGAGGATCAGCACGCCGACCACGAGAGCTTGACGACGATTGAGCCCGTTCGATGGGGCGGGGTCGTTCGTACCGGCAGTGACTCGCGTGCTCGTTGTTGGAGCGGCCGTCGCTCGATCGGCCGCCGACTCCACTGGCGTCTCCCCCACCCACTCACTCCCCATATATCCACGAGCGGGCCGGGGTCCGGCCTCAGCTAGAAGCCGTTTTGGCTCACGCCGCCATCAGCCCTTTCAGCTTGATGATGGCGTTACTCTCCACCTGACGCACCCGTTCTGCCGAGATACCGTACTCGTCGGCGAGTTCGTGCAGCGTGGCCTTATCGTCGGTCATCCAGCGCCGCTTCAGAATGTTGCGGCTGCGCTCGTCGAGTTTCTCCATCGCGAGTTGCAGCCGATCGCTCGAATCTTCTTCCCATTCCTCGCGCTCGACTTCGACCGCGGGATCGGCATTGCTCGCCGGCAGATACATGGCCGGTGAGTAGGCCTCTTCCTCATCGCTTTCCGGCGTGGGATCGAACGACATGTCGCGCGCCGAGAGCCGTTGCTCCATTTCGCGCACGTCGCTCACTTCCACTCCGAGGTCGCGCGCCACCGCCTGAGTTTCTTCCTCGGACAGCCAGGCTAAATTCTTCTTCATCTTGCGCAGGTTGAAGAACAGCTTGCGCTGGGACTTGGTGGTCGCCACTTTGACGAGGCGCCAGTTGCGCAACACGTACTCGTGAATCTCGGCGCGAATCCAATGAACGGCGAACGACACCAAGCGCACGCCGACGTTTGGATCGAAGCGCTTCACGGCCTTCATGAGTCCGACGTTGCCCTCTTGGACGAGATCCCCCATGGGCAGACCGTAGCCCAAGTAGCCACGCGCAATGTGTACGACGAAGCGCAGGTGCGACAGCACCAGTTGCCGGGCCGCATCGAGATCGGCGTCGGAACGGAAACGCGTCGCGAGTGCCACTTCCTCCTCTTTCGTTAGAACGGGAATTTGCGAAACGCGATCTATATAAGAATCCAGGCTCCCCACGGGGCCCGCGAATACCAAACCAGTCTTTTTAGCGACTAAGGCGGCAGTCATGTGCGGAAACCTCCAATCAATTCAAGGTGCCAAATAACAAACACAATAGTAGCACTCCTGAGGTTGGAGTGCTAACTCAACCCGGAGTTCAATGACCATCATATCTTCATACAAAACAATGAATTAAAAGGATATTTGAGAACGTCGATGCTGCGCTGTCTCAGAACCCTCACCTTACTGTCATTAATAGAAAACATTACTACTTTACCTTAATGCCCTTGTGAAGTCGGGATCCCGGCCTGGGACTCTCGGCCACTCGGCTCCTTCGACGGAGCCCCACAACCCCGTTTTGACCCCGAAGAGTGCGCAGGACTCTTTCACAATTATTTTTGGGGATGATTGCTTGAATCGTTCGATCGTGCACCTCGCGCTGGCTGTGGCATTTGCCGGCACATTATTGACGGCCTTTACGGCTGGCGCGGTTACCCCTGCCGTGACCCTCGGTCAGTATCATAGTTGTGCCGTCACGAGTGCCGGAGCGGCATTGTGTTGGGGCTATAACGCTTTCGGACAGCTCGGCAACGGCACGACGAACAGCGCAAAGACGCCTGTGGCGGTCTCCGGGCTCGCAAGCGGTGTCCTGGCGATCGCCGCCGGCGGCTATCATTCGTGCGCCCTGACGACGGGTGGAGGCGTGTGGTGTTGGGGTTATAACGGGGATGGCGAGCTCGGCAATGGCGGTACCAACAATTCGAGCACGCCGGTATCCGTATCGGGCCTGGCCAGCGGAGTGCGCGCCATCGCTGCGGGTGCCGGAGGCTTCCATACCTGTGCCCTGACGAGTGCGGGAGCGGTGCTTTGCTGGGGTTTCAACGCCACAGGCCAGCTCGGCAACAGCACGAACACGAGTTCACGTACGCCGGTGCCGGTATCCGGACTATCCGGCGGCGTCACCGCGATTACGGCCGGTGGCTATCACACCTGCGCCCTCATGACGGGTAGAGCGGCCTACTGTTGGGGCTATAACGCCGATGGTGAGCTCGGCCATGGCACGACGACCGCGAGTTCAAACACGCCCATGGCGGTAGCCGGCCTTGCCAGCGGCGTCATTGCCATTGCGGCCGGGGGCGAGCAGACGTGCGCGCTGACGAGTGCGGGAGCGATGTCGTGCTGGGGCTATAACGGCGATGGCGAACTCGGCAATGGCACGACCAACAGAGCATCTTTGCCCGTGGCGGTATCCGCACTGCCGAGCGGCATCGTGGCGATCGGCGCCGGCGGCGCCGGCCAGACGTGCGCGCTGACGAGTGCCGGAGGCCTTTATTGCTGGGGCTATAACGCCGATGGCGAACTCGGCATTGGTACGACCAGCGATGCAACCACGCCGGTGGCCGTACCCGCGCTCGCGCGCGGCGTCATTGCGATCGGCGGCGGCGGCTACCACACGTGCGCACTGACGATGGCCGGCACCGTGTCCTGCTGGGGTTTCAACGGCTTCGGTGAGCTCGGTAATAACACGACGGCGAATTCGAACGTTCCGGTCACCGGCCCCAGCACTTTCATGCCGCCCGTTACCACCAGCGCGAGCACCGTGAAGGTCGGCCAGACCAGCACGCTGCAAGTGACCCCCTTGGGCTCCGGGCCGTTTACGTATCAGTGGTACCAAGGCACCAGCGGCTCGACGAGCAACCCGATCGCGGGCGCGACGGGTGCGAGTTTCACGACACCCGCTCTGACCGTCACGCACAGTTACTGGGTGAAGACCATCGGACCTACGGGTCTCGTCGAGGACAGCGCCACCATCACGATCACCGTGACCGGTGGCGGCGCGGGAGGAGCGGGCTCCGGGGCAACGGATGGTCCGCTCCCACTCTGGGCACTGGGTGCGCTCGGTGCCGGTCTCATGGGCATCGCGTCGCGTCGCCTGAAGAAACCGGCATTAGAGAGATGCCATTTAGATAAGAGAGGCCACTCAAGTTAGGAGACGCCACTTACGTGGGCGCAATGTCTCTAATGTGACGCGTGGCAGCAAGCCACGAGCCCAACCACCCGAGCCCGCCCGAACCCGCTATAACCGCCACGCTTGACCCCCATCCCAACCCCCGCAACGAGAATGGGCCGCCATACAGCCCGGCCAAGCGCTCGACCGGACCTGTCAGCAAGCCGACGGCGACGGCGCACAACACCACTGCCAACAGACCGCCGCCGAGCCCATACCAGGTGCCGCTGTACAGAAACGGCCGGCGCGCGAAGCCATCGGTGGCGCCCACCAGCTTCATGACCTCGATCTCGGCGCGACGGTTCAATATGTCCAGTCGGATCGTATTGCCGATGACCAGGATGACCCCGAAACCTAACAAGGTGCCGGTCAGGCCGATGACGCGGCCGACCACGTCCAGGATGGCCTGCAGCCGGGTCACCCATGCCGTGTCCAACTGCACGGTCTCGACGTCGTCCGTCGCGACGATGGCTGCCTCGAGCGTGCGCGTGCCATCGGGCGTGGCCGCGGTCACGGTGGGCGTGACCACCAACGTATCGGGCAGTGGATTGTCGCGGAGCGCATCGAGCGCCGCGCCGAACCCCGACGCCTCGCGAAACTCCTTGAGCGCGGCCTCTGCGGTGATGACCCGAACCGCCGCCACATCCGCACGCGACCGTAGTTGCTTGGCCACGGCCTCGGTGCGTGATGCCGGGGCCTTCTTGTCCATGTAGACGGACATGTCGATGGTCTGGTTCCAATTCGCGGTTGCCGCGCGCAGGTTCTGCAACAGCACGTCCAAGAACAGCGGCAAGGCCAGCGCGATGGCGATCACCGACAGGGTCATCAAAGTCGCGAGCGGCGTATGCACGAGGCGCCCGAGCGACCCCACGAGTGTCTGGGCGTGGCGCTCGAACCAGGAATGTGCTCTCACGCGGCCGCGCTCACGAATTCATGCTCACGCCGCGGTGACCCGACCGTCGCCGAGGACGATGCGCCGGGCTGCAAACCGGTCCAGCAAGTGAACGTCATGCGTGGCGATCATGATCGTGACGCCGACGGCGTTGAACCGTTTAAACAATTCCATGATTTCGAGCGCCAAGGCGGGGTCGAGATTACCGGTGGGTTCGTCAGCAATCAGCAGTCGGGGCTTGCCTACCACGGCCCGCGCGATGCCCACGCGTTGCTGCTCGCCCGTGGACAGTTCCAGCGGCAGGCTTTTCTCTTTGGTCAGCAATCCCACTTGGTCGAGGGCCGCGCGCACGCGCTTGTCGATTTCGCGCCGGGGCACTCCCGCGATCACGAGGGGTAGGGCGACGTTCTCGCCGACGGGGCGGTCGTGCAACAGCTTGTGATCTTGGAACACCACGCCGAGTTGTCGGCGGAAATGCGGAATGCCCTTAAGTTTGATGGCGGCCGTGTTTTGCGCGCCGACGATCACCTGGCCGCGCGTCGGACGTTCGATCAGTGCGATGAGTTTGAGGATGCTGCTCTTGCCCGCGCCCGAGTGACCCGTCAGGAACGCCATTTCGCCCTCCTCGATGCGAAAGGACACCCCCGCGAGCGCTTCGCGCCCATTCGCATAGCGCTTGAAAACCTGATCGAAGACAATCATCGGTGCGCTAACCATCATCCATCTTGAGGAGCGCAGAGACGAACTCTGACGCCTTGAACACCCCGAAATCCTCGGTTTGTTCGCCGACCCCCACGAAACGGATGGGAATCTTGAGCTTCTGGGCAATCGCCAGCACGACGCCGCCCTTGGCCGTCCCGTCGAGCTTGGTGACGACCAGCCCGGTCACGCCCAAGCCTTTGTGGAATTCCTCAGCTTGCGCCACGGCATTTTGGCCGATGGTGCCGTCGAGCACCAAGAGCACCTCGTGGGGGGCCGTGGGATCGAGCCGCGCCAGCACGCGTTTGACCTTCTTGAGTTCGTCCATCAAGTGCGTCTGGGTGTGCAGCCGGCCCGCCGTGTCGGCGATGAGCACGTCGATACCGCGTGCCTTCGCGGCCTGCATACCATCATAGATGACGGCCGCCGGCTCGGCACCCGACTGCTGCGCGACGATGGGCACGTTGTTACGCCCGGCCCAGACCTCGAGCTGTTCGCGCGCCGCGGCGCGAAAGGTGTCACCCGCGGCCAGCATGACGGTGCGCCGCTCTGC
>Ga0116226_10001204_pt1 | contig 22449 bp, 21 predicted proteins | sample S1TSphfallax_FD_89692 | JGI IMG/M metagenome (GOLD analysis project Ga0116226, IMG submission 89692) | Host-associated microbial communities from peat moss isolated from Minnesota, USA - S1T2_Fa - Sphagnum fallax MG | ecosystem: Host-associated > Plants > Peat moss > Unclassified | place: USA... | reverse complement strand
GCGCGATTCATCGAATCGTAGAATCACGAACCACACCCCGTGTCAACCATATCTGGGCAATCAGACAGGGGCAGCGTACCAAATCGGCCCTATGCTGGCGTAATAAGGGGGTGAGTAGTTACACAACTTTTGCCCATTGGCCATTTTAATGTCTACGACATAATCGGCCTCTCCGTGGCGATAGCCGTCATACTGTGCAAAGGAAACCGGTTTTTTGGAATTATTGAACAATTCAATCATCAAATCCACCGGCGTATTCAAACGAAGACTCGGTGGCGCACTCAAGCGAAAGCTCGGCCTCAGAGGCTCAATTTTAATAGTGAATTGCGACTGAGCCGCGTTGCTCGGCGTACAATCGATTAAACTCAAAACAAGCAAGCAGACGGATGCGATAAGATGGTTCGGCATTGGAATTTCCTCTACTCTTAAGCTCTTTTTTAACGATCAACGTGAATGGTAATGCTGTTTGAGGAAATTATATTACTAAAATTCAATAACGGATTTTCCCTTTTCACCAGCACTTTATATACACCGGCCTTGTTCACAAAAAACATCTTCGTAAGGTCCATCGTAGTCACAAATTTAGCATTTGGATTTATACCACCCTGCCGCAAACTTTGCGCTCCGAGAAGAAGCGCAAAATCAGTATCACCTGCCACTGCTCGTCCATAATCTGTTCTTTGTACAGCCTTGCCCTTCGAATCAGTTAATTCAACTTGAAAATCCCGCTCTCCGAGATTGAGCTCGGCATTATATCCAAAAGGGATTAGCGCGTCTGTTACGTTTGTTACCACGGTCGTGATTATAATCGGCTGCCCGAAATGTATAGGCGCTGAAGGCCCGGATATTGCAATCGAAATCGGGATTTCATTATTTGTGGTGGCCGATGCCGAGCGGCCAAGCAACCCGATGAAAGTGACAACGCAGAGAGTTAAAACGTGGCGCAACATGATCATTTCCTTCACGGACTTTTGCAAGTATTTACTGACCCAAGTGCGAGCTGCGTCCACTGAGGGTAGGTCGACGAGGAGGTAAATGTTACTTTATCAACGGTTTGTAGGCTGGGGTCGACAGACCATACTGTACCGGTTCTGGTCGCAACGCCGGTCCATCCCCAATTTACGTAACCAAGTGTTACCGGGATGGAAGAATTCAATGAAGCGGACGATATCGTCTGTGGTTCCCACAATAAATACATTTTAGCTTCGAATGTTGCGATGGCTTTATCATATGAGTTATAAAGCGCCCAACTAGGTACGTCATTTGTTACGCCATCTATATTTGGAACTGAAGGATATGGCCAAGTAGAATCGAGCCCAGGTGTATCGTTCACAGAGCATATTTTCTTAACTGCACCACCACTGTAAAAGCTTATTGTGAAATATGAAATTATTTGTGCCCAAACAAATTTTCCAGTAACCCTCGCTGGTATTTTAGTAGCACGCGCATCAAAATTAATTCCTGGCCTTCCAGTTTTACCGTTATATGATCCAAAACTAAGCCTGTTATTAACGATTTGAATGGGCTGGTTTCCTGGTCCGTCGGTGTTAATTGTAACGAATGTATCAACCGGGGGAACAGAGTAAGGACCGAGAGCGCCAAATTCGGTAAAAACCGGGGGCGATTTTACGGCACCGATGCTGTAGGAGTAATCAACATAATAGTGTTGTTCACCTTCTGTGCCGGCATCAGTAAAATAAAGTGAAGCTGGTTGCACTACTAAATCAGGCGCCATCGGGCAATCATTGATAGAGGAACTACACTCGTCCGCGGTGGGAGAAAAACCTCCAACGGGCTTTGCGAGCGTGGTGGAAGTGACGGTCCATTGTAGCCCCGTTTGTCCTGGTGCGGGACCAGGCTGTATGGATACAGAAATTTGTTGTCCGACCGCCGCGGCAGTGTTCTGGTACGTCACGTCGACGAAACCGGTTGGTTCTGCATACGTTATTCTCGGAGCAAAGTCGGCCGTGAAATTAAACGTGTCTACCGGTGTCCCGCCTTTGGTCAGAGCCCACAGAAGCGTAAATTTATCACTCAGCGCCTTGGTAGAGGCACGCGGTGAGATGTTTAGTCTTATCGATGACGTTGCCGGCGAATCAGTCCACGTATAAGAGGCGACATTGAAAGGTAGCTTGTAACCCGCACATACGTCGCCTTGCGGTATGGTCAAATCAACGATAGCGCTGGTCCATGTGCCATACTGGGGGCCGGGGTTTTCCGTAAACACTCCATCGGACTGAACCGTACAGTTCGACGTATCGAGGCTTGCTTCAGCGACAATTTGAGTTTGAATATTTTGAAAGGCCCAAAATGGCGGTGCTGATACAACATCCATAGGCGAAATTACGGTAAGTTTATTAGGGTTTTGAGAGTTGTGTAATGAACCTGATACGCAACGTTACGAATCTTATGTGATAATTGTTCTTCAGCCCATGCAGCCGGTACGGTGAAAGCAACGCCAAGTAAAACAGAGGAGGAGTAAAATTTGCTCTGCAACATAATTGCGGTCCTTCAACCTCGACTTTTACACCCCTACGATACATTTACCGTTCAGCTTGTCAATGCAAAAAAGAGAAAATATAGGGCGGTAATGGAGCCCGGGGTGGTTTTATGTCGGATGCGTGCGAAAAACACTCAAGTCCACGGTGGTTAGAGTTGTTAACCGTGCTTTTCCGAACTGCGGGGAAGAGAAGGAATTTTGACGTCTTACCGTCCAGATGCGAACCTAACCGCTTCTTCTGCGGCACGGACCAGCGCCTTCGATTTATTGATCGATTCCTGATATTCCGCGTCGGGATCGCTGTCGGCTACCACCCCGCCGCCGGCTTGCAGCGTCAGGATTTTATCCTTGAGCACCGCGGTTCTGAGCGCGATGCAGGTATCCATCGCACCGGAGCCGCCGAAATAGCCGACGGCGCCGCCATAGACGCCGCGCCGGACCGGCTCCAGCTCGTCGATCACCTCCATAGCGCGCACCTTGGGTGCGCCGGAGACGGTGCCGGCTGGAAATCCGGCCATCAATGCGTCCAGCATATCGTGATCCGGCGATAGCTCGCCTTCGACGGTCGAACAGATATGCATGACGTGGGAATAGCGCTCGACCACCATCTGCTCGGCGACGCGCACCGAGCCGATTTTGGCGACCCGGCCGACATCATTACGCGCGAGATCGAGCAGCATTAGATGCTCCGCCAGTTCCTTGGGGTCGTGCAGGAGATCTTCGGCCAGTTCCTGATCCTCGATGTCCGTGGCGCCGCGACGTCGGGTTCCGGCGATCGGCCGAATTGTGACCTTCCCGTCGCGTAGCCGCACCAGAATTTCCGGGCTTGAGCCGATGACGCTGAACTCCCCGAAATCCAGCAAGAACAGAAACGGGGACGGGTTGAGGCGGCGAAGCGCTCGGTAGAACGCGAGCGCCGGCAGGCCGAAGGGCAGGCTGAAACGCTGCGATGGCACGACCTGGAAGATATCCCCGGCGCGGATATACTCCTTCGCCCGCTCGACCATCCTGTGATACTCGCCACGCGTCAGGTTCGATATAGGCTCTGGCGGCGCGGTGCCGGTCTCGTGATCCGACGCGGGCGGCAGGCCGCGCTCGAAATCCTGGACGACCCTGAGCAGCCTGAGCGAGGCGTCGTCATAAGCAGTGAACGCGTCGAGACCTTCGCTGGGCCAAGCAGGGGTCACCACCGTCAGCCGGTCGAGCACGTTATCGAAGATCGCGACCACGGTTGGGCGCAGCAGCAGAGCATCCGGCACATTCAATGTATCTGGATTGGCGTCAGGAAGGTGCTCGACCTGACCGATCATGGCATATCCCAGATAGCCGAACAGCCCGCTTGCCATTGGGGGCAGCGGTGCCGGTATCTCGACACGGCTCTCGGCGAGCACGGCGCGCAGCGCGTCGAGCGGCGCCCCTTCTTCCGGCAAGAACGCGTCCGGTGCTGTAAGCGCTGTCCGATTCAATTCGGCGATGCCGTTGCGGCAGCGCCAAATCAGGTCTGGTCTAAGGCCGATGCAGGAGTAACGGCCGCGCACCGCGCCTCCCTCAACCGATTCGAACAGAAAGCTGAAACGCTGACCACCGCCGAGCTTGAGCATTGTCGAGACCGGCGTTTCAAGGTCGGCCACCAGCACGGTCGAAAGGAGCACCGGTTTGCCCTGACGATAGGCGTCTGCGAAAGCGGCGAAATCCGGTTGCGACATCATGGCTGCGCGGTGGCAAACAGCGCATCGAGTGCGGCCTGCTTGATTTCGACCTTGTAGCGATTGCGCAGCGCGGCTTCGAATTGGGCCAGCAGTTCACCGTCGATGTCGTTTTTCAGCTCGTCCGCCTCACGTTGCGGCCCAGTTTTGTCGGCGGCGGGATCGGCGGGTACGATGGTTTTCAATTGCGCGACATATGTGCCGGCAGGGCCGTCATCAACGGCTCCCTCGCCGATCTTCAAACGGAACAGCTTCGTGATCAGTGTCGGCGGAAGTTTGACGTCATTGCTCCGATTTTCTCGAGTAAAGGCCGGTGTCGTCGCGACCTGTAGTTTTTGTGCGGCCGCTGCTTTGTCTAGGCCCGCATCGGGTTTTACAGCATCGAGCAGCGCTTTCGCCTGGGCTTCGACTTTTTCCTTGCGCTGATCGGCGAGCCAGGATTCCTTCACCGCGTCCTTGACCTGATCGAACGGCTTCAGGGCAGCCGGGGTGATCGACGTGACCTTGATGGCATAGAATCCGATACCGCCGGGTGCTTCTGTGACTGTGCTGACCTGGTCTTTTGGCGTCTCATTGACAGGTTCCAGCAGGGTTTGGACGGGAATCGGCAGGCCTCCGACAGGTTTTCCGTCAGTCCCGTTGCCATCCGCATCCATTGCTGGAACGCTCACAGGCTTCAGCTTGAACTGCTCGGCGATCTGGTTGAGATCGGCACCGGCGGAGATAGCGTCCTGGACCTTATTGGACAGCTTATACAGCGCGTCCGATTCGGCATCCTTCCGGAGGTCCCTTTCGATCGTATCCTTGGCTTCATCGAAGCTCTTGACCCCACCGGGCTCGATCCCCGAGACCTTGACTATGACCCAGCCGAACAGAGTCTGGCTCGGCTTGGTGATTTCGCCCTCTTTGGCGGCAAAGGCGAGATCTGCGGAGCCTGGCGGCAAATCCTTCTTGGCCACTGTACCGAGATCGACGGTCGACGGATCCTGCTTGGCGATATCCTTCGCGACCTGGACGAAATCCTTGCCGCTGGCGAGCGCTGCGGCGGCCGCATCGGCGGTTTTCTGATCCGGTAGCAGCATCTGCATCACGTTACGCTTCTCGGGCTTGGTGAACTCCTCCAGCCGCTGCTGATAGGAATCCTTTAGCTGGTCATCCGTGATCTTGACGTCGCCAGCGACATCAGCCGACACCATGGGCAGCAAAGTGAAGCCGCGGAATTCCGGAGCGGTAAAGCTTTCCTTGTGCTTGTCGTAATAATTCTTCAGCGCGGCATCATCCGGGGTCGGGAGATCTTTAGCCGATGCATTGGGTAGATAGACCCAATCTGCCGTCCGCTGCTCATTTTTGATCTTGTAGACGAAATCCGTCAGCACCGTGGGCACCGATTCCAGATCGGACGCGGGTTTGCTCACCAATATGCGCGGCAGATCGGCGCGCAGCAGACCATCATATTGCGCCTCGGTCAGGTGGTTCGACAGCAGCACGCTTTGAAACGTGTTACGGTCGAATTTGCCATTCGGACCCTGAAACGCTTTTTCCTGCTGCATCGCATCGATCAATTGCCGATCGCTCAAGACGATATGCTCGGTCTCCGCAGCCTGATCCATCAGCGCACGGTTGATCATGGTCTGAACGACATTGTCGATCACACCGAATTGCTTGGCCTGAGCGATGGTCAAGGTGGCACCGGTCATCGGACGCATACGGTCGAGCTGCTGCCGGACCTCGCGATCGATCTGATCGCCGCGGATCTTCGTGCTGCCGACGGTGATGATCGCGGTATCCTCGGGACGCTGGCGCAGGAAATCGCCGATGCCCCAGATGCCGAAGCTGCCAATAAGCAGAACGAAGAGGATCTTGACGAAGAAAGACCCGGCCTTGGAGCGTATGAATTGAAGCATTGCGAACAAATTCGTTATGGTGGCTGACCGGCTGCGATCGCGTCCGGTTCGTTGGGTGGGGGACCATAGAGCGGCGGCAGCCGCGGCTCAACGGTAAATGCCAGCGGCGGCAGCCACGGCTCAACGGTAAATGCCGAATCGGCAGTAGGGGAGATTGGAAAGCATGGGAACGGCGCGTCGGCACTTAGTCGCAGGCAATTGGAAGATGAACAAGGTGCAGGCGGATGGACTCGATCTCGCCCGCGCCCTTGCGGCGAGGCTCGGCGACAAGGCCACGGCCGATGTGCTGATTTGCCCGCCAGCGACCCTGCTGCTGCCGATCGCGGAGATTCTTAAGGGGTCCGCTGTCAAGCTTGGCGCCCAGGATTGCCACCACGCGGCGAACGGCGCCTTCACGGGTGATCTGTCGGCCGCGATGATTGCTGATGTCGGCTGCAGCCACGTCATTCTGGGTCACTCAGAACGTCGCATGTATCACCATGAATCGAATGAACTGGTCCGCGCCAAGGTCGAGGCGGCGATTGCGGTCGGGCTCGTTCCGGTCATCTGTGTCGGCGAGAGCGAAGCACAGCGCGATGCCGGCGATGCCTATATCACTGTCGAAACCCAACTGCGCCGGTCGATCCCGCAAAGCGTTACGAGCGAGATGGTGATCGCCTATGAGCCGATCTGGGCAATCGGCACCGGCCGCACGGCCAGTCCGCAGGACGTTGAAAAGATGCATCTCCATATTCGACAGGTGGTCAGCGTCGTGGTCGAAAACGGTTCTGAAATGCGCCTCCTCTACGGCGGCTCGGTTAAGTCGGGCAATGCGGCGGAGATTATGGCGATCGAGGACGTTGACGGTACGCTGGTCGGCGGTGCGAGCCTCATTGCCAGCGAGTTTGCGGCGATCATTGATGCGTCCGGCACGGCGCGACCCTGATCTGCCTTCAGTGCGAAAGGCTGGCATTGGCGGCGCTATGGGGCTAAAACGCCGCTCATCAATTCGTTCGTGAAATCAGGATCGAAGCCGTTCCCATGCTCACTGTCATTCTCGTCATCCACTGTATGCTCGCTATCGCACTGATCGGCATCGTCCTCATTCAACGGAGCGAGGGCGGCGGGCTCGGGATTGGCGGGAGCAGCGGCGGCGGCATGTCCGGGTTCATGACGGGGCGGAGCCAAGCCAATCTCTTGACCCGCACGACCGGTTTTCTCGCCGCTGGTTTCATGATCACCAGCATCTCGCTGGCGATCCTGCATGCCCGCGCGCATGGCGTTCAGCCGTCGCTGCTTAACCAGATTCCGCTGACATCGGATACGGTCGAGGGCAAAGGCGCCGCCCCGGTCGCGCCGGCGCCGGTTCCGGCGGGTGAGCCGAGCGTCCCACTCGCCAAGTGAGACCCCCGAAAGGCGGTTTTGCGACGCGGCCATGCCGTTAGGCGGGTCAGCGAACTCTGTGTTCCTCGAATTTTCTGGTGTAGGGTAATCGCCCATGACGCGGTTTATCTTCATCACCGGCGGCGTGGTCTCGTCCCTCGGCAAAGGTCTCTCGTCCGCAGCCTTGGGCGCCTTGCTCCAGGCGCGCGGCTTTCGGGTCCGTCTGCGCAAGCTTGACCCCTATCTCAATGTCGATCCGGGCACGATGAGCCCGTATCAGCATGGCGAAGTCTATGTCACCGACGATGGCGCAGAGACCGATCTCGATCTCGGCCATTACGAGCGATACACCGGCGTAGCCGCCCGCAAAAGCGACAGCGTGACCACCGGCAGGATCTATTCCACCGTGATCGGGCGGGAGCGGCGGGGCGAATATCTGGGTGCCACGGTGCAGGTCATTCCGCACGTCACCGACGCGATCAAGGAATTCATTCAGGCCGATCTCGATGACGAAGATTTCTGCCTGTGCGAGATCGGCGGCACAGTCGGCGATATCGAGAGCCTGCCGTTTCTGGAGGCGATTCGCCAGCTTGGGAATGAGCTTGGCTCGGACCGAACCATGTTCATCCATCTGACCTTGGTTCCCTGGATCCCGGCCGCGGGCGAGCTTAAGACCAAGCCAACTCAGCATTCGGTAAAGGAATTGCTGGGACTCGGGATTCAGCCGGACATTCTGATGTGCCGCTGTGACCGGGAAATCCCGGAGGGCGCGCGGCGCAAGATCGCGCTGTTTTGCAACGTTCATCCTGATCGGGTGATTCCGGCGCTCGATGTCGACACGATCTATCGTGTTCCGCCGGCCTATCACGAGCAGGGGCTCGATACCGAAGTCTGCCGCTATTTCAGGCTCGAAGCGCCCGCGCCCGATTTGAAGCGCTGGGATCAGATCGTCCAGACCGTGCGCAAGCCTGAGGGCGTTGTCACGATTGCTGTGGTCGGCAAATACGTTAATCTCTTGGACAGCTATAAGTCGCTTGCCGAAGCGCTGACTCATGGCGGCATCGCCAACAATGTTCAGGTCAAGCTGCGCTGGCTCGATAGCGAGATCTTCGAGTCGGAAGATGCGGTCGTGCATCTTGAGGACGTTAACGGCATTCTGGTGCCGGGCGGCTTCGGCGAACGTGGCACCGAGGGTAAGGTCAGCGCCGTCCGATTCGCGCGGGAGCGTGAGGTGCCGTTCTTCGGTATCTGCTTCGGTATGCAAATGGCCGTGATCGAGGCCGCCCGTAATCTGGCTGACATGCCGGGTGCGAGCTCGACCGAATTCGGCCCCTGCGAGGAACCCGTTATCGGCCTTATGACCGAATGGCTGAAGGGGAACGAGGTTGAGCAGCGCCATGCCGGCGGCGATCTCGGCGGAACAATGCGGCTCGGCGCCTATCCCGCGATTCTCGCGAAGGACAGCCGGGTGAGCGCGATCTATGGCGATGCGACCGAGATTTCCGAACGGCATCGGCATCGCTACGAAGTGAATATCCAGTACAAGGACGTCCTGGAGGCAACAGGCCTGCGCTTCTCTGGCCTTTCACCCGACGGTGTATTGCCGGAGATCGTTGAATTGCCGCAGCACCCTTGGTTCATCGGCGTGCAGTTCCATCCCGAGCTGAAATCCAAGCCCTTCAAACCGCATCCGCTCTTTACCTCCTTCATCCGGGCGGCGCTGGATCAGGCGCGGTTGGTATGATGGCGCGCCACGTTCAAGTCGGCTCGATTACTGTTGGCAACGACCTGCCGCTCGCGCTCATTGCGGGCCCCTGCCAGCTTGAATCCGAGGCGCATGCGATCGAATGCGCGGCCGCCCTCGTCGAGATGACGCGGGCGCGCGGCATTGGCCTTATCTACAAGACCTCATTCGACAAGGCGAACCGCACCTCGGTCTCGGCCGCGCGTGGGATCGGGCTCGCCAAGGGCCTGCCGATTCTAGCCGGGCTGCGTGAACGCTTCGGCATCCCGGTGTTGACAGACGTGCATCTGCCAGAGCATTGCGCGCCGGCTGCTGAGGCGGTTGATGTGCTGCAGATCCCGGCGTTTCTGTGCCGTCAGACCGATCTGCTGCTAGCCGCGGGCGAGACTGGCGCGGTGGTCAATGTCAAGAAGGGCCAGTTTCTGGCGCCCTGGGACATGGCGAATGTCGCAGCGAAGATCGCCAGCACCGGTAATGATCGGCTGCTGCTGACCGAGCGCGGCACCAGTTTCGGCTATAATACGTTGGTTTCCGATATGCGCGCACTCCCGGTGCTTGCGGCGACCGGCTATCCGACCGTGTTTGACGCGACTCATTCGGTGCAGCAGCCGGGCGGGCAGGGCGCGTCTTCCGGTGGTGATCGGCGCTTCGTGCCGGTGCTGGCGCGGGCGGCGGTTGCGATCGGTGTCGCTGCGGTGTTTGCCGAGACTCATCCTGATCCTGACAAGGCCCCGTCGGATGGGCCGAACATGCTGAATTTACGCGATATGCCGCAATTCATTGATGTGCTGATCGCGTTCGACCGGCTCGCCAAATCCAATCCACTGCCGCCGTTGGGCGGTTGAGACACGTCGTTCCAAGGAGCCGTTCCGATGTCCGCCATCGTCGATATTCAAGCCCGCGAAATTCTCGATAGCCGTGGCAATCCGACCATCGAAGTCGATGTGACACTGGAGAGCGGCAGTCTTGGACGTGCCGCGGTGCCGTCAGGCGCCTCGACCGGCGCGCATGAAGCCGTCGAGCGCCGCGATGGCGATAGTGATCGCTATAATGGCAAGGGCGTGCTGAACGCGGTCGAAGCGGTCAATGGCGAGATTTTCGATGCGCTGTCGGGCGAGGATGGCGACGACCAGCTCGGGATCGACTCGCTGCTGATCGATCTCGACGGCACCGAGAATAAGTCACGGCTCGGCGCGAATGCGATCCTTGGCGTCAGCCTTGCGGCTGCGCGGGCTGCATCCGATGAGCTGGGCCTGCCGCTCTATCGCTATGTCGGCGGCGTCTTTGCGCGGACCCTGCCGGTGCCGTTGATGAATGTGATCAATGGCGGCGCCCATGCTGACAACCCGATCGATATTCAGGAATTCATGATCCTGCCGGTCGCCGCGGAAACCTGCGCCGATGCAATCCGGATCGGCGCAGAAGTGTTCCATTCGCTGAAGAAGCAGCTGAAAGCCGCCGGCCACAATACCAACGTCGGCGATGAGGGCGGTTTTGCGCCCAATCTGCCGTCGGCCGATGCGGCGCTCGGGTTTCTGATGAAAGCGATCGAGGCCGCGGGCTATGAGCCAGGCGAGGACGTCGCCCTCGGGCTCGATGTCGCCTCGACGGAATTTTACAAGGATGGCCGCTATGATTTGTCGGGCGAGGGCAAGATCCTCGATGCTGACGGCATGGTGCGCTATCTGGAAGATCTGGTCGGACGCTACCCGATCGTCTCGATCGAAGACGGTATGGCCGAGGATGATTGGGAGGGTTGGAGCGCGCTGACGTCGGCGCTTGGCGGCCGGATTCAACTGGTCGGTGACGATCTCTTCGTAACCAACACCAAGCGTCTGACCCGCGGTATCGAGCAGAGCATCGCCAACGCCATCCTGGTCAAGGTCAATCAGATCGGTACGCTGACCGAGACGCTGGAAGCCGTCGAAACGGCCCATCGCGCCGGCTATCGCGCTGTGATGTCGCACCGCTCGGGTGAGACCGAGGATTCGACGATTGCCGATCTCGCGGTCGCAACCAATTGCGGTCAGATCAAGACCGGCTCGCTGTCGCGCTCGGACCGGCTCGCCAAATATAACCAGCTCATCCGCATCGAAGAGCAGTTAGGGGCCGGCGCGCGCTATGCCGGGAAATCGATCCTGCGCGGGTAAGCATGATGCTGTCGCGATGGGGCGGATTGCTTGCGGCGGGCTTCATTTTCACGGTCGAGAGCCACGCGGCCGAGCTTGATCAAGTGGTCGCAGACGCGATCAAACCGGTCATGGCGCAATACGCCATTCCCGGCATGGCAGTCGGCATCATTCACCATGGCGAGACGCATCTCTTCAGTTATGGCGTGGCGTCGGTCGCATCGCATAAGCCGGTGACAGGGGCGACCTTGTTCGAGATCGGCTCGGTCAGCAAAACCTTCGCCGCGACGCTCGCATCCTACGCGGCGGTCACCGGTAAATTATCGCTGTCGGACAGCCCCGGACACTATCTGACGGAACTCCAAGGCAGCAAACTCGACGCCGTCAGCCTGATCAATTTGGGCACGCACACGCCGGGTGGATTTCCGTTACAGCTCCCCGGCGATATCGCGACCAACGCCGACCTCACCGCCTATTTCAAAGCATGGCAGCCGGCCTATGCGCCCGGCATCACCCGCACCTATGCTAACCCGAGCGTTGCGCTTTTGGGTTTGGTGGCCGCGAAGAGCCTGGGCCAGGATTATACTCAGCTGGTCCAGGGCAAGCTGTTGCCGGCGCTCGGTCTTACCCACACCTACCTGACCGTCCCCAAGGCCGAACGCGCGAATTACGCCGAGGGCTACACAGAAGACGGCACCCCGACCCGGATGGGCAGCAGCGTCATCGCGCCTGAAGCCTATGGTATTCGGACGAACGCGGGCGATCTCACCCGCTGGGTCGCCGCCAATATCGGTTTGCTGAAGCTCGACAGCGATATCGAGCACGCGGTCGTCGCGACCCACACCGGCTATTACCGGCTGGGCGCGATGACCCAGGATCTGATCTGGGAACAATATCGCGATCCGGTCGCGCTCTCGGATCTGGTCGAGGGCAATTCGTCGAAGATCAGCCAGCATCCCAATGAAGTTGAGGCGATCAACCCGCCGCTGCCGCCGCAGTCGGATGTGCTGATCAACAAGACCGGCTCGACCAACGGGTTTTCGACCTATGTCGCTTTTGTGCCGCAGCAGAAGCTGGGCATCGTGCTGCTGGCGAATAAAGAGGTTCCGAGCGCGGCGCGGGTGACGGCGGCGTATATGATTTTGACTGCGCTTAGTCGCGAGGACCGTAAGTAGCTTTCACCGCTTAGCCATTTCGTGCCAGCGGCGCGCATGTCCGGGCGGCGCGATCGGTGCGAAGCGCATAGCGTTTAAGTCTGCGACCAGACGCGGCGTCGGGGACTCGCTCGTCATTTGTCGCTTCGCAAGCCGAAAGATGCATCCGTTGCGTGCAAACAGGACATTGCCCTTTTGGTCGATATCGGCCCAGTCGATTTGGCCGAACTGAAATTGGACGATCCCGTCCTTGGTCGCGAGATCGGCCGTCTCGACATAACAGCGGCCCATGCGCTTGTCGCTGCGATGCCCCTGGACGCGTAAAACAAGGTCGGTTTCGCGGATGTGTCTTTGCAGCGTCTGCGTGTCTGGCACGTGTCGCCAACCGTCGCGGGTTTTCCTTAACCACGAAATCGGATCGTCTTCGCCGCGGCCGGAATATTGGCCTAGCGTGGTAACCCGAAGTCGCGATGGAATATGAAAGCCAGGCGCTAGACGTTTGATATCTCTGGGTAAATGATTGAGCTGTAAATCCTGAGCGTTCTCGAACAACCCACCGCCGCCCCAACAATCCCCCTTCGGCCAGAGCGCCAGCGCCGTCAGAAAGGGAGGCTTCGAGATGGCGGTCCATGAATAAAATGGCGGCTTATAGGACGCAGCAAAATACACCAGCGCATCGCCATTCGGGGTGAGATCGCACCGATGCTCATAGACGCGACCATTGAACCATTGGCCCCCTTCGATTTTATCTGTCGCGAGATTCCAAACAAGCAAGCGCACTTGGCGCGAGGGGCCGCGACGGAAGATCACGGCGCGTTGGGCCGAGCGGGCTATAAGCCCGTATAAACGGGCGCTCGTCGGGTCGATCTGCGGTACAAGGTCCATAACTGCAAATCTACCGGCCTTACGTAAGCGAGTCGCGTGTAAAATCGTCGATTTCCCTGTCGGAATAGACTGAGGGGTCAAGGTTATTCGGCTACCGCTCACACGCTTTCTACTATTCTCTCGGCTTTGCTGTTCTCTGCATTGACCGGTTGGCCCGCTCATGTTTTTCTTATGTTCATGGATGTGGGTCGCTTTATCCGCAGACAGATCCAAGATCTCTTGGGTCCGTTGGTCGGGCTGACATTGACGGGTTACTTTGCCTATCACTTGATCGAGGGTGATCGAGGGCTATTGGCCTGGGTGCGGCTCAATCAAGAGATTAGGCAGGCCAAGGAGGAAGCGGCGTCGGTCCACGCCGAACGCGAAGCCGACGAGCATCGCGTTTCGCTCTTGCGGCCGCAGCATATCGACCCGGATTTGCTGGATGAGCGGGCGCGTGCGGCACTGAACCTTGCAGCGCCTGGTGAAATCGTCATTCTGAACGACGATCAGTCGCATTAGGAACCGCGCTTTCTCCCTCTCTGCCCTTTAGGGCGGAGAGGGTCGGGGTGAGGGGGACTCGACGCTCGAGTATCGACGCAGATCTCGCTTCGGCGCAGCCCACCTCTCCCTAACCCTCTCCGCCCTAAAGGGCAGAGAGGGAACTTAACCGGATTTCGGTTAAAATTAAATAACCCAATGAAACCAGTAGGATAGATGTCTAGTGGGGAGTGGCGTTCCCGGCCGGTCTGGTCTATGGTCTGGCTCACCCGAAAATTTAGCGGTTGGGAGACGCCATGGCCCTCAGGACTCAGCGCAAGACCAAGCCGGTAGCGGATCAGGGTCCGTCGGCGGAGACGCTGTCCGACTATTATCGTCGTATGCTGTTGATCCGCCGCTTTGAGGAAAAGGCCGGCCAACTCTACGGCATGGGGCTAATCGGCGGTTTCTGCCATCTCTATATCGGCCAGGAAGCAGTTGTGGTTGGCATCCAGACGGCACTGGGTGAGGGGGATAGCATCGTCACCTCCTATCGTGATCACGGCCATATGCTGGCCTGCGGCATGGAAGCCAAAGGTGTCATGGCTGAATTGACCGGCCGGAGCGGCGGCTATTCGCACGGCAAGGGCGGGTCGATGCATATGTTCTCCAAGAAAGAACATTTCTACGGCGGCCACGGCATTGTCGGTGCCCAGGTACCGATCGGGACTGGGCTTGGATTTGCCCATCGTTTCCGCAAGACGGACCGGGTTTCCGTAACCTATCTCGGCGATGGCGCGGTCAATCAGGGACAGGTCTACGAGGCGTTCAATATCGCAGCCCTCTGGAAGCTGCCGGTGATCTACGTCATCGAAAATAATAAATACGGCATGGGAACCTCGGTTGCCCGGGCTTCGGCGTCCAAGGATCTTTATGTCCGCGGCGAAGCCTACGGTATTCCGGGCAAGCAGGTTGACGGTATGGATGTCGTTGCCGTCCACGCGGCGGCGGAAGAGGCGGTCGCCTATGTGCGGGCTGGAAATGGGCCGATCATCCTGGAAATGATGACCTATCGCTATCGCGGCCATTCAATGTCCGACCCGGCGAAATATCGCACCAAGGAAGAAGTCACCAAGATGCGCACCGAGCATGATCCGATCGATCTGGTGCGAAAGCGGCTGATCGATGGCGCTCTGGTCGACGAGGCGGCGCTGAAAGAGATCGATCGGGAGATCAAGGAACTGGTGACCCAGGCCGCCGATTTCGCCCAGGAGAGTCCCGAGCCCGATCCGTCGGAGCTGTGGACCGACATTCTGCTGGATGCCTGACCATATTCTCGCGTGAGGAACCGACACGTGCCGATCGAGATCAAAATGCCCGCCCTGTCGCCGACCATGACCGAGGGCAAGCTCGCCAAATGGACCAAGGGTCCGGGCGATAGTGTGAAGGCCGGCGATGTTATCGCTGAAATCGAAACCGATAAGGCCACAATGGAGGTCGAAGCGGTCGATGAGGGAACGATCACCGAAATTCTAGTGCCGGAAGGTGCTGAGAATGTCGCGGTCAATACCGTGATCGCGCTGCTGACCGGCGAGGACGAAAGCGCCGCGCCAAAGCCTGCTGCCAAGGCGCCGGAACCGGTTGCCGCGGCACCGGCTCCGAAACCGGCGAGCGCGCCAGCGGTACCAAAATCCCGAAGCGTTGTCGCCGAGGCGGAATGGACCGGGCCCTTCATCGAGCAGACGGTGCGCGAGGCGTTGCGCGATGCGATGGCCGAGGAAATGAAGCGCGACGACAGCGTGTTTCTTTTGGGCGAGGAAGTCGCCGAATATCAGGGCGCCTACAAGGTCAGCCAAGGCCTGCTCGACAAGTTCGGGCCGGAGCGGGTGATCGATACGCCGATTACCGAGCATGGTTTTACCGGGCTCGCGGTTGGTGCCGCCTTGTCCGGTTTGCGGCCGATCGTCGAGTTCATGACCTTTAATTTCGCGATGCAGGCGATCGATCAGATCATCAATTCCGCCGCCAAGACGCTCTATATGTCCGGCGGTCAGATGGGCTGCCCGATTGTGTTTCGCGGTCCAAACGGCATCGCGTCCCGCGTCGCCGCGCAGCATTCGCAGTGCTATGCGAGTTGGTACGGCCACGTGCCGGGCCTCAAGGTCGTGGCACCCTATTTCGCGGCGGATTGTAAGGGTCTGCTGAAATCCGCAATCCGCGATCCGAACCCGGTGATTTTCCTGGAACATGAACTGGTTTATGGCCAGACCCATAAGGTGCCGGATACGGACGATTGGCTGGTGCCGATTGGCAAGGCGCGCGTGGTCCGGCCGGGCTCGCATGTCACGATCATCGCCTTCAGCCGCATGGTCCAGTTCGCGCTGGAGGCTGCTGAAAAACTACAGGGTGAGGGGATCGAGGCCGAAGTGATCGATCTGCGCACGATCCGGCCGCTCGATATCGAAACTATCGTGACCTCGATCAAGAAGACCAACCGGGTGGTCTCGCTTGAGGAGGGGTGGCCCTATGCCGGGATCGGTGCCGAGATCGCGGCGATTACGATGGAACAGGCGTTCGACTGGCTAGATGCGCCAGTGAAGCGCGTGCATGGCGCGGATGTGCCGCTGCCTTATGCCGCCAATCTCGAAAAACTGGCGACGCCGCAAGTGCCGGAGATCATCGCGGCGGTCAAGGAAGTGACGTACCGCTAAGCGGTCGCGCCAAGAGGGGACATAGCATGCCGATCGATATCACGATGCCGGCCCTTTCGCCGACCATGACCGAGGGCAATCTCGCCAAGTGGCTGAAGCACGAGGGCGATGCCATCAAGGCCGGCGACGTCATCGCCGAGATCGAAACCGATAAGGCGACGATGGAGGTCGAAGCTGTCGATGAAGGGACGCTCGGCAAGATCGTCGTGCCCGATGGCGCCCAGGGCGTCAAAGTCGGGGCGGTGATCGGCGTCATTCTGGAAGAGGGCGAGGATAGCAGTGCTATGACGGCGAAGCCCGCCGCGGCGCCCGAACCAGCCGCGCCGGCTCGTAATGTTGTCGAAGAGCCATCGGCGCCGTCTCCGGCCGCAGCACCTGTTGCGGCCGAGCCGGGCATGCGGATCTTCGTCAGTCCGCTCGCGCGGCGTCTCGCCGAGCAGGCCGGAATCGATCTCAAGACCCTTCAAGGCAGCGGCTCGCATGGCCGTATCGTCAAAGCCGATGTCGAATCCGCGGGCTCCAAGCCGCGGCTCACGCCGGCTGACACGGCGGCGACTCCGGTTGCCGCAGCCCCGGGTGCGCCGATCCCGGCTCCTGCCGCTGCTGGTAAGGACCGGATCGCGGCATTGGCCGGCAATGTGCCCTATGAGCTTGTTGCCCACACCGGCATGCGTCGTACCATCGCCAAGCGCTTGACCGAAGCCAAGCAGACCGTGCCGCATTTCTATTTGTCGGTCGATTGCGAGATCGACGCACTGCTCAAGATCCGCGCCGAGCTGAACAAGGCGGCACATGACCGCTACAAGCTGTCGGTCAATGATTTCGTGATCCGCGCCTCGGCCTTGGCATTGAAGAAAGTGCCGGCGGCCAATGCCTCCTGGTCGGAGGATGGCACGTTGCTCTGGCAGCGCGCCGATATCGGAGTCGCGGTGGCGATTGAGAATGGCTTGATCACACCCATCGTCAAAGCCGCCGAAACCAAGGGCCTCGCCGATATCTCCAACGAAATGAAGGATCTCGGTGCCCGCGCCAAGTCCGGCAAGCTGAAACTCGACGAGTTTCAGGGTGGTACCTTCTCGATTTCCAATCTCGGCATGTTTGGCATCAAGAATTTCTCCGCCGTGATCAACCCGCCGCATGGCTGCATCCTTGCGGTGGGTGCGGGCGAACAGCGGCCGGTGGTCAAGGATGGCGCGATCGGCATCGCCACGGTGATGAGCGTTACGCTGTCGGTTGATCACCGCGTCGTCGATGGCGCGACCGGTGCGCAATTCCTGCAGGCCTTCAAGGCGCTGATCGAATCGCCTCTGACGATGCTGCTGTAGGGGAGCCGATCATGGCCGATTCATACGATCTCATCATTATCGGCGGCGGCCCCGGCGGCTATGTCGCGGCGATCCGGGCAGCGCAGTTGAAGCTGAGCGTCGCCGTGGTCGAGCGGGAGCATCTGGGGGGGATCTGCCTCAATTGGGGCTGCATCCCGACCAAGGCGCTGCTGCGCACGTCCGAGATCAATCATCTCCTGCATAACCTTGATCAATATGGCTTCACCGCCAGCAATGTGAGTTTCGATCTCGCCAAGCTGGTCAAACGCTCGCGTGCCGTCGCGTCGCAGCTGTCGGGCGGCGTTAAGCATCTGCTCAAGAAGAATAAAGTGCCGGTATATGACGGCACCGGCAAGCTTGACGGCGTGGCCGGGGGCTTGCGGAAAGTCGCGGTCGAGAAGGATGGCAAGAGCATTGCTGCGCTCACCGCCAAGAATGTGATCCTGGCAACCGGAGCCCGCGCCCGCGTGCTGCCGGGGCTGGAGCCGGACGGCACCAAAGTTTGGACCTACCGCGAAGCGATGGTGCCGGATCAGCAGCCGGGATCGCTGCTCGTGGTCGGATCCGGGGCGATCGGAATCGAATTCGCGAGCTTCTACCATAATCTCGGCAGCAAGGTGACGGTGGTCGAGATGCTGGACCGGGTTCTGCCGGTCGAGGATGAGGAAATTTCCGCCTTCGCGCGCAAGAGCTTCGAGAAGCAAGGCATCAAGATTATTACCAGCGCCACAGTCGAAAAACTTGACAAGAGCGGTCCCAAGGTCAAGGCGAGCATCAAGACCAAGGACAAGACCGAGACGATCGAAATCGATCGGGTGATCGTCGCTGCCGGCATCGTCGGCAATGTCGAAGGGCTGGGGCTCGAAGGCACCAAGGTTAAAGTCGAGCGGACCCATGTCGTGGTCGATCCCTATCTCGCGACCGGCGAGCCCGGTGTCTATGCGATCGGCGATCTGGCTGGGCCACCGTGGCTAGCCCATAAGGCCAGCCATGAGGGCGTGCTGTGCGTCGAGCGGATCGCGGGCGTGAAGGGTCTGCATCCGATGGATGTAAACAACATCCCCGGCTGTACCTATTGCATGCCGCAGGTGGCGTCGGTCGGTCTCACCGAAGCCAAGGCAAGGGCCGCCGGCTATGAGCTTAAGGTCGGGCACTTTCCTTATATCGGCAACGGCAAGGCCATCGCGCTGGGCGAGCCCGAGGGCATGCTGAAGACGATCTTCGACGCCAAAACCGGCGAATTGCTCGGCGCGCACATGATCGGCGCGGAAGTTACCGAGCTCATTCAGGGCTATGTGATCGGCAAGACGTTGGAGACGACGGAAGCGGATCTCATGCATACGATCTTTCCGCATCCCACCCTGTCCGAAATGATGCATGAATCGGTGCTTGATGCCTATGGAAGGGCGATCCACTTCTGACGTAGAGATGCGACAGCGCGGATCGACTAAGGACCAGAGAATGACGATTGCGGGTGCGGTTCAGCCGAGACACCCCGAAAAGCAAGCCAATCCCGACCGGCCGTCACCGCGCAAGCCGGACTGGCTGCGGGTCAAGGCGCCGACAAGCCGCGAATATCACGACACGCGGCGCCTGATGCGCGAGCTCAAACTCAACACCGTGTGCGAGGAGGCGGCGTGCCCGAATATTGGGGAATGCTGGCAGCAGAAGCACGCAACCGTGATGATCCTGGGCGGCGTGTGCACGCGTGCGTGCGCCTTCTGTAACATCGCCACTGGCCAGCCGGACCGCGTCGATCCGCACGAGCCGGAACATGTCGGCGAGGCAGCGGCGGCGCTTGGCCTTGGCCATATCGTGGTGACGTCGGTCGATCGCGACGATCTCGATGATGGCGGGGCCGACCAGTTTGTCCGCACGATCCAGGCGATCCGAGCTCACGCGCCCGGCACCACGATCGAAGTGCTGACGCCCGATTTCCTGCGCAAGGACGGCGCGATCGAGGCGGTCGCGAAGGCTCGGCCTGACGTGTTCAACCATAATCTCGAAACCGTGCCGCGGCTCTATGGCGAGGTGCGGCCGGGTGCCCGCTATTTCCATTCGCTGCGCCTCCTCGACCGGGTGAAGCAGATCGACCCAACCATCTTCACGAAATCCGGAATCATGGTCGGGCTCGGCGAGGAACGCACCGAAGTGTTGCAGGTGATGGATGATCTCCGGTCAGCCGATGTCGATTTCCTGACGATCGGCCAGTATCTCCAGCCGACTCCGAAGCATCACCCGATCGAGCGGTTCGTGACGCCGGATGAATTCGGCTCGTACCAGAAAATGGCGTTCGGCAAGGGATTCCTGATGGTCTCGGCGAGCCCGCTCACCCGGTCCTCCTACCATGCCGACAGCGATTTCGTGCAGCTCCGGGCCGCCCGGGCAGCGAAGCTCGCGCTCGCGGTTTAAGCTGGGCGTACTCTTATGGCGGAACATTCCGAACAGCGATTGCTGGCTTACAGCCAGGCGCAGATGTTTGATCTCGTGGCCGATATCGACAAATACCCGGAATTTCTCCCATGGTGCGTCGGCGCCCGGATCCGGCGGCGCGAGGGCAACGAGGTGGTGGCCGATCTCGCGATCGGCTTCAAAATGTATCGCGAGCGCTTCACCAGCCATGTGGTGCTGACCCGGCCTGACCGCATCCATGTCACCTATAGCGATGGCCCGTTCCGCTATCTCAATAATGAATGGCGCTTTACGCCGACCGAGGATGGCGGTTGCCTGATCGACTTCTATGTCGATTTCGAGTTCAAATCGAAACTGCTCCAGCATGTCATCGAAATGCTGTTCAACGAGGCGGTCAAGCGCATGGTCGCCGCGTTCGAGGCGCGGGCGCGTAAACTCTATGGCGAGGCGAAGCGGTCGTGATCCTGATCGGCCAGTATGATTCCCCGTTCGTGCGCCGCGTCGCCATTGCGCTGACGCTCTATGGCATGGAATTCGAGCACCGGCCCTGGTCGGTGTTTCGCAATGGCGAGTTGATCGAACCCTTCAACCCGCTGCGCCGCGTGCCGACGCTTGTGTTGGATGACGGCACGACGCTGATCGAAAGCACGGCGATCCTGGATTACCTCGACGAGCTTGCCGGCCCCACGCAGGCTCTGATCGCCGAGTCAGGCCCCGCCCGCCGCCAGAGCCTCAAGCTCTGCGCGCTGGGCAGCGGCCTTGCCGACAAGGCGGTCGCGATGGTGTATGAGCGGGTCCTGCACGACACGACCTCCGATGTCTGGCTCGACCGCTGCCGCAGCCAGATCGCCGCGACCCTCGCGGTGCTCGAAGCCGAGCGCGCGTCAGTGAAGACACCATTCTGGTTCGGCGAGACGATCGGCCATGCCGATATCATGGTGGCGTGCGCGGTGCGGTTTCTGGGCGAGGCGCATCCGGGGTTGTTTGATGTGTCCGCGCGGCCCGCGCTTGCGGCCCATAGCGCCCAGTGCGAAGCGCTGCCCGAATTCGGCACTGTGTTGCAGCTTTTCAACCCGCCGAAATGACTCGCTGGTAGATTTCAGTTAGGGTGTTGCTGGGACCCAAAAGCCGGAGACGGGGGGCGTGAGCGAATTTAGCCAGAGTTACCATGTCTGGACTGAAGAACCCGACGAGACTCTGAAGCGCATCCGCCAGGCAGGTTTTGCCGGCTTCGCCTTTGTCCCAAAGGGCGGGTGGCTGACCCTCGTGCCTTTCGCATTCGCTAAGCCCTGCTTGGAGCCTGGGGGCGCGCTGCGGACATTACGTAACGCGGCAAGGCAGCCGATCCTCGAATTCCGATTTGCAGAAGATCAAGGTTGGACGTTTGCTCTTCATCAGCTCGGAAAGCCAGTGATTGCATACGAGCAATGGTGGGATCCAGCGCCGCTAACGGACGACGCACGCCTCGAAACCTGCGACCTTGCCGACATGGTCGGTGCGGTGTCCGCACAGCAGCTCGAGCGGCTGTTGGCATCCACGCCCGCCCCCGATAATGCTCGGAAGTTCGCTGAGTTGCTGAGACTGCCGGCTTACAAATGGATCTCACCAGCTTATGCCCAAGCCGACCCTGACTCCTTTAAGGCGATGGGCGCGACGATGATCGGCCGTCGGCCAAAGGATTTGGTGGAGCGGATCGATTGCCCTCGGCATCGTGCATTCGATTATGCCCGCAGCGACATGACCGCCCTCGAAGCGTTGGCCCAGGCGAACGCGCTTATGAAGCCGACGCATCCGAATTGGTTTCCGGTTAGGCTCTTTGCGCAAGGTTGGGGCCGAGTAGTGAATGCTGAGGGTCGCTTGGAGAACGGCGGAGACTGGGGCGTTGAGTATCGGCAAGCAGACGGTCCAGCCTGCATCCAAGTCACGCTTATGCCGTGGCTTCGCAAAGTGGCCTTCAAGGCAGGTCGTGTTGATTTCATAGGAAAGCATCCGGTCCCGGCCCATCTCCTCGACCCACGACCCCCAGAAATGTTGCCTAGGAGCGTGTCTCTGAATTCGCGACCGGTTTTGCGCTGAAGTTGGCTATGGCGCGGGCCGGGTCGCTGTTTGTTCGGGATTTTTCCATCGAAGCCGTCCCATTCCGGGGCAGAAGCCCGCT